>Ga0182021_10002106_pt1 | contig 23212 bp, 23 predicted proteins | sample 612E3MmetaG_FD_120493 | JGI IMG/M metagenome (GOLD analysis project Ga0182021, IMG submission 120493) | Permafrost microbial communities from Stordalen Mire, Sweden - 612E3M metaG (Illumina Assembly) | ecosystem: Environmental > Terrestrial > Soil > Wetlands > Permafrost | place: Sweden... | reverse complement strand
GTGCACAGAGCTTCGCTATGCACGCCGATCTTTGCGGGGACGGCAAAGAGGAAGTCATCATGTACGACGAGACGACCGTCTGGATCTACGCCAATGGTGGCTGCAATCTGGATGACCCGCCGGCCAATCCCAGTATTCGCCAGCAGTACCACCTGTACAACTGGAGCATCTACACGGGGTGGATCAATCCGGACGTGAAGTTCTACACCTCCGGGTCGTAGCAGTAACCGCGGCTAGCCGGACATGCCACTCTTCGAGGTAATCGCGGAGGGGCAGGTGATCTGCTGATACTTCAGCGCGGGATTGTCAGCCGCGTTGAACCAGCCGGTGAACCAGGTACACCCAGCTTGCGGCAGCGGCTTGCTGGAGAAGATCATGCTGCACCCCAGGCGCCGGCAAGCAGCGCCTTGGACACGCTCGCGGGCTGGCCCATCCTGTACTACCATGCAAAGGCTGCTTCGGATCCAGTCGTGAATAGCACTCAAGCCCAGCCGTCAAAGTTCAAAGGAATGTAGCCATGCCAAATTCCCAACGCCACTCGCTGCTCATCGCTGTCTTCGGTCTGGCCTTGCTCGCACCCAGCGCGGCATGGGCCCAGTATGGGTATCCAGCGCCCTATCAATCGTATGGCGCCCCGACGATTGGCGGCCCGCCGCTGGACCGCTCGGGGCTGTATCTGGGGTTCGGCGCATTTGGCGACGAAGTCATCAACCAAGCCAACTCGGCTGTGGATTTTCTCACCGCCGGGGGCGGGTACAATCTGATGTTGGGCTTCCGACTCAACCCCATGTTGGCCCTGGAACTCGGCCTCGGCCAGGGATTCCACAACAACGTGACGGATGCCTGGGGCGACACGGTGGATTACCTGTCCCTGACCCAAGTAACCGTCGACCTGAAAGTGATCCTTCCCGTGCCCAACGCGCAGTTCCAGCCGTTCCTTCAGGGTGGTGTTGGTGCGTACGTTCTCGCTGACTCGTTCAGCTCGGAAATCGCCTCTGGCGGCGGGTTCCAGCTCGGCGGCGGCCTCGATTTCTGGCTGAACCCCTGGTGGTCCGTTGGCGGCCGCGTGCTTTACCATGGCGTGCAGTTCAGCAGCTTCACCGAGCCGCAGGCCCGCCGGTCAAATGCCCCGTTTCTCAGCACTGTGTCCCTCGAATTCAACGGTCAGGTACATTTCTAATCCTCCCTGCGACGATGCAGGCACGTCGCCCGAGCAATCCAGCACAGGCGGGGCTGTCGATCAGCCTTCGCGCACTGGCACGCCCCGGGCGCGCAAGTAGTCGCGTGCCTGGCCCACCGTGAATTCGCCGAAGTGGAAGATCGAAGCAGCCAGAACCGCGTCGGCACCACCGATGGCCACACCCTGGTAGAGATGCTCCAGCGTGCCCACGCCGCCCGAGGCGATGACGGGGATGGGCACGCGGTCAGCCACGGCGCGGGTCAGTTCCAAGTCGAAGCCGTCGCGTGTGCCGTCGCGATCCATGCTGGTGAGCAGGATTTCTCCTGCTCCCAGTTCCGCCATGCGCGCGCACCAGGCAACCGCGTCGATGTCGGTGGGCTTGCGGCCGCCGTGGGTGAAGACCTCCCAGTTGCCGGGCCGGTCGGGCCGGTGCCGGGCATCCACCGCGACCACGATGGCCTGGCTACCAAAGGCGTCCGAGGCGCGGCGGACCAGCTCGGGGTCGGCCACTGCGGCGGTGTTGATGCCGGCCTTGTCAGCCCCAGCCAGCAGCAGCTTGCGCACGTCCTCCACGCTGCGCACGCCGCCGCCCACGGTGAGCGGCAGGAAGACCTGCTCGGCGGTGATGCGCACCACCTCGAGCATGGTCGCGCGGTTGTCAGACGAAGCGGTGATGTCCAGAAAGCAGATCTCGTCGGCGCCTTGCCGATCGTAGGCCGCCGCGACTTCCACCGGATCGCCGGCGTCGCGCAGTTGCTTGAAACGAATTCCCTTCTTCACGCGACCCGCGTCCACGTCGAGACAAGGAATAATCCGTCGCGCCAGCATGCCGCTATCTCGCTCCCTGAGCCGCGCGGGCCAGCGCCTGCGCCACGGTGAACATGCCCTCGTAGATGGCCTTGCCGATCACGACGGCTTGGGCGCCCGTGGTCTTCACCCGATCGATGTCTTCCAGGCGAGCCATGCCGCCCGAAGCGATGACTGCACAAGGAGCGATCTTGGTCGCGAGTCGCGCAGTGGCTTCCAGATTGGGGCCGCTGCGCATGCCGTCGCGGCCGATGTCGGTGTAGAGCACGGCGGCTGCGCCCGCTTCGGCCACGGCCAACCCGACCTCCAGAGCGTCGCTCTTGGTGTCCTCGGTCCATCCCTCGACTGCCACTTTGCCCTCGCGTGCGTCCACCGCGACCACGATGCGCTTGGGAAAACGGCGGCAAGCCTCGGCCACCAATTCGGGCGTCTTGATGGCGGCGGTGCCCATGACCGCGAAGCGCGCACCCAGCGCAAACAACCGCTCGCAGGCTTCCACCGTGCGCACGCCGCCGCCGACTTCCACGTCCATGGTCGTGGCGGCCAGGATGGCTTTGATGGTTTCGTGGTTGTTCTGCGTGCCGCCGGTGAAGGCTGCATCGAGATCCACAACGTGCAGACGGGGCGCGCCGGCTGCGGCAAAGGCGCGCGCCAGCTCGGGCGGATTGCTAGAATAGACCTTCGCGCTGTCGCGGCGGCCCTGTTGCAAGCGTACCGCCTGGCCGTTCATCAGATCGATTGCGGGAAATACCAACATGCGAGGATTCTCTACAAGGCCACGAAGCGGCTGAGCACAGCCAAGCCTGCCCGCTGGCTTTTTTCGGGGTGGAACTGGCAGGCGAAAAGGTTGTCGCGCGCCACGGCTGCGCAGAATCTCACGCCATGTTCGGCCGTCAGGGCGATGTCGGCGGCGTGGGCTGGGACCGGGAAGTAGCTGTGCACGAAGTAGAAGTAGGTGCCGTCCGGCGTGTCGCGCAGCACGGCCGCTCGGCCGGCGGCCGCTTCGTGGCGGCAGGCGTTCCAACCCATATGGGGCACCTTGAGCGGCGGCGCGATGGCGAAGCGGACCACCCGGCCAGGGAAAATGCCCAGGCCCTTGCAGGACGGATCTTCGTCGCTGCCCTCGAAAAGCATCTGCATGCCGATGCAGATGCCGAGAAAGGGCGTGCCCTTGCCGATGGCTTGCATGACGGCCGCGCGCAAGGCACCACCCCCGCGGTCCAGCCCAGCCACGCATCCTCCAAAGGCGCCCTGGCCAGGCACCACGATCTTGTCGGCGCGTGCCACCTGGTCGGCGTCGCTGGTGATGAAGGCGTCGGCACCCACGCTCTCCAGCGCCTTTTCCACGCTGCGCAGGTTGCCGCTGCCGCTGTCGACAATCGCAATCCGGGGCTTGCCCATCGATGATGCCGGCCTTCAGCCAGTCTAGGTGGTCAGCGTCCCCTTGGTCGACGGCACATCGCGCTCGCGCGGATCCAGTTGCACCGCCGCACGCACCGCGCGCGCAAAGGCTTTCCACAGCGCCTCCATCGCGTGATGGGTGTTCTCGCCGTACACGGTTTCCAGGTGCAGGTTGCACAGCGCCGTGGAGGCGAACCCGGCGAAAAACTCACGCGCCAGCTCGGCGTCGAAGTCGCCGATACGCCGGCCCTTGAGGTGGTCGGCGAGATAGACCAGGCAGCCGCGGCCACCGAAGTCCACCGCCGCGCGGGCCAGGGCCTCGTCCATCGGAATGGCTGCGTCGCCGAAGCGCGCGATGCCGCGCTTGTCGCCCAGGGCCTCGCGAAAGGCCTGGCCCAGGCAGATCCCCACGTCTTCCACGGTGTGGTGCCCGTCGACTTCGACATCGCCGCGCGCATCGATCTCGAGGTCGACCAAGCTGTGCCGGCCGAACGAGTCCAGCATGTGGTTGAAAAACGGCAGCGGGGTCGCGATGTGGCGCTGCCCCGAGCCGTCCAGGTTCAGCACCACGCGGATCTGGGTTTCCTTCGTGTTTCGTTCCACAGTGGCCGGGCGCATGTGCCCCAACTATGGAGGCCGAAGGTGGTCCCGTCAAACTCGGGCAGGCCGGGGGTTCGGAATTGGGAGCGGGGCGGTGCCGGGGGCACAATCCAAGATGTCACCGATCTGCTACCTTGATCTGGAGAGTGTCTTCACCATGAGCAGCCCCATTTTCTCGGTGGTGCCCCACGATACGTCGTTTTCTGACATCTGGTTTGGGGCGCACGCCCGGGAGGTGCGCAAGACAATCCGGGAGGCTCCTGCGAGCCTCAGCTTCTGCCAGAACTGCCCATTCGTCGACCGCCCAACCAGCAGCTGCAGCCTGGAGAGTCACTTGCTGCGGCCATTTGAGCCCTGAGGTGAAAGATGGAAAAGCGCCACCGCAGCCACGGAACCGGAGCCTTCTCGCCCACGGACTTTCGCAGTCTGGGCGATGACTGTGTGTTCGAACCAGGCGTACTGGTCTTTCACCCCGAGACGATCTCTCTCGGTCGCAACGTGTACGTCGGGCACAACGCCATCCTCAAGGGGTACCACCAGAACGAAATGCGCATCGGGGACGAAACCTGGATTGGCCAGCAGTGCTTCTTCCATTCGGCGGGCGGGCTGACCATTGGGGCGGGCGTGGGGATCGGGATAGCGGTCAAGATCATCACCTCGCAGCACCGGGAAGCGGGGCGCGCGGTTCCCGTGCTGTTTTCACCTATCGAATTTGCGCCCGTGGTCATCGAAGATGGCTGCGACCTGGGAGTGGGCAGCATCATCCTGCCGGGCGTGACCGTCGGACTGGGGGCGATTGTGGGTGCAGGTGCGGTGGTGACCCGGGATATTCCTGCCTACGCCGTGGCCGCCGGAGTTCCGGCGCGCGTCCTTCGCTACCGCTGATGCTTCGCCGTCGGTGTGGCGACGGCGGGAAACCTGGCTGGATTGTCGAACGGCTGCCGGGCTCAGGCACAACTGCCCGATCTTGCTGGCGGCGGAGCCTGGCACCTCCGATGCACAGGAAAGCCGCTGGAGGTTCCCCACGTGTCTTCCCACAGCAGCCCACAGCGCGTCCCGACAGAAGATCTTGGTGACAAGGTACGCCTGGCCGTCTTCCCCCTGGTCTTCGTCGCAGTCTGGCTGAGCGCTGCCGGGTGCGCTGGGCCGCAGGTCTACGTCCCCTTTGAGCAGAGAACCACGGTGTCGGCCGCGGCCCGCTGGCAGGCGCTGCAAAGTGCGGCCAAGCGCGAGCAGTGGAACGTGGTCCTGGCCAGTCCGGCGGGCTACACCATGGTCGCCTACAGCAATCCGGCAGGCACATCAGGAGTGCGCGACCGAATCAAGGTCGAGCTCTTCTCGGATCGCACGGTGGTGGAGACAGGGAGCGAGATCGAAGACAACGGCCACTGGCGGGTCGTGCCAGGTCGCTGCGAGTACTACACGTTTTCGCGCGAGAAGTCGCTGGCCGCGCAGATAGACAACAGCCAGACCCCCCCGGCGAGTCCGGTGGATCCTCGCAAGGGCACGGCGCTGGCCACACGCTGAACCGAGCCAACCGGGACGATTCTGCTTGGGCGGTGCTTCGCACCATCCCTGTGGTGGCCGCGGCATAGCAGATGTAATCTTCCCGGAGTGACCAGAATCCCGCTCGGACTCTTGCTGACGCTAGTCCCAGCCCTGCTCGGCTGCCGCGTCTACTCGGTTGGCCTTCCCACCGACGCCACCGCGGGCGACTTCGTTGGCATGGGTCTGCGGGATTCTGGCGGTGCGGGTGAACGTGCCGTCGTCGACGCGCTAGGCGAGCTGGCAATCGATGCGGGTGCGTACCGGAGCGAAGTCGGAGGAGCCGCGGACCTGGCGCCAGTGATCGGCGACCCCAATAGCGTCGGATGTTCAGACGGAACGCGCGAGGGCTTTCGCGACGTCACCAACTGGCCCGACATCGCCGGCTGCGCAGGCGGCTGGACGTCGCCCGGATTACTCGACCTTGTCGCGCGCTCGCCCCGCTGCGGCCGCGTGTCAGGCAACGACAGCATCAATCCGAATGGGGATGAGTGCTCGGCTGCCGACCTGTGCGCCCTGAACTGGCACGCTTGTGTTGACGGCCCGGACGTAGCGAGGCGTTCGCCTACCGGCTGTGAGAGCCTGGGCTTGCCCGGCGATCAAGCCTTCTTTGCCGTCATGACGGGTGCCTCGCCCCAAGGTGTGTGCTATTCCGATCCGTCGGCGACAAACGATCTCCACGGCTGTGGGTCCATCGGACAGCCCGAGTCGGATTGGTGTCCGCCGCTCACTCGCCGCATGGGTTTCGCCGACTGCACGGGCGTGTGGCAGTGCGGAACCGTGGATGACAGTTTGGACGAGGCCAGCAAGGTCTACAAGACCGGCCCGTCGCTGGGTGGCGTCCTCTGCTGCAGGGACTAAGAACGCTGTGAACCTCTCGGGCACCAGTCGCGACTGAAGCTGGGGCGTGGCCGATGGCGTTCGACACAGTCGCCGCGAGAAACCGAAACACGGAACGGTGGCCCACAGCTCTGGCGGTGTCTCTGTCTTTGCACATTGCGGTCGTTGTCTACGCGGTGACAGCCACGCGGGCGCGGCGCGAAGAGCGCCCGGCCGTGCCGGTTGTCGTGATGGTCATGTCAGAGGAGGCGCCGCCGTTGCCGCCAGCCGCTGCAGCCCCAGTGACAGCAGCGCCAGCGAACGCACCGGGACGTCCCGCCAAGCCACGGCCGCGAGCTGATCGTGTGGCCAATCAGCTGGCACCTCCGCCGCCGTCACCGTCATCTGGAGACCAAGCGCCGGCACCTGCGGCCGCACTGGCGCCCAGCCTGCAAGGCGACCTGGTGGTTCAGGCGGCGAGCGCGCCAGCCGGCAAAGGCACGGCCCTGGCTGGGGGCGAGGCACCCCCGGCGCACGGGCCTGAAGCGAGCAGCGCGCCTAGGATTCTGCCGCCCGCCGAGGGCGACGGTCAGCTGGCCATCGATCCCAACGAAGCCCAATTTCAACCCGCTATTCCTGCGCGCTTGCGCAAACCGGGCGCCAAGTTCGCACCCCTGGTCAAGCTGTGCGTGCGAAAGGACGGTTCGGTGGGCGACGTCACGGTGATGCGGCCCTCGGATCCGGCAGTCGACCCCGCGATAGTCGAGAAGCTTCGTCTTTTCAAGTTCAGGCCCTATCTTGACCACGGCCGACCCATCCCGTTCTGCTTCTTCCGTGAGTATCGGCTTTCGGTCGAGCAGTAGTCGTATATCTAGTCTGCCTGCGGTTGCCATGCCGGACATTGACCGGCAGGCAGGACAGTCGGGCGGCCGAGATCCGCTCGGGCGCAGGTTCGATCCCGGGCAAGTAGCTGGAAACTCGGGCTGACCGCAGTGGCACCGTTCTCGCTTTGGGCAAGCGGCGTGCTGGCTCGCGTACTTTCCGCCACGGTCATCGGCATTGAGGCCGCGCCCATCAACGTCGAGGTGGACGTGTCGCAGGGCCTGCCCGGTTGCAACATCGTCGGCCTGCCTGATGCGGGCGTGAAAGAAGGCAGTGTGCGCATCCGCGGCGCGCTGGAAAACAGTGGGTTCAAGTTCCCTCTGCGTCGGATCACGGTCAACCTGGCACCGGCCGATCTGCGCAAGGACGGTGCCGCCTTCGATGTGCCCATCGCCATGGGCATTCTTTCGGGCGCGGGATTCTTGCCGCCCGAGAGCTTCGACAATGGGCTGTTTGTAGGTGAGCTGGCCCTTGATGGCAGCGTGCGACCGGTCAAGGGTGTGTTGCCCATGGCGGCCTATGCGCGAGCCCGGGCCGTGCAACGGTTGTTCGTGCCTCGCGACAATGCGGCCGAGGCCGCTGCGGTGGGGGGCTGCGATGTCGTGCCGGTGGGCCACCTGAGCGACTTGCTGGATGTCCTGCACGGGCAGCGGGCGGCCACCGTCACCGCGCTGCCGGTCCGGCACTCGCCCACTGCCACGGCTGACCTCGGCGAGGTGCGCGGGCAGGAAGTCGCCCGCCGCGCCTTGGAGATTGCGGCGGCGGGCGGGCACAACCTGCTCTTCATTGGGCCGCCCGGATCAGGCAAGACCATGCTGGCCCGGCGGCTGCCGGGAATCCTGCCCACCCTGTCGTTCGACGAATCGCTCGAAACCACCATGATCTATTCGGTGGCAGGAATGTTGGCTGGCCGATCGCTCGTCACGGAGCGGCCCTTTCGCGCGCCCCACCACACGGTCAGTGTGGCCGGCCTGGTGGGTGGCGGGCCCATGGTGCGGCCGGGGGAAATCTCGCTGGCCCACAACGGGGTGTTGTTTCTCGACGAGCTGCTGGAATTCGGCCGGCACGCCCTGGAGGCTTTGCGCCAGCCGCTGGAGGAGCGCGCGATCGCCGTGGTACGCGCCCGCCGCACAGTCACCTTTCCCGCGGACTTCATGCTGGTCTCGGCCCTGAACCCCTGTCCCTGTGGCCACTATGGAAATCCATTGCGGACCTGCACGTGTTCGCAGTTGGCCATCAGTAGCTACCGGGCCAAGCTGTCCGGGCCGCTGCTGGACCGCATCGACATGCACGTCGAAGTGCCCGCCATTTCGTATCGTGAACTGGCCAGCAGCGAAACCGGCGAAACCAGTGAAACAGTGCGCGCGCGGGTTGAGCTCGTGCGCGCGCGACAGATCGAGCGCGGCGTCCGCTGCAATGCCCGGCTTTCATGCAAGGAATTGCAGAGCGCGGCCAAACTGGACAGCGACGGCCATCGCATCATGGAACGCGCGGTGGAGCGGCTGGCTCTCTCGGCTCGTTCTATAGAACGCGTGCGGCGCCTCGGGCGCACGATCGCAGATCTCGACGGGTCGCCCAATGTGCGCGGGCCGCATCTGGCCGAGGCATTGCAATACAGATTTCTCGATCGGGAGGTGACGTCGTGAGGGAAGAATGCTGTTTCACCACAGAGAGCACAGAGGACACAGAGGTCGGAGGGGAAGGGGTGAATGGGATCTCGAGGTCGATCATCGGCGCTGCGATTGAGGTGCACAAGTACCTCGGGCCGGGGATGCTGGAATCCGCATACGAGACGTGCCTCGAGTGCGAGCTGATCGCCCAGGGGCATGTGGTCGAGAGACAGAAGCCTCTACCCATCGTTTACAAGGAAGTGCCCATCGATTGCGCGTATCGCTTGGACCTGGTGGTGGATGAGCAGGTGATCGTGGAACTCAAGGCAGTTGAGCAACTGTTGCCGATTCACCAAGCGCAAATCCTCTCGTACCTGCGCCTCTCCGGACTTCCCCTCGGACTTCTCATCAATTTCAACGGCGCAACCTTGAGGCAAGGCGTGCGCCGCTTCCGACCTTTTCAATCCCTCTCTGTGTCCTCTGTGCTCTCTGTGGTGAAAAACAGCTAACCAAAAAGGAGATGACCCATGGCTACCATCAAGGAACAACTGAAAGAGAAGTTCAAAGCCCTGTCTTCCGCTCTCTCTGCGATTGAAAAGCAATTTGGCAAGGGCGCCATCATGTCCCTCGGGGGCGCCGATACCAGCGACATCCCCGTGATTCCCACCGGCTCGGTGGGGCTCGATCTGGCCCTGGGCGTTGGCGGATTGCCGCGCGGTCGCGTGGTGGAGGTCTTCGGTCCCGAGTCGTCGGGCAAGACCACGCTAACCCTGCACGCTATCGCGCAGGCGCAGAAGGCAGGCGGCATTTGCGCCTTCATCGACGCCGAGCACGCCCTGGACGTGACCTATGCCCGCAAGCTGGGCGTGCGCATCGAGGACTTACTGGTGTCCCAGCCCGACAATGGCGAGCAGGCCCTGGAAATCGCCGACAAACTGGTGGGCACCGGCGCCATCGACATGATCGTCGTCGATTCAGTGGCGGCTCTGGTGCCCAAAGCCGAGATTGAAGGCGAGATGGGCGATGCGCATATGGGTTTGCAGGCGCGCCTGATGAGCCAGGCCTTGCGCAAGCTGACCGCCGCCACCTCGCGCAACGCGACCTGCGTGGTCTTCATCAATCAGCTTCGTCAAAAGATTGGCGTGGTCTACGGCAATCCCGAAACCACCACCGGTGGCAACGCGCTGAAATTCTACGCCAGCGTGCGGCTGGACATCCGCAAGATCGGCGTGGTCAAGAACGGTGAGCAGATCGTCGGCAACAAGGCGCGGGTCAAGGTGGTGAAGAACAAGGTGGCGCCGCCCTTCCGCGAGTGCGAGTTCGAGATCCTCTACGGCAGCGGCGTGAACTCCGTGGGCGAGATCGTCGACCTGGCCAGCGAAGCCGGCCTACTGGAAAAATCTGGCGCCTACTATTCATGGCAGGGCGAGCGCATTGCCCAGGGCCGCGACAAGGCCTGCCAATACATGGCCGAGCACCCGGCCCTGGTCGATGAATTGCGAGAGAAGCTGGTCGAACAACGCAAAGCCGAGAATGCGCGTTTGGGCGCGGCGCCTACAAGTGCGCCGGCTACTAGCGCGGACACCGTAGCGGCGTAGTGGCGCTCCCTTTGAACCCGCTGGGATATCTGCGTCGGCAAGGCTTCCATGTGATCGGAGCCACGCCAGCTGACGCGAACGTGAATTTCGATTTCTGATCGAGGCCTGCCGGTGCGCCCCAGTAGGGCAGGTCACTCACCTGCTACAGACGGCACCCTTCGTAGCGACGAAGCACAAATCCACTGTGGCTCATGATGGGGGAGCCGCCGCAGCGAAGGATCACGGGATCAGACTTGGCGCGCGGATCTTCCATAATGAATTGGTAGCCGTTCTTCACGAAGTAGGCATCGGCGCCAGCGATATCCCCGAACGCCACCGCCCTGTCCAGAGCCTCAACGGCACGACGCCGCGACGCTTGGACATATTGGCTGGCATAGTAGTCCAGGCTGAGCAGAGGGACCTTGAATGCTCCGCCCTGAACGAACATTCCAGGGTATCGAAAGAACACCGGCGTTCGTCCAACCGTGGCCGCGACCTGTTTCGTAAAGTTGTAGAAGCCGCGATCCTGACTGTCGCTGGTGCGGGGCGGAAGCTTAGGGAAATGGAAAGGCAAGACCACGAAGAGCGCCAGGGCGAGTCCCATGGGGCCCCATTTCGCCCAGGTGCCAATTGTGGTCTTGTGGCGATCGATGAATCCGCGAAACCGCCATTTCAAAGCACGCGAGACGCTCTCAAGCAGCGCGACCAGACCGAGTAGTTTCACGATAGGGAGCAGCGCTGTGGTCACGAGCCAGAAGGTGTGAGGGGGCGCAGGCAGGAGACGCCTCACGATCCTGGCAAGGTCGGGGTGCGCCAGGTCCGCCACCACGAACCCGCCATGGGCCAAGATCAGACTGACAACGAAGGCAGCCAAGAGGGGCTGGCTGCGGCGCCAGGCGGTCCCATTTCCGCCGATCCACAGCACACGAACCACAAAGGCCACGACCAACACCAAGCCAGCCTCGCGCGGAAAGAGCGCCAGCTTGAGGGCGTCGACCATCCCATGGCCCTCATAGAGGGGTTCAAGCCATGCGGCGGCGGCCTGCGGATAGACCAGTCTTCCGTATTTCACCAGCTGGGGGCCAAACAACAGCAACAGCGGTCCTGCGGCACCGACCAGAAGAAACACAACTCGCTTCAAAGTCGCGACCCTCTGTCCGGGCCGGACGCAGTCGCGCGCCAAAGTCAGCAGGAGCACGAGCCCGATACCGGTTGCCGTCATGAAGGAAGCCCCCTGCCAAATCCCCAGAATGCCAATCGAGAGCCCCACAGCAAAGAAGGCAGCGGGTGATCGCGCACGAGACGATCTTCCTTCCCACACGAGACCGGCCAGGACCAAGAATAGGCAGAACTGTCCGCGCACACCGTCGGCTGGATACAGTCCATGTCCAGGTTCGAGCCATCCAAGCAACATCGCCAAGGGCACGAGCGGAAGGCTGCGCAGGCCGCCGAGCACGACGATCGCGCATCCAGCGACAAGCATAAAGAACGCCGTCGTGATGACTTCCAGTCGGAAGTAGGCCTCGGGCACGTCGCGGCCGCTGACCCGGGCAACCAGTGCCGCAGCGGCAGGCATCACGAAGGGATACCAGTGCGCTTCACCGAGGTAGTAGGGATCAGTGAAGAAGTGACCACGCAGAATCTCGTGGGCCTTGGGAACGTCGCGCAGGGCAACGTCTCCACCAACTACCACCAGTGCGCGCTTCTGCTTTTCCAAGGTCGCAACCTCGCGGTCGATGTCTCGAAACCCACGCCGGCAATGGAGTCCGAGAGCGAGCACGACCAGGACTGAAATTGCTCCCGAAATGAGAGCCGGATGGAATGCGCGGTTTTTGAGGAACCCTCCAGGATTCACAACCTCTGACTATCACACCGGCGGCAGATTGAGCGCGGCGTCCGCTTCAGAAGCTGGCATACACCGCCAGTCTGGCGACCGCGTGGCCACGCGATTCGCCGATGGGAGGCAAGAGAACCAGCGTGACCCCGCCCAAGGAGGCGGCGGTGCCTCCTGCCACGAGCAACCAGCCGGCCAAGGCGGCTCGATGATGGTATGCGCATGTCCCAGTAGGAGGCGAGCAGGCCGCCTGGCCGTCCCGCCAGAGCAGGTAAGCCCCGCTTCCCACTGCTGCCAGACCGGCCAAGCTCGCACCCACGCCCAGCACCTTCTGCCACAGTGGAACGCGCGCCCAGCGTGAAGGGGCCGCCGTGCCCGCGACGGAATTCACCGAGGGCGCACCGGTCGTCACCGGTGCAGGTGCGAGCACGTGCTGATCTTGCGGGAGGCCCGCCGCATCCGCCGTCTCGGCTGCGCGGACAAGGCCTGGGGTCGCGACCAGCGCGAGGCTGAGTGTCACGACCAGCGCCCGGACCGTAGCCAAGCCAATCGCCGAGCGGGCTGGCGCCTGGTCGGCTCTGACGTTGGTCATGGCTGTTTCGCTTGGTGGGCCTACGGGACGTCTGACTTCGTCTTCTCGGTCTTCTCGGTCTTCGCAGTCTTGTCGGTCTTTTCGGTCTTGTCGGTCTTCGCAGTCTTGTCGGTCTTCGCAGTCTTGTCGGTCTTCGCAGTCTTTTCGGTCTTCGCAGTCTCTTCGGTCTTGTCGGTCTTCGCAGTCTTTTCGGTCTTCTCGGTCTTGTCAGCGTTCTCGATCTTCTTGCTCTTCTCGGTCTTGCCGCCCTTCTTGCCCTTCTTGCCGTCCTTGCCTTTCTTGTCCTTGGGCTGATTCGGGTCTGCGGCCCCGCTGCCGTCAGAGGCAGCCTCGCCATCGGCGACGACTTCAGGGGAAACGATTTCTTCTGTCGGTGCCTCAGCTTCGCGTTTCTTCTTCTCGGCTGCCTCTTCCTGTTGCTTCTTCTCGGCCTCTTGTGCGCGCTTGGTCTCCGCCTGAATCTCTCGGTCGTAGTCCTTCTCGCGTTTCTCGGCGCAGCCCTTGGGTTCGCACTCGCCCGGACACTCGCATTTGCCCTTCTTTCCGCACAGGCAAACCCCCGCCGAGTTCTTGTAGCACCCGCACGCGTTGAGCTGGGGTTCATCCGATGTTGTCTTCGACCCCGCGATCACATACGGCGCGAGCCCCATCACCAGCAGCATCGGCAGCAGTCGCCACACAGTTCTCATGTTCTCTCTCCTCGTCTCGTTACGTTTGGTTGGCCCGGCCCTCGTCCGGACGAAGCGCAGTGTACACGTTCACCGAAGAACAGGGTGGCAGTTTGATATGGGGATTTGTTGGCCCTGGGGGAGTATCCTGGATCGGTCATGACAGCCCCCAATCTGCTGCTCGCGACAGCCTTGCTTGGTGCCGCTGCTTGCCACGCCCACGGCCTGCACGTCGACCTCTGCGCAACGGCTGGCCAAACTCGCGCGTGTTCGACGGCATGCGGCGAAGGCGTGCAAACCTGCCGCATGGGCGCCTGGCAGGGTTGCGAGGTATCTCCCGTTACGCGTCCGTGTCAAGGCGTGTGCGGGGAGGGAACCCAGGAATGCGAGAACGAGCAGTGGAAGGCCTGCGTCATCCCCAGCACCCAGCTTCCTTGTAGCAACGACTGCGGCCAGGGCACTCAGCTTTGCGAAAACGAGAAGAAGGGGAACTGTGAGGTCGCGCCGGTTGTGGAGACCTGCGCCAGCGTCTGCGGCAGTGGCACTCGGACCTGCACCAACAACCTGTGGGGGACGTGCGATGCCCCGCTGCCCAAGCAGCCCACGCTGGTGGCCACGATTCGCGACTTCCACACCAGCTTTCCGGACATGGAACCGCTGCAATGGCTATACGACGACCGTGGCATCGTGACTCCAGACCTGGGGCCCGACGACAAGCCTGTCTACAGCGGGGTCTCCCATTCGGTCAGCGGCCCGGATACTTTCAACGAGTGGTATAGGGACGTCCCCGGCGTGAACCTCACGACCACCATCAGTCTGCCGCTTTCGCCATCTCCAACCGAGACGGGCGTCTATGCCTACCAAGACATGGCTTTCTTCCCCATCGACAATCAGCTTTTCGGCAACGAAGGGGAGCCGCACAACTATCACTTCACCGTCGAGATACCGACCCGCTTTCGTTACCAGGGCGGCGAAACCTTCACTTTCTCCGGCGACGACGACGTCTGGGTGTTCATCAACCGCAAGCTCGCGATCGATCTAGGCGGCATCCACTCGACCGAGAGCCAGACCGTGGATCTCGATGCCCAAGCTGCCACGCTCGGCCTAAACAAGGGCGAGCTTTACCCCATGAACATCTTCTTCGCCGAGCGACACGTGACCGGGTCCGACTTCGCGGTCGAGACCACGATCTCGGAAATCGGGGTGTGCGACTGACCCCCCTACCCCAGCAGCTTCTGCAGGATTTCGTTCGCTGTCTTGGGGTCGGCTTTGCCGGCCATTTCCTTCATCACCTTGCCCACGAAGAAGCCGAGCAGCTTGCTTTGGCCGGCGCGAAAGCGCGCCACCTCGTCCGGGTGCGCGGCGACGATCTTCTTGCAGGTCTCTTCGATGAGGCCGGCATCGGACACCAGCGCCACCGACTCGCTGGCCACGATGTCGCCGGCTCGTCGCTTTTCCTGCCACATGCGACCGAACACGTCTTTGGCCAGCTTGCCTGACAGCGTGCCCCTTTCGACCAGATCCACCAGCTCGGCCAGTGCCGACGCTGGCACGGGCAAAGCCGCGGCAGCCAGCGCGCGCGGATCGCCCACGCGGGCCAGCACCTCGTTGATGATCCAGTTGGCCACTTTCTTGGCCGGCGCGAGGCAGGACTTGCTTGCGGCGTCGAAGTAGTCCGCGATCTCGCGCTCGGAGGCCAGCACGCCCGCGTCTTGCGCGGACAGGCCCAGGGTCTCGGTGTAGCGGCGAAAGCGCTTCTCGGGCAACTCGGGCAGCGATGCCCGAGCTCGATCGATCCAGGCTTGATCCACGGCCAGCGGCGGCAGGTCAGGCTCGGGAAAGTAACGGTAGTCATGCGCGTGCTCTTTGCTGCGCATGGATTGCGAGAGGCCGCGCTCCGGATCCCACAGCCGGGTTTCCTGCACCACCGCCTCGCCCCGATCCAGGATGACAGCCTGGCGCCGGATCTCGTGCTCGATGGCCTCGCGCACGTGCTTGAATGAGTTGATGTTCTTCAGCTCGGCCTTGGTACCGAGCTTTTCGGCGCCGTGCAATCGCAGCGACACGTTGGCATCGCAGCGAAGCGATCCTTCCTCCATGTTGCCGTCGCTGATCCCCAGGGTTCGCACCAGGGTGCGCAGCGCGCGCATGTACTCGGCCGCTTCTTCCGACGAGCGAATGTCGGGCTCACTCACGATCTCGGCCAAGGGCACGCCCGCACGATTGAAATCCACGAAGCTGACGCCCGAATCATCGTGAATGTTCTTGCCCGCGTCGTCCTCCAGGTGGATGCGGGTCAGGCGCACGGTGCGTGCTTCCCCTGCCAGGCGGAATTCCACCGCGCCGCCTTCGCACAAGGGTTCTTCGTATTGCGAGATCTGAAACCCCTTGGGCAGATCCGGGTAGAAGTAGTGTTTGCGCGCGAAACGACAGCGCGGCCGGATATGCGAACCCACGGCCAGGCCCAGGCGCACCGCCGCGTCCACCACGGCCCGATTGAGCACCGGCAGCGCACCCGGCAGGCCCAAACACACGGGATCGGTGCAGGAATTGGGCTGCTCGCCGAAGGTAGTCGACGACGACGAGAAGATCTTGGAACGGCTGGCCAGGTGCACGTGCACCTCCAACCCAATGACGGCCTCATATCGGTCGACGCTCATGACGGATCCTTGGGAAGTCGCTTGTGCCAGTCGGTGTGGCGCTGGTACTCGCCGGCCACGCGGAACACGGCCTCTTCGCCCAGTGGCGGTCCGATGATCTGCAACCCGATGGGCAAGTTACCCTTGGTGAAGCCGCAGCACTGGGACAGGGCAGGCACGCCGGCCAGCGCCGGCGCCACGGTGTAGATGTCGGCCAGGTACATCTGCAGCGGGTCAGCCTGGCGCTCGCCCAGCTTGAACGCAGCGGTGGGCGAGGTGGGCGTGGCCAGCACGTCGCACTGGTCGAACACCGCGCGGAAATCGTCGGCGATCTTGCGCCGCACGCGCAGCGCCTTGCCGTAATAGGCCTCGTAATAGCCCGAGCGAAGCACATAGGTGCCCAAAATGATCCGGCGCTTGGGCTCGACGCCAAAACCCTCGCCGCGGGTCTTGCTGTACAGCTCGTCCAGCGACGCGGCCTCGGCCGTGCGATGGCCGTAGCGAACCCCGTCGTAGCGGGCCAGGTTCGACGACGCCTCGGCTGTGCAGACCAGATAGTAGGTCGCGACCGCGTACTGCGTGTGGGGCAGAGAAACCGGCACCAGCTTGGCGCCGGCGCGTGCGATCTCGTCGATGGCCCCGCGTACAGCGGCCTCCACCTCGGGATCCATGCCGGCCTGGAAGTACTCCTCGGGCACGCCCACGCGCATGCCGGCCAAGCCGGCGGCGCAGGCCTGCCGGTAGCGGCCCACCGGCGATGGAATCGAGGTCGCGTCGCAGGGGTCGTGACCGGCGATGACCTCGAGGAGCATAGCCACATCCTCGACGGTCCGCCCGAAGGGGCCCGGATGATCCAGCGACGAGGCGAACGCGATCACGCCATAGCGGGACACGCGGCCGTAGGTCGGCTTCATTCCCGCTACACCACACAAGGAGGCCGGCTGTCGAATCGAGCCGCCGGTGTCGGTGCCCAGGCTGCCCGCGCACAGCGACGCCGCCACGGAAGCCGCCGAGCCGCCCGAGGAGCCGCCGGGCACCCGCTCCAGATCCCAGGGATTGTGCACCGGCCGAAAGGCGCTGTTCTCGTTGGACGAACCCATGGCGAACTCGTCCATGTTCAGCTTGCCCAGGGCAATCGCGCCCGCCGCAGCCAGGCGCGCGGAAACCGTCGACTCATAGGGCGGCACGAAACCTCGCAGAATCTTCGACCCGGCGGTGGTTTCCAGTCCGCGGGTCACAAAGATATCTTTCAGACCGATGGGCACGCCGGCGAGCAGGCCCGGATCTCGGCCCGCGCCCACCGTGGCATCGACCTGGTCAGCGCGCCGTCGGGCTCCGTCGGCATCGACCAGCAAGTAGCAGCCCAGCCGGCCATCCAGGCGGGCGATGCGGTCAAGGTAGAACTCGACCAGCTCGCGGGCTTTCCACTTGCGCGCGCGCACCCCATCGGCCAGCTCGGCGATGGTGGCACCCTTCACCTGCGGCGAGGCCATGGCTAGGATCCCTCGCCTGAGCCGGGCACGATGCGCGGCACCTCGAAAAAGGAATCGCGTCGCCGGGGCGCGTTCTGGAGAGCGTCCTCCACCGACAGCGAGGGCATGGGCTCGTCCTGCCGCAGGGGACAGTCGAAGGGCACGGCGTGGGTCATGGGCTCAGTGTCGCCCGTGTCCAGGTTCTTCACCGTGTCGATATATTCGAGGATCGCGTCCAGTTCATGGGTCATGCGCTCGATCTCCTCCGGCGACAGGCGCAGGCGGGCGAGCGTCGCAATGGTTCGGACCTCGTCGGGTTGAATGCGCGGCATAGCCCCCGTCTTTTAGCACCATCGGTTGACAGAATCTTCCCGCGGACGTCAAATGATTGGCTCGCTATTCGGGGCGAGAGCTGAGCCCAGTCTCTTGCTGAAGGAGGCCCAATGAACTTCGACATCACTCAGCAGGAGTCCTATTCGCGCAGCGAGCTTCTCCTGCGCACGCTCTTCGGCTGGCTGTACATCACGGTGCCGCATGTCCTGGTCCTGTTCTTCGTGGGCATCTGGTCGGCCATCCTGCACTTCATCGCGTGGTGGGTGATTCTGCTCACCGGCCGCTATCCGGCCTCCTTCTTCGAATTCCACGTCAAGCTGCTGGCGTGGAACATGCGACTCAACGCTGTGACCTGGAACCTGGCCGACGGCTATCCGGCCATCGGAATCGCCGGTAGCCACCCGGCCATCTCCTTGGACGTCCCCTATCCCCAGTCGCTGAGTCGCGGAACCCTGCTCTTGCGCACGTTCCTGGGCTTCATCTACGTCACCATCCCGCACGGCATCTGTCTCTGGTTGCGCATGGTCGCGACGGCCTTCCTCAACTTCCTCTCCTGGTGGTCGATTCTGTTCTCGGGAAGGATTCCCGAGAGCTGGTTCCAGTTCAACGTGGGGACCTTGCGCTGGATGCTCCGGCTGAACATCTACATGGCCAACATGACGGACAGCTACCCACCATTCTCTGGCAAGCCGATCACGGCTGCCGAACCCGTGGCAATTTAGTCAAGCCCCACATTTCCTTCGCAGGCACGTAGTGACGGAAACCATCGCCCTTCCCCAGCCTCACGAACTGTCGCAACGAGAAAAGGACGACGCCCTGGCCGCGTACTTGATGAACTTCGCGGCCTGGGGCGCGGGCCTTCCCATCCCGTCGTTGAACCTGATTGCAGCGTGGGTCTACTTTCTCATTAATCGCAAGAAGAACCGCTTCGTGGCCTTTCATTGCTTTCAGGCCTGCACCTCGCAAATCCCGACCACGCTGATCAACATGATCGGCGTCGGCATGTTCATCGACTACGTGCTGATCCTGAATCGCGACCTGCCGCGCTTCTTCTGGCCCTACGTGGGGTTCGCGGTGGTGACCAACTTGATGTATCTGGCGTCGAGCATCTACGCTTGTGTCTTGGCGGCCAAGGGACGCGTTCACTACTTCTTGGTATTCGGGCGCTGGGCCTATGCACGCTACTACGGCCCCCATGCCATCGCGCTCGACGGCAGCCCGGCGCACCGCAATCTTCCTCCCGCGGGTTTCTGAAATGCGAATCTTGCGGGAAGTTCTCCTTCTGCTCGCGCTCTATGCCGGGGTCGGCTTGGCCGTCTACGGCGTGTGGCGACTGTGGCCGGCATCGAAGACCCACAGCCTCGCGCAGGACGAGACTTCCCTCATGCATCGGACCGAGGGGAAGCTGCGGGAACTGTTGCGTCGAGAAGTGATCGCCGACGCCAACGACGAGGCTGCGGTCAAAGCAGGCCTGCGCAAGGTCCAGGATCGTCTCAGCCCGGCGCTGGGCGCGCTTTCCTATCCCATCGAGAGTTACCTCATCGATTCGAGCACAGTGAATGCCGTGTGCTTGCCAGGGAACATCATCTTGGTGTACTCGGGCCTCCTGCGCAGGCTGGAGTCACCCGAGGAACTGGCCGCGATCCTGGCGCACGAGATCGCGCATGCGATACACCGGGATCCCATGCAAGTCCTGAAGCGCGAACTGGGCCTGGCTGCGCTGTTTGCCATGGTCGGGGGTGGTCGCGGAGATGGCGTCACTGGACGCCTGATGCACCGGCTGGTGAGCAGCGGTTTCAGCCGGCAGCAGGAGCTGGCCGCCGACGAAGAAGCCTTGCGCGTGCTGGCTGCCTCGGACATCGATCCCAAGGCGCTGGCGGACGCCCTGCGACGGATTCGGGGAGACAAGGACGAAGACCCGGCGGTGCTCCAGTACATCAGCACTCACCCAGGCTTCGACGAGCGCGTGCAGCTATCCGAACAGGCGTCGGCGAACTGGCCCGGCAAGCCAAGGCCTATCGACCTCGACTGGAAGCAGTTTCGAGCCCAGTTCCGCGTGCTTCGGTGATCAGGCTAGCTTTTTCACCACAGAGAGCACAGAGAACACAGAGGTCGGAAGGGAAGAATGGGTTCGGATCGGACAGAACCCAACCCTTCCCTTTCCGGTCCGGCTCTGTGGCCTCTGTGACCTCTGTGGTGACGAGGGCGCGCGAAGCGCGCGGGGCGAGGTGGGGTGGGTTGTCCGTCCCGAAGCCCCCGCAGGGGGAATAGCTAACTTCGATTCCCCGGAGTGGCTGCTAGGTTCGCAGTACGCGGGCCGTGGTGAGGAAGTGATCCTCGACCTCGGTCCAGAAGGCGGTGACGGCGAAGCAGCCATCGTTTTCGGACAGGGCCAGCACGACGGATGCAGAGCCGTCGGGCAACGGGGACATGCTGGCCTCGTGAAACGCCACGTGCCGGCCCACCAGCGGATCGATGGCCTTGTACAGAGCCTCCTTGAGCGAGAAGTGCAGGATGACCGTGCGCCGGCGGTGCTCCTCGGGCACGCGCTCAAGCCGAGCCAGCTCGTCCGGGGTGAGCACACGCGCGCGCACGTCCTGGTGGACCTGGGCCTCCTGCGCCGAAGCGAAGGCGGGCGGGCGGGTTTCCAGGTCCACGCCGATGCGGGCGCCGTTCTCGCGACGGGCCGCCAGCCCGACCGCCAGCGTGCGCTTGTGGCTGATGGAGCCGACCAGGTCGCACGGCAGTGCCGGTGCTCCGCGCCGGGTGACGAGGATGGGGCCGGGCTCGATACCGAGGTCACGAAATGCCTCGCGCAGGGCGAGCCGGCCGGCGACCCAGCTTGGGTGACGGCCGGAAGCCAGGGTTGACAAGAAGCTGCGTTCCTCGGGAACCAACTCTGCCAAGACCTTCTCGTCCACCTCACTTGGTATGCGAACACCCACGCACCGGCCGTGCACCAAGTTGAGGCGGAAGGCAATCTCGGCACCCATCAGACACGCCCTACCCGCTATGGTAGCCCAAATTGGGGGCGAGCCAACGTTCCATCTCGTTCAGCGCCAGACCGCGACGGCGGGCGTAGTCCTCAACCTGCGCGCGGTCGAGGCGGCCCACGTCGAAGTAGCGCGACTCGGGATGGGCGAGATACAGGCCGCACACACTCGCGGCCGGGCTCATAGCGGAACTCTCCGTCAGGGTGATGCCCACCTCAGGCGCCTGCAGAAGATCCAAGAGCGGCTGCTTCTCGCTGTGGTCGGGCCAGGCGGGATAGCCTGCGGCTGGCCGGATGCCACGATACTTTTCTGCGATGAGGTCCTGGTTGCTCAGGTTCTCGTCGGCGCCATAGCTCCATTCGCGGCGCACGCGCTGGTGCAGACACTCGGCGAATGCCTCGGCCAGCCGGTCAGCCAGGGCCTTGACCATGATCGCGCTGTAGTCGTCGCGCGATTGCTCGAAGCCCTTGACCAGCGCCTGCGTGCCGATGCCCGCGGTGACGGCAAAGGCGCCCACGTGGTCGGCCAGGCCCGCTGAAGCCGGCGCCACGAAGTCAGCCAGGCAGTGATAGGGACCGGATCCGGTCTGCTGGCGCAGCATGGGGAAGCGGCACAGCTCGCGGGTGCGACCCTCGTCGGAAAAGACCACAATATCGTTGCCCTCGCTGCAAGCCGGCCATAAGCCATAGGCCGCGCGCGCGGTGAGCGATTGGTTCTTCACAATCTGTGCGAGAAGCGTCTGGGCCGCGCCGAAGAGCTCGCGGGCCGCAGGGCCGTACTTGGCATGGTCCAGGATCTGCGGATACTTGCCCTTCAATTCCCAGGCGGTGAAGAAGAAGGTCCAGTCGATGAAGCGCGCCAGCTCGTCGAGCGGCTGTTTTTCGATCACGCGTCGACCGATGAAAGTTGGCCTGGGAATATCCTCGGGTCGCCACACGATCACCGGCCTGCTTGCGCCAGCCGCAGTGTAGGGAACGAGCGGCCGTCGCTGCTTGTCGGCGTGAATCTCGCGGAGCTGTTGCTGCTCGGCACGGTTTTTCTTTCCAAGAGCGTCGCTCTGACCAGGATCTAGCAACGCCGAGACCACGCCCACGGCGCGTGAGGCATCGAGCACGTGCACAGTGGGACCGCTGCGTTGGGGTGCGATCTTGACCGCGGTATGCTCGCGATTGGTGGTGGCTCCCCCGATGAGCAGGGGCTGGCCAAGACCCCGCCGTTCCATTTCTTGCGCGACATGCACCATTTCTTCGAGCGAGGGCGTGATCAGCCCTGACAGCCCGACGATGTCGACCTTTTCTGCTACAGCAGCGTCCAGAATCTTCTCGCAGGGGACCATCACGCCCAGATCGATGACCTGGTAGTTGTTGCAGCCAAGCACCACGGCAACGATGTTCTTGCCGATGTCGTGCACATCGCCCTTGACCGTGGCCAGCAGCACGCGGCCGCGCGGCTGTACCACACCCTCGGCCTTCTCGGCCTCCATGAAAGGCTGCAAATAGGCGACTGCGGCTTTCATGGCGCGCGCGCTCTTGACCACCTGGGGCAGGAACATTTTGCCCGCGCCAAATAGATCGCCCACCACCGCCATGCCAGCCATGAGCGGGCCTGAGATGACGTCGAGCGGCCGTCCCAGTTTCTGCCGCGCCTCCTCGGTGTCGGCCTCGATGAAATCCACCATGCCGTGGACCAGGGCGTACTCCAGGCGCTTCTCCACAGGCACCTGCCGCCACGACAGGTCCTGGGTTCGCTTGCTGGCCGTGCCCTTGACCTGCCCGGCCAGTTCCACCAATCGCTCGGTGGCATCAGGCCGTCGGTTGAAGAGCACGTCTTCCACGCGCTCGCGCGTTTCAGTGGGGACATCGGCGTACACGCCCAACTGACCGGCGTTGACGATGCCCATGTCCAGGCCGGCGGCGATGGCGTGGAAGAGAAACACCGTGTGCATGGCCTCGCGAACAGCGTCGTTGCCACGGAACGAGAACGACAAGTTGGAAACGCCGCCCGACAAATGCACGCCCGGACAGGCTGCCTTGATGAGCGGAAGCGATTCCAGAAAGCTGCGCGCGTAGTCGTTGTGCTCTTCCAGGCCGGTGGCCACCGCCAGCACGTTGGGATCGAAGATGATGTCCTCAGGCGAGAAGTCCGCCTGCTCGACCAATAGTCGATAGGCGCGCTGACAGATCGCGATTCGGCGCGGAGTGGTCACGGCCTGGCCGGCCTCGTCGAAGGCCATCACCACCACGGCGGCGCCGTAGCGGCG
>Ga0182021_10002105_pt1 | contig 23216 bp, 22 predicted proteins | sample 612E3MmetaG_FD_120493 | JGI IMG/M metagenome (GOLD analysis project Ga0182021, IMG submission 120493) | Permafrost microbial communities from Stordalen Mire, Sweden - 612E3M metaG (Illumina Assembly) | ecosystem: Environmental > Terrestrial > Soil > Wetlands > Permafrost | place: Sweden... | reverse complement strand
GTCGGCGCTTCCGAATTCCTGGAGGACGATTTCGAGGGCACGGCTGAGATCGGCCTTGCGTGTCGCGTCGCAGCCGATGCCGATGGAGCGGCGGCCCAGGGCCCGGATCGCGGCGGCGCGGTTTTCGGCGTGCTCCGCGTGGACATCCAGGATGGCGACGCCGGCGCCGGCCTCGGCGAACCCGGTCGCGATGGCACCGGCGAGCACTCCGCCTCCGCCGATCACGACTGCCGTCTTGCCGTCGAGTGAGAACATTTCGTTTGTCATACCGTTTACCGTTTTACCACGCGGGCGCGCCGCGGGTTCACAATGGAGAGCATATGTGGCTCGCTCTGGCGCTCTCGACCGTGCTCGCCCGCCCCGCGGTGGTGCTGAAGCCGGTTGCGAATATGTACTCGAAGCCCGACGCGCTGGCTGGCGTGGTCTCGCAGGCCATTTACGGAACGCCGGTCCGCATTCTCGAAGAGAAGCCCGGCTGGGCCAAAGTGGAAACGCCGGACGAATACACCGGTTGGATGCTGGCGCCGTCGCTGCGCGAGTTTCGCGACGGTGAGCCGGGGTATGCCGCGGCCGGCCGCGTGGCCCAGGTTGAGAGCCTCTTCGCGAATCTCTACCGGGAGCCGGATGCGACTCGGCACGAGCCGGTGCTCACGGTGCCGTTCGAGACGCGCCTGGAGGTGACCGCGGAACCCCAGGCCGAAGACGGGCGATGGATCGGCGTGCGGCTGGCGGACGGGCAACTGGCGTGGGTGGCGCGCGGCGATGTGAGCTTCGAGACCGCGCGCCTCGCGCCCGCCGGCCTGCCCGCTTTCAGCCGCCGCTTTCTCGGCCTGCCGTACCTGTGGGGCGGCGTTTCCACGTTCGGGTTCGATTGTTCGGGCTTCGTTCAGATGCTCTACCGGCGCGCAGGCGTGCTGCTTCCGCGCGACGCGCAGCCGCAGGCGGATTGGAGCGGGCTGGCCCCGGTCGAGCGGAGCCGGTTGGCGCCGGGCGATTTGGTCTACTTCGGCGAGTCCGACCGCAAGATCGTGCACACGGGGATCTACCTCGGCGGCGGCGAGTTCATCAGCGCCACGGTGCACCGGCATCCCATGGTGAGCATCGGCCGGCTGGACGATCCCCACTGGGCCGCGCTGTTCGTCGCCGCGAGGAGGCTGAAATGAACCGCCGCAATTGGATGAAGAGTGCGCTGGCGCTGCCCGCCGCCGTGGGGCAGGCGTTTCCGCCTGCCCAGGCAGAGCCGGCCAGGATCGAGACGCGGATCGCGCGCCTGATGCTGAAGCACACCTGGACCACCACGATGTCCTCCAGCCAGTATCGCGAAACGCTGCAATTCGATTACACGCGCGATGGCGTGACCGGCCTGGGCGAAGGCGCGCCCATCGTCCGCTACCACGAGGACGCGAAGTCCGCGCAGGCGGCGGTCAACGGCATCCGCGATACCCTGGCCGGCGCGGACCCGTGGGCATTCGCCAGGCTGATGGACGAGGTGTCGCGGCGGATGGAGGGGCAATACGCCGCCAAGGCCGCCATCGACATTGCGCTCATGGATTGGATCGGCCAGAAACTGGGCGTTCCGCTCTACCGCTACTTCGGCCTCGATGCGCGCGACGCGCCCGTGACCACGTTCTCGATCGGCATCGATACGCCCGAAATCACGCGGCAGAAGGTGCGCGAGGCGGCGGAGTATCCGGTACTCAAGATCAAGGTGGGACTGGCGACCGACGAGGCGACCATCGAGGCCGTCCGCAGCGCGACGAACAAGCCGCTGCGCGTGGACGCCAACGAGGGATGGAAGGACAAGGAAGAGGCGGTGCGCAAGATCCGGTGGCTGGAGACGCAGGGAGTCGAGTTCATCGAGCAGCCGATGCCGGCCGCGATGCTCGAGGAGACGCGCTGGGTGCGCCGGCACGTCAACCTTCCGATCATTGCGGACGAGGCGTGCGAGCGTCCGGCCGATGTCGCGAAATGCGCGGGCATTTACGACGGCGTGAACGTGAAGCTGGATAAGTGCGGCGGCATTCTCGAAGCGTACAAGATGATTCAGGTGGCGAAAGCGCTGGGGATGAAGACGATGCTGGGCTGCATGATATCGAGTTCGATTTCGGTGACCGCGGCGGCGCACCTCTCCCCGCTGGTCGATTACGCCGACCTGGACGGGAACCTGCTGATTGCGAACGACACGCACAGTGGGGTGCGTGTGGAGAAGGGCAAGCTGATGTTGCCGGACGGGCCGGGGCTGGGGCTGCGAGGTGTGTAGGCTGCAGAACGACTGCCGGCTCGGGCCTGCGGCGACATCCCATGCTCGCGAATGTTGTCACCGCCGAGCGGCTGGCGGAGTGCCTGGAACTCGGTAGAGACGCGCTGTCCGAAGAATCGTTCAAGGCCTGCGCGCTGGGTGTCGGAGAGGTCCTCGCGGACATAATGTACGAGGTGCTGCATCCGGTCTGTGAGATGCATCCATCGCTGGAGCCGGAAGCATGGAAGTAGGATCCCGTCGCTCGATCGGCGGCTCGCCATTCGGACCGCCCGCACGCGGACCGCGGCACTCAGTTGGCGCCAGGAGCCCGGGCCGTAACCCGATCCGTTCGCCCTGCCCCGGCCCTCAATACGAACGAGGAAACCAGGAGCAGACCGCCCAACACGACGAAGAGCGTCCAGAACTTCTCACCGTGCGAATAGATCTCTCCCCCAACTCCGGTGACCACGTAGAGGACTCCAATCCCGAAGGCGGAGATAAGGGAGCTGGCGTCATTCGCTCTGAGGCGGAACCAGATCCGGACGATCGTCGCGCCGAACACCAACATGCAGCCGCTGACGAAAAACCAGACGATGTAGAGCGCGCTGCGGGTATGGGCGTCGATCGGAGCCTGGTCGATCGCCGCGTGGAGGCCGCGCACGGAGTAGCCGTGCCCGAATGCCCCCAGCCCGATCACGATCCCGACGATCAGGAAGACGTACGAAAAGAGCCTTCTCGCCATGCGGTCCAGCATAGCGCGCCGGCGCAGGTTGCGCGCGCCGCGCTTTTTTTGGGGCGCCCGCCTCGCGCCCCCATCCTCCCGCCCACTGTGCTCTAGTGGGAGCATGAGCGCCGCGGCCGGCCTGAGCGACTCCGAGATCCTCGATCGCATCGCACGGCTGCCGCACGCCCGCGCCAGCTTCAAGCAACTGGTGCGCGAAGCCGGGACGCGCAGCTTCGCAGCCCGCACGGAACTCGAAGAGGCGCTCGACCGCCTGACCGCTCGCGGCGATCTGATCGAGCTGCGCGGTGGCCAGTACGTCGCCACCGGCCATAGCCGCGAGTTCGCTACCGGCCGCCTCGAGATGCACCGCGACGGCTACGGCTTCGTCGTCCCGGACCATGCCATCGACTCCCTCCGCGGCGATATCTTCATTCCGCCTCAGGCCGCCTCCCAAGCGATGCACGGCGACCGCGTTCTGGTGCGCATCGCCCAGATCGGCGCCGACGGCCGCGCCGAGGCCGAAATCCTGCGCATCCTGCGCCGCGCGCACTCGACCGTGGTGGGCGAGTTCCGCGTGCGCGCCCAGGGCCACTACGTCATCCCGCACGACGGGCGAATCCAGCAGTGGATTCTCATCCCCGACGGTCTCGAGTGGCCGGCGCGGTCTGCCGCAGTGGACCGCGTGGGGGCGCGGCCCGTCGACGCCTCGACCGTCGCCGACCTCGACGGCATGATCGTCAATGCCGAGGTGATCGATTTTCCGCAGGGGCAGGGAAATGCGATCGGCCGCGTGATCGAGATTCTGGGCTACCCCGACGACTTCGGCGTCGATGTCGAAATCGTGATCCGCAAGCACCACCTGCCGCACCGGTTCCCGCCCGAAGTCCTCGAACAGGCGCAGACCTTTCCTTCCTCGATCCGCGCCGACGAGACCGCCGGCCGCACCGACTTCCGCGGCATGGACATCGTCACCATCGATGGCGAAACCGCGCGCGATTTCGACGACGCCGTCTGGGTGGACAAAACGCCCCAGGGCACCTATCTGCTGCACGTTCACATCGCCGACGTGAGCCACTACGTGCGGCCGGGGACGCCCGTCGATGCCGAGGCCCGCCTGCGCGGAACGAGCGTCTATTTCCCGGACCGCGCCATCCCCATGCTGCCGCTGGAGCTCTCGACCGGGCTGTGCTCGCTCAACCCGCACGTGGACCGCCTGACCCAATCGGTGCTCCTCGAAATCGACCATCGCGGCGACATCGTCGCCCAGGAGTTTGTCCGCGGCGTCATCCGCAGCGCCGAGCGGATGACCTACACCAACGTCCACCTGCTGCTCGAAGGCGATGCCGGGCTGAAGGAGCGCTACGGGCACATGGCGCAGCGCTTCGAGACGATGCGCGAGCTGGCGCTGATCCTCAACCGCAAGCGCGTGCGCCGCGGTTCCATCGATTTCGACCTGCCCGAGCCCCAGATCGAATTCGACGAATGGGGGCAAATGACCGCCATCACCCGCGCCCCCCGCAATTTCGCCCACGGCATCATCGAGGAAATCATGCTCGCCGCCAACGAGGCCGTGGCCGCGCACATCGAGCAGTCCGGCATTCCGTCCATCTACCGCATACACGAGCCGCCGGACCCGCGGCGCGTGATGGAGTTCGAGGAGATCGCCGCCCATTTCGGCCACTCTCTGGGCGTGGGCGCCATCCCGGTGAAGCGCTTCGCACTTGTCAACCGCCGGCGGGACGGCGGCAAGGTGCGCCGCGACGTGGTGCTGGCCGAGCCGAGCCTGGTCCTCTCGCCGCGCAACTACCAGAAGCTGGTGAGCCGGCTGGAAGGCCGTCCCGAGGAGCGCATTCTCAACTACCTCATGCTGCGCTCCCTCAAACAGGCCCGCTACAGCGAGCGCAACGCCGGCCACTTCGCGCTGGCCGCCGCCGCTTACACGCACTTCACTTCGCCCATCCGCCGCTACCCGGACCTGGTGGTGCACCGCGTGCTCTGCGGGCTGCTGCGCAATACCGCGCCCTCTGCCGAGCGCGACCTGCACGCCATCGCCGAGGAGTGCTCACAATCGGAGCGCCGCGCCGCGGACGCCGAGCGCGAGCTGGTCGAGTGGAAGAAGGTACAGTTCATGGCCGACCGGCTGGGCGAGGATTTCAAGGCGCTCATCACCAGCACCACCCGTTTCGGGTTCTTCGTCGAGCTCGAGGACCTCTTCGTCGAAGGCCTGGTGCCGCTCGAAACCCTGCCTGGCGACCGCTTCGGCTACCACGAGAACACGCGCAAGATCGTCGGCGACCGCACCCGCCGCGGGTTCTCTATCGGCGACGAAGTCACCGTCCGCCTCGACCGCGTGGAGGCCATCGAGCGCAAGCTGCAGTTCTCGCTGGCCGAGCCCGAGCCGGAGCGGCGGCGCAAGCGCCGGTAGGACAGGCCTCCGGCCTGTCCCTTTCTGTCCTTTTCCATTGCCCGCTCCTCCATCGCGTATCATCGTCTTTGAGATGTCCAGCGACCCCGTGCAACTGATGACCCCGGCCTTGTTCGAGCGTGTCCTCGCGGAGGCGCGCCAGTCGCCTCGCCGCCGCATGAACTTCAACTTCCACGCGACGCTCGAGGAGAACCCGTCGCGCCTTCTCAACGTGCTGCTGCGCGGGACCTACATCCGGCCCCACCGCCACAGCGATCCGCCCAAGGCCGAGTCGTTCGTGGTGCTCGAGGGCCGCATCGCGATCCTCATCTTCGACGACTCCGGGCGCATCGAGCGGCGTTACGCGCTGGGGCGCGGTGACAACGCGCTGGGCGTCGACATCGCGCCAGGCATATGGCACACCGCCGCGGCCCTATCCGATCACGCGGTCTGCTTCGAGGTGAAGCCCGGCCCCTACGTCCAGGCCGTCGACAAGGAGTTTGCGCCGTGGGCGCCGCGCGAAGGCGACCCGCGCTGCGCCCAGTACCTGGAGACGCTCCTATGCGATCTCTAGCGCTGGCCGCCCTGCTCGTGCCGGCCCTGCTGGCCGCCGATCCCGAGTACCGGCCGGCGCGCACAACCGACCTGCCCGGCGTCTGGATCGTGGTCGCCATGGCCACCAGCGCGCCCCCCGATCCCGACGACAAGACATTCGCGCCCTACCAGATCTTCGGCTTCGACCGGCAGGGCGGAATGAAGCACATGACCAGTACGAAGCCCTTCCGGGAAGGCCAGATCGCGCTCTTCAATGCGGCTCCCCAAGTGACGCGCTACAGCGTGGAAAAGGACGGGACGCTGGTGCTCTCGAATCCCTCCTGGGACGTTCCGCTCAAATACCAATGCCGCGTGGTCGTCAAGGCCGACGCCGCGGCCGACGCCGCGGCCGACGCCAAGTCCCCCCAAGCCGGAGACGTTCTCCTGGTGAGCATGGATGACCAGGGCAGGGAAGCCTGGTCCAAGCTCCTCCGCAAGGTGCCCTGAAACGACGCCGCGGCAAGCCCCGTGGAATATCGACTCCTTGTCCATTCTCTCGAACATACTTGCCAAGGGCTCGTCAGTAAATAGCAGGTTCAATACTCGCCGCCGATGAACACAGATAAACGCCGATAAGAAAACGAGAACAAGATTCGTTTATCCGCGTTCATCTGTGTTTATCGGCGGCAGGAAGTGCCTTTGCCAACTTTCCTGGGCGCCTTCTTGCACTCGGCAGAATGGTTTCGTACGTTTTTGCGCTCTCCGAAGATTGGAGCGGTTGTTTACTGACGAGCCCTTAGCGGTGTCGGAAGTTCCAATCGAAACAGCCGGGCCAGACCTCATGCGAGACTGTTCTGCCCGGTTCCGCCTGGCGGCGAACACGAAGGGCGCGCCGGGAAAGTGGCGGAAAGTGACAGCCGCTGAACGGCCCGTGCGGCTGTCGGCGCGCGTGTTGAACTCCCTCGTTAGCATATGCTAACCTAGCGTTTGCTAATGACGAGCCGGGTCTTCTGACCGGCCCGCCCCGGAGGGCGAATCTGCAGCGAATGACATCCGAAGAACGGCGCGCCGCGATCATGAAGGCCGCCATCAGTCTGTTCTCCGAGCGCGGCTTCCGCGGAACCACGACGCGCGCGCTGGCCGAAGCCGTCGGCGTCACCGAGCCGGTCCTCTACGAGCATTTCAAATCCAAGCGCGAGCTGTTCGAGGCCATCATCGAGGTCAAATCGAAAGAAGGCGTAGCGCGAGCCACCGCCCTGCTTCAGCCGCTGGCCGATCGAGGCCAGGACCGGGCCGTTCTGATCGCCCTCGGCGAGTTTATCTGCCAGTGCTACACGGAAGATCAGGCCTACGGGCGGCTGCTGCTCATGGCCGCGCTCGAAGGTCCCGAACTGGGTGACATTTTCTATGAGCGCCAGAGCGAGGCCGAGCAAATGCTGGCCGCCTACTTTGCCAGGCGCATTCGCGCCGGCGTGTTCCGGGATGCCGATCCCGCGGTGGCGGCCCGCGTCTTTCTGGGCATGTCGAACCAGCATGGCATCTCGCGGATGCTCTATCGCGGCGCCAAGGCCGCAGGCAGCGCTCGTGAAGTTGTGGAACAGATGGTCGATGTATTTCTCAGGGGTATCTCCAAATGAAAACCACCGCGATTGTGACACTCTCTTCCGCTCTCTTGCTCGCGGGCTGCGCCCGGCGCGGCCTATCCGAAGGGGATGCCGCCCCGAAGGCTAAAGCCGATCCTATTGCGATCCGGGTCGCGGCCGCCGAAACGCGGCAGCTCGGATCGACGGTTTCCGTCACCGGCTCGCTCCAGCCGGACGAATCGGTATCGGTCAGCTCGGAGGTGGCGGGGCGGCTGGCCGAAGTCCGCTACGATTTTGGCCAAAGCGTGCGCCGGGGCGAAATCATCGCGGAACTCGACAAGCGCGAGCTGACGATTCAGTGCGAGCGCGCCCGCGCCGCGCTGGCGCAGGTTCTGGCCGCCATCGGCCTGGACCCGAAGCAGGAGGACGTCACGCCGGATTCCACTCCCGCCATCCAGCAGGCCAAAGCGCAGATGGAAGACGCCCGTTCCAAGTTCGAGCGCGCGGCGCGCCTGGTGAAGACCGGAGACGTTTCCGAGGAACGCTACGTCGAGATGGAAAAGGCGCTGCACGCGCGCGAGGCGGCGTACGAGGCGTCCCGCGACGGGCTTCGCACCCAGCTTGCAACGGTCCAGGGGCTCCGCGCGGACGTGCGCTTCGCCGAAAAGCGGCTGGGCGATGCCACCGTCCGGGCCCCCTTCGACGGCCAGATCGCCGCGCGCCTGGTCTCTCCCGGCCAGTACATGCGGGAGAACACGCCCATCGTCACGCTGGTGAAGTCGCGGCCGCTGCGGCTGCGCGTGGAGATGCCGGAATCCGCGGCCGCCGAGGTGCACACCGGCAGCACGCTGGTCTTCATTACCGACGCCGCGCCGGAGACCGAGTTCCGGGCCCAGGTCACCGAGATGGACCCGACGCTGGACCCCCGTTCGCGCTCGCTATCCGCCGAGGCCCGGCTGACGAAGGACGACGCGCGGCTTCGTCCCGGCATGTTCGTGCAGGTGCGGATCGCCCTTACGCACCAGGCCGCCGCGGTGGTGGTTCCCAAGGAGGCGCTCTATCAGCTCGCTGGGCTGAGCAAGGTCTTCACGGTGCGGGACGGGCGCGCGGTCGAGAACCGGGTGACACCGGGGGCCGAGATCGACGGCTGGATCGAGATCCCGGGCGGAAGCATCCGTGCCGGCGACCAGGTAGCGGTCAGCAAGCTGCCCACGCTGATCGACGGCTTGGCCGTGCGCGCCGAGGCGGGGAGGTAGGCCATGCAGAAACTCGCGCAAATCTGCATCCGGCGTCCGGTCTTCGCCACCATGCTGATCCTGGCGCTGGTGGTGCTGGGCGTCAGCGCCTATATGAAGCTGGGCGTGGACCTGTACCCCAAGGTCGATATTCCGGTCGTCACCATTACCACCACCCTGCGCGGCGCATCGCCCGAAGAGGTGGAGACCCAGGTCACCAAGCGCATCGAGGAGGCCGTGAACACCACCAGCGGCATCGACGAGTTGCGGTCGCTCTCCGCCGAGGGCATCTCGCTGGTCTTTGTCAGTTTCGTTCTCGAGAAGGACCCCGACGTCGGAGCCCAGGAGATCCGCGACAAGGTGGCCGGCATCGCGCGCGACCTGCCCAAGGACGTGGACCCGCCGCTGATCGAGAAGATCGCGACCGACGCCTCGCCCGTCATCAGCGTCGCCGTTTCCTCGGGGCGGGACCTCCGCGAGACCACCAAGATCGTCGACGACCAGGTAAAGAAGAACATCGAATCGATCGACGGCGTCGGCCAAGTGCGCTTCATCGGCGACCGGGCGCGCCAGATCCAGGTCTGGCTGGACGGCGAAAAGCTGTACTCCTACAACCTCAACATCGACCAGGTCCGCGGGGCGCTGGCCGCGCAGAACGTCGAGATTCCCGGAGGTCGGGTGGACCAGGGCGCGCGCGAACTGAGCCTGCGCACCCTCGGACGCATCGAACGCCCGGCGGATTTCGCCGGCATTGCCGTGGCCACGGTCAACGGCTCCCCGGTTCACATACGCGATATCGGCACCGTGGAGGATGGCGTCGAGGAGCCGCGCTCGCTGGCCCGTCTGGACGGCGTGCCCGCCGTGGTACTCGAAGTGCGCAAGCAGGCGGGCACCAACACGCTCGACGTCGTTCACGCCGTCAAGGCCCGCATCGCTCAACTCCAGCCGTTGTTGCCGCCCGATTTCAAAATCGCCTACGCCGGAGACCAGTCCACTTTTATCGAAGAGTCTTTCAAGGCAGTCCAGGAGCACCTGTTGCTGGGCGGAATGTGCGCGGCGTTCGTCGTGCTGCTGTTCATGCGGAGCTGGCGCACCACGCTGATCGCCGCTCTGGCGATTCCCATCTCCATCGTCTCCACCTATTCGCTGATGAACCTGATGGGCTTCACGCTGAACCAGATCACGATGCTGGCGCTGGTGCTGGTGGTGGGCATCGTGATCGACGACGCCATCGTAGTGCTCGAAAACATCTTCCGCAACGCGGAAGAAAAGAAGCTGCCGCCGTTCGAAGCGGCGGTTCGGGGCACCCAGGAGATCGGCATGGCGGTGATGACCACCACCTTCAGCCTGGTGATCATCTTCCTTCCGGTGGCCATGATGACGGGCATCGTGGGCCGCTTCATGTCCAGTTTCGGCTACACCGCCGCGTTCGCGATTCTGGTCTCGCTGCTGGTGAGCTTCACTCTGACGCCGATGCTGGCCTCGCGCTTTCTGAAACTGGGGAGCGGGCAGCCGGGGGCGACCACCAAGGACACGCCGCTGTTCCGCGCGCTGGCCGGGCCGTATCGCCGGATGTTGCACTGGTCGCTTTCGCACCGCTGGGTCATCGTTGCGGTCGCGATTCTGGTGGCTCTCTCGACCGTCCCGATGTTCCTCCATATGGGCAAGGACTTTCTGCCCGTGGACGACCAGAGCGAATTCGAGATTGGCGTGCGCATGCCCGTGGGCTCGTCGCTCGAAGGAAGCTCCACCATGATGCGCGAGCTCGAGTCGGAGGTTCACACGCTGCCCGGCATTCGCAACGTGCTCACCACCCTGGGCGCGGACAACCGGCGGCAGGTGGACCGGGGCTCTCTGCTGGTCGAACTGGTCCCCGCCGACCGGCGCAAGCTGACGCAGTTCGAGATCATGCTGCGGGCCCGCGAGCTGCTGCGGCGGTACCGCGACCTGACCATCGCCGTGCAGCCGCCCGCCATGTTCGCCGGCAGCGGCCCGAACAAAGACCTTCAGTTCTTCATCCAGGGACCGGACTTCGCGCGTCTGGAGCGATACATGTCGGCGGTCCGCGCGGAACTGGGCCGGACGCCGGGCGTGCGCGACCTCGAGAGCTCCTACGAACCGGGCAAGCCCGAGTTGCGCGTTCACATCAACCGCGCCAAGGCGGCCGACCTGAATGTGAACGTCGCCTCGATCGCCACGGCGCTCCGCACGCTGGTGGGCGGCGATCCGCAGGCCACCACCTACCGGGAAGGCGACGACCGGTACGACGTCCAGCTTCGCGTCCAGAAGAGCTTTCGCGACTCGGCGCGCTCGCTCGAACGCCTGTACGTTCCTTCCGCGACCTTGGGCAACGTAGCCGTTTCGAGCGTCGTCTCCATCGAGGAGGGCACCGGCCCCAGCCAGATCGATCGCGTGAACCGCCAGCGGCAGATCACGCTTACGGCCAACTTCGCCGAAGGCCAGTCGCTCAGCAACGTCATCGCCGTGCTCGACCGCACCAGCGCGGCTCTGAACATGCCGCCCGAGTACCGCAGCGGTCTCCAGGGCCGCAGCCGCGAGTTCGGACGCGCGTCCATGGGCTTCCTCGTCGCGTTCCTGCTCTCGATCATATTCATGTACATGGTGCTGGCAGCGCAGTTCGAGAGTTTCATCGACCCGGTCACGATTCTCATCAGCCTTCCGCTTTCGGTGCCGTTCGCGCTGCTGACCCTGGTGCTGGCCGGCGAGAACTTCCAGATCGTCTACACCTCGCTGGGCATTCTGATGCTGTTTGGCATCGTCAAGAAGAACGCCATTCTGCAGATCGATCACATCAAGGCTCTGCGCTTCAAGGAGAACCGGCCGCGGCTGGAAGCGATTTTGCACGGTTGCGAAGACCGGCTGCGGCCCATCCTGATGACCACGGCATCGCTCGTGGCGGGCATGCTTCCCATGGCCCTGGGCAGCGGCGCCGGCGCCGCTTCGCGGCGCAGTGTCGCCATCGTCGTGATTGGAGGTCAGACGCTGTGCCTCCTGCTGACGCTGCTGGTCACCCCGGTGGCCTATTCCCTGTTCGACGACCTTGGCCATCTGGGGCTGTGGTCGCGGGTGGGAGCCGGGTTGCGCTCGCTCAGGCCGCGGAGGGCCTGGGGCGTTGCCGCGCCTCTGGTTCTGTTGCTGCTCATGGCGGCCGCCGCGCCTCTGGCGCGCGCGCAGACGCGCGTCGGCGTCGGCCCGGGGCGGCGCAAGATCGCCCTGCGGGACGCCATCGAGATGGCCCTTCGGGAGAACCTCGATATCGAAATTGAGAAGACCAACCGCGACCGCGCCATCCAGGCGTTCAAGGGCGCGCACGGCTATCTCGATACCACGGTGCACTGGAAGCCTTCGATCGAATCCAACAAGGTTCCGGCCGGTTCCATCCTCATGGGCGCCAACGGCGTGCTCGCCGAGCACATTCACTCCGAGGACTTCTCCGTGCGGCAGCAACTCCCCTGGGCCGGCGCCAGCCTGGGTCTGGACTTCGACAACTCGCGGCATTCGTCCAACAACCCGTTCGACTCCCTGAGTCCTTACTACGATTCGCGCCTGGTGGTGAGCCTGGCGCAGCCGCTGCTGCGCAACCGGGCCATTGACCCGCAGCGCGCCGAACTCAGGATCCGCCGCAAGCAACTCGATCTTTCGGATGCGGATTTCGAGCTGCGCAACATCGACGCGATCACGCGGGTGGAGCAGGCTTACTGGGATCTGGTTGCGGCCCGCCAGGGCGCCGATGTGCTCTCCGACGCCGTCGAGTGGGCCCGCCAGCAACTGGCGCGCACCAGGCGGATGGTGGCCGCCGGAACGCAAGCCGAGGTCGAGATTTCGGCTGCCGAAGCCGAGCTCGAGCGCCGTCTGGACTCTTACTATTCCGGCGTCGGCTCCGTTACCGAGGCGGAGAACGGCCTCAAGCTGCTGCTGACCTCGTCGCGCCACAACGCGCTGTGGAACGATGAGATCGTACCGGTCGACGTCGAGACCGATGAGCCGCCCCAGGCCGGCGACCTTCGGGAAGCGGTCGCCACCGCCCTCAAACAGCGCCCCGAAGTGCGCGCTCTCGCCACCCAACGGGACGTCGCCGGCATTCAAACCAGACTGAGCGCGGAGCAGGTGAAGCCGCAACTGAACCTGGTTGCCGGGTACGTCAACACCGGCCTTGCGGGGGCGGTCCAGAGCGGCGCCGCCGATCCCTTCGACAGCCTGGTCGGCCCCATCGTCAACCAGATCGACCAGCTCTCGGTGCCCGCCGGGCTGCCGCCGGTCACCGTGAGTCTCGGTTCGCTGCCGCCCGCGCTCATCGGCGGGTACGGCAAGTCGCTTTCGAACCTCTTGAGCGGCAGCTACCCCAGCGTGCAGGTGGGACTGACGCTCGACTTGACCCCGCGCAACCGGGCCGCGGACGCCAACCTGGCTCAAAGCCGGATCATGGAGCGCCGCCTCAGCCTCGAACAGGCGCGTTTGGAACTGGGCATCGAAGCGCAGGTGCGAAACGCGATGCAGGCGCTCGCGACCGCCCGGCAGCGCATCGCCGCCTCCGAGGCCAGCATGCGCGCCGCCAAAGAGAAACTCGACAGCGAGACGCGCATGTACCAATCCGGCGAGTCGACGAACTTTCTGGTGCTCACGCGCCAGAACGAGTACGCCGATTCGCGCCAGCGCGACGTGGTGGCGCGCCTGGACGCCAACAAAGCCATCGCCCGGCTCCGCCAGGCGTTGGGTTCGACGCTCGATGCCTACAAGATCCGATGGCGGTAGCGTAGTGTCCAGGAAGTAGCTGGGCAGACGAAACGATGGCTACGCGGCCAAAGGCGGCGCGTCAGTGGACGATTCGTTTCTGACGACCGGACACAGACTCCGGCCCGAGGCTCGCAAATCGTTGAGACACTGCGCGGTCGGTTCGTACAAGCACTTCTTCCACGAGGAGTTCGTGGGGCAGCGCACGCTGGTAGACCCTCTCCAGGAATCCCGCGCCCAGAGGATTGGACACTTCGAAGACAGCTCCGAGCGCTCGCTCGGTCAAGGCATCGAAGTATCCGCGTTCATCCGTTTTCATCAGCGGCCCATCATCGTAAGGTGCCGTTCTCGACCAAGGCTTTCCAAGTTATTATTGGCCGCCGATTAACACCGATGAACGCGGATTTTCGGATGATTTCAGGATTCGATTGTTCAATTATTTCGTGGGCACTGCGGTAGCGGGGGCGCCCGGCGGCAGGCCGCGGCGCATGCTCCACGTTACGGTTCCGGCGTAGCCTGCGTCCCGAAGGCGGCATCGAGAAAGGCCGTAACCTCGGCCATATAGCGGCGCGGATCGCCGGCCATCGCCGAATGATACGCCCCCGGCAATACGACCAGCCGCTTGTTCGAGGTCGCAGTCGCGCGGTAGAGCCTCTCGAGTGTCTCACGAGGCACCACCGGGTCGCGCTCCGCCGACAGATACAGCACCGGAATGCGGTCGATCTTCCGCACCGCGTCCAGCACGTTCGCCTCGGGCGGGTTGAAAGGCACTCCGGAACGCAGATGGAACGCCGTTCGCACCAGCCAGGAGAACTCCGGACTCGTGAACAGCCATAGGCGCAGGCGGTGCAGCAGGGGCACGTGGACATTGGGCGGCGGATGCTGCAGAAACTCGTTCTCGCGGCGAAGCACGTCGGTCGGGTCCAGGTAAGCGCTGTCGGCGATCACCGCGGCTACTCCGGGGGTTCGCGCGGCCGCCAGCAAACTCGCCACCGCACCGGAGGAATAGCCGAGCAGCGCGATCCGTTCGTCCGCGTGGTGCGTCTTGACCCATTGGATGGCGGCCTGGACGTCCAGCGCTTCCTTATATCCAAACGTCGTGTAGTCGCCGCCGCTCTCGCCATGCGCTCGCAGGTCCAGCACCAGAACGGAGAATCCCTGCGGCAGCAATCTGGCCGCCGTGAACGCCATGCCGGTCTTGTTCATCTGCGCGCCATGCACCAGGATCACGGTGCCCTTGGACGCCGGCACGCTCCACGGCATCTCCCACCACGCCTTGAGAGCGATCCCGTCGGAGGACTGGAACGAGACGGTCTCGGGACTGAGACCGAAGCGCCTGGCGGGTGCGACTGGCTTAACCCAGCGCTCCTGGGGCCCCATCATCAGCCCGGAGGCATAAAACGCCGCGCCGTAGACCGCGGCAAACAGCAGCAGGATCGCCAGAAACGGCGCCGCCCGTTTCAGACGCCACAGGTCACGCTCGAGCGCAGGGCTGACGATCGTCACGTGCGAATGCCGCGGCGCCCTTTCTGCGGCGGGAGGATCCATATGCACCTAGCACGCTATCACGCCGGCGGCCCCGGGGCAACGGCCGCGGCGCCGCTCATTTCAGCCCTCGCCGCGGCGATGACATCGAGGTACTCTTTGGCGCGCTGTTCGATCCTGTCGAAGCGGCCTTCGGCCGCGCTCTTCATGTCCACCAATTCTCCGCCCACGGCGACGGCGCAGGCCCCCGCCTTCAGAAAGTCGCCCGCGGTTTTCAGGTTGACGCCCCCGGTCGGGATCATCTCGATGTGCGGGAACGGCCCCTTGAGAGCCTTGATGTATGCGGCCCCGCCCACGTTGCCGCAAGGGAAAACTTTGACCACGTCGGCGCCCGATTCCCACGCCGTGAGGACCTCGGTCGGCGTCAGCGCGCCGGGCATGATCGGTTTGGAGTAGCGGCGCGCGATCTCGATGGTCGATCGCCGCAGGGCCGGCGTTACCAGGAACTGCGCGCCGGCCGAGATGCAGGCCCGCGCCGTCTCCGCATCCAGCACCGTGCCCGCGCCGAGCAGCAGCTTGTCGCCGAAATAGTCGGCGCACTGTTCGAGCAGCCGCAACGCTCCCGGAACGGTCATGGTGATCTCCGCCGTCGGGATACCGCCCCGCTGGATCGCCTGGATCGCCTGAAGCGCCTGCGCGGCGCTGGCCGCGCGCACAACCGGCACGAGTCCGCAGCCGGTGATGATGGAGAGGATTTGAGATTTGGTCACGAGAGTACGATCTTATCAAGGCGTGGAGAGTTGTACCAGCAGGCAGAAGGGGGGGCGCGCCGGCAGGGCTGGCTCACACGCGCAGGGCGGCCTGGAGCAGGCGCCCACGGGCGGCGCGGCCATGCCCGTGCGCGGCGAATGCGGCTTGCGGCATTGCGAGCGATGTGATATCCATAGTCCATAAGTCCCCGGCTTACCGCCCGGCTCCCTTACTTAGAGCCGCGCGACGTGTGCTTATTAAAGTCCGTTCATTAAGGAGTGGCTTTGCTATGGAGCCCGCCAACCGCAGACTGATCCGCCCGGCGCTGGTGGAAGTCAAAGAGCCGCCGGTCCCCAACCGGCGCAACAACATCGCTCCCAACCCTAAGAAGCTTGCGCCGCCGGAGCAGACCAACGCGGAGAATTTTTACTACGTCAAGCAGATGCAGGCCAAGACACCGATGGTGATCGTGCTGCAGGATGGAGAGACCCTCGAGGGCCTCATCGAGTGGTACGACAAGAGCTGCTTGAAGATTCACCGGGACAACGGACCGAACCTGCTGCTGTACAAACCCTGCATCAAATACATGTATAAGGCGTAGGCCGCGCGCCGCCTTGGGCTTCAGCCCGGACAGGCCGGAGGCCCGTTTGACAGGCCGGAGGCCCGTCCTACTGCTGCGGCGCGTGCGCTACGCGGTCCGGGGGCGCAACTGCAGGCGGTACGCTCGGCGCCTTTTCGCCTCCTCGTAGCGGCGCTTCTCGTCTTCCGTCTCGGGAATCACGGGAGGGACGAGGACCCGCTTCCCGGCCGCATCCATGGTGACGAAAGTCAGGTAGGCGCTGGAGGTGTGCGTGCGCTCGCCGCTCACCAGGTCCTCGACGAAAACCTTGACGCCAACCTCCATAGACGTTCGGAACGCTCGATTCACGGAGGACCTGAGGATCACGAGCTGCCCGATGTGAATGGGGTGCAGGAACGTCATGTGGTCCACGGAGGCGGTCACGACCGGGCAGCGCGTGTGGCGCATGGCCGCCAGCGCTCCGGCCAGATCGACCAAATGCATCACGCGCCCGCCCAGCAGGAAGCCGAAGGCGTTGGCATCGTTCGGCAGCGCCAGTTCGGAATACTCGGAAGCGGACTCGCGCACCGGCCGCCCCGGAAGCGGCGCGGGCCCGGGTTCCGATGGAGTGCTCACGGAAGGCCTCCGCTCCGATGCGGATTCCCAGACTGTTCCTCAGGCTCGCGCTTGCGCCGCAGGCGGCCCTCGAAGTCCGCGGGGGCCTGCTTCCGATCCGTCGGAAGAAAATACGGGTACGCCATCGCAGGTATATTAGCATAGAGGCCGCAAAAGGCCCCGCCGCGGCAGTGCGGGCAGGATCCGGCGGCGCCGCAGCCGGCCGCCGCCGTGGAGGGCAGCGATGAACCGTCTCGAGACGCTGAAGGAACTTGTCCGGCAGAATCCTTCCGACACGTTTGCGCGGTACGGGCTGGCCATGGAGTATGCCCGGGCTGGCCAGTTCGCCGAGTCGGCCGCCGAGTACGAGGCCATCGTGGACGCGCATCCCGAGTACGCCGCGGCGTATTATCAGGGCGGGCAGGCGCTCGAGCGGCTGGGCCGTTTCGAAGACGCCCGGGAATGCTATCGGCGCGGCATTGGGGTCACCACGGGCCTGGGCGATTCACACGCGCGTGACCAATTGCAGACCGCGTTGGACCTGCTGGGATAGAGGAGTGAGAACATGCACGCAGTCGATTCGTTGCTGATGGAGTTGGGGCGCGAGTCCGAGACCACCAGGCGTTTGCTGGACCGGTTGCCTGAGGACAAGCTGGCCTGGCACGCCAAGCGGCGGATCTACTGCGGCATGGAGCCGGATTCGCTGATCGACCGCGTCAACGGACCCCCATTGCCGAACTCACCCGCCCCGCCTTCGGCAGCCCAGGCGCTCCGGAACGCCGGGTGGGCAATGCCCACCGCAATTCTGTGATCGGCCGGGGACGATCCGTTTAGACACGGGCTGCTACGCGCCCTATTTCGGCGCACGACTCAGCGCGCGCCGGTACTCATCTTCCAGTCTTCTGCCGATCTGCGGCGAACCGAAGAACTCTCTTCCAGGGAACTTGGCGCGATAGAGATCCTCCATTTGTAGAGGACTCACGCTGGCGAATCCGGCTGGAGGTTCGAAAGCACTTGCGTCCGGCTCACCTGTCTGCACAGACACCGCTTCAATTCGCTGCCGCAGAGAGCGCAAGGACGTACGAAAACACCCTGCAGAGTGCAAGAAGGAGCCCAGAGAAGTTGGCAAAGGCACTTCCTGCCGCTGATGAACGCAGATTAAGGCGGATAAACGAATCTTGTTCTCGTTTTCTTATCGGTGTTCATCCGTGTTCATCCGCGGCAAGTATTGGATCTGCCATTTCCTGACGGGCCCTGAGGGATGACCTCAGCCACATTCCGGCTCGGCCGAACCGTTCTACCTTCTGGGGGGCTGCCTCGGCCCAGGTCGAGTTGAAAGCGGCCTGGCGCTACCCCTTCACCGATTGCACCGGCGCCTGCGCGAACCGCTTCACGAAATTCGTGTCGAACCGCCCCGCAACAAAGTCCGGGTCCGCCAGAATCCGCTGATGCAGCGGAATCGTCGTATAAATCCCTTCCACCACGAACATCTCCAGCGCGCGCTTCATGCGGGCGATGGCTTCGGTGCGGTCGTTGCCATAGGTGATGAGCTTGGCGACGAGCGAATCGTAGTAAGGCGGGATGACGCAGTCGGTGTAAGCGGCCGTGTCCACGCGCACTCCGGCGCCGCCCGGCAGGTTGAGGCCGGTGATGCGGCCGGGGCAGGGGGCGAAGGTCTCGGGATGCTCGGCGTTGATGCGGCATTCCAGGGCGTGCCCGCGCACGTGCAGCGGACGGCGGAGAATGTCGTCGAGCCGCCCGCCCGCTGCGATGAGGATCTGGCTCTTCACCAGGTCCACGCCGGTGACGAATTCGCTCACCGGGTGCTCCACCTGGATGCGCGCGTTCACCTCGATGAAGTACAGCTCGCCGTTCTCGTCCATCAGGAACTCGACCGTGCCGGCGTTCACGTAGCCGGCCTCGCGCATGGCGGCGCGCAGGGCGCCTGCGATGCGCTCGCGGTTCTCGGGCGTGAGCGAGGGCGAGGGCGCTTCCTCGACCAGCTTCTGGTGGCGGCGCTGGATGCTGCACTCGCGCTCGCCCAGGACCTCGACGTCGCCGTACTCATCGGCCAGGAACTGGAACTCGATATGCCGCGGCGCTTCGACGTACTTCTCGATGTAGACGTTAGGGCAGTTGAAGCTGGCGCCGGCCTCCTGCTGGGCCTGGATGATCTGGCCGGGCAGTTCGGTCGGTGCGCGGACGATCCTCATGCCGCGTCCGCCCCCGCCCGCGGAAGCTTTGATGATGACCGGATAGCCGATCGCGGAGGCCAGGGTCAGCGCCTCGTCCGTGTCGCGCACGATGCCTTCCGATCCCGGAAGCACGGGCACGCCGGCGTTCTTCATGAACGCGCGGGCGCGCTCCTTGAGGCCCATCATGCGGGTGACGGCGGGCGGCGGGCCGATGAACTTGATGTCGGAAAACTCGCACACCTCGGCGAAATCGGCATTCTCGGAAAGGAAGCCGTAGCCGGGGTGCAGGGCGTCCACGTTGGTGATCTCGGCAGCGCTGATGACGGCGGGGATGTCGAGGTAGCTGAGTGCGCTCTTGGCCGGTCCGATGCAGATGGCTTCGTCGGCGAAGCGCACGTGCAGGCTGTTGCGGTCGGCCTCGGAGTAGACGGCTACCGTCCGGATGCCCAGGTCCTTGCAGGCGCAGATGACGCGGAGGGCGATTTCTCCGCGGTTGGCGATGAGTATCTTCTCAAACATGCGCGCGGAGCTTCAGAACGGGCGAATGGCAAACAGCGCCTCGCCGTACTCGACGGGCTGAGCGTTGTTGACGAACTTGGTGACCACGGTGCCGGCGATCTCGGCCTCGATCTCGTTCATCAGCTTCATGGATTCGATGATGCAAAGGACGTCGCCGGGCTTTACTGTGTCTCCCATCTTTACGAACGATGGCGCGCCCGGGGAGGCAGCCTCGTAGAACGTGCCGACGATGGGGGACTTCACCGTGACCAGGCTGGCGTCGGCCACTGACGGCGTCGCGGCGGGGGCAGCGGGCGGCGGGCCGGCGGCGGTTTCCTCGGGCGCCTCGCCGGCTGCGGAAACGGCGGCGGGCAGGGCTAGCGCGTGGCCGCGGGGGCGCAGAATGCGGCGGATGCGGACGCGGCTGTCGCCACGCTCCACTTCCAGTTCCGCCACGCCGGTTTCAGTGACAACTTTGATGAGTTCGCGGATTTCTTCGAGTGTCATGATGCGGTTGGTGCTTTCAGAGAGCCAGCAGTTCCTTCGATGTCGGCGTCAAAACCTCACATCCGGAAGAGGTTACCACAATTGTGTCCTCAATGCGAATGCCGCCGAAGCCTTCCAGATAGGCGCCCGGCTCGACCGTGACGGTCATCCCGGCTTCGAGGGTCGTTTCTATGCCCTTCGCCAGCCGGGGAGCTTCGTGAATCTCAAGGCCCAGGCCGTGACCGGTGGAATGCACGAACGCCTTCCCCAAGCCATGAGCGCGCAGGACCCGCCGCGCCGCCCGGTCCACGTTCCCGGCGGGCACCCCCGGCCGGACGGCATCGATGGCCGCCAACTGGGCTTCGAGTACGGCGCCGTAAAGCTCTCTCACTTTCCGCCCCGGCCTGCCCAGGAAAGCCATTCGCGTCATATCGCTCGCGTAGCCTTCCCGGCTAGCGCCCATGTCTATCAATAGTAGCTGATTGGGCCGCACGGTTTTGGACGAGGGCTGGGCGTGGGGCATGGCGCTGCGCGGGCCGGCGGCCACGATGGTATCGAAGGCCGGCCGCTCGGCGCCGAGGAGGCGCATCCGGTACTCGATTTCGGCGGCCAGCGCGGATTCGGTCATGCCGGGGCGCAGGTCCGCCATGGTGCGCGCGAAGACCTCCGAATTGAGCCGGACGGAGCGGCGGACCAGTTCCACTTCGGCGGCCGATTTCACCATCCGGAGCGCTTCAACCAGCCCCGCCGCGGGCTCGAGCGTAGCACCCAGCGGCAGGCAGGCCTGGGCTTCCTGGTAGACCTTGTAAGCGATCTGGCCTTCCTCGAAGCCGATGCGCCGCAGGCGGTGGCGCGCCACAACCTTCATCGCGGCCGCCTGGAGCGGGCCGCGGACCACTCGGACCGTGCAATCCACCTCGCCGGCGGCCTGGATCGAATAGCGCGGGTCGGTGAAGAGAACGGCGCCGCCATTCCACAGAAGCGCCAGGCCAGCCGAGCCGGTGAAGCCGGTCAGGTAACGGACGTTGGGCGCGGAGGAGGCGATCAGGGCGTCGATCTTCCGGGCTTCGAAGGCGGCGGAAGCGCGCCGGCGGCGTGTGGCGAATTCGGAGAGCGCCACGGCGTCAACCCGGAATGATCAGCAGTTTGCCGCTGGTCTTGCGGCCCTCGAGATCGCGGTGCGCATCGGCGGCCGTGTAGAGGGTATAGGCGCGCTCGATGCGAACGTGGAGCTTGCCGGCGGCGATCCAGCCCAGAACGTCGTCGGCGCGCCACAGCAGCTCGAGACGAGTGGCCAGGTAATGGGTCATGTTGGGACGCGTGAAGAATATCGACCCCATCTGGCTCAGCATCAGCGGGTCCAGCGGGGGCACCGGGCCGCTGGACTGGCCGAAGGACACCATCATGCCGCGCGGGCGGAGGCAGATGAGGCTCTTGGTGAAGGTGGCCTGCCCCACCGAGTCGTAGACCACATCCACGCCACGGCCGTCCGTGAGGCGGCGCACCTCGGGTTCGAAGTCCTGGCGGCTGTATATGATGACGGCATCGGCGCCGGCTTCTATGGCGAGGTCGGCTTTGGCCTGGGTGGACACCGTTCCCAGGACGCGTGCACCGCGCATCTTCGCCATCTGGATGAGGAGAAGTCCGACTCCTCCGGCGGCCGCATGGACCAGCGCGACCGAGCCTTCCTTGAGCGGATATGTGGACTGGGTGAGGTAGTGCGCCGTCATGCCCTGCAACATGGAGGCGGCAGCGATCTTGAAGTCTATGGAATCGGGTATCTTAACCAGGGCCGAGACCGGGACCACGGCGTATTCGGCGTAGGAGCCGCGGGAGGTGGCGTAGGCCACGCGGTCGCCCGGCGCGACCTCGCCGACCTCGGGGCCGACGGCTTCGACCACGCCCGCGCCTTCCTGGCCCAGAGCCATCGGCAAGGGAGCCTTGTATAGGCCGGTCCGGAAGTAGATATCTATGAAATTGACACCGGCGGCGGCGATCTTTACAAGAGCCTCGCCCGGCCCGGGCGTGGGAATTGGCACGTCGTCGAGATGGAGCTGCTCGACTCCGCCGGGTGTTTCGACGATGATAGCTTTCACAGTACATAGTGTAGCGAATGTCGGGCGGACTCCTGGATCGCGGCCTGCACCGTGGGGCAGGCGGTTCCGCCTGCCTGGGCGGCCCAAACGGCCTGCCCCACCCCGAGCGTGAGCGAGGGAGTCTTCAACGGAGCGTCCTGGCATACTGGGACCATGCTGCGAGTCGCACTCCCGTTTGGCGTCGGCACTCCTGAGGAGAAGCGGGGTTCCTACCGCAACGCCTTGCGCCAGGCGGGCATGGAGCCGGTCGAGAACGTCACCTCCCTGGCCGGCCTGGACGGGCTGCTGCTGGCCGGCGGAACCGACGTCGATCCGGGGCTGTACGGCGCGGCGCGCGAGGACGCATCCGACCAGCCCGACCGCGCCCGCGATGCGCTCGAAGGCGCGCTTCTGGACGAGGCTCTCGATCGCAATGTGCCCGTTCTGGGGATCTGTCGCGGGCTGCAATTCCTCAACGTGCACCTGGGCGGCACGCTGGCGCAGCACGTCGACGGGCACAAATGCCCAAAGCAGCGCGAAGTTCACCGCGTTGCGATCGCGCCCGGCAGCCGGCTGCACGCCATCCTGGAAACGCCGGACTACGTCGTGAATTCGCGCCACCATCAATGCGCGCAGCGGGTAGGAGAGGGCCTCGTGGCGACCGCAACCGCTCCGGACGGCGTCATTGAAGCGCTGGAACTGCCCAACAAACGCTTCGTGCTGGCGGTGCAGTGGCACCCGGAAGCGCGCACGGACGGCGACGACGCCAGACTGTTCGAGGCCTTCCAGCGGGCGATGGGAGCGCCCGGCGTCCCCTACCCCTCGTAGCGCTTGAAGATCAGACAGCCGTTGGTGCCGCCGAAGCCGAAGGAGTTCGAAAGGGCGTAGTCGATCTTCAGCGGACGCGCGTGGTTGGGCACGTAGTCCAGGTCGCAGGCGGGGTCGGGAACCTCGTAGTTGATGGTGGGCGGGGCGAGCTGATCGCGGATCGCCAGGACCGTCAGGCCGGCTTCGAGGCCACCGGCGCCGCCCAGCAGGTGGCCGGTCATCGACTTGGTGGAACTCACCGCCAGCTTGTAGGC
>Ga0182021_10002104_pt1 | contig 23219 bp, 22 predicted proteins | sample 612E3MmetaG_FD_120493 | JGI IMG/M metagenome (GOLD analysis project Ga0182021, IMG submission 120493) | Permafrost microbial communities from Stordalen Mire, Sweden - 612E3M metaG (Illumina Assembly) | ecosystem: Environmental > Terrestrial > Soil > Wetlands > Permafrost | place: Sweden... | reverse complement strand
TTGATGAAACCGCCTCGGAGTATATTTATTTTGCTGTGGATGGTGCTAAACGGATGCAATTGTTGATCAAAGATCTTTTAATGTATTCACGGGTAACATCCCATAATGAAGATTTTATTGAAAATGATTGTGAGGAATTAATAGAAGAAGTGCTTTTTAATCTGGAAATAGTCATTGAAGAAAATAACGCGGTTATAACCAGGGATCCTCTCCCCATAATCAGTTCAGATCGTTTGCAGATACGGCGGCTTTTCCAAAATTTCATAGTAAATGCTATTAAATACAACGATAAAAGGCCACTTATCCATATATCAGCTCAAAAAAAGGATGCATATTGGGTTTTTGGAGTAAGTGACAATGGTATAGGCATTGATCCCGAATATAATAAACGCATTTTCCAGGTTTTTAAGAGATTACACTCCAAAGATGAATACGATGGAACAGGTATAGGATTGGCTATCTGCCAAAAAATAGTGGAGCGTCACGGCGGACGAATCTGGGTTGAATCAGAATTAGGAGAAGGTTCAAAATTCTACTTCACCATCCCTGTAAAATTATAAAAAAATAATCACATTTTTTAAATCTTTATTTGTGGAGATATACTCGTTTAAATTTAAATAATTCAGGAATTATTAAAATTATTTTTTTTACCATAATTTATTCTATTTTTTTTAATTAAACCACAAATAATGTAAATTATTAGATATTCATTTAAATTGTGAGATATGATTTGATTTTTACATTTGTATATGGTCCTATATAACAATAAGAACATAAGTAAAAGTAGGTGGTTAAAATGGTTTATGTTACTGATACTGTTATCTTATTTTCCGGTAAGGATGCCCTTATACTATTTTTTGGAGTTTATCTTACATCAGTTATACATCTAATAAGCAAGTATCGAACATTTGATATCTACCTATTGTTTTCTAAGGATAAATCTAAAAGAATACGTTCACTGCGGAGATTTGTTTCCGGATTTATGATAATTGATGTGATCCCTATTTTATGGTTTCTGGTGCTCTATACATTTGTGATTCCAAATACTGCTGGCCCATTTCCAATTATGGCAGCTGCTTTTGCAGCTTTATCTGTTTTGGGCTTTACACGTATACTTCATTCTGTTATAGCGACAGAAAGACACAAAAATTTTTACTCTGATGAGGAATTTGATGCTGTAATGTCGAAATGGGGTAAAGGCAATGATCAGGATAACAGGTTTAAAGCTCATTTCATAACTGGATTTTCTTATCTAATAATATTTCCAGTTATAGCCTATTTTATAAGTTTAATATAATATCTAAATAATTTTATTGACTTCAATATTTAACCTTATAATTGCTTTTTTCATTATATTATGGTTCGAAATAATGTAAAACATAGTTTGGAAGTGAGTTTATAATTGTTAAACCTTTTTTGAAATGGGCTGGAGGGAAAAATCAATTATTAAGAGAGTTTAATAATTTACTTCCAGAAAAAATTTTGGAAAATAAAATAATTGATAATTACGTAGAGCCGTTTGTTGGTGGTGGTGCTATGTTCTTTTTTTTAAGAAATAACTTTGATATTAAAAAATCAGTTTTAATGGATGTTAATAGAGAATTAATAATTGGATATAAAGTTATTCAGAAGAATTGTAAAGAATTAATATGGAGATTGCAGTTATTAGAAGAGGATTATCTATCAAGATCGGAAGATGATCGAAAAGAGTATTATTATAAAATGAGAAGTGTTTATAATGGTCAAATGATTGATTTCGATTACAGTAATTATAATGATGAATGGATTGATAGGGCAGTTTATTTGATTTTTCTTAATAAAACTGGGTTTAATGGATTATTCCGGCAGAATAGTAATGGTGAATTTAATGTTCCAATGGGTCGTTATAAAAATCCTAAGATATGTGATGAAGGGAATATAATCCAAGTTAACCAAGCGTTAAGGAATACTCTAATTATTTGCAGTGATTTCCTCCTTGCAGCTGATTATATTAATAAGGAGAGTTTAGTATATCTTGACCCGCCATATAAACCATTAAATAGTACTTCAAGTTTCACTAGTTACAATAAAGAGGGGTTTACAGATTATGATCAAAAACGATTAGCTGAATTCTTTAGGAAAATGGATTTAAGAGGTGCTTTTTTAATGCTTAGCAATTCTGATCCGAAGAATAATGATCCAACTGATGAATTTTTCGATGATTTATATAATGGCTTCAATATTAAGAGAGTGCCTGCAAAAAGATTTATTAATTGTGATGCTTCCAAAAGAGGCGAATTAAATGAAATAATAATAAGTAATTATTGAAATATATAATTTTATTGTAAAAGTATCTATTCGCAGACAACCATAATTTCCAATGGAGTATATAGCGCAATTTTTGGCAAAATAAGTCAAAAACGGCGTGGGTTTTAAAATAGACTTAATAGTCGGAAAAAATTATATTAATTATCTAACACAAATGATATATTTAGTAAAAAATTATTTTATTTCTAAAATTTAATTGGAGAATGGCTCAAAAATGACTAAGATTGTAAAAGTCAAAAAGAGAAACGGTGATACTGAGCCTTTTGATCCGGAGAAGGTTAAAAGATCCATAGAGAAAGCAGCTATAGATGCTGGTTATAATTTAAAAGGAATGGGTGACTTGAATTTAATAGATGAAGTAACCAAGGGCATAGTTGAAGAAACACGAGAAAAAAATGAAATAGAATCAACCTCCATTAGAAAAATTATATTAAAACAATTAGAAAATGAGGAATCTTCTATTGCTAAATCATGGAAAAAATTTGAGAAACGATATGAATTAACTAGATAATAATTTTTCTTTTACAATTTGTTTAATGAAATTTAGATTATATTTTTTTTAATATTAAAAATACCGGGTTTCTGAGTTGAGAATCCTTAAATAAGTTTACTAAAAATTTTTTATAATATCTAGAGTAAAAAGGGAGGGTTAATTATAGCATATAAAACTGAATATCCATTAGATCTTGATTTGATAGAGAAAACCATTAATTCCGTGAATACTGAAGCTGATTACGTGGATATTAGGATTAATGAAAGTTCGAATAATATAATTGTAATGAAGGATGGTAAAGTACAGGAGATAAGGTCTGGTAATGATTTTGGGGGATCTGTACGGATTTTGAAGAATGGTGCTTGGGGTTTCAGTTTCACCAATCAACTATCCCAACTGGAAGATTCAGCACAAACAGCCTTGAAACTAGCTAAAATCCTGGAAAGCGATGTTAAACTAGCTGAAGTGCAATCTACAGTAGATCAAGTTAAAACAAAAGCTAAATTAAGACCTTCTGAAGTATCCGTAGATGAAAAAAAAGAAGCTATTACGGAGGCAGAAAACGCAGCGAATCTGGATGGAATTGTAAGCACGACTGTAAACTATGTTGACCACGAAGGGGTTAACACTTTCATTAATTCAGAGGGAAGTCATCTTCAAATAGAAGACAGCCGAGTGGCAATGTTTTTAAATGCAGTTGCGGCATCTGAGGGTGTTATACAATTTGGGCATAAGAGTATTGGAGGAGCTGCTGGTTTTGAAATCATTAAAAAGACGGATTTAGAGAAATTTGGAAGAACACCTGCTGAGAAGGCTTTAAGACTTCTTAAAGCTGAATTACCACCGTCAGGTAAGTTTCCCGTTGTTATGGATCCGGATCTTACTGGAGTATTTATCCATGAAGCATTGGGCCATGCAGCTGAAGCGGATCTAATATTACAGAATGACTCTATACTTAAAGATAAAATGGGTTCCCAGATTGGTTCTCCGAATGTGACTATTATTGATGATGCTAGCATGGATGCTTTTGGCTATTATCCCTATGATTCGGAGGGTGTGAAAACTCGAGAGAATATTCTAGTTCATGAGGGAGTTTTAACTTCACTTTTAAGTTCTAGGGAAACCGCTTACCAGTTAGGTATCAAGCCGTCTGGCAACGCTAGATCCGCGGTTGATGACCAACCTATTGTACGTATGAGTAATACTTATCTTAAACCGGGTGACCTTAAATTCGATGAGATTTTAGAGGATATGAGTTATGGTATATATCTTAGAGGTTCGAGGGGTGGTCAGGTTGATACGGGTAAGGGAGTGTTCCAATTTAATGCTGCTGAATCATTTTTAATAAGAAATGGAGAGGTAATGGATCCTCTTAGAGATGTTTCATTATCTGGGAATATATTAGAGATGTTGTTGAAGGTGGATGGTGTAGGATCTGATTTCGAGATGGGTGTGGGTTTCTGTGGTAAATCCGGGCAAACTGCACCGGTTGGTGATGGCGGGCCGCATGTAAGAGTGAGTGAAGCAACTGTAGGGGGTGCAACATAAAATGTTATCTTCAGATGAGGGAATTTTTTTAGTTAAAGTCGCGAGGGAAGCGATAACAACATTTTTAAGGGATGAGAAAATTTTAAGTACACCAGTTGATACTCCGGATAGATTAAAGGAGGATATGGGTGCTTTTGTAACTCTTTATCGTAATGGTGACCTTAGAGGTTGTATAGGTTACCCGGAACCAGTTAAATCACTTATAAGAACGATTATAGAGGTGGCTATATCAGCGGCAACTCAGGATCCTCGTTTCCCCCCTGTAACTATTAGTGAATTTCCTGATGTTCACGTTGAGGTGAGTGTTCTCACTAAACCAGTTCTTATAGGTGTGGATAAGCCATCGGATTATCCTGGTAAGATAGATGTTGGTGTGGACGGTCTTATTGTGGAGTTAGGTTATTATCGTGGTCTTTTACTTCCGCAGGTTCCGTTGGAGTGGCATTGGGATGTGGATGAGTTTCTCTCTAATACTTGTATGAAAGCAGGTCTTTTACCGGATTGCTGGCTGAAGCCGGATGTGAAGATTTATAAATTTAAGAGCCAAATCTTCGAGGAAGAAAAAAAGTAATCTAAAGGATAATTCGAATAAAATATTGTTTTTTTTGCTAGAAAATACTACCAGGTTTTTATATTAATCCTACTAATATAAGTTTAAAGCTACTTTTTTTCTGCTGTAATTTTAATGTAATTTGGAGTTAATATTAAAATTTGATTTATAGTGCAGAACTTGTATTCGGGTTTTGAATTATTAGTATTATAATTTATATTTTTTGAAATAAAATTTAAAGGAAAAGTTTTACAGATGTTTTTACCAACCATACCCACACCTGAGGAAGTCTTGGATAAGGCTTTTAGTCGGGCTAAGAAAGCTGCAAGTAAGACGAGGACTTCTAAAATACCTCGTCAAATGAAAGGAAAAAGAGTTGAGGAGGCTAGGGTGAAGACGGCCTGTGATGTTATAGAAGCGAGTTTTAAAAGCATCTTGGATAAGACTCCTAAAGTAGAGGATTTACCCATGTTTTACCAGGATTATATAGATGTAGTGGTAGGGGTGGATAAGCTTAAAAAATCATTAGGCGCCTTGAATTGGGCTATAGGAATTATATCAAAACTTCAAAATCAGTATGTTCATAAGATTAGAAGATCCAAGGGAGAGAATGCTGCCAGTATCCGGAGAGCGGCTTTTGGACGGATATCTAGTGTAATTAATCGTATACGTGATGAATTAGATTTCTTAGATTATGCTAAAGCTCGGTTAAGGAATATGCCCACCATTGATTTTGATGCTATCACTGCCGTTATAGCGGGGTATCCTAATGTTGGAAAATCAACTTTACTACGTAAGATCACCACTGCTGAGCCTAAGGTGGCGGATTATCCATTCACTACTACTGGTATTCAGATAGGCCATATGGAGCGTAGATGGCAGAAGTATCAAATAATAGATACACCGGGATTGTTGGATAGGCCTATTGAGAATATGAATGAGATTGAACTTAATGCAATGGTAGCGTTAGAGCATTTAGCTCATGTGATTTTATTTATCTTCGATGTATCGGAAACTTCAGGGTATTTTATGGATAGTCAGTTTAAACTTTTAATGGAGATTAAACGTGTTTTTAAGACTCCAGTGATTTGTATTTTTAATAAAATTGATTTAGTCGAAAATGTTAATATTTTAAATGAATATATGGATAAGGTGGAGGAGCCATTACAGGTTGAAGCTTCACAAGGTATAGGAATATCACAGGTATTAGATAAGTTGGAGGAGTTTGGAGATGAAAAGAAGAAACGTCGCAGAGCAAATGTTTAATGATGTGATAAACACTATTCGCGAATCTCAGGGAGATTTGGAGAGGACTATATCCGGATATACTTCCGGTGGATCTACTAGTCTTTTAGTAGATGTTATCGAAGGAATTGATGATGTAACCGTTAAAGTTGACCTTCCCGGTGTTAAAAAGGAGAATGTTACATTATATGTAAATGAGGATTCACTGGAGGTTGATGCCCTTTTTGATGAGGAAACCTCTATTGAGGGAGATAATTACGTTAAGAGGGAGCGGAAGCAGGGTGAAGTTAGAAGAGTTATATCACTTCCAACTAAAATCAGTATAGATGAGGCGAATGCTGCCTTTGAAAATGGAGTGCTCATTGTAACACTGCCTAAAATAGGGATGAAGGAAGTTCATACAGTTAATGTAGATTAAATAGTTTATTAATAAAAAATTTTATTCTATTTTTTTTAGTATCTGACTTTTCCTATATGCCGGGTGCTGCCGGGGTCCTCTCCATTATAGTGTGCGAGGTAATAGATGAACCATTCAAGTGGAATTACTAGTATGAATGGGGATAATAATGGGTTAATATTTGTGTAATCCTGCATTTTATATATAAGATTATTTGCACCTATCTTTTGTGAGAAATCCCATGATTTATGAGTTAACTCATCACCAGGGTAATCTGCATCTAAAAATATTAATGGCACATTCTCCTCGGCTCTTTCAATCAACCCATGACGAAACTCCCCCGAATATAGGGGGCAGGCATGTTTAAGAGCACCTTCCATTAACATGGTCATGGCTAACTTATAAGCTAAACCATAATTAGGGCCGCTGCCCATGCAATAGAAGAATTCATGATCCTTAAATTTATCAGCATGATTCTTGTTAACTTCTTCTGTATCTTTAATTATACGTTGACTTATGTCTGGTAACTTCTCTAAATCATTTATAACATCCTGAAACTTTGGTGAATCATCTAATCTGAATAATATTTGATATAAGGACAGGAGCTGAGTCATATAAGTTTTTGTTCCTAGTATAGCGGTTTCCCGGCCGCTTCTGGTAAGCACGGCATCATCCGCTTCCTTCAGCATAGTGCTTTCACTTTCATTGGTGATGGATACTGTGTATAAACCTTGTTTAAGGGATCTTCTAAGAGCGGCTAGAGTGTCAGCGGTTTCACCGGATTGGCTGGTTAAAATCACCCCGGCATCTTCACTTTGAAGTTTTTTATGATAGAAGAATTCATATCCCGTGTAAACCTCTACTTCTTTATCTGAGAGAATTCCCAATGCATCTTTAGCTGAGTAACAGGTGGATAAGGAACTCCCGCAACCTACTAGGTAGATGCGTTCGAATTCTTTAAACTTATCTGCAATTTCTTTTAGATGAGATTCTTCAGCTTTTATAGTATCCCTTAGGGATTGGGGTTGTGCCATCATCTCCTCATACATCTTATAATGCATATCCATTCACTCCTTAATAATGTGTATTTCATTCATAAATCGATTATAAGTTTCATCCAGATTTTCACTTATCACTCTTGTAGAAGCCACCGACTCCATGAAACCACCTTCAATACTGAAGCGGGGTACCAGGTGCAAGTGAAGGTGCTCCACACTGCCACCTGCAGCTTCTCCTAAATTAAAGCCTAAATTAATTCCATCAGGGTTTATAACTTTTCTAATAAGAGATAATGTTTTTTGAACTAATATGAAAAAATTTTTTAACTCATTAGGGTTTAAATCATTTAAGTCAGTATAATGCTTCCGCGGCACTACTTCTAAATGTCCCAGGTTATAGGGATAAATATTCATAAGTACCATATTGTCTTCATCTTTATAAAGAATCATCCCTTTTACATCGGGTTGTCCCTCCGATATTCCACAGAATATGCAGGATGATGAGTGTGATTTTCTTTCAGAATAAAAACTGCGGGCGGGTGCAAATAATATTTTCGGTTTTCTGATGGCATATAATTCTGCTATGCACACTGCCATTTTAGCCACTTCCACTGCGTCACATCCAATTAAGGCTATAATTGGTTCTTTTCCCCAGTCACCCGTGTGATATATTACATCAGGTACTTCTCCAATCTTATTTATAGCCTGATTTACTCCCCAACTAATGCTTCCACCTTCAACCCTACGCTGATCCTCTGGCTCCTCTTCACGATTATAACTGGATATTTTAAGCCCTAATTTCTTTATTATATCTAAGAGGATGGGATCGTAACGTAGGTTGATTGCGCTTCGCCGGTTAGGATCATGTTTCATCACCTCCAGTATTAAACGCGCCATGTGACTGGAAGCATTCCAATCTGGCTTCGTGAATGCTTTAGCTTTACCTTTAACTGTAGTTATGCGTCCAGGTACGCCTGCTACTTCAGTAAGGGTGGTTGCATTCTTTTTAGCCATTACTAGGTTGCTTCTTACTTCGGGTATAAGTTCTGCAAATTGATTTGAATTCTGGATGATTTCTAATGCCCGCGTTATATTTACTATTTCCATGAATGAATATTATAATTTTATGAGATTATAAAATTTTAGTATTATAAAAACTAGATTTAATCATTTCTTTTTGAATTAAATAAATCTAATAGGGAAAGTTACTGTTAACTAGTATTATTGAATGATTATTTAATTCAATGTTTATTATTAATTACATTACTTATCATGTAATTCATCATACGTTAAAATGATTATACTTTAAGTTATGATGTAAGTTAAAGCAGAGGAGTTAAATGAACGTTTTTATGATTACTGTATAGAATGGTTTAAATTCTATAAAATATTCTTTAGAATCCCTTTATTCCCATTTTTGAATGAAAAGATTTATATGTTTTAGATTACAATCATATAAACTGTCAGAACCCATAAAAATTAATGTTATCTGACATTGCTGAAGTGGAGGAGGCCAGTATCGTGAAGCGACTTTTGTTGCTGACAATGATACTACTATTATCGGTATCATTGTTAATGCCAGATATTTATGCCACCACAACAAATCAGCAGAAATCAGCAAATACTACTAACATAACTAATAACAGTAATATTGCATTGAATAACTCTAATACAGATAAAATACAATGTAAAACCGTGCCACGCCAACCGGCGAATGCAAAGGTTAATGATACAGTAACTAAACAATCGGATCCTAAAGTCACTGCTTCCAGTGTAAATACTAATGAAAATCTAAAATCTGACAATAAAAGCACCTATAACATTCAGTATGCCAAAAAGGCTGCAGGAAATAACGCTTATAGTAATGTCCAAGGTAACTGGTTCGTCACCAATAACTTAACCGAAGCATCAGGATGGGTTAAAACCTATATCGAAGTTAACCATAAACTTCCTAAATATGTTAAAATAGGTAACATCCAAGTAAGTATGCCACAATTCCTAGAATTAATAACTAAAGATTTGGTACAATTGAATAAAGGTAATAATACACCTGTAAAACTGGGAAGTATTAACATGCCGAATAATAGTAGTGGGAACATTAATAATGGTACCATTAATAAATCAGAGTATCTTAACTTGGCATCTAAAATCCAGAATTTTATGGATTCCACGGGTCGAGCACCCAACTATGCCAGTATTACTCTAGGGAAAATTCGTTATGAATCATTAATTTACATGTACTCCCGAATAATGAACTATTACGGCATTCAACATGTTTTACCCAACGGGGCTGCAATAAAACCCTTAAGTAGTAATAATACTACTAAAACAACTAATTCCAGTAGTAATATCACTGGAAATGGATACACTATTAGTCAAATTACTACAGCAGCAGGGAGTGTTAAAAACTATATAGAAAAAAATAAGAAACTCCCTAAATATGTGCAGATTAATACAGGACAAATTACCCTACCACAATTCCTGGAATTATTAAATAATGGTTTACTACAGATTAATGGTAATAAAAATACACCTATAACATTGAAAAAAACTAGTAACCCCATAAATCCAAACGAAGATTTGAAAAGTGGAAACATTAATAAATCAGAGTATCTTAACTTGGCAACTAAAATCCAGAATTTTATGGATTCCACGGGTAGAGCACCCAACTATGCCAGTATTACTCTAGGGAAAATTCGTTATGAATCATTAATTTACTTAGAATCACGGATTATGAACTTTTACGGTGTAAAGAAAGTATTACCAAAATATGCTGTTGTAAACTCCTGGAATGGATCATCGAATGGAACAACATCAACTATTCCTGATTCATTAAAGCAGTACCTTAAACCTACCGCTAATGCACAATCCAACAACTCCAATATTAAATCATTGGCAGCATCCATTACTAATGGCTTAACCAGCCCTTACAGTAAAGCAACCGCCATATTTAACTGGGTTAGGGATCATATAACCTACTCCTTCTATTATAACACTAAATATGGGGCACTGGGAACTTTAAGTAGTCGGACAGGTAACTGTTGTGATCATTCCAATTTAATGGTGGCTCTGGCTCGTGCAGTGGGAATACCCGCGAGATATGAGCAGGGATACTGTGAATTCTCAGATGGATGGTTTGGACATGTTTGGGCTCAATTATACGTGAATGGTAAATGGTACTACGCAGATACCATAAGCAATAGAAACAATTTCGGTGAAATAAATAATTGGAAAACCAGTAACTGGACATATGTAGGCACTTATGCACAATTGCCTTTCTAAAAAAAAATAAACTTTCTTTCTTTTTTTTAATATTTTTTTTAATTACTAAAATTGATTTCAGTATAATCACAAACAAAAAAAATAATTAAGATATATTCCAGACTATTGAGCCTATTTTAAACCCCGATTGAATAATAGATATTTCTCATCGTTGTATTAACAGTTTTTAAACTCATCTTCATGGAATTCAGTTTCTTTAATCTTACGAATTATCTTACAAGAACTATCAAGAACGGTTTTCTTATAACCGGTTATTCTAACCACCTTAACATTCAAATTCCTTTCTCTAAGCTCTTTCCTAAGTAAATCCAGATCAAAATCCTGATCCGATCCTATAGAAATAATATCTGGTTTAATCTTCTCCACTATCTTAAACATGTCAGTAGTGCTTCCCAAATAAGCCTCATCCACAGGTTTAAGCATTCGCACCACTTCTAAACGCTGCTGTTCATTAACTATGGGCACTCTTTTCCTAGATCTAACAGTAGCATCACGAGCTACCACTACTACCAATTTACTGTTTTCACCTCCTAACTTCTTTGACTCTTTAAGATAATATCCATGGCCGGGATGGATAATGTCAAATGTTCCTGAGGCCATTATAACTGTAATGATTATTCACCTCAATTTTTACGTTTTTAAGAATTAATTTTGCGAATATTTAGTAAAAAAGATTTTTTTTATATTTCTGTAGAAGTCGAATTGATATTTGTTTTTATAGTATGTTTATTAATATCATATAAAATAAAAAGATGAATTCCTTAACATAGTATTTCTGAGATAAATCTTAAGTTTAAAAGTTTAGAAAATCTAAATAAAGATAATAATATAGAGGTACGTAAATTTATACCAAAAAGATAATTAAATTTAGAATAAAAAGTTTAAATTTATTTTTTTTTATAAACTACGAATATTTTTTTAATTAAAATAAAACTATTTTATTTGCAGGTATTATTATTATGAGTACGAAAATAGCTAAGGGCAGCCTTGTAATGCTTATAGGTTCCTTCATATTTAGGATAGGAGGGTTCATATACCGTTTCTCTATGGCTTATCTTTTAGGTCCTACTGGTTATGGTATTCTAGGATTGACGCTTCCTTTAATGGGTGTTTTACAATTATCTGCTGAAGGTGGTATACCACCAGCTGTAGCGAAGTACGTAGCTGAATATGAAGCTAAAGGCGATAGAGCTATGATTAGGCAGATTATTAAAACTTCTTTTAAATTAATTATAGTAATGGGGTTTCTTTTAAGTGTAGCTATATTCATATTAGCCAAGCCTTTAGCTTTAGGTGTATTTCATAAACCTGAGGCTATAATACCTTTTCAGGCGGTTGCTCTCATCACTCCCTTCAGCGTCATCACCGGAGAATTTAAGGGTGTGTTCCAGGGATTCTATCAAATGAGTAATCTGGTGATAACTAAAGCTTTTGAGCAGAGTTTCATGATTATTTTCGCAGTATTATTAATACTAGCTAATTTTTATGTTGCAGGAGCAGTGATAGGTACTGCCATTGGATATGCAGTTGCCGGGGTAGCGGCTTTCATTCTTTTCAGGAAATATGTTTGGAAACTTATTAAAGGCACCAAGAGGAGAAGTCGTCGTTTAAATCCTCCTAACTCATTTGATGAAGCATTCACCTTCATTAAAGAATTAAGATTAGTTAAAAAGCTTCTATTATTCTCTGTACCGGTTGTTTTCAGTAGTTTAGGTGAATTATTCATGTATGATGTGGGCACTTGGATTATAGGAATTTATCTACCAGCCCAATTCGTCGGATACTATGCTGCAGCCAGCCCTATTGCCAGACTACCCTTAATTATATCCATGTCTGTAGCAACTGCAGTTCTTCCTGCAACTTCAGCAGCATTAAGCGTTAATAACCGAGATTTAATTGAAACCTATATTAATCAAGCTTATCGTTACGTTACCATAGTTGTTCTCCCCGCATCACTGGGAATAGCAATATTCGCAAGCCCTATAATCAACCTGCTTTTCCCGGGTTATGGATTTGGAGCAGAGGCTTTGGAAATCCTGGCTCTGGGTATGCTCTTCTTCACTCTTTACACGGTTTCTGCGAGTATATCTCAGGGTATGGGGAAGCCAGTTATTCCCATGGTTGCCTTAGCGGTGGGTACTATTGTAGAATTAGCCTTGAGCGTGTTTTTAGTACCTAAATATGGGATTAACGGAGCTGCCATTGCCACTACCATAGCTACATTCGTCCTTATGGTTATAGTGGCTTGGAGAACTCTTAGATATGTAAAAGTTAAACTTCAATTAGGAGATCTTGGAAAAATAGTTATTGCAGCAGTGATTATGGCAATTATCTTGATGTTCATTCCCACAACTTATGCTTATACTAGCGCGTATCATATTTCTATAGCTAAAATATTAGCATTAGTATATATCGCGTTTTTAGCTTTAATTGGAGCTTTAATATACATTATAGTACTCACATTGATAGGTGGATTGAAAAGAAACGATGTTAATGCATTTATGAAACTGGGTAATAGGTTAGGGCCATTAAGTCCATATATAAATAAATTAGCTGCCCTTCTCATGAGATTTGCAACGTGATTTTAAATTACCCCACATATACTCTTCAGGTCCGCATCCAGATACTATAATATATTTATAGGATGATTCATTAACAAGCTCCTGTATTTTATCAATCCGTTTATCCATATCTTCATATGACAATGGATAGAAGTCAGCGGTTAGGGATTCCTTCAGGATATTATAATAATTTTCAGCTGCTGTTACGGATTCTCTTCCCGGTACCACATGCACCATCCTGGGATTTAATGAAATTAATGAAATTAAATGATCCTCGAATATCTCATCCTCACCCTCATCAGGCGTAGTATAAATAAAAACAGTATTACCCTCTAATTCATCTCCAAAGTAACTCATCATAAACTGTATATTCGCCTTTAACGCATCTCCATTGTCACCTTGACCCATGCCAATCCATTTATCTCCTGAACTAAAAATTTCAAAACGACCTGGAGGTAAAATACTAAGATCTAATGCGTTACACGTATCAATAATAGTTTTTTCTATATTCATGGGCTGAGGGGTGAATGAAACATACGTAGTCACTGCACAGAGTAAATTATAGAGATTATGAACACCAAAAGCAGGGACCTGGACTTGGAAATCAATTTTAACATTCTTACCTGTAGGATAATTATAAATCTCCCCCATTAAACCCACACTCCACTTCTCTTTCTCTAGTGAGAGGTTCACAAGTTTAATATCCGGTTCGGGACGGTTGAAACCACACTCACTACATTCGTAGATTCCCCGATGATTCAAATATCTTTTAGAATAAACTAAATTTCCACCACATAATGGACAGAAAACATCACCAGTTAAGGGTGTTTTATCCTCCAAATCAATATCTAATCCATAATAAGTCACTCTAGTATCCTGTTCCTTATTTTTACCAATGTAAGTGGTTCTAGGGTCATCTGCATTGCAAATTACAACACCCCTTTTCATAGGAGTTGAAAGTAATTGTTTAGCTTTCAAATACTCCTCAAAAGGGTTTTCCCGTCCTGAAACCTGTGAATGTTCCCTGGAAATATTAGTGTAAACCACCCCTACAGGGTCAACTATTTTACTCACCGTATCGGGGATACCGTTCTGTATATCTCTTATACCATACTCGAACACTCCCAGATCCACTTTACTCGTTAGAAGCCCAGTTACTATGGCATTAATAGTGTTACTTTCATAATTAAAAGTTATATCAGCATCTTTAGCTAGTAAAAGAATTATGATTTTAGTGGATGTGGTTTTTCCATTGGTTCCAGTGATAATTATAGATCCGATTCCCAGTTTCCTAGCTAAATAATTCACACAATTCAGAGAGCCTAATCTTAAAAATAAGTGACCCGGGTAACTTTTACCCATACCGCTTCCAAATTTTATTACGTGTTTAGATAGTTTACCAGCAGATTCAGCGGTTCTGCAACGTACAGTTTGTAATATTCCCATATCTATTAACCTTGAATTAAGATGTATTTAAAATTTATATTAACTTTATAAAAAAATCTTAAAATATTTCTATAACAAGTAATAAATTAATATAAAGATGATATTAGTTAAAGGAACTGATATTTAGAAGTTGGTATTAGTTCTTTAATTTTGATATACTTTTTTCAAAATAAATAAGACTCCTCCCAGGGAGGAGGTGTATATCGTTAGTGAGGATGATAATTTATTTTATATATCTGATTATATTAAATATGGGGGGAAATGATATGAAATTAAAAGGAATTTTAGGAATTATAATAATTGTTTTTATTATAGCACTTGTAATATACGGTTTTAGTAATAATACAACTGCAACTCCAACTAAAAATTATACTGGCACTTATTTATCATTTACATATCCTTCATCCTGGAATATCACTGGTAATAGTACTAACACCTCTATCATGTGGATGAAAACAGATAATACGAGCTATTTTATGGTATATGGACCCGATTCTATGGCATCAGTTGCAGCGAGTGATAATGTAGCAGATAATGTAACTTATATAGCAAATAGTGAGTTTGGAAAAACCAATCTTATGAATATTACCAAAATAGATGTGAATGGTATTCCTGGTATAATGGCTTCTAATAATGATTCATCAACAGGATATAATGCACAAGTATATTTCGCAGTGGGTAATAATTTATACTGGTATCATTTCTTTGACGCTCAACCAATTTATGACAGCGACAATATTAACGCTTTTTTTACTTTAATAAATACCACAAAAGCTAAATAAAAAATTAGGGAAAAATTTAACCTAATTTTTTTCTCTGTTTTCCTGGGCATTTTCTGTGGTAAATTTCATGATTATGGCTAACGTAATTTGATGGTCCTGGTAATGGAAATAATACAGGTGGAATTGGTAGAATGAAAACAAATGAACTAAGAAATTTAAATATAATTAATGTTGAAGTTGTTGAAAAAAAAGAACTAACCGGAGATGTTCCAGGTAGTAAATATATAGAAGAAACCAGAATTTACACCCTCAAAGATGGACGTAAATTCAAAGATATAATCTATGACGCTCCATGGCAAGTTGGGGGTAATAGTGGAGCAGTTAGGAAACTTCAAGAGGTTGATTAGAATTGAAAAAGAATAAAGAGATGGTTTTAAAAAATATTCCTTTTTTTTGCTATCGAAGAAAAAACAGCCCGAGCCGTAGGTAACGGTGTTAATGTTCTTGTCCCCAAATCATGGGTCGGTAAACGAGTGAAAGTTTTATTATTAGAACCTTTATAATCTTTTTTTCATCTTTTTTTTTCAGAAATGGAATATTTAAATTAATTACTTAATAAACAATTGATCATATGAAAAATAATCTATTCAACCAGGCCTTGATGAAAAAATATGCCCAGGATAAGGCATTTAAATTAACCATTCCAAAGCACGATCTCATCAAAAAACACGCTGAGAAGGTTGAAAATGCAGATTTTAAATCAGAAGTAAGCAGCTACCTCTATTTTTATGATTTTATTAAAGAGATCCTTGGTTATGATCGTGAGGAAAATATCCTGTTTGATGAAAAAGAGGATAAGGGAAGAGGTAAAAGCGAGTTTGCCCTGAAGTCTGGTGATAAAAAATTCATGGTCATCGAGCTCAAGAACCAGACATCTGATCTAGACAAACCTCAAAATCGTGTTAATGATAAAAGAACACCAGTTGACCAGGCTTTTGACTATGCCCAACACACTGGAGATATAAACTGGATACTTGTTTCTAATTTCAAAGAATTCAGACTCTACAACTGGGGCAAGAAAAGTGATAATTACATCTGCTTCACATATGAAGATCTCCTGGACCAGGAGAAATTCACATATTTTATGCTAGCATTTTCTAAAACATCCCACATAGAAAAGGATTATCCAAAAAAATTATTAAAAGACACTTTAGTGATTGAAAAACAGTTAGAAACTAATTTTTATAAACTATTCCACGAAACCCGACTGATGCTCATAAAAGAATTAGAAGAGTTCAATGAATTAAATCGAGTTGATGCCGTGCATTACGCTCAGCTTATTCTTAATCGTTATATGTTTATTTCCTTTGCCGAGGATACGGGATTATTGACAAGCCAAATCTCAACTGATACTATTGTAACTCCTATAAAAAAAGGTAATTTAAGACAGGGTAGTATATGGCAGCGTTTAAATGAATTATTCTTAGATATAAATGATGGAAATAAGTATAAAAATATACCTGCTTATAATGGGGGATTATTTGAAAAGGATTTAGAATTTATTAAGATTCGTGATGTTGTTGAAGATCAGGAACTTTTTAAAGATGTTTGGCAAGATTATAACTTCGGTCTATATGAAAAAGACATTCAACATCTTTTAGAACCATATAGTGATGAAGTAAATCCGATTTATAAAAATTTGTTAACTATATCGTCTTTTGATTTCTCTTCTGAGTTAGATGTAAACATCCTGGGCCACATATTCGAAAATTCAATTGGAGATCTTGAAGTACTCAAGGCCGATATTAAGGGTAGGCGGAAAAAGGAAGGAATATTCTATACACCTTCATTTATCACAGATTACATTTGCCGGAATACTATTATTCCTTATTTAAGTAAATCTGGAAAAATAAATTCAGTTGATGAGCTGTTAAGTGAATATTGGGGTTCAGCAATCCAAAAATTGGACCAGAAAGTTAAAAAGATTAAAATTGTCGACCCTGCCTGTGGTTCCGGTGCATTTCTAAGTAAAGCAGCAGATGTACTAGTGGAGATACATCGACTAATCCATGAAGAACTCTACAAAGATAAGAAAAGCACTTTAAGACCGTATTTCGATCCAGTAGACATGAGAAGAGAAATCCTATTAAATAATATCTATGGTGTGGATTTGAATGAGGAATCCGTGGAGATCACCAAGCTATCACTCTTCTTGAAGGTCTGTCAAAAGGATAAAAAACTGCCTGCCTTAGATGAGAATATCAAATGTGGAAACTCTTTAATTGATGACCCGGAATATGCCGGAGACAAAGCCTTCAACTGGGAGGAAGAGTTCTCAGATATTTTCAAAGAAGGCGGGTTTGATGTGGTGTTGGGAAACCCACCTTATATAAGAGTCCAAAATTTATCAGGAAAAGAAACCAATTATTACAAAAAGACGTATGAATCTGCTTATAAACGAATTGATATATCTGTATTGTTTATAGAGTTAGCGAACCAGATATTGAATCTTAATGGTGTTAATTCATTTATTACATCTAATCAATTTTTAACAACAGAATACGGAAGAAAAGCGAGGAAATTCATTTTAGAAAATTGTTCTATTAAAAAAATTGTTGATTACGGTGATTTGCCCGTATTTGAAGATGCTTTGACATATGTTAGTATATTCGTTTTTGGTAAAGGTGAAACAGAAAAATTTCAATACTATAAAATACCATCACTTACGACTGATTTGGAACAAATAAAACCAATAGAAATCATCTCACATAATTTAGGAGAAGAAAGTTGGTTGCTCGAAAAAAGCCAATTTTTAGACATAATAAATAAATTAAAAATTCATCCCTCTTTAGCAGAAGGTATGGGTAAATGTTGGTATGGCATAGTAAGTGGAAGTGATAAAGTTTTTATTTTTAATGCAGACGATCTTCAGAATATACCGATTGAAAAAGAAGCTCTTTTACCACTTATAAGGGCTCAAAATTGTGGTAGATATGAATTTTCATCTTTTTCGAAATACGTGATTTATCCCTATAAGTCGGTTAATGGTAAAACGATTCTTTTATCAGAAGACGAAATTAAAAATGATTATCCAAAATTATACAACTTCCTATTAAATAACAAAGGAACATTAACTAAAAGGAAAGATTCCAGAAAGACTTTTTCAAATAAAAAGAATTGGTATTCACTTACTAGATTTGGGAGAGTAAATATTTTCGAAAGAAACAAGATAATTTTTCCTGGAGAAACCAAAAAAAATAAATTCGGTCTAGATATTAGTGGAGCAGGATATAGTGGAGCTAGAGTTTTCTCTGTTACTTCAGAAAATCCTAAAATTTCCATAAAATATCTTTTATCCATATTTAATTCTCTTTTAATCGAGCGGTATCTGCATTCAATTGCTCCCTTAAAACAAGGTGGTTATTATTCATATTCTTCGAGTTACATCGATAAATTACCTATCCCCAAAATTAACCTTGAGTCCCAAAAACCATTTATAAAGAAAACAGATGAAATGTTGAACTTTAACCAACAGATTCAGGATGAAGTAAAAGGTTTCCACGATTGGCTACGGCACACTTTCAACATTGAAAAACTTTCTCAGAAACTAGAAAAATACTACAACCTTGAACTCGACGTTTTCCTGGATGAGGTGCGAAAGAAGAAAGTTGATTTAAAGTCCAGGAAGAATTATCAAACATTAAAGAAAGAGTACGAAGAGAGTCTAGTAGTTATTAAACCACTACTCCAACAGATAAAAGAAACTGATGCAGAGATTGACCGGATGGTATATGAGCTCTACGGATTGACTGAAGAGGAAATCCAGATTATTGAAGAGAATGTCACTTAAAATAGATTTAAAACAAACGGATGGAAGCGTTTAATATATTTAGCTACAAAATGGAAAACTAATTGTAATTTAAAATTAAAAAATTAATCGGGAGATGTTGTACTTATTGAATTTGCATTTATTGCTCCGTAGTTATAATTTTTTAATTCCTTCGGGAGTGGATTAATATACTGAATTACTTTTAGAATTAATTTGGCTTAATATTTCGATTTATTTGTTGTATGAATGCTTTTCCATTTTGATTTTCAATAATTTTTGCTGCATTAGTTGTACTTAACGTATGAATACAAGCATGATGTAAGGACAAGACGGCCTCTTGCAAATCATGATCATCTTCTAACATTTCAATATTTAATCCAAGATCTTCACATCTAGTAGCTGATAGATGTCTAGCATGAGATTTAGTAATGGCATGATTACCAAGTCCCTCAACAATATTATCTAATTTTTCTTGCTTCTCAGGTTCATACTCATTTCTTAGCATTCCAGTTTTTAACCATTCCAGAACCATTTCCTCAGACCAGCTAATGGCTTTACGACATTCACCAATAAGTGTTGGGTTATATTTCGCTATAATTGGCTGCCAGAGTGCTATTTTAGTTTGATCTACTCTTATTTCTTTATGAGCCTGTTCAAATTCTTCTATTATACCATGTGCGGGTAATCCACTAAGTTGAGGATCAATAGGTCCTAGACTAGAATGTTTGCCCATAATTATTTTTTCACAAGCACAGGCTATCATAGTTCCTCCTGACATTGCTAATTGAGGTATAATAGCTCTTATATTAGTACCAAACATTTGCCGTATGTAATCAACTAATGATTCAGTTGCAGCGGTAGCTCCTCCAGGCGTATGTAATAATAAATCTAAACCTTCATCTCTATCTAAATCATGAATAGTAGTCATAAAACCTATTTTATCGTTATCATTAATCTCTAGACCACTGATTCCGGGTTTTTGGAGCCAGCCAGAATAATAAACAATTACATTTCTACCTGTTACTCTAGAAAGCTTTTCTAGATATTTCCTTCGGATTACATCATGTGCGCTGCCCGCTTCTTTTATTTCATTCAGAACATCATTCCAATCAGCCATGGAATGTTCACCTTTCTAATTCCTCAGAGACATTATCTAGAATAATCATATTTGGCTTCTTTTTTTCTCCATCAAAAAGTTTCACCATTCTGAAAAATTCCCTATCTTCTTTTCTAGAAAGACCTAATTTTTCAAAAACCTCTACGTCTCCTACCTCTCGATCCATACTCATTACCACCCTTTTCTACAAAATGTAATACCATATTAAGATATGTTTAACTAAATATAAAGTTATTTAATTATTAATAAGTGTAAACAATAGGGTTACACCCCACTAAAAAAGTTTTAGAGGTGTATTAAAAAAAATGTTTTGTAGTAATTGTAGTGAAAAAATCTTAGAATATAATAATTTTTGTTCAAAATGCGGTAATCCTATAAAAACCAAGTATAAAAATCTTAAGACTGAAATAGAAACAAATTTAGACTTTGATGAACTTAATACCCAATTTTGGAAGAACCATGAAAAACTTAAAGGGTTAAAAAATGGCACTCCTGAATACACTCGATTGTATAATGAAAATGATAAAATTTTAGATCAGATACATATCATCAACAGGAGATAGGAGATATATGGATAAAAACAATGAAAATCCATCAATACCAGAATTACAAAATAGATTTAATGATCTTAAAATAAAACTCAGTGAACTACAACATAACCCCAAATCAGAGGAATATCAAGCCACGTATAACGAGGCGTGGGATGTTTATTATCAAAAAGACGTATTATTAAGGGGATAATACTATATGAGATCCGCTGAATCTTTTCTAAAATCGGATAATTCTTTAACAGAATTAGAATAAAATTCTTCTTTTTGGATTAATATTAGGCAATTTATTTAATAGGGCGGTATATTCGAAACCTTGAGGTCCTACTGATATATTTATTAGGCCCATGTGGGCTGCCAAGTTTTTTGGATCTGGATCATCTGCAGTATTATAAAATAGTATATCTTTTTTGCCCAGGTGCTTCAATAAAGAAACTGATTTATTAGTATCGTGGAGTAAAACAAGAAGCCTGCTAGCCATTATTTTGACTTCATTCGTAAATCCTTTATCGTATAATTCTGTTGAACGTATTAATAATTCAATTTGTTCTTGAAGATGCAATTTTAAATCAGCTTCGGACTGTTTAACCATGGAAATAATATCAAATTAATATAATATTAACTTTTTATAACCGCAAACTTAATATTATAAATTAACAATAAATCGTAAAAATTAAAAATTCAAATGGGGGGTTGTTAATATTAGTAAATTTTATTTCGGTGATGAGTTGGGACCCCTTGCTGGAGTAATAATGGGTGATGTTTACCCAGGCAAGGAAGGGCAACCAAAAAATTTACAAGTAAAGCCAATTGGGGGCGTAAAGCTCTCTAATATCATAATTAAACCCTATGCACTTGATCAGTCACAAGTCCATGATGATTCTGAGGAAGCCAGCCCAGATAGTTACCAGTATATTAAAATATCGACTGACAATAAGACCTATAAATCATTATTAACTACTAACCAGACAGATTTCTATCTAAAAGCTATAATCCCCGCTAATGCAGTTAAAGGTAAATATCAATGTGGACTCACAGTAACTGCCACGATTAACGATACAGATGAAGATACTGAGGTTATAACCTTACATGGGAGCGTATATTGGGATTACCCGAAAGCAATTAGGGGGTTATCAGCAGTGGTTGGATCAAGTATATTTGATAAAATAATTGGCTTTAATAAAGAGAGTGATAGTGACGGAACAAGCACATTTCAGGCCAATATCGTCATGAAAGAGGCTGCGTACATCTCTACGGGTGAGTTGATTAGCTTTTATAAGGATGTCGGGTCATTAAAACGTATCTACACTGGGGTGATTGACAATGTCGCAAGTACTGAGAAAGCCGGAATTTACACCTACCAAGTGAGTGGTAAAGAAGATGAGAATAATCCAATCTAAAAGGTTCATGTAATAATTATTTTTTTATAAATTGAATAATTATCTGTGCATTTTCTTTATCTTCCTTCCATTGGAAGATAACAAATCCTCTATCTAGAGCTATGATTGATCCTTCATTTTTTTAGCCGATAATTTTACCAAATAACCTTATAACTGCTAAACTGTTCCTGGTGATGTAATCAATGTCCAATAACACGAATTTTTTAGTATCCATAATCGATTATATTCCTCACATTGTTTCATCCCAATACTCTAAATCGGCTCATTCAAATTAATCTAAATATTCTGTGAGTTTATTCTGCTTCTTCCTCCGAGCTATAGTGAACTCCCTAGCAGCATGGTCTATTATTTCCATCATATTCTGGTGTTTTTGCCATTGTGTTATTTCTGGTTTAACGGGGATTCTCATATCAATTTTCATCATGTCACTAGTGTAACGGTGCCCCCTTCGTTTCGTGTATTCCTCATCTAGAGTGGATACGTACTGGTAGTTGAAGTCAGGTGTTTTTTCAGGGTCAAACAGGTTTTGTAGTTCTTCGGTGATGTTACTGAGTAAGCCCGTAGCTAGATTAAGCTCGTTTATGTTGATGGATTTGCCTTTCTCAATATTTATGGAGTTTATTTGGTATAATCCGTCTATATATTCTTTTAAATCTCCATGCCATTTATGAAAGTCTTTACTGGGGAAGACTAGAAGGTCATGGGCTTTTATGAATAATTGTGGTTTGTATAAAATTATTCTGTGGTCGTCCATGATGCCGTAGCTGTATTTCATA
>Ga0182021_10002102_pt1 | contig 23245 bp, 13 predicted proteins | sample 612E3MmetaG_FD_120493 | JGI IMG/M metagenome (GOLD analysis project Ga0182021, IMG submission 120493) | Permafrost microbial communities from Stordalen Mire, Sweden - 612E3M metaG (Illumina Assembly) | ecosystem: Environmental > Terrestrial > Soil > Wetlands > Permafrost | place: Sweden... | reverse complement strand
CACGCCGTCGATGCCCGTGTCCGCGCCCTTCTTCTTGCCTTGATACGGCTGCGCGCCGACGAGCGCACACGCCCACCATTGAAAGTGATACTTATCGCGCAGGGCCAGGTTTTGCGCGCCGTCGAGGTCCTTGGGAATGCCTTCCACTTCAAATTGCAAATCGGGAAATGCTTCCTTCATGCGCTTCTCGACGAGGCTGATCGCCAGCGGCGTGATGTCGATGCCGATCCAGTTGCGCCCCAACTTCTGCGCGGCGTGGACGGCCGTACCGCAGCCGCAAAACGGATCGAGCACCACATCGCCGGGATTGCTGCTGGCGTTGATGATGCGTTCCAGTAAGGCCAGCGGCTTTTGAGTGGGATAGCCGAGACGTTCGGCGGCTTGTGAGTTGATGGGTGGAATATCAGTCCATACATCGCCAAGCGGTTTACCACGTTGCTCATCAAGATAACGCTTGTAACGCGGCACAGAACCGGGTTTCGGCTGAACAACTAAGCCTGCATCATAAGCTGCTTGCATCCGTTCTTTTGTCCAACGCCACACTCTTGTGACGCCCAAAAACTCATAAGTCAGATTAGGGCGATTGGCATTAGGATTGATGAGGCTTGTAAGCTGATAAAGCCGTCCATCAGGATCGTGAAGGGTATATTTGCCGGCAGTTTTTTCATCAAGATCAGAAGCATCATATGGCTGGAACATTGCGTTGGCGTGCCATGTCGCATCATCGCTCTTTTGATAACAGAGAAGTATGTCGTGGTTGTTGGGTAATTGGCGACTGATGAGTGCCTTAGCTAATGTGCGCTGCCAAATGATTTCATTTCGAAAGTTTAGCGGCTCAAAGATCGCATCCAGCACCATCTTCAAGTAATGACTTGCCGTCGGATCGCAATGCAAGTACAGACTGCCCGTCGGCTTCAACACGCGATGCAGTTCCAGCAGGCGATTGCCCATCATCACCAGATACGCCATCATATCGTTCTCGTGCAAGAAGCGCCGCAAGGATTGAATCATCTCGGCGGCATCGGTGTTGGACTGGTGCAGAATCTCGTCGAACTCGTGCTCGGCCTGATCGCCCCAGTGCCACGAATCCTCAAAGGCCGTAATCTGCGCCTCGCTGGCATGGCCTTTGGGTGTCTTGAACAGCAGGTTGTAATCGCGCTTGCTGTTGAACGGCGGATCGAGATAGATCAGATCGAGGCTCTCGTCCGCGAGGTGCTCGCGGAGAATATCCAGATTGTCGCCGAAGAATAGGGTGTTGGTGGTCGTGGGTGTCATGCGAGCAAGTATAGAACGATTGCAGAACAGAGGCAAATCAGGGCCCGCTTAATGTTTGCCGCGTATGTGGCATTCGCTGCTTCGCATTCACCACCGGGCTGTCTCTTCACAACCTCAAGCATGCCTCTGCCGCCAGCCAGAACACTTTAGCGCGCACGTCCCGGCGCGACTGCCAGCCGCGCTTGTCCCACTCGCCTCCACTGAGATCATCACCGCCAACGCGGCGGCCGTTACCGTTCTGCCAGTGACCGTGGAATTACTTCAACGACGGTTTCTCGAGTGGCGTCGTTGAAGGACTGAACAACGCCATTCGGGCCATTATCCGGCGTGCTTTCGGCTATCACGTTTTTGAGCATTTCCGGTTACAAGTCTTGGTCGAACAGGGTCAACTGACGGTTTCTCCCCCACCAATCTGAGGAGAACCGGAAAAGTTTGGATGATCGGTTCAGTCCAAGCGACGAGAAGTGTTTGCCGCCTTGGGTGGATCGGAACAAAAACGGGCACCATTAGCAGAGAGTCCTTGACCCTCGTTTCATCGGCCCAGCGTGTAACCATCCAGCGAGAGCGATTCCCGTTGAAGTCGGAAGAGCCTGATTTACAAACATTCGTCGGCGTAATCTTAGCCGATCGACGCCAGTTCGGCGGTCTCTTCGACGGACGCATTGAAGAGATCAAGTTCTTTGCCGATTTGATAGAAGGTCTCCAGCACGTAATCGAGCTGGGCGTCGGTGTGTGTGGCCATGTACGAGGTGCGCAGCAAACTCTTGCTGGGCGGCACGGCGGGCGGGAACACCGCATTGGTATAAATACCCGCGTCAAACAACGCCTTCCACGCCAGCTGCGTCTTCATCTCGTCGGCGATGATGATGGGAATGACCGGCGTTTCGCTGGGGCCGATGTTGAAGCCCATCGAGCGGTAACCCTCGTGCATCTTGCGCGTGTTGTGCCACAAGCGCTCAATCCATTCCGGCTCAGTCTGCATGATTTCCAGCGCGGCCACCGCGGCGGCCACTTGCGACGGGGGAATCGAAGCCGAGAAGATGAATGAGCGCGCGCCGTGCTTGACCCATTCCATCACGTCGGCGTCACCGGCTACAAAGCCGCCGATCGAGGCGAAGGACTTGCTGAAGGTGCCCATGATCATATCGACCTGATCGGTCAGGCCGAAGGATGCAGCCGTGCCGCGTCCCTGCGGGCCGAGCACACCCAATGAGTGCGCGTCATCGACGTAGAGGCGCGCGCCATATTGCTGACACAGCCGCACGATTTCCGGCAGCGGCGCGATGTCGCCGCCCATGCTGTAGACGCCATCGACGATGACCAGCACGCCAGAGGTGGACGGAACGGCCTTGAGCTGGCGTTCCAGTGAGGACAAGTCGTTATGGATGAAGCGCGCCATCTTGCCGAAGCCCAGGCGGCAGGCGTCGACGATGCTGGCATGATCGTCTTTGTCGATCACCACCACGTCGTCGCGGCCCAGCACGGCTGAAATGCAGCCCAGATTAGACTGCATGCCGGTGGCAAACATGAGAGCGGCTTCTTTGCCTACAAAGGCGGCGAACTTTTCTTCGGCCTCCAGGTGCATCTTCAACGTCCCGTTGAGGAAACGCGAACCGGTACAGGAAGTCCCGTACTGTTTGATCGCCGCGATGGCGGCTTCCCGCACCTTGGGATGCGTGGTCAGGCCCAGATAGTTGTTGGAGCCGATCATGATGATCTTGCGCCCCTCCATTGTCACCTCGGTGCCTTCCGTGTTCTCCAACGGCAAAAAGTAGGGATACAGGCCCATCTCTTTGGCGGCGGCGACACGCTCCATATTTTCGTCGTGGTGCATTTTAGCGAAGATATCCATGGCACGTCTCCTTGTGAAGATGAAATGCGGGCGGCGGCTGGCCGCGCCGCTGATGGGGACAGAATTTTCTTGACAGCCCGGAAAAGATTTTAGACCTGTTTACCCAATTGGTCAAGCAAATGAGGACAAAATTTTCTTGACAATCGGGACAGAATTGATCGCCTCGCGTATCCCCTCACGGCAGCGTCAAGAGACGCCCGAAGGAAGCGAACTCCAAGTTAAAGAACGGCCAGGCGTCTTCCTCAAGCACGTCGGGGTTTTCGATGTGCGGCCTGAGCACGAGAGTCGGGTGTTCAAGTTCAATCCGGCGCAGTGACTGCGGAAAAAGATCGGGGGATTGACCCCATTGTCGGGGTGCGTATAATACCCGCCACATGGGTGGTTAGCTCAGGTGATTGCAGCATACCGCGGATGCCCGTGAGGTTGTGGGGCCAGCTCAATGCCGCCGATTACAAATGCAGTTGGATGAGAGGCGCGTTTGATTTGTAGGAGAGAAAAAGATCATGACACATGGACTCGACAACGTAACGCTGGGTGCGCTGGTGCTGGTGCGTGACAAGATGATGGTACAGCAAGCCGCGGGGCGCAAAGTGTATCGGCTGGAAGTGGGTGACACGAGCTTCGACGTGCCCGTCAACATTCAGCAGGCGATTACCGACGCGCTGCGACAGGGCAAAACGCACTATCCGCCCTCGACCGGCTTGCCGCAGTTGCGCAAAGCGATGTTGCACAAAGTGCAGACGGAAAACAGGCTGCCGATCAAAGACGATGAACACGTGCTGGTCACCAGCGGCGGCATGCACGCCCTGTACATGGCGTTTGCCGCGCTATTGGAACCAGGCGATGAAGTGATCCTGCCCGATCCGATGTGGAGCGAGACCGCCGAGCTGATCAAACGGCCCGGCGGTGTGCCGGTGCCGATCACGCTGCGCGCCGATCAAGGTTTCTTGTACGATCCGGCAGACATCGAGGCAGCCATCACGCCACAGGCCAAGGCGATCTACATCAATTCGCCGCAAAACCCGATCGGCGTGGTATTTTCCGAGGAGACGCAGCGGCAGATTGCCGCCATCGCCGTGAAACACAATCTGTGGGTGGTCAGCGATGAAGCGTACGAGCACGTAATCTTCGACCGGCAGAAGCACTTCAGCATCGGCTCGATTCCCGAAGTTGCCGATCGCACGATCACGGCTTATACGTTCTCGAAGACCTACGCCATGACGGGCTTGCGACTCGGTTATCTGGCAACCAACGACGACCTGCTTGTCAATCGCTGCCGCAAACTGCTGCGCTTGACGACGAACGGGGTGTCGTCGATCACCCAGTGGGGCGGCGTGGCGGCCATGACCGGTCCGCAAGATGCCGTACAGGAAATGGTACAGGAACTGGAAGCCCGCCGCAATATCTTCTTTCCGGGCATTCAGACCATCAAAGCCTTTGAATCATTCAAGCCAGGCGGCGCATTCTACGTGTGGTCCAAGATCTCGCCAGAGTGGCGAGGGTATCAGGGCAGGCGCGACTCGTGGGCGATGACGAACTACCTGATCGATCAAGCGGGAGTCGGCACTTCACCAGGAATCGCATTTGGTCGGGCGGGGGAAGGCTACGTGCGCTTTGCCTTCACGCTCGATCAACAGACGCTGACGGAATCGATTGACGTCATGCGGGACTTATTCAAGTAATCCGGCTGTTCGCTTACTCACGAGAAGTGGAGAGAAGCCAACAACGGCGCTTGCCACTGTCAGTCAGGAGTGTATAGCTGCATTTCAATGCGCCGAAACGATTCAACAAATCGGGTCTCGAAGAACGCTGGAAGGTGGGAATCGTCGATAGGGATATTTTCGGTGTGGGTATCCAGATCGGGATAGCGTTGATAGAGGTGCGCCAGCAGGGCTCGGCACAAAGAGACGGCATTGCCCTGTACGGTCCGCATGACGAAGTGAGACAATAAAAACTTCTGCTGCTCAAAGAGCAGCCAGCCAGTGGAGCCGTCTGGTAAGCTGAGCGATACCCCCAGCGTGTTTTCGATATTGGCAAAAGAACGAGTCTCATTTGTCCAGGCGGGTGAAGCGGAACGCGCAGCGAGCAGGGCTAGTGCCTCGGCGCGATCGAGCCAATCGACCTCGGCGGCAGGAATTTCGCCCGGGGGGCCAGGCGGGCGGCGCAGAATGAGCAGTTCGCGTGTTTCGGTGAATCCCAGTTTCAGGAAAAGCGTATGAGCCGGGGTGTTGTGCTTAATGACTTCCAGGGACGTGCAGTTGATCCCCAGCTGATCAGTAGCATCTAGCAATGCGCGCATGAGCGCCTCGCCCACGCCGCGTCTGCGCTTGACCGGCAATACCCCCAGGCGGGTGATCCAGGTTTGACCGGGCCGCACGCCCAACATGGCCAAGCCCAGGATTTGATCGCCGTCGACGGCCACCCACGAGCGATCCAAATCAACGTCGTAGATGCGCACGTACTCGGCCAGGCGCGCGGCATTCATCGGCATCGGCACCAGATAATCCACCCGGGTCTGATTATAGGCAGCCACCAACTGGTCGATGCTGAAAGAACTAGCGGGGAGCAGCTGAAGGGAAGAAGCGCTTTCCCCCGAGGTCAGCAACAGCGCTGTCTGCGAGTGTGGATTAGCGGCGGAGGTAGGAGGCGATTCGATCGGCAAAGTCGGCGATCCGGATAGGTTTGCTGATGTAGCCGTTACAACCATACATTTCCACCATGCTGCGCGCCGTTTCTTCCGGCCAAGCCGTGCAAGCGATGATGGGCGTCTCGGCAAACAGCGCCATGTGCCGCAGCCGGCCGATCAAGGTCTGCCCGTCGATATCGGGCAGACCCAGATCGATCACGAACAGATTTGGTTGCTGTTCGATCGCTAGTCGCAACCCGGTCTCCCCATTGGCGGCCAGGCAGACCCGATAGCCACGCGCGGTCAACGTCCGACGAACCAACTCCAGATGATCGGGATTGTCATCGATGACCAGAATACTGGGAGCCGGAAGTTCTTCTTGGGACATGCAACCACCTACGCTTCGTCCAGCGCAGTCTAGATTGTGGCTTCGGGCAAGAATCCCATTACGTGCGCCCGCAGCTCACGAATGTTCACCGGCTTGGACATATACACGTCACAGCCAGCCGCCAAGGCCCGCTCGGCATCGCCTTTGAGGGCATTGGCGGTGATGGCGATAATGGGCACATGCAGATTTTTTTTATACGACCGTAAACGCCGGGCCACTTCGTAACCATCAATGTCCGGCAAGTTAATATCCAGCAATATCAGATCAGGGTGTTCCAGTTGAGTCGTGTCGATGCCGCTCAGCCCGTCAGCTGCCCATAAGAACTGATGGCCGAGTGCCGTAATGACACGCTGGACGAGCTGCATGTTGTCAGGGTTGTCTTCAATGTACAAGACCTTAGCCATCTAATGACCCTCTTCACGTCCAGTTTTCACATCTAACACATGCACCACCTGCTCGACGAATGCTCGCGGCGACAAGGCTGCTTTTTGATAGAGTGCTGCCACCCGGCCGGCCAAGCGCTGGCGCTCGGCTTCAGTAATGTCTCGCGCGCTCACGACGATGACGGGAATATGGCAAGTGCGGGCATCCCCCTTTAATTCCTCCAGAACGGAAAATCCGTCCAGGTTCGGCATTGTCAGATCGAGCACGATCAGATCGGGCAAGCGCTGCCGTGCTTCTGCCAGGCCAGCGACACCATCCGAGGCATGGAACACCCGGTACGATTTTTTCGCTTCGAGCAGTCGCCGGATCAGCAGCGCGTCATCGGCGTTGTCGTCCACGATGAGAACGGTGGTCACATTTTCGTCCAGGCGTTCCAACGCGGCTAACAGGCCATCGCGCGGTGCCGGTGGTTGATTGCCGGCGAGATCGACATCGACACGCCATTGATCGCCCAGCACATGCTTCTCCACCGGGAAGGTGTGTCCTGTGCAATTGACGACGACGAGATCCTCGGATTTGATCACACCCTGTTTAGCTAACTTTTCAAGTCCGGCAAAGGCCACCGCTGTGGCCGGCTCTACCGCCATTCCTTCGCTCCGGGCCAGCGTTTGCATCGCCGTCCAGGCCTCCCGGTCGCTAACGCTTTCCATCGTTCCGCCAGACTGCTGGATCTTCTGCCGCAAGAGCGTATAAGCTTTGCCCGGATCACCCGTTGAGAGAATGGCGATGAGCGTCTCCGGCGTAACCGGATCGGCCACCTCGCGTCCGGCCTTGAAGGCCTGCACCATGGGCGAGCAGCCTTCCACCTGAATCATCCCCAGTGCCGGAATGCGATCGATCAGCCCCATCTCAAACAGTTCTTGGAAGCCGCGATGTACGCCCAGGGGACCAAGTCCACCGCTCACCGACTGGAAGTACCAGTCGGGGGCTCGCCATCCCAACTGTTCGACGATCTCATAGGCGATGGTCTTAAATGACTCGCGCGCCGGCAGACTGCGTGCGCCGCGATCATAGAAGAGGTGTCGGCGTTGTGCAAAATCAGTCGCGATCTGCTTGGCCTGCTCGTAAGTGCCGCTGACTTTGATGACCTCTGCCCCGAACAAGGCTGCTTCCCGCAGCTTCTCCTGCGGCACCAGGCTGGTCATGAACACCCAGAGCTTGATCCCGGCCCGCGCACAAGCGGCGGCATAAGATACCGCGGCATTCCCGGTGGACGCAATGACACATTCATGGACGTCGGCCTCCAACATGGCCGCCACCGAGACGGCGGCCTGCCGATCTTTGAATGAGCCTGTGGCGTGCAAGCGCTCATCCTTGAGGTATAGGGACATGTTGCCCAACGTGGCAGCGTAGCGCCGCGACGGCCGCAGCGGTGTCCCTCCTGCGACGATTAAGTCCGGACAGGTGGGATCAACGATAGGGAGCACGTCATGATACCGCCACAGATTATGTGGCCGACCCGGCAGGCCGCGCAGCAATTCACGCTTGAATGCGGCGTAGTCGTAATGACCCTGCAGCCACTCGGAACCGCACGCCTCACAGGTGGCACTGTCCAACGGCTGAGTCCATTGCAGATGGCCACATTCGATGCAGGTCGCTCGCAAGTGCAGTTTAGTCATGCTTGGTCTCCCTAGTCACTGGGAGTTCGATGATGAAAGTGGAACCTTCACCATGTACGCCGGTGCTTTCGACCCACAGCTGGCCGCCGTGCAATTCAATCAACTTACGGCTAATCGGCAGACCCAGACCTGTGCCGCCCGTCTTGCGCGTCGTCGAAGTGTCCACCTGACCGAATTCCTCAAAGATCATCTGAGCCTGTTCCGGCAGCACGCCGATGCCTGTGTCGCGTACATTGATCCGCAGGCGCCCGTCGTGTCGCGTGGTAAAGATCGTGATACTGCCGCTTTCAGTGAATTTGATGGCATTGCCGACCAGGTTGATCATGACTTGGCGCAAACGGATGCGATCGGCCTCGATTATGAGATCGGGTGATGCGTCGGCTTCGAGTTGGAGGGTCAACGCTTTGTCACGAGCTAGCGACGCGGTGATGTTGACGACATCCATCAGGATTTCGTGCATATTGAAGCGCTCGATGTTCAGGTTCATTTTACCAGCTTCGATCTTGGCCATATCCAGCACGTCGTTGATCAGACTCAATAAATGCTGTCCGTTGCGATTGATCAGTTTTAGATCACTTTCCATGGTCTCGGTCAACGGGCCGTCCAGACCCTCCAGTATGACGTCGCTGAAGCCGAGGATGGAATTGAGCGGCGTGCGCAGTTCGTGGCTCATGTTAGCCAGGAAAGCCGATTTGAGACGGTCCAGCTTCTCCAATTCTGCCGCCCGTTTCTGAAGTTCTTCCGTCAGCCGCAGAGTTTCGAGGTGAATGCTCGTCTGCGCGGCTATGGCCGCCACCATGGCGGCGGCCTCCGGCGACACATTCTTCCAGCCTGCCACCGCCAATTGGCCGATGGTTTCGCCGCGCACCTTAAGCGGCTGCGCGATGGCAATGTCCTGCGGCAAAGGCGATTCTCGCAAAGGCGTCACCTGATTGGAATCGTAGACAAAGCCGAGAACGTCTTCCTCCTGTTGAGCGGTATACGACTGCCAGCTTTCACGGGTGAGGCGGCGAGTGGCTTCTTCGGCCTCGGCGCGGGCGCGGGAGGCATCTGCCAGCAGGCGCAGGTTTTCCACTTGCTGTCCGAGTTGCCGCGCAACTGCCGAGACCAGCGCTCGGTCTGCATCGGTCAGGGGGTGCGCGGGGGCGGCTTTCAGAAATAAGTCGCCGACGTGTTCATCCAGTACGTTGACGATCGCTTGAAAATCATGTTCGACCGGAGCTGCTTCGCCAAAGGGAGCAACAGCAGACTGGTCATACACATAACCAATGCGTTCGCCTTGATGGATGCCATCCATGAAGGCTTCCCAGTTTTCGTGGGTAAAGCGACGGGTGGCGGCTTGCGCTTCGGCGCGGGCACGTTCGGTAGTGGCCAGCAGGCGCAGGTTCTGGATTTGCAGCGAGGCTTGTTGGGCAACGGCATTTGCCAAATTCATTTCTTCCGCAGACCATACGCGATCTGATGGCGGCTCGATCTGCATTTCTCCGATTAACAGCCCGCTGGCAGTTAATGGGGCCTTGATGGCATTATCTAATTTCGACGCGGCAAAAGTTGTCAGGCGCAGCGGCATCGAATTCTCACTGCTAAAGGAGTAGCCCACCTGCTCTTTTTCGTAGAGGATGGAGGCCGTAGGACGCGCTTCTACAGTGTTTGCCTGTGCGGAGGCCCGCACCTCACTTTCCCTAAGTTGCGTTTCCAACTCACGGATGCGTGAGAGCAATGTGTCTATCTCGCGGCTTGGCGCTGAGCTGTCGTTGGCGGGCGGAGAGGTAGGCGCCTCATGCGTGACAGGCGGAGTGTTCCCTTTTTCCGCGATCTGTTCCGGATCTGAAAAAAGTGTTTCAAGCCGTTTTTGTAAATCTTTAGTGAAGGCCATGGGCAATATCTCCTGAGAGCCGGCGCCCGTTATTGCTTAGCTTTCATGCTCAACTGGGCAATGGTCATGGGCGCGCCCAAGGCATGACCCAATTCGCGCGCGGCGATCTGCAGCACGGCTTCCACGGTGGTGGCGCTTTGGATCTTCTGGCTGATGACATTCAGTGCGCTTTCGCGTTCAGCCTGCTGTTGTGCTCGTTCGAACTGGCGACGGTTTTCCAGCACGGTGGCGATCTGCGGCGCCAGCGCCGTGAACAGGCGGATTTCATCTTGAGTGAAGTTATGCGGTTCTTCGGAGATCAATGAGACAATGCCGATTTGCTGCGTCCCTGCAAACAGAGGTAGGGTGGCAAGCGCACGGTAGTTCTGTTTTTTGGCCACTTGCATTGCAGCTGGATCCACCCTTTTATCATGGTTTACATCATTGATGAACAAGGGTGTGGGTTCCACGAATAGAGAGAGCACCTTTATCTCGTTTGCCGTAAGAGAACGCCCGATGGCCTCTGGCTCGTAGTTGGGGCTATTCAAAGAGGATGCACGCCAGGTGGCCGCCAGTGTCATCCGATCCAGCTCACCAGCCGCGTTATAATTAAAAATTTCCAAGCCAGCGCGACTGATTGCCGGTATATTGAGCGTTTCGACGGTGGCTTTGAGTAGTTCCTGCAAGTCTGCAGCTTGGGCAACGCTTCGGCTGGCTTCAAACAGTCTTTCGGACTGCGCCAGCGCGGATTGCGTTTGATCAAAGAGGCGGGCGCTTTCCAATGCCAGGGCAATTTGATCGGAAACCTGCTGAAGGAAAGTATACTCTTCAGGAGAGGTAGGATGTTGCGGGTCATTGGCGACGGTTAACGTTCCAACGATTTCGCCGCCCAGCACTCTCATTGGAATGTTGGCAAAAAGTTCATCTGCCAAAACCGTCTCATCCACCGGCCGGATGCCTGCCTGATCGAACATGAAGCCCGCAGGCAAATCTGTGGTATCGCGGTACTCCTTCCAACCTTCATGGCTCATGGTACGGTACAGGCGATTCACTTCTTCGAGCCGTTCAGCCATCTCCTGGCGCAAACGAGTTTGTTCGATAGCCACCGCGACCTGGCCGCATAAGCCTTCCAGCAACAGGCGGTCATCTTCGGTGAGGGCGCCAGCTTGATTACTCTGCACATCAAGCACGCCCAACACGGTGTCTTGCCATTTGATCGGCATGGCGATTTCGCCTTTGGTCTCGGGCAGCAAGGGATTGGGCTGCCAGTCGGGGTCTTCCGCCAGGGTGGAACGTAGGACGGTTTTTCCGCTGGCTGCGGCAGTACCGATCAAACCTGCCCCCATGGGCATTTGGTGACCGCCGGCAAGCATTTTTTGCCCAGTTTCACCATAACCATTGATCAGAACCACAGCATCCTGTGCAGGGTCGTAGCGCAATAGTTGTGTATGGTAATAACCAAGGCGTTCCTTGATGAGTGTTACGACTCGTTCAAAGAGGTCGCTTAATTCAGATGCGGAGGCAACTTCCTGCGAGATTTCGGTGCTAACCTGCACCTGGTAACCGCGCCGTTCGAACGCCTGTTGGACTTGAGCCTCCAACAGTTTGCGCTCGGTGATATCGCGGATAATGGCTTGAACCAGGATTTCCCCGCCAATTTCCAGGCGATTGAGTGACACTTCGGCGTCGAATGGCGTGCCATCCCCGTGGAGATGCTTCCATTCAAAGACCGGCATTTCGCCTTGCCGCGCCAAATTGATTTTCTCGCCCGCCTTTTGAACCGAACTAACGCCGTCGGGCTGGAATTCTGGCGAGAACTCGACAACGGAGTGACCAATGATTTGGTCTTTGCTGTCCAGCTTGAATATTTTTGGCGTCTGGGAATTGCAGTCGACCAGCATATCTTCCCGCAAGGTAAAGATGGCATCGTTGGCGCCCTCGAACAAGGCGCGGAAGCGTTGTTCACTTTCACGCATAGATGCTTCCGCTTCTTTGCGCTCGGTAATGTCGCGGACAACGGTGGTCAGGTATTGCATCTGTCCCTGTTTATCTTTGGAAGCGGCAATCACCTGTGAGACCGGGAAACGGCTGCCGTCTTTGCGGACAAACTCGCTTTCGCCCTCCCACACGCCTTCGCGCGCTATCGTTTCAAAGACTTCGGGCGGCAAGGTGGGCTGGAAACTGCCAATTTTCATGCTACCGTAAAATTCTTCGGCGGTGTAACCGGTCATCGCCAGTCCGGCGGGGTTGATGTATACGCCTGCGCCGTCCGGCGTAGCCATGCCGATGAAGTCGGTGACAGTATCCGTAACGATTTTTGTGCGCCGCAGTTCTTCTTCTGCCTGTTTGCGTTCGGTGATGTCGCGCAAGACGGTAACGCGCGCCATGCGTCCCTGATACGGCGCGACCTTACCGGTAAGTTCAAGCGGGAATGTAGTGCCATCTTTTCTTAACCCTGTCACCTCGTATGGCTTTTCATAACCTGAACGAATATTGTTGGCTACTATCTCGCGGCTTTCCGGGACAAAGAAATCTGTCGCGCGCATTCCGATGAATTCCGCCAGGTCGTACCCGAACATTGTGGAACAGACCTGGTTAACATCCAACACAATGCCTTTCTCATGGATGGCAATCCCCTCGGTGGTGGATTCGGACAACAACTGGTATCTTGCTTCACTTTCGTTCAATCGCGCTTCCGCTTGTTTGCGCTCGGATATATCACGACACACGGTCATGATCCTTCCCTCCACGACCGTTGCGTTGAGCTCAACAGGAGTGATCTTTCCGTTTTGATCGACATAATCAATCTCGAGATTTCTGATATGTCCATCTTTCAAGCACTGTTGGATCGCCTCGGCATTTCTTTTTTGCTCATATTCGGCAGTCCATTCGACGGGACTCCGGCCGCGTATTTCCTCCAAGTCATGGTAGCCGGCGAGACGGGCATATTCTGCATTTGCATCCAACACCCGGCCCTGCCCGTCAATAATGACATAACCAGTCGCAGTTGTGTCAATCAATGCCTGATAGAGCTCTTTGCTCTCCTGTACCGCCTTTTCCGCTATTTTGCGATCGGCAATATGTCTGGCTTGCTGGATGTTCTGCACAGCCATATTCGACAACTGCCCGGCAATCAGAAACAGCGCCTGCCCCACCTGGGCAAACCTCTCTTTGGGCATACGGGTTACATCCTTCAACGCGTTGCGGAACTCCTCCTCATCGGCTTCAATTTCCCTGCCATACGCCAGCATGGACTCCTGATCGACGGACTCGTCAAGCACTTGTCCAATCAGCCAGTTGGCGATATGACGCTCTCCAATATGAATACTGGCGCCACCATCCCAAAGTCCGCCGCTCAAGCAAGGTTGTAAAATCGGCCCATTCGGACTTCCCCGGCCCACAACTGCATCAGAGCGGTAACAATTTGCCAGGCCCTTCTCTGTTTTCCGAATGATATGTTCGCACAAGTAACAGAAATTACTTGCTTTTGTAATCGGCTTCCCATCTACATCTGTGATGATGGATGCAACACCAGTGGCAATAGCAAAAGCATCCTGGATTTCCTGAATCTCGTGTAGATTGAACAAGTCTTCAAAACGCAAATTTTCCACATCGCTCGTTGGGATGGTTAGCGCAACGATGCGCTGCTCAAGGATATCTTTGGCCTGTTTGCGTTCAGATATATCTTCGATAATCGAGAGAGCCGCAGGCACCCCCTGATAGCTGAACATTTCAATGGTGATCTCAACCCAGATTAACGAACCATCCTGCTTTTTGAGTTGAATTTCGGCGCCATGAACCCGGCCTTCCTTTTGCAGAATTTCGACAAATCGAGAGCGGTCTGCTGGATCATGGTAGAAATCGGGTGTCTGATTACCTATAATTTGCTCAAGCGGTATCCCGATCAGATCACTGACCTGCTGGTTGGCGTACAACGCGGTTCCATCCGAAAGTCGGGTCACAATTACTGGCTGGGGAATGGCTCCAAACAAGGTTTTTAAGCGTTGTTCGTTCTCGATGACAGCTTGTTCCACCTGTTTGCGCGCGCTGATATCGGTGATTTCTGAGAGCAAAACCTGCTCACCTTCAAAGCTAAAAGAATGAATTGAAATTGAGACCCAGATCATATTTCCATCGGCTCGACGGGCACGTAAATCGTTATTCGTTATGGAGCCTTCGGCGCGAAAACGCGCCAGTATGGCCTTGCGGTCTTCCGAATCCCAATAAAAATCAGGTACTGGCATGCCACTTATGGTGGTAGTATCAGCAATGCCCAACAAACTGGCAATCGCTTTGTTGGCATATAGAATTGAGCCATCATTGATCCGTGTGATCAATACGCCAATGGATGATGTATCGAGAATCTGTTGTTCATAGCTGGCAACTTGGCTTTCGTCTTGTTTATCAGCCTTCTTTGGATTTTTTTGTGAAGCGTTCATTCGTCACCTCCAACAGCATTTGGCGATCCCGCAAGCGGGGCCGTTTCGTCTCCGCTAATTGCGACAGAGTCAGGTTGTCTGGTTTGGTCGCTGGTCGCCAGGCGAATCACCGTCTTACGGCCCAGGATGGTCCCCAACTCGCGCACGGCAGCGCGCAGAATGGTGGCCGGGTCGGTGGAACCGCGCACGGCGTTGGTAATCTGGCGCAGGGCATGTTCGCGCCGGGCCACCTGTTCGGTCTGCTGCGAAAGACGCAAGCCTTCGATGTGCGCGCCCAAGCGTTCGGCAACGGCATTGACAAGTTCAAGCGCATCTGTGTTATCAGGTTCAAGACCTTGAACAACGAGCTTGCCAACGGTTTCATCACGGACTTTGAGCGGCAGGCTGAAAGCAGACTCTTCAACCTGTTGGTCTGTGTTGTGGTCGTGTGCGCGGACTTCCTTCAAGTCATAAATATAGCTCATGCCTTCACCGGCATTCGCACCCATGTAATCTTTCCAAGCTTCGCGCGTCAGGCGATGTGAAGCTTGTTCCGCCTCAAAGCGGTAGCGTTCTGCGCTATCAAGCAGGCGCAGGTTTTCGATTTGTTGGGCCACCTGGCGTGCCACGGCAAATGTCAAATTTTCCATCTGCGAGCTTCTTTTTTGCTCTTCCATTTCGACCACCAGCGTCCCCATCTTTTCGCCACCGACAGAGATGGGCGCGGCGAGCGTGTCTAAACCTGAAACCAATTCAGGTTGTTCTGCCTCTGTAAGTGATCTGACTTGATCGCCCTGGAACATGAAACCGATTTGCTCTGGCTCGTGGATGGCATCCAAGTAATCCACCCAATTGGCGCGGATCAGGCGACGCGCCTGCTTTTCCACTTCGGCCCGGGCTTGTTCGGCTTCGGCGAGCAGGCTGGCGTTTTGAATGGCGATGGCCAGCTGTCCAGCCAGGGCTTCAAAGGCTGGCAGGATATCCTGGCTCAAGGAGCCGGCCTTATTGCTTTGCAGGTCGAGCACACCCACCACCCTTTCGCCCACCAGCAAGGGCACAGCCATTTCAGAACGGGTATCCGGCAGGAGGGGATTGGGGCGGAAGGTGGTGCTGGTGGCGGTATCCGAAATGACCACGGAGCGTTTTTCCACTGCGGCGCGTCCGTTGATCGAGGCGGTATTCAGCGGTAAGCGGTGACCGCGTCCGACTAGTTCTGTACCCACTGTTCCCGTACCGGCCTGCAGGATCAGGGTGTTCTGGGCGGGGTTAGTCAGATAAACCTGGGTGTAATACAGATCGAACCTTGCGCGGATGATCTCCGCCGCATCCTTCAACATCACGTCTAGCGCGCGCACTTGCGATATGGAGCGGCCTACGTCCGCTGCCAGTTCTAGGCTGTGTGTACGTTCGGCCACACGCTCTTCCAGTGTGTCGATTATGTTTCTCAGTTGGGCTGTCATGCTATTGAAGGCGCTGGCTAAAACGCCTAATTCATCCTCGCGGTTGGAGGCGATCACTGTATCCAGTTTGCCGGATGCAACCGCTGTGGCGCCATCTTTCAATTCGAGAATGGGTCGAACGAATGAGCGCGATACTAAAAAGGCTACTACAAGCGCAAGTACGATGACGATAAACCCAGCGACCGATCCAACAGCAGCAACAAAAGTCGTTAACTGGTTTACCGCAGCGAACGCCTCGCTTTGGTCAATTTCAGCGATAAATGCCCATTGCAAATCGCCAATCTTCACAGGTTGCCACGCAGACAATACGGGCGTGCCGCGATAATCTGTAATGAGAGCGGAACCGCTATTGCCGCTCAGAGCGTTGTTGGCGGCTTCGGTATCCACCTTTACAGTTAACAGGCTGTTCTTTACGAAACGCGATTCAGAGCGGAACAAATGATCTGCGCCGACGAGATAGGTCTCGCCGGTATCGCCCAGGCCGGTGCGTTCCTGCATGATGGCGGTGATTTTATCCAACGGCAACTGAAAGGCGAGTACGCCCACGACCTGTCCCGAATCATAGATCGGCGCGGCGGTAAAAGAGGCTGGCGCGTTCGCCGAGGGGGCATAAAATTGAAAATCACTAAGCGTGGTCTCCCCTTGTTTCAGTTTTAACGCCGCCTGGAAAACCCTGGCTAGATTGGTATCCACGTATTTGCCGCTAACGAGATTGGTGCCGAAGTCATCTTCTTTGGCATAGGTGTACACCACCTGTCCGTCGCGATTGATCAGGAAGACATCATAATAGCTATAAGCGCTTACAAAGTTTGATAGATAGGTTGAAAATTGGCGTTGCGCGGCTGTGTAGGTGCTGCTGTCGCCTGCGTCCGGACGGTCGGGCTTACCCAGATACAAAGCGCGCACCGCGCTCGCTCCAACTGCATTAAATCCAGCGTTAAGGCTGGTCAGCGCATCCAGCGTTTGCCGGTTTTGTGAAGTCACTTTTGCATCGCCGACGCGTTCAAAATAATAGGCGGTCAATTGCGCGCTTTTGATGGTACGCACTGATTCTAGTTGAGCCAATGCATCGGCTTGCAGGGTGGAGCGGGTGAGAGCGATGGTCAAGGCACCGATGAAAATACTGACGATCAGCACAGGGACCAATGCCATCAAAACGGTAATGCCTGATAATTGGTTGCGCAGCGAGGTACGCAGGAACTGCCAGCGATTGGGAGATAAAATCGGTTTAAGCCAGTTGGTTTTGTGATTTGCCTGGGACATATGATTACTCCTCTGCTAACTGCATCAGTTCTGGCTGGCGTCGTTGTTGCCACCGTCACGGCCGGCGATGCTGGCCGTGACGCGCGATGCGCCAAGCGCCAGTCCAATTTCGCGGATGGCTGTTTGCAAGGTGTCATCCACTGTAGTGGCGCGTTGGATCTTCTGTCCAATGGCGTTGACCATTGATTCCAAGTCAACCTGTGATTTGGCTTGTTCAAACGAACGAACGTTTTGAATGGAGGTGGAAACCTGCGCCGCCAATGTGATTTGAATGTTGACGTCTGAATCTGTGAAACGGCCAACCTGGTCAGACTGCACATCAAAGACGCCAATCACCTTTCCACCGACGATCATGGGGACAGCCAGTTCGGAGCGTGTGTTTGGGAGCAGGGGATTGGGCAGAAAGTCTGGCGCCTGTGTCACGTCGTTGACGATGACGCCTTTTCGTTCACGGGCGGCGCGGGCCACCAATGATTGTTCACGGTTGAGCGAGATGGAGAGTCCCTTGGCTTTCATTTGGCGGCCAGGTTCGCCCGCACCGGAAGCCAGCACCAGGTTTTCACCGGCATCATCCAATAGATAGATGTGCGAGTGGTATAAATTGAAGCGTTCCTTTGTCAGGTCTACCACTTCCTGCAGGAGACGGTCGGTTTCCAGAATGGTGGCTGTGGCGGTTCCCACTTCAGCCACTGTAGCGAGGTCGGCGGCGCGCCGGCGGACATCTTCGAATGCCTGCCCTAGCCGAGCCGTCATGATATTGAAGGTTTGTGCCAGTGCGCCAACCTCATCGGCGGAAGTGACCTGCGCCTGAATATCAAATTTACCCGCTGAAATTTCCTGCGCGGTTTTTGTCAACGATGTGATCGGCCGGGTAATTTGTCGTGACAGAATGATGGAAATGAAAATGGTGAGTACCAGAACGACCATGACTGTGATAATTGAAAAGGTAAGGGTTTGGGTGCTGCTTGTGCGCGCCGTGATAATACCGTCCGCGGCAAGCTGCTCGCCCAGTGTGCCGAACTTTGCGACCAGAGCTTCCACTGCGCGCCCGGCGGTAATCATATCTGCATTGTAGGTGTCAATTTCCTTATCTTTTGCCACCAGGGCATCGAACGCTACCAAGTAGGAATCTGCCTGGAGGTCCAGTTCGTTTTTAAGTGCAGGTTCCAGTAGATCAGTTGATGCGATTTGGGTTTTTAGCTGTGTAATAAGCGTATGAACTTCGTCAATATATTGTTGGCTTGCGCGCAATAGATAGTTTTTCTCAGACCGGCGGACTTGAAGATAGGTGATATTCAATTGCTCCAGGCCTTCCGTATTAGGAAGGCGCTCTTCGAGATTACGCGCGATGGTTGTAAATTCGCCTTCCAGCCCTGTATCCGTGAAGCCTCTTTCTTGCATTGCGGTAACGAGAGTGGTGAAACTTTGCTCGTACATATCTGTAACTTGAGTCATCGTGGCGATATCCGCCTCGTATTGCGTTTGGGTGACATCGCTGGTGGAAACCGTGGCCGCCACAGGTCCGAATGGGGCCAGTTGCTTAATGAGTTCGTGCATGGCCGCAACGTTCATCGAGAAAGTAGGGCCGCGCGTCCCCAGTTCCACGGGATTAGGGGTGATATAGTTTTCGTACGCCGTATCAAAGCCCTCGCTTTGCCAGCGCATGAGGAAGTTCTTCTCGGCGCGACGGGCCTGCAAAAGGCGGATCGTCAATTGATCAGATAACCTGCGGACTTCAATACCTTGTGTCAACGTGTCTTCGTAAGCGGTTGTCACCTGCTGCATGCCCCACAGGGTGACACCGGCAATGGCCAGCGCAAAGACGAACACAACGCCGAATGCCAGCATCAATTTGGGCGCGAGGCGCAACCTGTCCCAGAAACCAAAGTGCTTCTCTGATGAAACGGAATTAGAAGTTGAGGCTATATTCATTTTGATACTCCATGACCATTAATTGCCTTTGTGCTCGCCAGCCAGCGCTTCGGGATCAAGCGTCACCAGCGTGGACTTCATGCCCAGCGCGTGACCCAGTTCGCGTGCCGCCATCTGTAACGCCGCTTCAACGCTGGTTGTATTTTGGATCTTTTGGGTGATGAGGTTTACTGCGGTTTCGCGCTCCGCTCGATGTTGCGTTTGCATGAAGGAGCGCGCGTTCTGCAAGGCCGTGGCAACCTGAGAGGCCAGCGTGGACTGAATATTCGCATCTTCATCGGAGAAGGCATTCCGGCGCTCTGATTGCACATCCAGCACACCCAGAAGCTGATCGCCAACGATCATGGGTACAGCCATTTCGGAGGCAGTATTGGGGAGCAGTGGATTAGGAAGCCAACCCGGATCACTACGTACATCATTGACGATCACGGCCTGGCGGGTACGGGCGGCGCGTGCTACCAGCGATTGTTCCTGTTCCAACGGAATAGTTGTGGTGCCATGCGTGCCTTCATGTTCATCGCCTTCCTTATAACCACAAGCGACGATTTGAAGTTCCGCAGTGTTTTCGTTATAGGCGAAGACGTGAGCATGATATAAGCCAAACCCGCGTTGGGTCAAATGGACAACGGATTCCAGCATTTCCTGGATATTACTAATGGTGGCGGCGGCGGTGCTAATGGTGGCTACTGTTTGCAGTTCCTTCGCGCGCTTGGCTATGATTTCCGTGGATTGAATATTTTGTAATGCAATGGCGACCTGGTTCGCCACCGATTGGATCAGATCGACGTCCTGCTGCTGAAGACCGTCGACGATGTTGTGTTGCACGTCCAGCACGCCGCGCACCTGCTCACCGACTGCGATGGGCACGGCCACCTCGGACTTCGTCTCCTGCAACAGTGGGTTGGGCAGCCAGTTCGGGTCTTGCGAAACATCCGGGATTAGAATGACGGTGTTCGTGTCGGCGGCGCGTCCCACCAGACCTTTACCCTTAGGAAGGCGATGGCCGCGCGCCAGCAGGGTGGCGCCGGCTTCCCCGGTGCCGCCCGCCATGATCAGCGATTGATCGTGGGGGTCGGTCAGGTAGATTTGAGTGTGATAGTAGCCAAACGCCGACCGCATCTGCTCGACCACTTCGCGGACCAGCTGCTCTCGATCGAGAATCGTTGACAACTTGCGGCTGACCTCAGTGCTGGTAGCCAGCGCGTGCGTGCGTTCGACCACACGCTGCTCCAGCCCGGTGATCAGGTTGCGAAGTTGCAGTGTCATCGTATTGAATGCCGTCGCCAGGCTGGCGACCTCGCTGGTGCCACCGACGGCTGCCTGCAACTCGATTTCGCCGTCCGCAATGCGTGTGGCAGTGCCGGTCAAACTGACTAAGGGCTTAGCCAGGCGCCGCGCTAGATAAGCGCCCAATAGACCGGCCAGAGTCGCAATGACCAGCGTAATCACGATGGAGACCACGACTTGCTGAATGACCTCACGGTACGCTTCTTCCCAGGGGAGCTCGGTCACCACGGCCCAGGGCGGCGTGCCCAGCGGCGCATAGGATCCCACCACAGTGGTTCCTAAAATTCCAGCGGCTGTCTCGGGCATACCTACCCTTGTTGAAGATGGATCAGCGACAAACTTCCGCACTTCCTGCAAGGCCTGTACATTCTCGCCCTTCAAGACACGGGCCGTATCGCTGAAAGCGATCAAGTTTCCTTGTTCATCGACGACATAGGCCAGGCCCGTTTCGCCCACCTTCAGCTGGTCCACCACATCCCACATGGATTTCAGGTTGACCTCCGCTGCCACAATTCCTTGAAAGTCTCCAAAAGCGTCGGTCGCCGGAGTCGCGATAAAGATCATCGGTTCGCTGGTGTTCGGGTCGATGTAAACGGAGCTAATATACTGCTGCCCCTGTTTGACCTGGGTGAACATCTCATTTGTGAAGAGGTCTGCAGATTTGTCAAACGCCAACTGCGAAAGACGGGAGGCCCTGGCCGTTGGTTGATCTTGGGTATTCAACGCCACGAGCTGGCGAAAGGCCGGCTCAACTCCCAGCAAGCCCTCCAAAATCCGCTGCTGTTCAACGGACGCCTTGGTCGGAAGATTGTCCCGGCCGGCCGCAATTTCCAGGACGCGGAACTTATCGAGAATGAAATTGCTGACCGGCTGGCTGGCTGTCTGAGCAATCGTCTGCAGTTTGCCGGCGATGACCTGCTGTTGGGCGCTGGCGCTGAAGAAAATCTGCAGCACATTGGTAATCAGGAGCACCACCACGCTCAAGACCAGGAAGGTAATGGCCAAGGTCGCGGTCAAGCTGCGGGAAGATGTGGTTTTCCGGGTTTGGTTCTTCATCTCTTTACTCACTCTCAGTGTGTGTTCAGTGGAGGCACCAGCTCAGCTCTCGGTTGGCTTTTCCTCCAGCAGCTTGCTCGTCGACTCGCGGCAAAAACAACCTTACTGCGAATACTGCCCAGGCTCGCCTGGCCGCTTCAGATCAACGTCGCACCTGGATCAGCGAATGATTTCCTTCGCCTGCTGTAATAAACTTTGGGGCACCGTGATACCCTGAGCCTGAGCGACCTTGTAATTGATACTAATGTCGAACTCGGGCGTGAACACCGGAATGGTGCCGACCGCGATACCCTTGAAAACCTTGTCGAGCAGGGGCGCCGCCAGTTTGCCCGCGGAAACACCCTCGACGTTTACCCCGTAAATGGAGTCATAGCCGCCAGCGGACATCAAGACACCCCCCATAGGTATCTTGTATTCAGTCGCGAACTTGCCGATGACGGTGAATGGCTCGACGGTCACGGCCAGCGGCTCAGCTAGAAACAGGAACGCATCGTATTTGTTGTCGGCCGTTGGAGCCAGCGCTTGGAGCTGTGCCTTCAGATCGGCGACATTCTCGGCAGGAACCTCGATCAGCTTCACGCCCGCCGCCTGAGCTGCCGGGCGCAAGGCTTCAAGCTGCGGAGGGACATTCGGGTAACCTTTTTGATAAGGGACTAGCACTTGCTTGGCTCCCGGCAGCAGCTCGAGCATGATCTCAAAGCGCTTGAGGGCGATGTCCGGTGAGGGGTAGCGCACGCCGGTGATATTGCCGCCGGGGTTGCGCACACTATCGACCAGTCCCATGCCCTCGATGGAACCATAGTCGAACACGACGGGGATGTTAGTCCCTTGGGTGGCCGCTTTGGCTTCCAGCGCTGCTTCAGTTGGAAACGCAAAGATCACATCCACCTTATCGGCGACAAATTTCTTGAGGATGCTCTGGTACTTGGCAATGTCAAAGTCCGTGACTTGCACATCGTAGCTAATGTTCTTGCCTTCGACATAGCCTAACTCAGTCATTCTGGCTTTAAGGCCATCGGTGATGTTGGCTACAAAGGTCATTCCGGAGAGGATGCCCACCCGGTACACCTTGGTCTGTTGGGCGCCACCACAGCCGCTCAACAACCAGCTGAGGATGATGCCTCCGACGAGGAGCGAACACACCGTGCGAATCCCGTTTTTACGATTGCGCCTGCTGTTCATAGTATTTCTCCTTCTGCTTTCTTGATAAGTTGTGTCTCAACTTTTACACTGGCGCTGGCTGCTCATGATATCATTCTTAACGAATGATGTTGCTGGCCTGCCGCAGTAGACCATCTGGTATGGTCAGCCCCAACTGCTGAGCGACTTTGTAATTGATCATCAGAGTTTGCTCGGGAGTGACCACTGGGATGGTGCCAACCTGGGTCCCTTTGAGAACTTTATCAGCCACAGGCGCAGCGAGCTCGCCCAGTCCTTTGGTGTCGGTACCGTTAATAAACAGCGCGCCCTGTTCTGCCTGGTAGGCGACGCCACCGGCCAGCGGCAGATTGTGTTCGGCCGCAAACTTGCTGAGCACGGCAAAATTAGCCGGCGGAGTGCTGAAATTGTCCGGCATCGTCATGAGAGCATCCAGGCCCAGATCAGCCGCTTGAGCTCGCGCCGCGAGATCGGCCCCGATTTCTTCTAGTGCAGTGGCGGGCACTTCCACCAGGGTTATTCCCAACTTCGCGGCTTCCGGACGTACTGCTTCGAGAGCAACGGCTGTATTCGGACCATTCTTGTCGTAACCGATCCAGACGCGTTTAACCT
>Ga0182021_10002101_pt1 | contig 23250 bp, 15 predicted proteins | sample 612E3MmetaG_FD_120493 | JGI IMG/M metagenome (GOLD analysis project Ga0182021, IMG submission 120493) | Permafrost microbial communities from Stordalen Mire, Sweden - 612E3M metaG (Illumina Assembly) | ecosystem: Environmental > Terrestrial > Soil > Wetlands > Permafrost | place: Sweden... | reverse complement strand
TATTCGGTGTAGCCGGCGATCGGGATCACTTCCATGCGATCCTGCAGCGGCACCGGGATGCCTTGCAGGTAGTTCGCGGTGGTGATGAACATCACGTCGGACAGGTCGTAGTCGAGGTCGAGATAGTGGTCGCAGAAGGTGTTGTTCTGTTCGGGATCCAGGACTTCCAGCAGGGCCGCCGAGGGATCGCCGCGGAAGTCGGTGGACATCTTGTCCACCTCGTCGAGCAGGAACACCGGATTGGCGCTTCCCGCCTTCTTGAGCGACTGGATGATCTTGCCCGGCAGCGCGCCGATATAGGTGCGCCGGTGGCCGCGGATCTCGGCCTCGTCGCGCACACCGCCCAGCGCCAGGCGCACGAAGTTGCGCCCGGTGGCCCGCGCGATCGACTGAGCCAGCGAGGTCTTGCCTACGCCGGGTGGCCCCACCAGACACAGAATGGGTCCCTTCTGCTTGCGCACCAGGGCCTGCACCGCCAGGTACTCGAGGATGCGTTCCTTGACCTTCTTCAGGCCGAAGTGATCCTGGTCGAGAACGCGTTCCGCCTCGGCCACATCCAGCTTGTCTTCGGTGCGCGTGCCCCAAGGCAGGGCCAGCACCCAGTCGATGTAGTTGCGAATCATCGCGGCCTCGGCCGACATGGGCGCCATCAGGCGCAGCTTCTTCAGTTCCTTCTTGATCCGGGCCGCTGCTTCCTTGGACAGCTTGACCTGGCTGGTCTTCTCCTCCAGCTCGACGAACTCATTCTTGAACTCATCACGCTCACCGGCTTCGCGCTGGGCCACATCGCTCTCGGCGCCGAGGATCTGCTCCTCCTGACGCTTGGCCATCTGGCGCCGCACGCGCGAGCGCAACTTGCGCTCGTTCTGTAGCACCTCGATTTCGGTTCGCATGAGTTCGGCCAGGCGTACCAGGCGCTCGGTCGGCCGCAGCATTTCCAGGATGGCTTGCTTGTCCGCCAGCTTGAGCTGGAGCTGGGCCGCGATGGTGTCGGCCAGATCGCCCGGATCCTCGATGCTGTGCACCGATGCCAGAATCTCGGGCGCCAGACGCTTGTCCAGCTTGACGAAACTCGAAAAGGCCGCGTGCGCCTCTCGAGCCGCGGCCTCGGCCTCGGCCGACCACTCGGTGTCTTCCAGAATCTCATCGACCTCGACAGCCAGAAAACATTCGCCGTCTACAAAGCGCCGCACCACCGCGCGCCGCTTGCCCTCGACCAGGACTTTCACCGTCCCGTCGGGCAGGCGCAAGACCTGGATCACGTTGGCCAGCGTCCCCACCGAAAAAATGTCTTCAGGGGTCGGCTCGTCGCTCTGCACGCGCTGCGCGGAAAGGAAGATTTCCTGGTTGTCGCCGCGAGAAGTGACCTCGCCCAGCGCGCCCAGCGATTTCTCGCGGCCCACAAAGAGCGGCACCACCATATGGGGGAAGACCACGGTGTCGCGCAGGGGCAGGAGCGGAACGCAACGAACCCCGGTTGTTTGGTCGTGACGGTCGGACAAGGGCAGCCTTTCTGCGCGGCTCCTTAACAGCCGAAACGCTGGGCGTGATCGTATCAGGGCTGATCAAGGAAGCTAATTTCTGTGTAGTTAGCTTTTTCACCACAGAAGAGCATAGAGGACACAGAGCCGGATCGGACGAAGGAATGGGATGGTCTACGGCAAGCGCGGGGGGCGACCCCGGCTTTCCCAATTTTGGCGTCTCGGGTATTCTGACGACGTGAAAAACCATCGTCGAATTCGGCCAACCCTGCCCATTTTGTCCACCCCAGCGCTCGCGATGCTGCTTCTGCCCGCCTGCATTATGCCCGGCCAGAAGCCCGCGTTCGGCAACAATGCCGTCTCGCTTGACCCATGCGGCAAGGACGGGCTCATCGACAACGGCGAGGACGGCAACAATCAGATCCTGGTCCGCGAGGGCCGCGCCGGCTACTGGTACACCTTCCTCGACAAGCAAGGGTCGACCGTGGTCCCCGAGGCTGGCGAGAACGGCGGCACCTTCAGCATGTCGCCTGGCGGGGCCAACGGTTCCAAGTACGCGGTCAACGCGCAGGGGAAAGTGGCCAGCAAAGGCGACGTGGTGTTTGGCGCCGTGGGCTTGAATTTCACGGATCCCAAGGGATCCTACGATGCCTCTCGCTACAATGGCCTGGCGTTCTGGGCACGCAAAGGGCCCGGTTCGACCGGCAAGGTTCGACTCAAGGTGCCTGATGTCAGCACAGATCCGGCGGGCGGCGTGTGCCGGGAGTGCTTCAACGACTTCGGCATGGATCTCAATCTGACCGACGAATGGAAGCACTACGTGTTTCCCTTCAAGAAGATGACGCAGATTCCCGGTTGGGGTTCACCGCAGCGACACTCCATCGACAAGAGCAAGCTCTTCGGTATTCAGTGGCAGGTGAACGTGCCGGGCGCCGCTTTCGACATCTGGATTGATGATGTGGAGTTCGTGGGATGCGAATAGCCCGCGCTTCCGCCCTTGTCCTGGGCGGACTGGGTCTGCTTCTGCCCTCGTGCCTGCAGACGGTGGCGCAGCAGCAGGCCGCCAAACCGCCCACGCGCGCTCAGTCTTCGCGTGGGTCGTCGCGGCCCAGGGCAGCCGAGCCCATGGCCGCGCCGCTCGAGCCAGCCGAGTTCCCCAAGCCTGCGCCCTTCATTCCGCCACAGCACCCGGGCAAGACCGGCAATGAATACACGGATCGCTTCATCGCCCACTGGAACGCCCTGCACTCCCCTGCCAACGGCTATTTCAGCCCCGAAGGCATGCCTTATCACGCGGCGGAAACCCTACTGGTGGAAGCGCCTGACTACGGCCACCACACCACCTCCGAGGCGTACAGCTACTGGCTGTGGCTGGAGGCCAGCTACGGCAAGATCGCCAAGGATTGGAAACCACTCAGTCATGCCTGGGAGAACCTGGAGGCGTACCTCATCCCCACGCCCGCGGATCAGCCCACCACCGGCTCCTATGCGGACAATCACCCCGCGGTCTTCGCGCCTGAGCAGGACCTGCCCAATGCTTATCCCGTGCCTTTCGACGCCGCGGCGCCAGTGGGCCACGACCCCCTGTCGAAAGAGCTGCAGACCGCCTATGGCTCGCCTCTCATTTACGGTATGCATTGGATTGTCGACATCGACAATTTCTACGGCTTTGGCCGGCGCGGCGATCGCCTGTCCCACCCGGCGCCCATCAACACCTTTCAGCGCGGGATGCAGGAATCGGTTTGGGAAGCCATTCCCCAGCCCTGCTGGGATGACTTCCAGTTCGGCGGTGACAACGGATTTCTCGATCTGTTCGTGAAGCAGGACGGCAGCTACGCCCGCCAGTGGAAGTATACCGACGCTCCTGACGCCGACGCGCGCGCGGTGCAGGCCATGTACTGGGCCAAGCGCTGGGCCGATGAGCAGGGTGCGGGCAGTGCGGTCGACGACCTGGTCAAGAAGGCGTCCAAGATGGGCGACTATCTTCGCTACGCCCTGTTCGACAAGTACTTCAAGGAAATGGGTTGCCAGGATCCGAGTTGCCCGGCGGCCGAAGGATACGGCGGCGCCCATTATCTGCTGTCGTGGTACTACGCCTGGGGCGGCTCCTTGGCCAAGGCAGGGGGCTGGTCGTGGCGTATTGGTGCCAGCGCCTCGCACAGTGGCTATCAGAATCCATTTGCGGCGTATGTTCTGGCCAAGGAGAAGGCCTTCAAGCCCGCGTCCCCGAACGCCGCGCGCGACTGGGGCACAAGTCTGGGCCGCCAGCTCGAGTTTTATCGCTGGCTGCAATCCGCCGAAGGTGGCATGGCCGGCGGCGCGACCAACAGCTGGCGCGGCCGTTACGCCAAGCCGCCTGCGGGCACCACCACCTTCTACAAGATGGCCTACGACGAGGCGCCGGTTTACGCGGATCCACCCAGCAATGAGTGGTTCGGCTTCCAGGCCTGGACCATGGACCGCGTAGCGCAGTTCTACTACGTGACGGACGACGCGCACGCCAAGCTGGTGCTCGACCGCTGGGTCAAGTGGGTTCTTGCCAACACCAAGCTAGGCAAGGACGGCAGCTTTGCAATCCCCTCCACTCTACAGTGGAACGGCCAGCCGCAGCTCAATTGGAACGAAAAGACCCAGAACTGGGACGGCAAAGACGCCGGCTACAACAAAACCCTGCATGTGAAGGTCAAGGACCACAGTCAGGACGTGGGCGTAGCCGGCGCTTTAGCGCGTACCCTACTGTTCTATTCGGCGAAATCCGGAGATCACGCGGTCGCGCGCCTGGCCAAGGAATTGCTCGACCGAATGTGGAAGAAGTACTGGACCTCCAAGGGCGTGGCCAGTGAAGAAGAGCGCGTCGACTACAAGCGCTTTGGCGATCCGATCTACGTGCCCGCGGATTGGCAGGGGACAATGCCCCATGGCGACCGCATCGAACCCAGCTCCACTTTCATTAGCATTCGCTCGAAATACAAGACCGATCCCGCCTGGCCGAAAGTGGAAGCGTACTTGAAGGGCGGTCCGCCACCCCGTTTCACCTATCACCGTTTCTGGGCGCAAGTGGACGTGGCGCTCGCCAATGCAACCATGGGGCAGCTCTACCCGGATGGCATCCCGTCAGGGGCCAAGGCCAAGGCAGACAAGGCCGACAAGCCCGAAAAGGCCAAGGGCAAAAAGCGCGGGGGACGACGGGGCAAGAAGTAGTCCGCCTTTGAGTGCCGGGGCTGGAGGTCGCGCCAAGTGTAGCGGCATGCCCATATGCGAAATGGCGCTACCCCACTGCGAGGGGCCCTATGTCGTGTCGTACGCTGGCAACTGCTGGGAGGGATGTGTTTCTCAGAACGAGTGCGCGGGTGCCGACGCTGGGGTCACTCCGCCCACTTGTCCACAGACTCCGCCTACCAACGCCTCGTCCTGCGACAGCGGAAGCCTGACTTGTTTCTACGACAACTGCCCGAGCGGGAGCCGCACCCAGGCTGTCTGTGCGGGCGGCAACTGGACGGTCGAGACGGCAGCCTGCGGTACCGTGACCTGTGACCCTGACCCGAGTGGGTTCGGCCGCACCTGTTCTTCTGGGCAAATCTGCGTCATCGTAAATTCCGGCTCCTCCTCGTTTGGGTGTGCGAGCAATCCCTGCACCACGAGCCCGGTGTCCCAATGCACCAATATGTCCACGTGTTCCGTGCACTACTCACTCACGCTCGGAGTTACCTTCATCTGCTCCACCTTCGTCTGTCCCCCGTTTTGCGTGTAGACCGTCATTGCGTCGTCACCCGTCCAACAATTTCCATTTCGGTCAGCGCGGCGGGCTTCCCGGCCGGCAATCCGGTGAACGTCACGCGAACAAATCGTCCGGCGACTGCCGGCACCACCGCGTCCGTGCGCGATTTGTCGACAGCGAGAGTGCGAGTTTGGTCCACGCCCGACGTCCAGTTGGCCTGGTCCTTGGAAAACTCAATCCGGTAGCGGTAGTTGCCCTCGGAGGGAAAGCCGATCCGGACTTGCGACACGGCGATGACACGCTCCAGATCCACCTGCCACCAGGCATTGGTCGCGCCGTCCTGCGCCTGCCAGAAGGTCGCGGGATTGCCGTCATTGGCGAGGCCGGCGTTGTGGCCAGGTGCTTCGCTGCTGGCCCTGGTGGGATTTTCTCGACCCAAATTCGTCTCTGTCGTCCCGCCCGACACCGGCTGTCCCTCGAAACGCACATAGGCACGCGGCTTGACGGGCGGGGTGACTCCGGGAATGAACTTCGGTTCCCCCAGAGAGGTGATGGTGATGGTCCCGTCTTTGAGTCCGGGCGAGCTGGCGCGGATCACCGTCTGGCCGGAATAGTAGGAACGGAATTCCATGGCCGCCTGACCGTCGCGGATGGTGATGTCGGAATCCGGATCGAATGTGATGGACGGGCCGGTGGGAAATTCACCCGGGCCGGAAACAATCGCCAGCGTCACCGGCGGCGAATTGTGTAACGCCCTGCCATCCTCGTCCACGACCGTGACCATGAGTTGCGCGTCGTCGGTGCCATCCACGGACTTCAGTGTGGTCTTGTCGGCAGTCAGTTTCAGCGCAGCCGGCGTGCCCGATACCGGCCAGGTCGGCGGGAGAATGTGCCGGTATTCGTTGCGATACCAGTACCACTGGCGCTTGGGCACACGGAAGTAGTCGATCATTCCCATTGCGCCAAAGCGCCGCCCGGCAATGCTGCCGTGATCGAACGCGCACCACAGCGCCTCGCCGCCGCGCCACGGATAGCGCCAGAAAAATGGCTGCCTCTTGTCGCCCGGGCCATCGACCAGGTCACCCCAGCCCGGCGCGTAGTCGCCCGGCCGGTCGGTCATGGTCGAGCCGTATTCGCTCACCACATTGGGAACGCCGGGATTGATGAATAGCCGCGCGCCGTCGCCATTGTACCCGGCAATGTCGCCGAGCCTGTCGATGTCGCCGCGTTGGCAGCCGCCAATGGCCGCCGGCCGGGTCGGATCCAGTTCATGCGAATAGGCCACCAATTCCTTCAAAAAGCTCGCGACCTTGGGCAGCGTGGATTTCTCCGTGAAGAACACTTCATTGTCCATGCTCCACACGATGATGCTGGGATGGTTGCGATTGATGCGGATCATGTCGCGCAGGCTGTCCTTCACACTCTGTTCAAAGCCCCGCTGATGCTCCGGCTCGGGCGGATAGGCGCTGGCGCCCCAGGAATGCTTGAAGCCGGCCGTGCCCCAAAAACTGTTTTCTGACCAAAACAGAACGCCCAGCCGGTCACACGCATCCGCGAACGCCGGGGCGTGCGGATAGTGCGAGCCGCGAATGAAATCGAAACCTGCCTCCTTCACCATCTTCACGTCGCGAAAAAGGCCGCTGTCCGCCACGGCGTCACCCCAGCCCGCGTGATCCTGATGGGCGTTCACGCCCTTGAAATAGTAATGCTCGCCGTTCAAGAACAATCCCTGGCCCGCCGTCCACTTGAACCAGCGGGAACCAAACGTGGTTTCAAATCGATCGGCCAGTTTCTCGCCGTCGCGAACCTCGCTCACCGCCCGGTAGAGCACCGGATGGTCGGGGTGCCACAGTTTCGGTCTGGCGATGGGGTCGGTCGTTTGATTGAAGGTCACGGTAGTTCCGGCGGGAACCGATTGCCTGGAAGAAAGGCTCGCGACCACCTTTCCATCGGGATCGAGAATGGCCGTTTTCAGCACACACGCTTTGGCCGCCGTGCTGTCGTTGCGGATTTCGGTCTTCACATTCACCGTGCCGGACTCCTTTGAGACCTGCGGCGTGGTGACGAATGTGCCGTTCCAGGTGACGTGCAGCGCTGCCGTCGCAACCAGCCGCACGTCGCGGTAGATGCCGCCGCTGAAGACGTGTTCGCCCGCGCGCGGGGCGAGCTGCGAATTCCACCGGTTGTTGAGACGCACGGCCAGCAGGTTGCCGCCGGTTTTCACCGCGCCGGTGACGTCCAGGGAGAATCCCGTGTAGCCGCCCGTGTGTTCAGTGAGGCGGAGGCCGTTCACAAAGATCTCTGCGTCCTGAAATGCGCCTTCGAATTCAAGAAACAACCGTTTGCCGGCCCATTTCGCGGGCACGTCAAAATGTTTCCGATACCAGCCGTAGCCCACATAGAACTGCGGCGCCGCAAAATAGGGAATGCTGAAAGAGTGCGGCAGTCCGACGTCCTCCCACTGCTCGTCATGGTAGCCGACCGCCTGCGCTCCCGGATGATCACCCAAGAGGAACTTCCACTCGCGGTTGAAGTTGATTGTCTGGCGCGGCGGTTCGGCGGCAAACGGCGCGGTCTCAAAGAATAGGGCGACAAGGAAGAGAAGCAGCTTTTTCATGACTGACGGACCAATGTGATCAACAGCGAACTGTCAAAGGAGTAACGCCCTGTCACGCCCGCACTAGACCGTTGTAGCTCCTACCGTTGCGGCTGTCTGAGAGACGTGGCCGCGTAGTTGTTCAATCACGGCAGCCAGTTCGTAGGGCAGCGGCGAGGCAATCTCCAGCCGACCGCCGGTCAGGGGATGAGGCAAACACAGGCGCGTGGCGTGGAGAAAGAGCCGGTGGAGGCCATAGCGATCGCGGAAGAGACGATTGTGTTCGCCCTTGCCGTAGTTCACGTCGCCTATGACAGGGCAGGCGATATGCTTCAGGTGACGGCGCACCTGGTGCAATCGGCCGGTGCGCGGGCGGGCCTCGATGAGGCTGTAGCGGCCGAACACCTCCTGGCGCAGGTACTCGGTCTGGGCACTCACGCGCGGGGCGTGACGATCTTCACCGGGCGGCAAGGGATGATCGATGAGACCAGCCTCGGGCGGAATGCCGCGCACTAGCGCCAGGTAGGTCTTTTCGACCGCGTGGGTGGTGAAAGACTCGCACAGGCGGGAGGCGATCTCCGACGAGAGAGCAAAGAGCAAGACGCCGCTGGTGGCGCGGTCCAAACGGTGCACGGGAAACATGTGCATGCCCAGTTGGTCTCGCACGCGCATCATGGCCACATCGCAATCGCCCGCCCATCCCCGATGGACGGCCAGTCCAGCGGGTTTGTCCACCGCGACCAGGGCTTGGTCACGAAAGAGAATGGGCAGTGCACCTGACACGAGGCGCATCCTATCACTACACTCCAACCATGAACGTACCTTCTCGTCCTGCGGCGGCCACGATGAGGTAGACTGCCTCCGATGCAGATGCACAGGAAGTCACGACTCGGGTTTTGTCTGATTGCTGCGACGGCGATGGGCTGTGTCTATCCAGAGCTGAAGACCGGCGCGGGCGGCACTCACGCTGCTGCTGGGACTCAGGCTCCTGGTGGTAGTCAGGCTGGCGGCAGCGCGGCGGGCGCGACCGGCACCAGCAGCGGCGGCAAGGGCGGCAGCGCGGCGGGCGCGACCGGCACCAGCAGCGGCGGCAAGGGCGGCAGCGCGGCGGGCGCGACCGGCACCAGCAGCGGCGGCAAGGGCGGCAGCGCAGCGGGCGCGACCGGCACCAGCAGCGGCGGCAGCACGGCCGGCGCGACCGGCACCGCCAGCAGCGGCAAGGGCGGCACGGGCGGCGGTATCGACGCCGGGGTTCGAGACGCACCTGGCTCGCAGCCGGACGTTCCAGTGGGCGGCACGGGCGGCGGTGGCACCAGCACCGGTGGAACCAGCAGCGCCGGAGGCAGCAGCGGGTCGAGCAGCGGGGCAGGACCAAACTGCCCTGCGCTGACAGATCCCGCGAACGGCTCGGTCTCGGCGTCGACAACCACCCCCGGTTCCACGGCGGTCTATTCCTGCAACCCCGGCTATAACCTTTCGGGCTCAACGACCCGCACTTGCCAAGCCGACGGCACATGGACCGTCGCCGCGCCCACCTGCACGATCATGGATTGTGGGGCGCTCAAGAATCCGACTAACGGGACAGTCGTGGCATCGCCCACGACCTATGGCTCGACAGCAGACTACACCTGCAACCCAGGCTACGGACTGGCTGGGACCTCGCCGCGCATCTGCCAGGCTGACGGAAACTGGAGCGGCACCCCGCCCACCTGCGGCCTGGCGGATTGTCCTGCGCCCCCTAGCATTGCCAACGGCGCACCCACTACGACCGGCACGACCTTTGGCTCGACTGCCACGTACGCGTGCAACTCTGGGTATAGACTTTCAGGCACGGCCACACACACCTGCCAGGCCGACCGAAGCTGGAGCGATTCCCCGCCCACCTGCAACGTGGTCGATTGCGGTAGTCCGGCTATCGGATTCGGCTCGTACAGCCCATTTGCGACCACGTACGGCTCGACGGTGAAATTCACCTGCAACGATTGCTACTCCTTGTCGGGGGCCTCGACACGCACTTGCCAGGCTGACGGCACCTGGAGCGGGTTGCAGCCCGCTTGCACCGTAGTCGACTGCGGAACGCCGCCCAACCCTACCAACGGCAAAGCCACAGTCAACGGGGGGACGACCTGTAGCTGGTCAGCGCTATACTCCTGCAATACTGGCTATACTTTCTCGAGCACCGCCAAGACGCGCACCTGCCAGGCCGACGGCACCTGGAGCACCCCAGCCCCTGCTTGTTCAATTCAGATGCTGGATTTGACGGTCAGCGAGACTGGCACCGGCACTGGTAAGGTGACTAGCGCGGACGGCAAGATTTCCTGCCCCAGCACCTGCGTGGCGACTTATCCCTACGGCACCATCGTAACCCTTTCGGCCACACCGGACGCCAACCAGATCTTCACCGGCTGGAGCGGTGAAGGCTGTACAGGCCTGGGATCGTGTCAGGTGACCCTCACCGGCCTCGCATACGTGACAGCCAACTTCTCCCAGCCGCCCAACATCATGTTCACTACCTCGACGTTGCAGACCGCGGCTTCGTTGGGCGGGCTTACGGGTGCCGACGCCCTCTGCATGAACCTGGCCGCGAATGCCAAGCTTACCGGCAACTACAAAGCGTGGCTCTCCACCAACACCGTAAGCGCGGCCAGCAGACTGGGCGCTGCGAGCGGGTGGGTCCGTACCGACGGGAAGCCTGTTTTCAACAACATCGGCGATATTCCCTACAACAAGCTCTTCTACCCGCCCCGACTCGATGAGAAAGGTAACGACTTGGGGCTGACGCTGGATCCAACCGCCCCCGAAATAGTGGTCATTACCAACACGAGTTCGGCTGGCGCGATGCCCACCTACGCGGCCTACGGGACTTGCAACAATTTCACTTCTGACGACGGCACGACCATCAAACGCGGCTCCGCTGGCTACAACAGCGCCGACTTCACCGAGCACAACGACCTGTCATGCTCGTTCGCAGCCAGGCTCTACTGCTTTGGCGTCGACCATCAAGCGCAGGTATCGGTGACTCCAACCGCTGGACGCCACGCATTCCTGAGCTATGCCACTTGGACTCCGGGCGGAGGAATTTCGGCAGCAGACACGCTCTGCCAGAAAGAGGCGACCGCCGCCAATCTGCCCGGCAGCTACAAAGCCCTGCTGGCGTCGACAGGTACCACCTCGGCGTCAAGGTTCGTCTTCGGACCGACCACCCTGCCTTGGGTTCGTTCTGATGGAGTCCTAATTGCGCCTACCGCGAACGCCTTCTTCTCGGCAAGCTTGTTCGACAGCTCGCCCAACGTCACTGCGGATGGACTCAACTACTTCGGGTACACTGGCGTGTGGAGCGGCGCAGCCTCGCCGACGACTGTGGGGACGGACGCATCGAACTGCGCAAACTGGACATCCTCGAACGCGAGTGCCTACGGCTGGCTCGGTGCGGCCGGCGACAGCTGGACGAAAGGCTTCTTTGACCTGTTTGAGCAGACCATAAGCTCTGTGTGCAACGCCAACTGGGATAATCTCCTGTGTCTGCAAGAGTAGCCCGAGCTCGGCTATCGGGCGCCGGCCATTCACTTGCGGAAGTACATCGGCGGCGCGCCCGTCTTGCGCCCAGTTGCCCTTGATGGCACCCTGGTTTCGCCATGGCAGCCATGAAACGTCGGGGTATGGGGTCGTCCTTCTTCAGACCTTCGTGCGTGAGGTTCCTGGTCGTGCTGGCGGTGGCCGGCGGGTGCGGCAGCAGATCCAGACCTCTCGATGGTTCAGTGGTCGCTGGTCAGTCTGGCCAAGCTGGTGTCACGACCGCAGCACAATCCACATCAGGCGGAAGTCAGACGATCTCGTCTCTTGCCAGCGGGGGCGGCGGCGACACGACCACGCCATCGGGCGGCGGCGGCGGCGCTCAATCGTCGGGGGCTGGTGGTGGTTCGACCGCTGCTTCTGGCGGCGCCTCCATCATGACCAGCGGTGGCACATCTGCTGTCACCACTGGCGGTACGAATGCCGCGGCATCTGGCAGCAACGCCGGCGGCAGCGTCGCGTTCGGCGGCACGGGCGGCGGGCTCTCACTCGCAACTGGCGGCACGACGACGGGCGGCACCGTCGGCTTCGGCGGCACGGCCAGTGGCGGAACGGCTCGTGGTGGCAGTGGCGGCATGGGCGGCGCCGCAAGCGGCGCAAGCGCAAGCAGTACAAAAGGCGGCGCCGGTGGCAGTGCAACCGGAGGCACCGCAGGCGTTGCAGGTGGCGGAGCGGGGGGCTCGCACATCGTCGTGACAGGCGACGGCGGGGCTGGGTTGTCGGACTACTGCATCGGGGACAGCAACAAACTCAGCTATCTTGGCCAGGATTTGTCTCCCGCAGCCACGAACTTCCCCTCTGGCGTCGCCTTGGACTGCTGCGACGGTCTCGGTGTGAACCTTCACACGCTCGCTCAGCTTGGCTTCGATCTCGACTTGGATATCACTTACCAGGCCACAAGCATTCCGCCCGGTCAATACGCTATTGGTTCTGGCGTCGGTCCGTTTCGCAGCGTCAGCCTACGCCACTATGGCCCAATCTCGGCAACCTCCCCGACGTTTCCCATGTCGGGAGCCGTGACGACTTCCGGGGGACCCAATGGTGCGACGGCCTGGGATATGGGCTTGTGCCTCGAAACCGACAGCGCGTCGTCGCCCTCGGCTGGCATCCGCCTCTATATCCCGCGCGTGACCATGATGCCTTATGTCCTGCACAGCAGGTTCCAAATCTTCCGCCTGGCGGATCAGTCCATCACGCCGACGCAAGCGCAAGCCCAAAGCCTCGATTCTCTGGTTCTGGCAGCGACGCCTTTGCTCGACCTTTGGCCCATCTACTACCTCGAACAGTCAACCGGCAACATCGGGACCCCGAGTGCGGCCACAATCGCCAACACTCTCGTGCCCCTGAGCGGCAGCCCCTTTGTCGTGAAAGTGGATGGCGTACCGATCTACATGGGTACCTTCTTCCGCCTCGTCTCCTCCATGATGCCGGTGGGCCCGGTCATCGTGGTCGACGACATCACCAACGATATCGTCCCGATCTCGGCTGCGAAGACAGGCAGCAATGATCCGCGCTTTGACCCGCTCATCGTGCAAGTGCTGACGGAAACCGGGAAGCTGGTGCCCTAGAAAACGCGGCTACCCGGTGCTGCCCGCTGCGCTCTTCTGATAAATAAGCAGCGGCTGCTCGCCCTTCTGAATCGTCTCCTCGCTGATCACCACCTCGCGCACCGCGGGCGACGCCGAGGGCACCTCGAACATCACATCCAGCATCGCCTGTTCGAGAATGGCCCGCAGGCCGCGCGCCCCGGACTTGTGCTTCTGCGCCTCTTGCGCAATGGCCGAAAGCGATCCCTTGGTGAAGCGCAGCTTCACGTTGTCCATTTCGAACAACTTCTGGTACTGCTTGGTGAGAGCATTCTTGGGCTTGGTCAGGATGTCGATGAGGGTCTGCTCATCGAGTTCGTGCAAGGGGGCGACCACCGGCATGCGGCCCACGAATTCGGGGATCATGCCGTACTTGAGCAGGTCCTCGGGCTGCACCTCGCGCAGCAGCTCCCACACCCGGCGCTCCTTTTTCGACTGGATATTGGCGCCGAAGCCAATCTGCTTCTGACCGATGCGCTGCTCGATGATGTCTTCCAACCCGACGAAGGCGCCGCCACAGATGAACAAGATATGCGTGGTGTCGACCTGCAAGAATTCCTGCTGAGGGTGCTTGCGCCCACCCTTGGGCGGCACGTTGCAGACCGTGCCTTCCAGAATCTTGAGCAGCGCCTGCTGCACGCCCTCGCCCGACACGTCGCGGGTGATGGACGGGTTCTCACCCTTGCGCGCGATCTTGTCGATCTCGTCGATGTAGACGATTCCGCGCTCGGCCTTCTCGATGTCGTGCTCGGCGTTCTGCAGCAGGTTGACGATGATGTTCTCCACATCCTCACCCACGTAGCCGGCTTCGGTCAGGTTGGTGGCATCGGCAATGGCAAAAGGAACATTGAGAATCTTGGCCAGGGTCTGAGCCAGCAGGGTCTTGCCCGAACCCGTGGGGCCCAACAGCAAGATGTTGGACTTGCCCAGTTCGCATTCATCGGCGCCCACCTTGGCATCGATACGGCGGTAGTGGTTGTGGATGGCGACCGAGAGGATCTTCTTGGCGCGCTCCTGCCCGATCACGTACTCGTCGAGCACAGTCTTGATGTCCACTGGCTTGGGCACGCTGGCCAGACCGAACCCCTCGGTGTCCTTCTCGATTTCCTCGGCGATGATGTCGTTGCACAGCCCGATGCACTCGTCGCAGATGTACACCGTGGGGCCGGCGATGAGCTTGCGCACCTCCTTCTGGCTCTTGCCGCAGAAGGAGCAGGAAAGACTGCCCGAATCATCGCGCTTGCCGGGTGGCACAGGAGAACGTTAGCACCACCGCGGTGCTGCCGCCACACCACCTCGCTACGCGACCCGCGCTGCGCTGGCCGCCTCCGGCCTACTTGTCTTTGGCGAGATCCTTGTGCTCGATGACTTCATCCACCAGCCCATACTCTTTGGCCTCGGCCGGGCTCATGAAGTAGTCGCGCTCGGTGTCGTGCTTGATGCGTTCCATGGGCTGGCCCGTGTGTTTGACCAGCAGTTCGTTCAGGTTGTCGCGCGTGCGCAGGATCTCGCGCGCGTGGATGTCCACGTCGGTGGCTTGACCCGAGAAGCCGCCCAAGGGCTGGTGGATCAAGATTCGCGAGTGCGGCAGGGCGTAGCGCTTGCCCTTGGCCCCGCCGGCCAGGAGAAACGCGCCCATCGAGGCGGCCTGGCCCATACAGAAGGTGGCCACGTCAGGTCGCACGTATTGCATGGTGTCGTAAATGGCCATGCCCGCGGTCACCATGCCCCCTGGCGAGTTGATGTAGAGCATGATGTCCTTGTCCGGGTCCTCGCTCTCGAGGAAAAGCAACTGGGCGATCACAATGTTGGCGATCAGATCGTCCACCGCGCTGCCCAGGAAGATGATGCGGTCCTTGAGCAGGCGGGAAAAGATGTCCCAGCCGCGCTCGCCACGGTGGGTTTGCTCGATGACCGTGGGGATGATGAAGTTGTTGGTCACCGGCGGCATGGACGACATCGAATTTCGTGGGTCCTGCATGGACTTTACTTTCCGGGCGGCTGGCCGCCCTTTTTCCGGGCCTCGTCGACCGCTTCCTCGGGGGTGAGGACCAGCCGCTGCCCGCCGCCTTGATCCGGTGTGATGATCAAGCTATCCGGATCCTCATCGACAATCTTAGCCTGGCCGAGGAGCATATCAAGCGCCTTCTCCTCCAGCATCTGCGCGCGAATGCCCTCGATGCGGCCCGAATTCTCCAGCTCGGTTCGCAGCTTGTTGACGCTCTCGCCGCGCGCGTTGGCCAGTTCGACCAGGCGCTTCTGCATGTCGCCCGCGTCGACCTGCAACCCCTCGCGCTCAGCAATGGCACGCAAAAGGACGCTCGCCCGCGCTGACTCCTCCGCCTCGGCGTGGACCTCTTACTTCATGGCCTCGTGGTTGTAGCCCCCCTCGGCCTCGACATCGATGCCCGCCATCATGAGCTGGGTCTTGACCCGGGCGACAATGTTCTCGGCGTGCCGATCAATCAGCGAGGGCGCGATGGGGAAATCGTTGCGCTTCACGACTTCCTTGACCAGTGCTGACGCCATCTCGCGCCGGATGCGCTGCTGGTCGGCCTCGACCAGCTTGGCGCGCACCTGGGCTTTCAACTCGTCGAGCGTGCTGGCTTCGCCCGTGTCCTTGGCCAGCTCGTCGTCGAGCGCCGGCACCTTGCGGCCGCGCACTTCCTTGATGGTCACGCGCAGGCTGATCTCTTTGCCCGCCAGGCTCTTGATGACGCTGTCGTCACCCAGCCGGTAGCGAAGCTCCAAGCCCGCAGCGTTGACGGGGATGCCGCGCAAGCGCGGGGCCAGGCCAGGCAAGCCCCCGGCGTTCTCGTCGGTCAAGTCCACCGTGACAGTCTTGGTTTTGATCTTGTGCTCGCCCACCTTGCCGTGCACCTCGACCCGCAGAAGATCGTCGTCCGCGGTCGTGTCGCGACCCTCGACCGGCAGGAAGGCGGTGTGTTGTCGGCGATAGCCCTCCAGCGCCTGTGCCACCTGCTCGTCGGTCACCTTGGACGGCCGACGCGACACGCGAATCCCAGAATAATCCTTGGGCGTCACTTGCGCGCGCACCTCGATGCGCGCCGAGAAGCGCAAGGGCTCGTTCTGTTTCAATTCCAGTTTGTCGACGGTGGGCGGGGCCACCGGCTCGATTTGCTTCTCGTCGATGGCTTGCCGGATGGACAGCTCCACCAGCTCACTGGCCACGTCGCCCTCTACTTGGTTGTGGTACAGGCGTTCGATGACCTGCCGCGGAACCTTGCCGGGACGGAACCCTTTGAGCTTTGCCTCACGCCGCAGCTTCTCGTAGGCCGTGTGCAGGCGAGGCGCCACGTCCGCCCATGGAACTTCAAAATCAACGCGTTTCTCAACCGGGGAGATGTCTTCGATGGTTATTTGCATCGCGAGCGCCCAAGGATGGGGAGAGAGGAACGGCGCAGTCAACCCAAAAGCGGTAGGCGCGCTGCGTTGACAAGCATCGACTTGTTGCTTGCTTTGGACAGGCTATCTTTGCCACCATACGAGCCCTTCCGATGGCAGCAGGAAAATTCACTCTCGCCGATAGGCTGGGTGCCAAGTCGGTGCCCTGTCGAGTTGCCGGTTGCAGCCGGACTTGGATCCAGCTCTCTAACAAGGCCTTCAGCCTAGGTGGAAGTACGGCGCCCGCGGCCGGCGACGCCACCCTAGGCATGTGCGACCCATGTCGAGAGAAGTTCCGCACCCTGCAAGATGCCGTGCGCCCCTGCGACCGCAAAGGCTGCACGGGCAGCTGGACTTGGCCGGCGATGGATCAGCTGGAAGCGTTCGCCGCGCACCGGCCGCCGCCCAAGCACTTGTGCGCCGATTGCCAGAAACTGCTCGATAGCCTGCAGGACCAACAAATCCCATGCGCCGTGCCCGGCTGCACACGCACGGCGACCCTGACCCGCGAACAGCAACTTGTGTCGCAGGGCCAGCCGCCCGCCGAATCGGCGGCGGCGCCCAACGGCGGCGTGAGCTTCGCTGGGCTGCTGTGCGAGCCCTGTGCCCAGGTCGCGCGCAAGCTGAAAGACCGGGCCGTCAACTGCGGAATCATCGGATGCTCGCGCAAATGGACGTGGAAGGCGGACGACCAGATCCAGGCCTTCGCCGCCGGCAAGCCCAACGAGCCGCCCCGGCGCATGTGCGCCGAATGCCGTACCGAGTTCGGCAAGCTGGGGGACCGCGAGATTCGTTGCCGCACCTCCGGCTGCAAGACCACCTGGACCTGGCCGCGTAGCGATCAGCTCGATGCCTGCGTGGCCGACAAGCCCGCGCCCAAGGCGCCATCCCGCATGTGCCAGCGCTGCTTCGATCTTTGGAGCAGCCTAAAGGACGTGGAGCGACCTTGCCGACGCGCTGGCTGCAAAGGCACATGGAGCGACAAGCGGGGCGCGCAGTTGGCCCGCCTGGTGCGCGGCAAGAGCGCAGAGCCCTATCCGCGCTACTGCGGCGAGTGCGAAAAGGAATTGGGCGATCTCGAGGATCGGGAGATCCCCTGTCGCACCGACGGCTGCCCGGGAACCTTCACCTGGAGCAAGGAACAGCAGCTCGCGGCTGGTGTGCGGCCAAAGTTCAAAGAGCCGCCGCCGGTCGAAGCCGCGGCTGACGCGCCTCCGGTTCTCCCGGCCAGCAGCGACAACGTGCCTGCGACCGACGCGGCTGTGCTAGTTGCTCCCGACGCCGCAGCCACTGCGAGCGAGACCGGGTCTGCAGCCGCGACCACCCAAGCGCCTTCGGCCGAGACACCCGCTACGCCGCCGCAGGGCAAGGGCAAGAAGAACCGCCGCCGGCGCGAGCCACAGCCGCCCGAACGGCGTTGCTCGGCCTGCGCTGAGTTCTTGGCTGGGCGAAAGACACAGGAAATTCCCTGCATGCAGTGTGGCACGCCGATCTACTGGCCGCCCGAAAGCCAGCTACAAACCCACCTCGGCAACTGGGCTGCACCCGGACTTTGTGGGGCGTGCAAGCTGGCCCAGGTCACGGCCGCGCGCGAAGCTGCGCGCGAGGCCCTGCGCCACCCGCAATTGCCCCCGCGCCCCGAGAGCGAAGCGCCCGCGCCCACGACACCAGAAGGTGGCGGCAGCGGCGGGTAGCTGGCTAGCTTTTTCACCACAGAGACCACAGAGAACACAGAGGTCGGAAAGGAAGAAGGGGTTCGGACTGCGAGGAGTCCAACCCTTCCCTTTCCGGTCCGGCTCTGTGGCCTCTGTGCTCTCTGTGGTGAAAAACAGCTAACTTCCGGGTTCGCTCGCCAGACGGCGAGCCAACGGCACATCGGCTGGGGTGAAGGCCAGGGTGGGAAGTTCGACGCGTGCGACCCAGGCCACGGCTGCCACCTGCCTGGCCACGGGCATCCCCGCGCGAATCGTGGCTCGATACACGGGCATGATCAGATCGAAGGTGTCGTAAGCGAAAAACACAACATCGACGACCGCGCCCACTTCGATCGAGCAGGCCAGCTCCTCCTCGATTTCGCGCACCAGGGCCTGGCTGGGTGATTCGCCCGGCTCGACCTTGCCGCCCGGGAATTCCCAGGCCAACGGTCGCGCCTGGTCAGCGCGTCGCTGCGCCACCAGCACCCGCCCCTCGTGCTCGATAAGAGCGGCCACCACGAGCAACTGCTTTCTGGCGCTATTCACAACAGGTCGTATACCGCGAACCTGCGTGCTGTCCTACAGCGCACCGGTAGATCGACAGGCACGACGCCGCAAACCCAGCACGTAGATCACGCCCATCACGGCCAGACATAGGGCGCCCAGCACGACGTAGCGATGGACCATGGTGCCGACGGCCCAGCCGTACTCGCTCACCAGCCGGTTGGGATCACTCGGACCCGAGCCTTCGTTTTCGCCAAAGGGAATGCTCTCGAAGTTCCTACGCGCCTCCCACCAGGTGGCGTAGGCGTCGCAAAAGGCCGCAGCGCCGATGACGAGGAAACCCCAGCGCAGCCACCCCCGCTGCAGAACATGTCCGCGGCGCACGTAGAGCGTGCTCATCAGCAGCGTACCCAGCACCATGCACCCGGCATCGCCCCCGAAGATCATCAGTTCCTGCGCGCGGTGCAGACTGAGCGCCAGCGTCCCGAACGCCTGGAGCAAGAGTAGAATCCCGCACAACACGGCGGCGACGCGATGCTGGCTGCGCCAGGCTCGTTGTACACAGAAGGCGAGAACTGCGGTAAGGCACAGGACAAAGATCCAATTTCTTTCCTGCGCCACGGGCGTGAACCACGGACCAGGAAAGGCGGGCAGGCCACACAGCCACGCCGTGACTGCGTGGCCGCTCTCGTGAATCCACATGCTGAGAAAGACGCGCATGAGTGCATGGGGCATGCTCGTGTGGGCCACGCCCCAGGCAACCGCAATGGCCAAAGGAAGCGCCAACACGCGCATGCGCAACTCCATGGCCGTCTCTTCTGCGGGCAGGTTCCATTGTGCGATTCCCGGCGCAGGCCGCTGGCCAGACACCGCCTCGCGGGACGCGGATCGCGTGGGCGACGGGATGGTCATACCCCGTCATTGTAACATCGCCGCGCTCTGCGAACGCCGCACGTCGCAACACCTGCCGCCGCGGCTGGCTGTCCAGTCCGAACACCGGCTCGACACGGCCTGAAAGAAAGTGGGCTAAATCAGTCTTGGCCTTGCGCGGGATGGCGAGTTGCCGGAGACTGCGCTCCATGATGACTTTCATCCCCTGGCTGGGCGGACGTCCGGCGAAGTTCCGTCGCTTTGGCGCGCTGGCCGCGCTGGTCCTCATCGGTATGCTGGCGCAAGTGGCGCCCGGCCAGGCCGCGCCCAAGGCCAAAGACAGTCGCGAGCTGCTGGCGCGCGAGGCCTTCGCCACTGGCCGCTACCAGGAGGCCATCGACCTCTACGGCAAGCTCTACGCCGAAAAACTGCACCCGACCTACCTGCGCAACATCGGGCGTTGCTACCAGAAACTGAAAGAGCCAGAGAAAGCGATCGATTCCTTCCGCGACTACCTGACCCGGGCCAAGAATCTTCCGGCAGACGAGCGGAAGGAGATCGAAGGCTACATCGCCGACATGGAAGCCCTCAAGGAGCGGCAAGCGGCCGAGAAGGTGCAGGCCGCCAAACCACCCACGCGCACGACCGAGAAAACGGCAGCGGCGCCAGCCGCGCTGCCCCCGGTCGCACCCACCCCGAATCTGCAGCCCGCGCAGCCATCGCCCGAGACCCAGCTCATCGCTGCGACCCCCGCCCCCGCGCCTGAGTCGCCGCCTTTCTACGAACGCGGCTGGTTCTGGGGCGTGGCCGCGGGCGTGGTGGCGGTCGCTGTCGTCGGCGGCCTGTATGCCGGCGGCGTGTTCACGAAGACATTCGACCCCTGCGCGGGTCGCACCTGTCTGTCTCCGAAAGGGAACTAGCCATGCATTTCTCACGAGCCCACTTTGCCTATTCTGTGCTGGTTCTGGCTGGCGGCCTTTGCTTGGCAGCCTGTTCCAAAGACGAGAAGACCGCGCTCGAGGTCAATGTCACCCTGGGCGGCGACGTCAAGCAGCAGCCCGACGCGGTTCGCTTCGTGCTGAAGGGCGGGGGCACGACGTTCATCGACCGGCAAGCCGACTGGTCAGCTGCCAGCGCCGGAATGCTCAAGGTCACGCTCTTGCTGCCCGCCCAGGCCGCCGGGTCAGATACCCTGGAAGTGAGTGCCCTGCTTGGCCTGAGCAAGATCGCGGAAGCGCCGCCGCAAACCATCACGATCACGGCAGGCAAAGCCTATGGACCCCTTGCGGTGGTTCTGCAGCCGGCCGTGGTCAGCGTCGATGGCGGCACCGACGCCTTGTCCAGCGACGGACCCCACCCCGACCTGGCGGCGGGATCCGAAGTGGGCGTGCCCGACGCGAGCGTGACTCCAGACACGCGCATCGATGAACCCGGCCCAGAGGCAGCGGCGCCCGATGCGCTTCTTGCGTTCGATTCGGTGCAACCGGACGAGGTCGCGCCGTCGCCCGACGCCCCGCAAGTGTCGGATGTCGCCGCTACTGGCGGGGATGTGGCACAGCCAACCGATGCTGGCGCGGACCTGGCACTGCTAACCGATGCCGTCGAGGCTGGCGAGGACGCGGGCGCGGACAGCTTCGTCGGGCCTGCCTGGCAGCCGGTCAGGAATGTCCAGTACGATCCCAACGATCCCATCATCTCCAGCGGCTCCCCAGATCTGATCGCGGTGGCGGTCGACCCGGTCAATGAACACGTGTACGTCATGTGGACCGACGGCTCGACTTCGGCGGTGAGGGTGACACGATGGAACCACGCGACCGGTAAGTGGGAGCCGACACAAACGCTGGAAGACAATGGCCCCGGCGACCCCAAAGTACCGCAGATCGGCGTGGATGGTGCGGGCCATGTCATCGCGGCCTGGTGCCACGACTTCAGCTCGAGCACGTCCGACAGCACCATTAACCAAATGGGTGGTGTTTGGGTTTCGCGTTCGACCGACGGCACGTCCTGGTCGGCGGCGGCGTCCGTGACCCCCCAGCGCCCGCGGCAGGTGCAGGAGCTGAGCCTGGCCGTGGCTCGCAATGGCCAGGCTCGCATCGCGTTCTCGGAGACGCCGACTGTGAGTCCGTACGCCCCTCTGCTCTACTCGGCCTACTTCGACGGGACGACCTGGACGACGGGGCAAGATCCGTTGGCCCAGGAAGCCCCCGACGACACGAATTTCCGCAACCCGAGCGTCGCGATCGGCGTCGACGATAGTGGCAACAGTCGTGGCATTATTCTCTTCAAACAGAAGGATCCCAACGACCCCAACCACTACGACAGCGTGGCGGCATCCACCTTCGCGGGCGCTAACGTGGATGGCTACGTCATTCTCGACAGCAACACCACGGACAACCTTTCAGAGACCACAATGGCTGTTGCTGTGAACCGGAGCGGACAGGGGGTGGTGGTGTGGGGCGACAGCGACGGCGCGATGCTAAGCTCTTACTCGCCGTCCATCAAGAAGTGGACCGCGCGAAACATCGGGAACGTGGGCCCCAATTCGCCGAGCATGGTCATGGCGCCTGACGGAACGATCACCTTGGCCTGGCAGCAGGAAGCTTCCTCGGGCTATTTCAATGTCTGGGCCATGGAGGGCACGGTGGACGGGAACTGGACCACAACGCCACTCGAGACCGACAACCTGGCGATCCAAACCGGCGGCTACTGGGGCTACTATGAAACGCTGCCCTTCCCCGCGCTTGCAGTGGACGGCGACGGCAACGTTCTGGCCTTGTGGCGCAAGAAGACCCAAAACACTCCATTCGTCCAATTTGCGGTCTACGCTAGGCGCAAGCTAGCAGGCAAACCGAACGGTGTCTGGCAGCCGGCGACCGAGTTGGCAAGGAAATCATACTTCCAGCCACTCCGGGCATCGTTGGCCGTCAGCGACCATGGCCTGGGAGCAGTGGGCTACTACTGGACAGACCCCAACGACGACCCCAACACCCCCGTCGACCCTGACGCGTATCAGGTCTTCGTGTCCTTGTTCCGATAGACAAAAGGCCCCTCCCCTTTTCAGGAGAGAGGCCTTCTCTATCTCTCGTTCGTGCGTCTAGGTTCCGAAGATCTCTTTGCCGTGCCCGGCAGATCCGAGCACGTTGCGGTTCTTCTCGGCGATGAGCACCTTGAGCTCGTCGCGCGCCGGTCCCAGGTACTTGCGCGGATCGAACTCCTTGGGGTTCTCTCCCAACACTTTGCGAATCATCGCCGTCATGGCCAGGCGGCCGTCGGAGTCGATGTTGATCTTGCACACGGCGGAAGCAGCCGCGCGACGCAGTTGCTCCTCGGGAATTCCCACGGCGTCGTCCAGCTTACCGCCGAACTTATTGATCATCTCGACGTACTTGAGCACGACCGAGGACGCCCCGTGCAACACGATGGGGAAGCCGGGAATGCGCTTTTCGACCTCCTCCAGAATGTCGAAGCGCAGGGGAGGCGGCTCAAGAATGCCCTTGGCGTTGCGTGTGCACTGCGCGGGCTTGAACTTGTACGCGCCATGCGAGGTGCCGATGGAGATGGCCAGCGAGTCCACCCCAGTAGCCTTGACGAACTTCTCCACGTCTTCGGGCTGGGTGTAGATCGACTTGGCCGCCACCACGTCGTCCTCGATACCGGCCAACACGCCCAGCTCGCCCTCGACGGTTACGTCGTGTTGGTGGGCGTATTCCACCACCTTGCGCGTCTCCTCGATGTTCTTCTCGAACGGGTGGTGCGAAGCATCGATCATGACCGACGAGAAACCGGTGTCGACGCACGACTTGCACAGCTCGACGGTGTCGCC
>Ga0182021_10002100_pt1 | contig 23250 bp, 20 predicted proteins | sample 612E3MmetaG_FD_120493 | JGI IMG/M metagenome (GOLD analysis project Ga0182021, IMG submission 120493) | Permafrost microbial communities from Stordalen Mire, Sweden - 612E3M metaG (Illumina Assembly) | ecosystem: Environmental > Terrestrial > Soil > Wetlands > Permafrost | place: Sweden... | reverse complement strand
TTGACGTACATGTCCATGGTTCCCCCGAGAGACCATCCGTTGAACGAGCCTTCCCGGATTCTCGTCGTCCGCACCGACAGGATGGGCGACGTCGTCCTCACCCTCCCCGTCTTCTCCTCCCTTCGCCGCCGTTTTCCCCGCGCCCGTCTGGTCATGCTCGCAGGGCGCTACGGCGGGGCAATCGTCGAAGGGTTCCCTCTCGTTGACGAGATACTCTGGTACGACGACCCTCCCCGGCTCGTTCCCTTCCGCTTGATGCTGGCCCGCCTGAGGCGGGAGCGGTTCGACGCGGCGGTGATTGTCCACCCCACGCTCCGCCTGGCGATACTCGCGTTTCTCTCCCGCATTCCGCTGCGCGTGGGAACCGGCTACCGGTACTACTCGTTTCTGTTCAACCGCAGGGTGTACACGCACCGGAAGACCGCCGAGAGACATGAAGTGGAATACAACATGGAGCTTCTGGCGCCGCTCGATTGCGCCGGCGCCGCGGCGAAACCCCTTGACGTACCGATTGACATCCCCCCCGCAGCGCATCAGAGCGTGCGCGCGCTCCTTGCGAACGCGGGCTTGAAAGGAGGGTACGCGGTCATGCACCCGGGAAGCGGCGGATCAGCGCTCGAGTGGCCCCCCGGGAACTTCGGCATTCTCGCCCGCAGGATCGCGGACGGGATGAACCTCTCCATTGTGGTCACGGGGACGGTCCGGGAATCCGCGCTGGCCGACGGTATCGCGCGCGCGGTCCCGGGGCGGAGCGTTAGCCTCGCGGGGAAACTGAGCGTCAAGGAGCTCGCCGCGCTCCTCAAGGGGGCCGCGCTCCTTGTCGCGAACTCCACGGGTCCGCTCCATGTGGCCGTCGCAGTCGGGACCCCCGTCATAGGGTTGTATCCCCAGATTCCCGTGATGGGGCCGCGGCGGTGGGGCCCCTACACCGACTGCGCGCGCGTCCTTGTCCCCGCGAAGCCGCAGGACTGCGTTGAATGCGCGGGGAAAACGGGCGCCGCCTGTGCCTGCATGACGAGCATAACAGTGGACACGGCGTATGCGGCGGCCGCCGATCTCCTTTCCACGGGTCCCCTCACTGAACGACAGCACGTGCATGAATCGTAACGGAATTGTCATCCTGCCGTTTCTCCTTGGCATCGCCGCGGCGTCGCTTGCAGGCCCTTTGCAGGACGCAGCCGCGGATTCGTCCCGGCGACGGGCCGACTCCCTTGGGACCGCGGCAAAAGGTGGACCGGACGCGCCCCTGCGCACGATACGCAACGTTGCATTCGGGACCGGCGAGCACCTCCTCTTCGATATCAGCTACGGGTTCATCACCGCCGGGAGCGCAGTGCTTGAGATCTCCGCGATGGACACGATCGGGGGACGGGACTGCTACCGCGTGGAGTTCCGCGTGAATTCACTCCCGAGTTTTTCGTGGATTTACAGGGTGGAGGACCACTACCTGACGTATATCGACGCCGGGACAATCGCGCCGTGGAAATTCGAACAGCACATCCGTGAAGGAAGTTACCGCCGGGATTTCGTGGCGGAATTCGACCAGAGGAAGCACATCGCAAAGACGGACAAGGGGACGTACCCCATTCCCCCGTACGTTCATGACATCCTCTCCGCGTTCTACTTCGCGCGGACAATCGACTACGGACCGCTGAAGGCGGGCGACCAGGTGCAGCTCAGCAATTTCTACAAGGATACGACGTACGATCTTGTCGTCCGGGTCCTGGGGCGGCAGCAGCTCGAGGTCGCCGCCGGGACGTTCAACACCATCGTGATCGAGCCGCTGGTGAAGGAGGGGGGGCTCATCAAGACTGAGGGGCGCATCGTCGTATGGCTGACGGACGATGAGCGGAAAATCCCAATTCGCGTCAACACGAAGGTCGTGATCGGATCGATCGACACGGAGCTGAAGGAGTACAGCGGCGTCAGGGGGACGGTTGCCGCACGCGTGAAGTGATACCCATTGGCGACAGCGCACACATCGGGAAGGGCATCGGCATGACCGCGCACAGGCGGGCGGACCTGAAGAAGATCACGACAATCTCCATTTTGAAACGGAAGAGCAAGGTGTCGCCGGGGGATTTCGCGACGCCGTTCGACGAGGCGGGGGATTCCTTCCGCGCGTTTGCTTCCGGGCTCCCGGGCATACTTGCCGTGAACGACCTCCGGGCGGTCACGGAGGCGATTGTCCGGTCGCGGCGGAAGAAGAAGCCGGTCATCCTGATGATGGGGGCGCATGTCGTGAAAGTGGGGCTTGCGCCGGTCATTATCGATCTCCTCCGGCGCGGGGTCATCACCGCCGTGGCGATGAACAGCGCGGCGGCGATTCACGACGTGGAGACCGCCATGTGGGGTCACACCTCGGAAGACGTCGCGCTGAATATGAAAAACGGCCGATTCGGCATGGCGCGGGAGACCGGTGAGTTCATCAACGGGACTCTTGCTGCGGCCGCCGGGGCCGGCGACGACGGATACGGAGAGGCACTGGGGAAGGAGCTCATTGCGAGGAGCGCGCCGAACCTCGCCGTCAGCATTCTCGCGGCCTGTTGCACCCTGGGAGTTCCGGCGACGGTGCATGCCGCGATCGGCACCGACATAGTCCACCAGCAGCCGACGATGAACGGCGCGGCGACCGGTGAGATGTCGTTCCGCGATTTCCTTTCTCTCTGCGAGACGTGCAAAGGGCTCACCGGCGGGGGCGTCGTGCTCAACGTGGGATCCGCGGTGATCATGCCGGAGGTCTTTCTCAAGGCCCTCACGGTGGCAAGGAACCTGGGTGCCCGCGCGCAGGGGTTCACGACGGCGGTCTTCGACATGAATGCGCACTACCGTCCCACGATGAATGTCCAGGTCCGCCCGACCCGGGACGGAGGGGAGGGGTACTACATCATCGGCCATCACGAGATCATGATTCCCCTCCTCGCGGCGATGATAAAGCTGCGCTTGCGCTCTCCGGGAGGTGCCGGATGAACGAAACGCCTGAGCCGTCGTCGGGCGATCCTGCCCCGGGACCGTCCGGGCTTCCGCGAGTTCCCTTCCTCCGGCGGCTGAGCCCGGTCATGTTCTCCCTCTTCACCCTTGCCGTGATATTCGTTCTCTACCAGCTCGTGGGGGGGGTGATCACGGTCGTCGTGGCGCGCGGCCAGATAACCCTCGGCAACGTGACACTTGTCCGGTGGGCGACGCTCCTCGGACAGCTCCTGTTTATCCTCGTGCCGACTGTCTGGCTTGCCTCGCGCCGGCATGGGGACCTCCCCGTGTTCTTCCGCTTCAGGGTTCCTGAAATCAGGCATCTTGTGGCGACGATGGTGGCGGTATTTGCTCTGCAGCAGATGCTTCAGGCGTACATGGTGGTGCAGGACATGATCCCGCTCCCGCAGGAGCTCGAGCGGCTTCTTGACACGTTGCGGAAGGTCCTTGAAGAGACCGAGCGGATCCTCGACCAGGCGAACAGCCCCGGAGAATTCCTTTTCGTCCTCGTTGTCGTTGCGCTCGTCCCCGCGGTCTCGGAGGAGCTGCTCTTCCGCGGGCTCGTCCAGCGGAATCTCGAGGCGGCGGCGGGGTGGAGGGGGGCGGTGATCACGGGAGTCATATTCGGCGTGTATCACTTCAATCCTTTTACGCTCGTTCCTCTCGTCGCTCTCGGCGTCTACTTCGGTTTCATCGTCTACCGGTCGGGGAACATCACGCTCTCGATGTCGACCCACTTCTTCAACAACTTCATCGCCTGCTCGGCCGCCTATCTCCGCCTTGATGACAATTTCGTCGCGCTCTCCCCCGGTGCGGCGCCGACATTGACGCTTGCAGCGTCAAATTTCGCCCTTTTCTCTCTGGTTTTTGTTGCTGCCACTTTGTATTTTATCCACAGTACGCGCCACGACGAGACAGGCGAACCATCCTGACGTACGACACGTGAGCAATCTTGCCACCCGCGTCCTTGTAGCGGTCGTGGGCATACCCGTCATCCTCCTGGTCACAATGGCCGGAGGTTTTTATTTCTATGGCTTCGTGCTTATCGTCGCGCTCCTTGCGATGCACGAGCTGTATGGTCTTGCGCGCGCAAAGGGGATGTCGCCCCAGACGGGGCCCGGGATGGTGCTCGGGGGGCTAATCGTCACCTCGTTCGCCTGGTTCAAAGTGCGTCTCCTTGTCGCCGGCGGGCTCCTGAATATGGGAATTCATGTTCCGTTTCCCACGATGGCGCAGGCGCTCCTGATACTCTCTCTGGTGGCCCTTCCGGCGGTGATGACGGCGGAACTCTTCCGTGGTCGGGCGGGCCCGATCATGAATATCGCCGTCACGCTTTTCGGCGCAGGGTACGTGGGGCTCTGTCTGGGTTCGCTCGTCGGACTCAGGGAGCTCTTCATTCCCGAAGACTTTCCGGTGTACGCGTTCTTTCCCGTTCACGGGACAGCCGTTCCCGATGACGTGGCTGCCGTGTTGTACCGGTGGGGGGGATACACGGTGATCGCGCTTTTTGCATCGATCTGGCTGTGTGATTCCGCCGCCTATTTCGCGGGGCGGAAATTCGGACGCCACAGGCTGTTTGAGAGGGTCAGTCCCAAAAAGTCATGGGAGGGGGCTCTGGCCGGATTCCTCGCGGCGCTGGGAGCGTTCCAGGTTGCGCGCCTCCTGGTTCTCCCTTATATGACCGTTCCCGATGCCCTCGTGTGCGGGGTCATCGTGGGGGTGTGCGGACAGGTGGGCGACCTCGCCGAATCGCTCCTGAAGCGGGATGCGGGGGTGAAAGACTCTTCGACGCTGATTCCCGGCCACGGCGGAGTTCTCGACCGTTTCGACAGTCTGCTCTTTGTCACCCCCCTTGTCTTTGTCTATCTTGATTTTATCGTGTTCTGAGCGGAGGGAAGTGCATGAGCGCAGGGAGAAGGCAGAAAGTCCATGTCATTACCATGGGCTGCGTCAAGAACACGGTCGATTCCGAAAAACTGATGGCGCAGCTCCGGCGGAGCAACTTCGATGTCGTCCCCACGCCCGAGGGCGCGGATGCGGCGGTGATCAACACCTGCGGGTTCATCGATGCGGCGAAGGAAGAATCGATCGACATGATCATCGCGCAGGTGAAGAAGAAGGGGAGGGGCTCGCCGGGCAGGGTGTACGCCATGGGGTGTCTCACGGAGAGGTACCGGACGGAGATCGCGGGGGAAATCCCGGAACTTGACGGCATATTCGGGTCGAACCAGATACCGGAGGTCGTGCGGGCCCTGGGCGGGGAGTACAGGGCCGACCTTCTCGGCGAACGGATGCTGACGACCCCCTCCCACTTCGCCTACCTGAAGATCTCCGAAGGGTGCGACAACCCCTGCTCCTTCTGCGCGATCCCGCTCATGCGGGGGAAGCACGTCAGCAGGCCGGTCGAAGATATTCTCCGCGAGGCCGAAACCCTTGCCGCGGGCGGGGTGAAAGAACTCATCGTCATCGGACAGGACACCACGGCATACGGCATCGACAGGTACGGGGAGCGCCGGATCGCCTGGCTTCTCCCGATGATCGCAGACATTCCGGGGATCGAGTGGGTCAGGCTCATGTACGCCTACCCTGCGCACTTTCCGGAAGGGCTCCTCGACGTCCTTGCAGGCCATCCCCGCGTGTGCAGATACCTCGACATCCCTGTGCAGCATGCTGCGGAGAGCGTCCTCAAATCGATGCGGCGGGGGATATCGAGGAGGTCGCTTCTCGAACTGCTTGCCAGGATACGGGAGGCCGGCGTCGCCCTGCGGACGACGCTCATCGTCGGATATCCCGGCGAATCCGAGGCCGACTTTTCCCTCCTTGAATCGTTTGTGCGTGAGACGCGGTTTGCCCGGCTCGGCGTCTTCACCTATTCTCGCGAGGAAGGGACGTCGGCGTATCCTCTGGGAGACCCGGTCCCGCAGGAGGAGAAAGAGCGCCGGAAAGGTGTGATTATGGAGATACAGAAGGAGATTTCCACCGGACGGAACGAGGCGCTCATCGGCACGAAGATCCGGGTGTTGATCGACAGGGCCGAGGCGGATGTCTATGCAGGACGGACGGAGCGGGATGCTCCCGAAATTGACAATGAGGTGTACGTGACGTCTCCCCGGCCGCTCGAGCCCGGATCATTCTCCGATGTGGAAATCCACGATGCCACTGAATACGACCTGTACGGGAGGGTGCAATCATGGAGCGGCGCGCCGGTGTAATCCTCGCAATAACCTCGCTTGTCGCGTGCGGAACGGTCGCGGCCCAGGTCGAGATTCCCGCGCAGGTGCCTCCGGAGTACTCGGCCACGCTCTTTCTCGACCCGATCGCATTTCTGGGATCCAGGCCCGGGGAGACCCGGCTCGATGTGTTCGTCAGGATCGGGTACGACAATTTGAGCTTCGTGAAAACGGGGGACACGTATGCCGCGTCGTTCGAGCTGGAGATCAGAATCGAAGACTCCACGGGGACGCAGGTCATTGACACGATGACGGCGGAGAATATCGGGGGACTCACGTTCGACCAATCGGTCGCAACGTCGGGCTTTTCGCTCAAGCAGCGCTCCTTTCCCGTATCGCCCGGGCGGTATGCCGTGTTCGTGAGCATCCGGGATCTTGAATCCAAAAGCGAGAAGAAGGCGTCGTACAGGTGCATCGTTCCGGATTTTACGACCCCCGTTGTCGCGCTCAGCGACCTGATGATCGTAGGCCGGTTGTCACTCCATGACGGCAGGAGATCGATACAGCCGAATGTCTCCCCCAACGTCGGCAACCTTGCGGGCAAATTCTTCGTTTTTTTCGAGGTCTATAACAGGACCGGCGGTGATTCGGTCCGGTTCGAGGCGCGCGTCGTCGACCTGAAACAGGAAATCGTTGTAAACGCGGACACGACGCAGCTGATCGCGCACGGGCGGAATGAGGTCTTCATGCAGATAGACAACTCCGCACTGCCGATCGGGGACTACATCCTTTCCATCCGGGCGATTCCCGCCTCCGTACCGCGCGGCGTTGAAGGGAAGGCCGTCGCGTCGCGGGTGCGGGAGATCATCGTCCGCTGGGACGGCCTTCCCCGCGCGGCGAAGGATCTCGACATCGCGATTGAACAGCTCCAGTATATTGCGAAGGACAACGAGATGGCCGATCTGAAGTCGGCCGCGACGCTCGCGGAGAAGCAGCAGAAGTTTCTCGATTTCTGGAAACGGCGGAGCACGAACCCGAATGCCCCCCGCAACGAAAAGATGGCGCTCTATTATGCCCGGATCGAATACGCCAACAGGCATTTCTCCCGCTACCGTGAGGGGTGGCGCACGGACATGGGACTCGTGTACATCCTTCTGGGTCCGCCGAGCAACGTGGAACGGTATCCGTTTCAGATCGACGAAAAGCCGGAGGAAGTGTGGCAGTACTACGAGCTGAATTTTCAGTTTGTCTTCAGGGATGAGAACGGCTTCGGGGACTACCGCCTCCTGACGCCGCTCTGGGAAGTGTACAACCGCCGCCGTGACTTCTGAACCGGCCACCGACGTCCGCTTGCCCGCGCGCACCGCCCCGGCCCGGGGTCCCGTCTGGTGCCCGCGGCTGGTTCTTCTGCTCGTCGCCGTGTCATCCCTCTGCGATGCCTCCACGATCCGTTCCCTTGCGGTCCGGGGGAACACCGTCTTTACCGCCCGCGAAATCACCGGCTGGCTTGCATCCCGCACCGGCGTTCCGTTTTCTCCGGCCGCGCTCCGGAGCGATTCCGGGCTCGTCCTCGACGCGTACCGCGGCCAGGGATACCTTGGCGCCCGGGTCCGTTTTGACCCGTTATTTTCCTCCCCCGATAGTGCATTCGTCGACATCGGGCTTGTAGTAGAAGAAGGGAGGCAGGCCGTCGTCGCCCGGATCAGCGTGGCGGGAGAGAGCAGGCTTTCGGAGGCGGAGATTCTGAGCCGGTTTGACCTGGCCCCCGGCGCCCCCCTGAATCAGGGCGTTCTGGAGAAGGACATCGACGCACTTCTTGTACGATATGAAAAGCTGGGGTACCCGCTTGTCCGCTGCTCTGTCGACAGCCTCGGATCGCGGGCTGGGATCGACGGGGACTCCGTCGACGTTCTCCTCCGGATCGAAGAAGGGTCTCTGATGACAATCGACGAGATCCGCGTGGAGGGGAACAAAGAGACTGACGCGTCCGTCATCATGCGCGAGACGCGGCTTCAGCGGGGTGAACCGTTCAACCCGGCCAAGATCGACGCCATCAGGGAGCGCCTGAAACGGCTGAACATATTCTCCTCCGTCTCGGATCCCGAGCTGTATGTCCGTGACGGGCACGGGGGACTCCTTATCAACGTCAAGGAGGGGAATACCAACACGTTCGACGGCATCCTGGGATACATCCCCCCCGCGGTCCCGGGAACAGGCGGATATCTGACCGGTCTTGCGTCGGTGTCGATGCGTAATCTTTTCGGCACCGGGCGCAAGCTGAGCCTGAGGTGGCAGCGGGAGGACCGCCTCTCGCAGGAGATCGGCGTCCGGTACGTTGAGCCGTGGATATTCTCCCTCCCTGTGAACGTCGGCGGAGGTTTCCTCCAGAGGCAGCAGGACAGCACGTACGTGCGGCGCACTGTCGACCTCCAGACTGAACTCATGCTTTCGGAAGAGCTTTCGGTCTCCCTCGTCTTCAGCTCCGAGAAGGTCATTCCCGCCTCAGATTCGACGACCGCTCGGCCGGCCGTCGGAACCAGCGAGACGACCGGCGGCATCGAAATTCAGTACGACACACGGGACGACATCTACAGTGCGGAGTCGGGAGTCCGGTATTTGACCGATTACCATTACGGGCGCAAATCGATCGGCTCGATCCCCCCGGGGGTCTCTGCCGGGGCGGTCACAGGGGGGACAATACAGCGGCTCGGGGTCGACTTTGAGTTTTACCTTTCCCTCTTCCGGCGGCAGGTGATGGCATTCGGCATCCACGGGAGGGAGATCCGGACGGGGGAAGTTCAGCCGGGCGAAATGTACCAGTTCGGCGGCGCGAACACGCTCCGGGGCTACCGGGAGAACCAGTTCATGGGTGCCGAGATCGCCTGGACGAACGCGGAGTACCGTTTCCTTATTGCGCGGAGGTCATTCCTGTTCGGATTTCTCGACACCGGGTACTACGACCTCCCGGCCGATGATCTTCTCGGCACTCCGTCGGCGCGCGCGTTCAAATACGGCTACGGGATCGGGATCCGGATCGACACTCCCCTGGGGAACATGGGTGTGAGTCTGGCATTCGGCCAGGGAGACACGTTCGGTACTGCGAAGATCCACATCGGGCTTATCAATGATTTCTGACGGAATCACGGACCGGACTCCGGGCGCCGATCACGGACCCCTTCACGTGCTGGAAGATTCGCTCCGGGCGGAAGGCTTTTCTGTCGCGGGAATAGATGAGGCGGGGAGAGGCCCGCTCGCCGGGCCCGTTGTGGCGGCCGCCGTGATCTTCTCTTCCGGCACGCTCATCGCCGGCGTCAACGACTCAAAGAAGCTTACCCCCGCGGCCCGCGGAGCGCTGTTCGACGGGATCATGAGCCGGGCGTACGCTGTCGGGGTCGGGTCCGTCGACAACACGGAGATCGACGAGATCAACATACTGAACGCGACATTCCTCGCAATGGATCGTGCCGTGGGAGCCCTGGGCCTTCGCCCCGGGCACATGATCATTGACGGGAACCTGTTCAGGCCGGGTGCCGCCACGCTCGGAATCCCCTTCACGACGGTCATCGGGGGGGACGGCCTCTGCTTCTCGATTGCCGCCGCTTCCATTATCGCCAAGGTCACGCGGGACAGGACAATGGAGGAACTCGACAGGGCGTACCCTGGGTATGGATTTGCGAAACACAAGGGGTACGGCACCGCCGCTCACCGGGAGGCGATACTCAGGCTCGGCATGTGCCCCATCCACCGCCGCTCATTTCATTCCCGAGCCGGGAGCGGCCGGATCGTCGCCGGGGAGAACGCGTGAAGGGGCCACGTTGACCGGCCCTGCAGAGCGGCGGATCCCCCGCCGCAACCTCCGCAGGGAAGGAACGCGGGGGGAGGAGATCGCGTCCCGTTTTCTCGCTGCGCGCGGGTACCGGATCGTCGAACGGAATTTCCGTCACAGGCGAACCGGCGAGATCGACATCGTCGCCCGCGACGGAGAGGACCTCGTCTTCTGTGAAGTCAAGATGCGGACGAACGCCGCATTCGGACCCCCGGAATATGCGGTCACATCGTCGAAACAGCAGACGATCCGGAGAGTCGCCTCTGCCTATCTTGCCATTCACGGCATCACCGGCCAGGCCTGCAGGTTCGATGTTGTGACGATTATCGACGGCGGAGGCTCGCCGGCGATCACGCTTCTGAGGAACGCGTTTTAAGCGATTCATCCTGCCACCACCAGGGGAGTGTCGACATGCATGCATTGCCGCTGATCATCGGGTCACTCTGTGTGATGGCGATCGCGTACAGGTACTATAGCGCGTTCATCGCCGCGAAGGTCGTTGCGCTCGATGACACGCGGGAGACCCCTGCCCATGTGCTCAAAGACGGCCAGAACTACATGCCGACGAACAAATGGGTGCTGTTCGGACACCACTTTGCGGCGATCTCAGGGGCCGGCCCGCTCATCGGGCCGGTGCTGGCGGCGCAGTTCGGGTATCTCCCGGGCCTCCTCTGGCTCGTCATCGGCGTCGTGCTCGCCGGTGCGGTGCATGACTTCACGGTGCTCGTCGCTTCGATACGGCGCAAGGGGAGATCGCTCGCCGAAATCGCCCGGAACGAAATCAGCCCTCTCGCGGGGCTCATCGGGTCGATTGCCATACTGATCATCGTCGTGATCGCCCTTGCGGGACTCGGACTGGCGGTCGTCAACGCTCTCCGCGAAAGCTCGTGGGGGACGTTCACGATCGCCATGACGATTCCCATCGCGCTGTTCGTGGGACTCTGGATGTACCGGCTGCGGCCGGGGAAGATCGTCGAGGCGAGCGTCATCGGCGTGATCGGCGTCGTCGGTTGCGTGATCATCGGCGGGCTCATCCCGGGGTCGTTTCTCGCCCCCTACTTTACGCTTTCCCGCGAGGGGATCACGATCGCGATGTGCGTCTACGGGTTCCTTGCGTCCGTGCTCCCGGTCTGGCTTCTTCTGGCCCCCCGCGACTATCTCAGCTCGTACATGAAGATCGGGACGATCGGGGCACTCATCGTGGGGGTGATCGTCGTCAACCCCGTCCTGAAGATGCCGGCGGTGACCGCGTTTGCCTCCGGAGGCGGCCCGATCATACAGGGGAAACTATTCCCCTTTCTTTTTGTGACGATCGCCTGCGGCGCGATTTCCGGGTTCCACGCGCTTGTTGCCTCGGGGACCACGCCGAAGATGATCAACAGGGAGTCCGATGCGCGGATGATCGGGTACGGGGCGATGCTGATGGAGGGGGTGGTGGGAATCATTGCGCTGATCGCCGCTTGTTCTCTTGGCATGGGGGACTATTTCGCGATCAACCTCAGCCCCGAGAAATTCGCCGCCGTTTCGCCTCTTCACGGTTTCGCCGTCGCCAACCTGCCGGAACTCTCGCGGGAAGTCGGGGAGAACGTCGCGGGCCGCACGGGGGGAGCGGTGTCGCTCGCGGTCGGCTTTGCCCAGATTTTCACTGCGTTGCCGGGGATGAAGGCGTTCATGTCCGTCTGGTACCACTTCGCGATCATGTTCGAGGCGCTCTTCATACTCACGACGATCGATGCGGGGACGCGCGTTGCGAGGTTCCTGTTACAGGAGTTTGCCGGGAGAATCTGGAAGCCTTTTGAAAGGACCGACTGGCTTCCCGGGACGCTCCTCTCCACGTCCCTTGTTGTCCTGACCTGGGGATATTTCATCTGGACGGGGAATATCAGCACGATCTGGCCCATGTTCGGGACCGCCAACCAGCTTCTTGCGGCGGTCGCGCTCGCCGTTGCGACGAGCGCGATAATCAACGCCGGGAAGGAACGATATGCCTGGGTGACGCTCCTCCCGATGCTCTTTGTCGCCGTGACGACGCTCAGCGCCTGCTGGCTGAACATCACCGACAACTTCTGGCCGATGACGGCTGATCCCCGCACCTCGGTGCAGGGATACGTCGATTCCGTCCTCACCGCGGTGATCATGGTGTGCGCGGTCATCATACTCATCGAGGCAGGGCGGCGGTGGTACAGGGTGCTCGTGAAGGGGGAATACCTTGTGCGGGGGGAGGTCGTATCGGCGTCGGACGGGAAGTTCATTCCGCCGACGTACGGGTGCTGTTAGCGTGGTTTGGGTTTACATTCCCTGAAGATGCAGAGATCGATGTTGCTCATCGCTCAGGGCCGGGAGGGAACTCGTCCGGGTGGATGCTGCTCCTCTTTCCTCAAGAGGTCCGCCGCCGCTGATCACATCAAACACGTGCTGCCAGTTTTCCATGATTCGCACAGTATAGCCGAATCAGCCGACACTGTCAAGATTGCCTTCCTCAAGCATTCTTCGTATATTTCATCCCGACCAAAGAGAGATCCGTCCTCCTTGCCGAAACGCACCGACCTACACTCCATACTCATCATCGGTTCCGGGCCGATTGTCATCGGCCAGGCCTGTGAATTCGACTACTCCGGAACTCAGGCCTGCAAGGTCCTCCGCGAAGAAGGTTTCCGCACAATACTCATCAACAGCAATCCTGCGACGATTATGACCGATCCGGATCTTGCGGACCGGACATACATCGAACCCATCACGCCGTATTTTGTCGAGAAGATCATCGAGCGGGAACGGCCGGACGCCATTCTCCCCACAATGGGGGGGCAGACCGCGCTCAACATTGCGGTTGCTCTCGCGGAGAACGGCGTGCTTGAGAAATACGGCGTGGAGCTTATCGGGGCGAAGCTTGACGCGATCCGGAAAGCCGAGGACAGGGAGCTGTTCAAGGCGACGATGGACAGCGCGGGGCTGAAGACCCCGCGCGGCGGGTTTGTCAGGACGATGGAGGAAGGGAGCGCGCTGGTCTCGACGATCGGCTTTCCCGTCATCATACGCCCCTCGTTCACACTCGGAGGGTCCGGCGGCGGCATCGCCAGGGCTCCGGAGGAATTCGAAGAAGCCCTCTCCCACGGGCTCGAGGCAAGCCCGATTCACGAGGTCCTTCTCGAGGAGTCCGTGATCGGGTGGAAGGAATACGAGCTCGAGGTCATGCGCGACGTCAGGGACAACGTCGTGATCGTCTGCTCGATAGAGAATTTTGATCCGATGGGGATCCACACGGGGGACTCGGTCACCGTGGCGCCGGCGCAGACGCTGACCGACAAGGAATACCAGTCGATGCGCGACGACGCCATCAGGATCATCCGGGCAATCGGCGTCGAAACCGGGGGTTCGAACATCCAGTTTGCGGTTGATCCCCGCTCTGGGCGTTGCCTTGTCATCGAAATGAACCCACGCGTGTCACGGTCGTCGGCCCTTGCCTCCAAGGCCACCGGGTTCCCGATTGCGAAGATTGCGGCAAAGCTGGCGGTCGGCTATACGCTTGACGAGATCCCCAATGACATTACGAAACTGACCCCCGCCTCGTTCGAGCCCACGATCGACTACTGTGTCGTGAAGATCCCCCGATGGGACTTTGAAAAGTTCAAAGGGGTGGATACCACGCTGGGCGTTCAGATGAAATCCGTCGGGGAGGCGATGGCGTTCGGCAGGACATTCAAAGAGGCGCTCCAGAAGGCCCTCCGGTCGCTCGAGCAGGGGAGGGCGGGGCTGGGAGCCGACGGGAAGGATGAGTTTGACCCCCGAACGCTCACCGCCGCAGAAAAGGCCGTCTGGCATGAGACGATCCGGACGAGGCTCAGCAGGCCGCACCCCGACGGGGTATTCAATCTCCGCTACGCGCTCCAGCTCGGGATGACGATCGAAGATCTCTACGCGCTCACATTCGTGGACCCCTGGTTTCTGGACAATATCCGGCAGATCCTCGACTGCGAAAACGCAATTCGGGATGCCCGGGTGCTCGACCGCCCCCTCATGCTGAAGGCGAAGCAGTTCGGGTTCTCCGACAGGCAGATCGCGGTCATGACCGGGAGCGATGAAATGGCGGTCCGCGCGGAGAGGAAGAAGATGGGGATACTCCCCGTGTTCAAGACTGTCGATACGTGTGCCGCAGAATTTGCAGCGGACACCCCGTACCACTTCTCGACGTACGAACGGGAAAACGAAGCGAGGAAATCGGACAAAAAGCAGGTTGTTATCCTGGGGGGAGGTCCGAACCGGATCGGGCAGGGGATCGAATTCGATTACTGCTGCGTCCACGGCGTGATGGGTCTTGCCGATGAAGGATACGGCACCATCATGATCAACTGTAACCCGGAGACCGTGTCGACGGATTACGACACGACGGACAAGCTGTATTTTGAACCGCTGACGCTTGAGGATGTTCTCAATATCTGTGAGCAGGAGAACCCTGTCGGCGTCATCGTCAGTTTCGGCGGGCAGACTCCGCTGAAGATCGCAAAAGCCCTCGAGGCGAACGGCGTCAAAATCCTCGGGACCTCTACGGAGGGGATCGACCTTGCGGAGGACAGGAAGCGCTTCGGCGCGCTGCTTGAAGAACTTCAGATCCCGTGCCCGCCGTACGGGACGGCGCACGATCTTCCCGGCGCGCTCGACGTGGCCGCGCATGTGGGCTATCCCGTGCTTGTGCGCCCCTCCTACGTTCTCGGCGGACGGGCGATGGAAATCTGTTACGATGATGAGGGACTCGGGGAATACATGACCAAGGCGGTCAATGTCTCGCCCGATCATCCGGTCCTTATCGACCGTTTCCTCGAAGACGCGTTCGAATTCGACGTGGACGCCGTCTGCGACGGAAAGACCGTCTTCATCGGCGGGGTGATGCAGCACATCGAGGAGGCGGGGATCCATTCGGGAGACAGCTGCTGTGTGCTTCCGCCGTACGCCGTAACCCCCCAGCAGCTCCTGACGCTCATGGCCTATACGCGCCGCCTCGCACTCGCGCTTCACGTCGTCGGGCTTCTCAATGTCCAGTACGCGATGCGCAACGGGGTGATCTATGTGCTGGAGGTGAATCCCCGCGCTTCCCGCACTGTGCCGTTCGTCAGCAAGGCCACCGGCGTCCCGCTGGCGAAAATTGCGGCAAAGCTCATGATCGGCCGTACAATCGCCGACCTCGGCGTCAAAGGATACGGATGGGCGAAACATGTGGCGATCAAGGAATCGGTCTTCCCCTTCCCGAAATTTCCGACCGCCCGGCATTTCCTGGGCCCGGAGATGCGTTCGACCGGGGAGGTGATGGGGATTTCCGATACCTTCGGCGTCGCATTTGCGAAGGCCTCGATGGCGGCGGGAACGACGCTCCCTCAAAAGGGGACCGTGTTCGTCAGCCTGAACGACTTCGACAAGAATGAGAGGGCCGTCAACGTCGTCCGGGCGTATGTGCGTCTCGGGTTCAACGTCATTGCGACCGAGGGAACCTCGTCGTTCTTGCGCACGAACGGAGTGGCCAACCGCCCCGTTCTGAAGGCAAGCGAGGGAACGCTGAACATCATCGACGTGATCAAGAACGGGTGGGTACAGCTCATCATTAACACCCCCCTGGGGCCGGTCTCGCGCCAGGACGAACACGCCATTGGCCGCGCGGCATATGAGTACAAAATCCCCTTCATCACAACGCTCTCCGCGGCGGCCTCCGCGGCAAAGAGCATCGCGCAGCTCCGTTCGCGCCCGCTGGAGGTCATGAGCGTGCAGGAACACCACGAACACGCCGCCCAGGGCGGGGGGACGCACGCGGCAGAGACGCTGGAAGACTGCACCCGTCTGGTCGAATACATCAAAGCTTTTCAGATGTAGCGTGCCGGGGAGTCCCCTGCCATGTACATTCTCGGCATATCATGCTTTTACCATGATTCCGCGGCCGCGCTGATCCGCGACGGGGTCATCGTGGCCGCAGCCCAGGAAGAGCGGTTCAGCCGCATCAAGCACGATTTCTCCTTCCCCTCGCACGCCGCCGCCTGGTGCCTCGCGCACGAGAAGATCACGGCGGCGGATCTTTCCTGCGTCACATTCTACGACAAACCGTTCATCAAGTTCGAGCGGATACTGGAGACCTACCTCGCGTATGCGCCACGGGGGATCAGATCGTTCCTCATGGCGATGCCCCTCTGGCTGAAAGACAAGCTCTGGATACCGCAGCTCATCCGGACGGAACTCGATTACGAGGGGACGGTGCTCTTCCCGGAACATCACATATCGCACGCCGCATCGGCCTTCTACCCGTCGCCGTACCCGAGGGCCGCCTTCCTTACAATGGATGGCGTCGGGGAATGGACGACGACGAGCTACGGAAGGGGCATCGGCGCGGAAATCGAGATCCTGGGAGAGCAGCGTTTCCCGCATTCGCTCGGGCTTCTGTATTCCGCGTTCACGTATTTCACCGGTTTCAAGGTAAATTCGGCGGAGTACAAGGTGATGGGGCTCGCGCCGTACGGAGAGCCGGTATACGTGCGGGCGATCTACGACAACCTGATCGACCTGAAGGCGGACGGGTCGTTCAAGATGAACATGGAGTATTTCGACTACTGTGCGGGACTGAAGATGACGAGCACGAAATTCGACCGGCTTTTCGGCGGCCCTCCGCGCGACCCGGAATCCCCGCTCACGCGCAGGGAGATGGACCTCGCGTGCTCGCTTCAGGAAGTGACGGGAGAGATCATGCTCCGGCAGGCACGCCATGTGCACGCCGAGACGGGGGAGGAGAACCTGGTCCTTGCGGGAGGGGTCGCGCTGAACTGCGTGGGAAACGGGAAGATCCTGCGCGAGGGGCCGTTCCGCGACATATGGATACAGCCGGCGGCCGGCGACGCCGGCGGAGCACTTGGATCGGCACTCTGCGCCTGGTACAGCTATTACGGCAACGCCCGCACCGCCGGTGGCACAAAGGACGTGCAGCAGGGCTCCCTTCTCGGTCCCTCTTACACCGATGAGCAGATTGAATCCGACCTCGTACGGCTCCGGGCGGCGTACCGCCCGCTTTCCCGGGAGGAGCTCATCGGGACGGTCGCGGACCTCATCGCCTCGGAGAAGGTCATCGGGTGGTTCCAGGGGCGGATGGAATTCGGGCCGCGGGCGCTCGGCGCGCGGAGCATCATCGGGGATGCCCGGTCCCGCACGATGCAATCGGTCATGAATCTCAAAATCAAATTCAGGGAGTCGTTCCGTCCCTTCGCTCCCGCGGTCCTGAGAGACCATGCCTCCGACTACTTCGACATCGCCGTGGAGAGCCCGTACATGCTCCTTGTGGCGCCCGTCGCGGACAAAAGGCGCCTCCCCGCGACTCCCGGTGAGGAGAACCTGTTCGGGATCGACAAGCTGAATGTCCCGCGCTCCGACATTCCCGCGGTGACGCACATCGACTACACGGCCCGCATACAGACCGTGAACAGAGATGACAATCCGCTGTATCATGATCTCATAGAAGCGTTTTACAGGAAGAGCGGCTGCCCCGTCATCATCAATACTTCGTTCAACGTCCGGGGAGAGCCGATTGTCTGCACTCCCGAGGAAGCGTGGCGATGCTTCATGCGGACGGAAATGGACTACCTTGTGCTGGGGAGCTTCCTCCTGGCCAAGAGCGATCAGATCCCCTTACGCGAAGATACCGCATGGAAGGAGAAGTTCGCACTTGATTGAACGCGTCGACGCGTCGAGAAACAATGTGAGGAAATTCGGGTTTCTTTTCGGAGGGATATCTGTTGCCCTTGCGGCATACATGATCGTCCGGGGGAATGGTGCCTGGGTCTGGGTTGCCGCGGCGGCCGCTGTGTTTGCCGCGGGAGGGGCGTTTGCCTTTCCCCTGATGAAGCCGGTCTACACGGTATGGATGCTCTTCGCGTTTGCGCTCGGGTGGGTCAATACCAGGGTGATCCTGGGGGTGTTCTTCTACCTCGTGATGACACCGCTCGGACTTATCCTGCGGCTGACGGGGAAAGATCTCCTTGACGAGTCGATCGACAAAAACGCAACGTCATACTGGATCAGGCGCGAACGGGCGGCGTTCGACAAAAAACGTCTTGAGCGGTTATTCTGAAACCTGAAAGGGACGGAGGAGGTCTATGGCCGGTGGAAAGCTGGGAATACTCATTGAGCTCTGGGCGTTCATGAAAGAGCGGAAAAAGTGGTGGCTCGGTCCTATCGTCGTCCTGCTGCTCCTTCTGGCGCTCCTGCTTGTCTTCACTCAGGGGTCCGCTCTGGCGCCGTTCATCTATACGCTCTTCTGAGAGCAAGGGGGATCAAAGATACCCGTGAAGCCTGTACCATTCGTACGCTGCGGTGATTGTTCTGTCGAACGGGGTTGCTCTGAACCCGAGTTCTTTCTCCGCTTTGGCGGCGGTGAACCAGACGTAGCGTCCCGCGATGGCGGCGAGATCGCGCGTGAGCGGCGGCTCAGCGCCGAACACTCCTGAAATGAACTCCACAAGTCCTCCAATGCCGGAAAGCAGGGGGAGAGGGAACGGGGCGAATGGCGCGCGGCCGCCGATAAGCGCCGCGGTCCTCCTGAAGATCTCTTTGTGTGTAAGGTTCTCCCCGGCCAATATGTAGCGTTCCCCGGCTCGGCCCCTTTCGGCCGCGGCGATCATCCCCGATGCGACGTCGCCCACGTACACGATGTTCATCCCCCCGGCGACATAAAAGGGGATGTGTCCCCGTTTGATGTCCCGTATGAGCTGTCCTGCATGAAAACGGGTGTCACGCTCTCCTATGATCACAGAGGGATTGACAATCACACACCGGAGCCCCCGGCCGGCTCCTTCCCTCACTTCGTCCTCCGCAAGTATTTTGGAAAGCTTGTACCCCCGGGCATTCGACCGGTCCGCCTCGAACGATTCGTCCGCGGGCGTCCCGGGGAGCGGTGTCCCTATGGCGGTCACCGAGCTTGTATGGACGAGCGAGCGCACGCCGGATTCGATGCAGCAGTTGACGACCGTGCGGGTTCCCAGGACGTTCACCCGGTGCTGTTCTGCTCCGGCCTTCCTTGCAAATGTCACGAGGGCCGCGGTGTGATAGACGGTCTCGCACCCTTCCATTGCCGCGCGCAGTGCGCCGGCGTCGCAAATATCACCGGTAAACTGCTCAAAAGGGATTCCCCCGATCACACGCAGGTCGGATCCGGGGCGGACGAATGTCCGCACGTTGACACCGGTTTCGTGAAGGCGGATGGCAAGTGCCGATCCGAGACACCCCGAAGCCCCGGTAACGAGGGCGGTCTGCATCAGGTGGTCGGAATGCTCCTTTTCAGGAATGCAAGGAGCGTGGCGTTGAAGAATGCGGGATTTTCAAGGTTGCTCATGTGCGCCGCGCCCGGGACGGCATGGAGATCCGATCCCGGTATTTTCGCGTGAAGAGACTCTGCACAGGACGGGGGTGTCACCGTGTCCTGCTCGCCGACGAGTATAAGCGTCGGGATACGGATGGAAGCCAGTGAGGCGGTTGTGTCCGTGCGTGCCGCGAGCGCGATAAGCGTCCCCGCGATGCTCAAGGGGGGAGTGCGCGCGATGATCCCGCGAATGAGTTCAACGGCCGCGGGGTTGGACGTGAACGACTCTTTCGTGAACATCGACTTGACGTAATCGGCGGCATACGCGGTCGATCCGGTTTTCTTCACGCCCTTTGCAGATGCAGCGCGCCGTATCCTTGCCTCGTCAGTGTCCGCTTCGCTCTTGGTGTCACACAGGACTGCGGCGCTGAACCTCCCGGGCTCCCGTTCCAGTGCGCGGAGCGTAATATACCCGCCCATGGAAAGCCCGACGATTGCGGTCCTGGGGATCTTCAGGTGATCGAGCAGGGCGAACAGATCGTCGACGTGGGATTCCACGGTGTATTGGCCGTCCCCGACGTCACTCGACCCGTGACCGCGTATGTCGTACGCCAGCGTTCTGTACCCTGCCGCCGCCGCGGCCCCGATCTGGTCTTTCCACATCTCGAGGCTGAATGGAAAGCCGTGGACGAATGTCACAGCGGGCCCTGCGGGATTGCCTGATAGATCGTAGTGGATATTGGAGCCGTTCAGAAATGCGCGCATAGGTCAGGATGTGAATGTGACGAAATAGGCCGCCGAGGCTGCCGCCATTGCTGTTTTTGCAAGCCAGCCCAGTATGCGGCCTGCGAGGAACTGTTTCTGAGACTCATCGACGTAGCGGCTGGTAAACAGTACGGGGACGGATACCATCAGCCACATGAAGGCCGCCACGAGGAATGCGTCCTGTTGATCGTGACCGACAACCCGGTACACATACGACATGAAGGCGCACACGGCAAAGTTGAGGATCATGCTCATGGCCGTCCTTCCGAACCACCCGAACCCGTCCGTCTGGATTATCCCGGACCGTTTCCGCTGCCAGTTCTGTATTGCGTTCAGGAGGTGATCAAAGAGCACGCAGGGTATGGTGGCTGCCGCAGCAGAAAGCAGAATCTGGTCTGGATCCACGTTGTCTTTGCATTTGATTTTGACAGCTACTATATTCAAAAAACGCTTGATTAGCAAGGATTCCCTGCACTACACCTCACCGAGGAAAAACCCCGGAAACGCCCCACCAAACGCGGAGTTGAAGCATGCAATCACTTCTCTCGTATGTGGATTCCAACAGAGACCGGTATCTCTCAGAGCTCAAGACCCTGCTCGCAATACCCAGCGTGAGCACGAATCCTGAGAACAACGATGACGTCCGGCGGTGCGCGGCGTGGATGGCTGATCACATGAAGTCGATCGGGATTCAAAACGTCGAGATCTTCCCGACTGCGGGACATCCGGTCGTCTACGGAGACTGGCTTAAGGCGCCGGGGAAACCGACGGTGCTTCTGTACGGCCACTACGACGTGCAGCCCCCCGAACCCCTTGATCTCTGGACATCGCCGCCGTTTGAGGCGACGATACGGGACGGAAGGCTGTATGCTCGGGGTGCCGCGGATGATAAGGGACAGGTCTTCATCCACCTCAAGAGCCTTGAGGCGTACCTCCGGAACGGCGGCGACCTTCCCGTCAACGTCAAGCTCCTCCTGGAAGGGGAGGAAGAAATCGGGAGCACTCACCTTGAAGCTTTTGTAAAGGACAAAAAGGAGCTCCTGAAATCCGATCTGGTGCTGATTTCCGACTCGTCGATGTTCGCCAAGGGGGTCCCGTCGATCTGTTACGGGCTCCGCGGGCTGGCGTATATGCAGATCGACCTTGTCGGACCGAACAAAGACCTCCATTCGGGATCGTTTGGTGGGACAGTGCACAACCCGATCCAGGCGCTTTCGGAGATCATCGCCCAGCTCCACGACAAGAACGGCAAAGTCACGATACCGGGGTTTTACAACGGGGTGCTCTCTCTGACGAAGAAAGAGCGTGATGCATACAAGAAGCTTCCCTGGAGCGACAGAAAATACGCCAGGGAACTCGGCGTGAATAAGCTCTACGGGGAAAAAGGGTTTACGACGCTGGAGCGCGTCTGGGCGAGGCCGACCCTCGAGTGCAACGGCATCTGGGGCGGGTTTACGGGCGACGGGGCGAAGACCGTTCTCCCCTCAAAAGCCAGCGCGAAAATATCGATGAGGCTTGTGCCGAATCAGACATCGGAGAAGGCCGCAAAGCTCTTCGAGAAGCACATCCGGAAAATCGCGCCGAAGACGGTCAAGATCACCGTCCGCAATCTTCACGGAGGCGAGCCCGCGATTACCCCGATCGACAGCCCGGGTGTCCAGGCCGCAGTCTCAGCACTTGAAAAGGGGTTCGGCAGGAAGCCTCTCTACCAGCGGGAGGGGGGCTCCATTCCGATTGTGGTCCAGTTCAAAGAGCTTCTCGGCATCGACACCGTTCTCCTCGGGTTCGGCCTGCCGGACGAAAACGCTCACGCCCCTGATGAATTCATCAACCTCGATAATTTCTTCGGCGGCATTCGCACATCGCTCCATTTCTTCAACGAGCTTCCTCACTTCATGAAGGGGAGGAGCGCAAAAAAAAGCTGATCCGGATTCTCTTATACCAGAACCACGTCCAAACCGGCTTTTTGCGTTTCTTGAGCGTGTATCTTTTCATCGCAAGGCCGCAGCGGGAGAGAATTCGACCGTCGATCCATTCTTCTGCACTATGTCCTTGATGCGCTGCTCTGCGCTCGTTTGGGCCTCTTCGAGCATACCGGAGGATTCTGCTTGCGTCCTGGCCGTGGACTGGAGGTATTCCACCCCCGCCTCCCGGTCAGCGCTGGAAATCCTGTTCCACCAGCCGCTTTCATCCGCGGCGATCCTGTAGGAATCCATCGTGATCGAGAGGATCTTCGCAGCAGGAAGTGACGCCTTGACGCGGAGAGGACTCTTCTCGATTTCGATCGTGAACGGCTCCTTGAGATCGAAACCGGCTTTGGCGGTGAACGTTCCTATCAGGTGGATCGTCTTGGTGCTCCCCAACCAGGTGTGCAACCAGGTGTAGTCGACCATCAGCTGACGGGACACCGTGGCGACTTCCATGATCGGTGCGTTCTGCTCGATCACAATTATCTGATCGATCTTCACACGCGGGGTGAAATTGAAGAATTCCCGGATGCCCTGTGCTGTTGCGTGGGCGAGCTCGGTGGGTGCCTTGATAAACATCGTATAGAACGACCAGGCTCCCGCGATCAGCAGAGTGCCGGCGACTAAGGAGGCGATGATGAGACCCTTTGTTCGCATAGAGCTATTTCACTCCTTCATCCCTATCAGTTTCCTCAAGGTGTCGAGGTCGAGGATCTTATGGTGGGAAACAGTCTTGCCGGCCATGGGAGGTCTGCACGCGAGTGTACAATCCCTTTGGCACGAAGAGCCAATTTTGTGTCGGTAACATACGGTAGGGGAAGGCGAGAATCAAATTGCGCTGTTCGCTGACGGCCTCAGCAATAGCCATGCCCCTTCCCGGGAAGGATTAATCCCCTTTTCATCCTTAGGGTTGATGCAAACTATGAACCCTCATTTGTAACATCTTAAATAAAAGGGGTTGTCGTCACATCCACCAGGGAGGAATTATGGCAACGCGTTCTTTACTGGTTCTGATCACTGTCGTGCTCATGGTTTTCATTGTCACACCCCCCAATGCGGGATTTGCGCAGGATGATACGAAGGGGCGATGGGCTATCGGCTTTCACGGTGGCGGCAACATGTGGATCGATGATTACAACAAGCGGTTGGTTGGTGAGGGAGGGGATATAATGGTGCGGTATGGCATCAGCCGGGAATTCTCCGCGGGTCTTCTGGCGGGATATGAAGAATTGA
>Ga0182021_10002099_pt1 | contig 23251 bp, 20 predicted proteins | sample 612E3MmetaG_FD_120493 | JGI IMG/M metagenome (GOLD analysis project Ga0182021, IMG submission 120493) | Permafrost microbial communities from Stordalen Mire, Sweden - 612E3M metaG (Illumina Assembly) | ecosystem: Environmental > Terrestrial > Soil > Wetlands > Permafrost | place: Sweden... | reverse complement strand
CTAGCAGCGATGTTGCCGGGCCAGTCAAAATGAGAATTGCTGAACCGGAAATGGGGAAAAAATGAAAAAAACATTCACCCGGGTCCACCGGCGCACGGCGTCATCCGCTTCCACCCGGCGCGCCCTTTGCCTGGCAGGAATCGTTCGCCGAAATGCTCGCCAAACCGCCCCGCCAACCCACGACTCGCCACGAAGCAGCCCCACCGCTCCGCGAGAAGGGCGTGGCAAGTCCGCAAATCGCAGCGACCGCCGGCGGCGCGAGCTCTCGCTCAGGAGACCGCCGCCGCCGCTCACCCGGCAACCTCCCGGCCCCGACGGCCAACGATGGCTCACAAAATGGCTAACAAACCATAGTGAAACCATTGTGTAAAATAGTTCAAGAAAGTGTTGAATCCCCAATGAAATCAGGCTATTTTCACAGTTGAAATCGGCCTTTCTCAGGCCGATTCCAACGGCCACCGCAAGCTTTCTGACCCATTTCATGTTCTGTTCCTTTCGTAATCAACCGACCCCAGGCAACCAACGGGCCGAGGGTAAACTGTCAGGAACCGGCAGGCAAGAGGAAACGACAGAGGAAACGAATGGCAAAATAGTGCTTGCCTGCGGCCCCAAAGCGGCTAGACTCCGGGCAAATAGAACGACTCGCCAGTTTCAAAACCAGGCAAATCCTCAGTTGAACCGGCTTCAGTGATGATTTGAGACCCGATGGTCGGGGATGGTCGAGAAAGGGCGGTCAATCGAGAAACAGAGTCAGCATGAGTACAAAACTGTTTGTTGGGAATCTTTCTTTCAAGGCGACCTCGGAGCAGCTCCGGGATCTGTTTGCCGCTCACGGGACGGTCGTCGAGGCCGAGGTGGTCAAGGACCGGTTTAACGACCGCCCACGTGGGTTCGGATTTGTCACCATGGAAACCCAGCCGGGGGCTGAGGCGGCGATCCAGGCCCTGAACGGCAAAGAGCTGGAGGGTCGCGCGCTGACGGTCAACGTGGCGCGCCCGCGTGAAGAACGTCCTCCGCGCTCCGGCGGTGGCCGTGAGCCAAGCAGCTAGACCCTGCGCTGCGGGTCGCCCCCGGCGGCGGCACAACCGCTCACTCCATCTTCGCCAGGCACGCTGCTGCTTCGCGCCGCAGCGCCTGGCGGTCTGCCTGGGTCAGGCCGTGCGGGTCGAAGCGATAGCGGTAGTGCAGGCGCAGCAGCTCCCGCAACGGTCCTTGCAGGTCAGCCAGTGCCGGCTCGGTCATCACGCGCAGGAGCCACGCGGACAGCGGCTCGCTCGGCTGGCGCCCCGCTCCCCGCTCCGCCATTCTTCGTTCGATTTGATAGAATTCCGAGTCGAGTCCCGGCCAGGCGGCGGCTGCGCCCGGCCCCTGGCGGCGCTGCGCCGGCTGCCGGCGGCTGCTGCGGAAGATGATCTGGTAAAGCAGCAGGGCCAGGATCGGGGCCAGCACCCACAAGAAATACTGGCGCAGGTGGGTTTGGCCCCAGCGGAACTTGGAGAACTCAAAGACCACCCGCGACCAAAAGTCCGACAAAGCCTGCATCGGCGATGCGCGGCTGCCCTCCGCCTTGACCCACGATGCCGGGGTGGTATCGAAGTCCTGCCAGGTCCTGGCGGTCTCGTTCCACACCAGGCACCAGGCGTGCGCATCGCGCTGGCGGACGACATATTTCCGGCCCGAGGCCTCATGCACGGCATAGCCGACCGCATAACGAGCGGGGATGTCCAACCGGCGCAAGAGCAGGACGGTGGCGGTGGCGAAGTATTCGCAGTGGCCGCTGCGCGTGCGCAGGAGGAATCGGCTCAACGGGGTTTCATTCGTGCTGCTGAGTCTGCCGAATCCCTGCCAGGTGCGGTAGCGGAACTTGTCCGGGTCCTGGAAGAAGCCGGCGAGTGCGCGCAGGGCCTGTTTGCGATTTTGGGGCTCCAATTGCAGCTCGGCAATCACCTGGTCGAGCGCGGGGATTTCTCTTGGCGGAACATGGAGGTCTTCGTTCATGTTGCCTGGAGAATCAATCGTTTCACCCGGCCCGTAGAGGGCATCGAAGACCACCAGGCCAGGCCCCTGCGCGAGAACGGCGCCCAGAAGGCTTTTCTGCAGGCTGAACGCTAACAAGTTCTCCAACCGACCACTGCCTGTCGGCAAGGGCAACAGGGCACTACCGCCGGGAAGATAACAGGCCAGGTTGACGGCCACGCTGTTGGTTTTGCCCGGTAATAGATTCCAGGTGGTATGGTCGGGTTCATCGGTAACGGGCTCATACCGGTCTTTGGCAACGTCGGCGTACCAGATGCCCGTCTTGTAGGTGCGGTAGCTCGCCTCGCGCAGCAGGGCGGGCGCCCGGCTGCCCTCTTTGGGCTCGAGGCGAATGACGATTTTGCCGGAGGTTTTTAACCGGCCAATATGGCCCAGAGCGGTCTTGCTTCGCATCGGATCAGCGCCGCCGCCTGCCGTGCGGCTGAACCACTGCGGGTTGTAATTCTCCAGCAGCCGGTAAAGCCGCCCCATGCCGATTTGGCTCCAGTAGCCCAGCCCAATGGCAGCTCCCAAGGCGGTGACCCAGACAATGACGCTAAATCGTCGTGAACGCAGCGACCAAAGCGCCCAAGCCAGCAGCCCGCACAAGCCCCAGAAGAAAGTGTCATCTTCACGGGTACGGAAAGTGGCGGAGAAGAGACAGACCGCGAAATAGGCAAACGAGATATTCACATTGGGCGACGGGGGCAAAGGCCGGTCCAGTTTGCGCGGCCTTTGCCAGCGCCAGTGCATCAGGAGCGAAATGGTCTCAGGGGGGATGCCCTCGCGGGCGTTGAAGGTCTGCGCGGCGACGAACAGGAAGAACACGGCCGGCAGCGAGCGTAGCCAGACCGCGACCGCCCGGGCGCTGGCGGCGCTGGCGCTGCGCTGGGTGGCCGGGTTCGGGTTTTGGAAGAAGCCGAGGTAATCGGCCGGACCGCCGCTGGCGGTGAAGGCATAGACCGCCACCGCCAAGAGCAGCAGCGCACAGAAGACCCAGATCCGCCGGAAGTCCTGGTCGGTAAACTCCCAGCGGATCTGGGTCCACTGCGCGCTCTCCAGCAGGGCGGCCAGGACTACACCGGCGAGGAAGTGATCGGTCTGCCAGCCCCAGAAGCACAAAGCGGCGCCAAGGAGGAGCGGCGGGGTTTTCATTGCCTTTACCGTAGCCGGGCCAAACCTTGTTCGATCTGGCCGATTTCCAGCACGTGGAAGCTATGCGGTTGGTCGCGCAACGGGCCTGGGTCGAGGGAGGGGTTCCGGCCCGGCTCCACGATGACCAGCGCGAGGATGGGCACCCCGAGAAGTCTGAGCTTCTCGATGAAGTTGCGCCGGTCGTCATCCCAGGCCACCAGCACGCAGATGCAGCCGCTCAAGGAGCCGACGTGGTTGAGCACCAGGTGCTCCAGCGCGCGGAACGATTGATCGCGACAGGCCCGCACCGAGGCCAGAATCTCGAGCATCTGCTCCATGTGGGCCAGGCCGCGGCCGGCAGTGAAGCAGTAGGATTGCGGGCCGACGAAGAGCAAATCGAGGAGTGATTCCTGGGTCTGAATCGTGCATACGAAAGACGCCGCGACCGAGACCGCTTCCTCGAACACTTCGCTGTGCGCGTGCTCGGTGAACGTGTCCAGCACCAGCGCGTGGCGCACAAAGAACTCGTCCTCGAACTCTTTCACCACCGGCTTGCCAGCCTTGGCCCAACTCCGCCAGTGAATGTGGCGCAACGGATCGCCGTTGCGGTAGTCGCGCAGGGCGACGAACTCCTCGCTCTGGCCGACGCTGGCGGCGAGGGCAACCCCGCCTTCCTGATATTTCATCGTGCCCGGCAGCGCAATGGGTGGCATGGGATAGCGCTGGGGCAGGATCAGGGCCGTCTGCGGCAGCGGCAAGGTGACGAACTTGCGCAACAGTCCCAGAGGGTCAGGGCGGGCCAGAGTTACACCGGTGAAACGGAGGACGCCGCGGCGCAGGGGCGTGAGTTCGACCCGCACTTCCGTTTCCTGATTCGGCGGGGCGGGGGGGACGGCCGCGTCCTTGACGGTCGCGAGCTTGAAAAGATTGGCGCGGCGGCGCCGGCTGACCCGGAACGAGCGAACGAGCTTGTCCTCGGCAAGCCGCACGGCGCGCCAGTCTTGAAACGATGGCCGCGGGTCGGCCAGATTCTCCAACAGGCTCAAGCCGCTCTGCGTTTCAGCGGTCAGGTTTCGGACCACAACGCGGTAGCTGAAGGGAGACCCGGCGGTGCCAAAGGTCGGAAGCAGGCGGACGGCCGAGAAACGCGCGGAGAAAGAACCGGCGAAACAAACCGCCACCAGCACAAAACACAATAGAACCGTGAAAGCCTGGTAGGAGGCGCTCAGATCGGGGTCCAATCCCGTCAAGGAAACGGCTATGAGCGCGCCGAGCATCGCCAGGCCCGGTCGGGTGAAACGCCGCTGCGCCCGGTATCGCAGTCCCGAGTAAAGGCGGTACAAGCGATAAAGGATTTTCAGGACCGGATTCACGAATCAGGCGGATTCCCTCATCAGGCCGGCACCTTTATCTTCTTCACCGCCTCATCCACCACGCCGCGCGCGGTCTGGCCGGAAAAGCGCGCCTGGGGTTCCATCATTAACCGGTGGGCAATGACCGGGACGGCCAGTTCCTGGATTTGATCGGGCGTGACGAAATCCAGGCCGTCGAACAATGCCAGGGCCTGAGCCGCTTTCATCAGCGCAATGGAAGCGCGTGGGCTGGCGCCCAATTGCACGCCCGCCGCCGCCCGCGTGGCGCCGACGAGGTCCACGATGTAACGCTTGAGCTCCTCACTGATGCGCACATCCTGCGCGGCGTGCTTAAGCGCCAGCACGTCGGCGAGCGACGCGCAGGGTTTCAGATCGTCCAACGGATGATTGTGCTCCTGGGCGGTCAAGATGACGACCTCCTCGGCGGACTGGACGTAGCCCAGCGCGAACTGCATGGCAAAGCGGTCCATCTGCGCCTCCGGCAGCGGGTAGGTGCCCCGGAATTCCACCGGGTTCTGCGTAGCGATGACAAAAAACAGGTCCGCCAGATTGCGGCGCTCGCCGTCAACACTGACCTGGCTTTCGCCCATCGCCTCGAGCAGGGCTGACTGCGTTCGCGGGGAGGCACGGTTGATTTCGTCAGCCAGCAGAATGTTGGTGAAGATGGGGCCTTCATGGAAATGGAACTGCTGATCGCGCTGGCTGAACACCGACACGCCGAGAATGTCCGAGGGCAACAGGTCGGGCGTAAACTGGATGCGCTTGAAGCGGGCGTCAATGGACCGCGCCAGGGCCTTGGCCAGGGTGGTTTTTCCGGTGCCCGGGAAATCTTCCAGCAGCAGGTGTCCGCCGCTGGCCAGGCCGGCCAGCAGCTTGCGCGTCGAGCCGGCCTGGCCTTGCATAATCCTGGCGATATTGGCGCTGATTCTCTGGTAAACCTCGCGGGCGGCCTGGTGATTGGTGGATCTCATGGTTTAAGTCTTATTTACAGGCAGAAAAATCTTGTTTCCGGGCAGCAGTTCAGTAACTTCGCGCCCCATGAAAGTCGAATTCTACGGCCATGTCCGTCAGTACCATAACATTAAATCAGAAATTGATAAGAATATTCAGACGGTTCTGAAGAGCGGCCAATATGTGATGGGCCCCATGCTCAAGCAGTTCGAGGCCGAGCTGGCTGCCTACCACGGCATGAAATTCGCCGTCGGCCTCGGCAATGGCACCGACGCGATTTGGCTTGCCTTGATGGCCCTCGGCATCGGCCCCGGCGACGAAGTCATCACCCACCCGAATACCTTCTTCGCGACCGCCGAAGCCATCTGGATTGCCGGCGCCACCGCCGTCTTTGTGGATTGCTGCCCCGACAGCAAGTGCATTTGCCCCGAGAAAATTGAGGCCGCCATCACCCCCAAGACCAAGGCCATCATCCCCGTCCACCTTTACGGTCAGTGCGCCGATATGGTTGCCATCAAGAAAATCGCCGATAAACACCAGCTCAAGCTCATCGAAGACAATGCCCAGGCCATCGGCGCGCACGGACCGAAGTTCAAGATCGGCCAGCTCAGCGACGCCGCCACCACCAGCTTCATCATCCAAAAGAACCTCGGCACGTTCGGCGACAGCGGCGCGCTCGTCACCAACAACGCCGACCTTGACGCCACCGTGCGCAAGCTGCGCAATCACGGCTCCAATGCCCGCAACGTCCACAGCTTCGGCTTCAACAGCCGCCTGGACGATCTGCACGCCGGCATCCTCAGCGCCAAACTCAAACACATTGACGAGTATAACGACGCCCGCCGCCAGTGGGCCGCCCGCTACACCAAGGGCCTCAAGGGCTGCAAAACCATTGACCTGCCCGTCGAGCTGAAGGGCTATCGCCACGTGTTCCACCTCTACGTCATCGAAACCAAGAAGCCCGAGTGGCGCGACCAGTTGGTGGATTTCCTGGTCAAAAACGGCGTGGACGCCAAGACCCATTACTCGATTGCCATCCACAAACAGGCCGACTATCCGTGGGGCAAGCAGGCCCGCATCGTCGGCAGCCTGGCCAACGCCGAAGCCAACGCCGCCTGCTGCGTCAGCCTCCCGATTTTCCCCGAGCTCACAGCGAAGGAAGTGGACTACGTCGTCGCCAAGGTCAAAGAATGGGACAAGCAGTTCGCATGAGTAAATACTCCGTCCTCGTTGTCGGCATGGGCAAACGCGGCATGCACCACGCCACCGCCTTCAATGCCAACCCCAAATTCCAAGTCACCGCCATCTGCGACATTGATCCGAAACGCCTCGACGACGCTGCCGCCAAGCTCGGCAATCCGCAGAAGGGCAGCAATGCCGCCGCGCTGGCGAAGGCGGTGAAGCCCGACGTGTTTTGTTTCTGCACCCTGCCGAACCTGCGAACGCCGATGATCAAGGCGGCAATTGGCGGCGGCGCAAAGCTCATTGCGTTCGAGAAGCCCGTTACGCTTACCAGCGCCGAACTCTTCACAATTCGCGACTTGCTGCGGAAGTCAGGCGCCAAAGCCGTCGTCAGCCACCAGCACCGCTATGGCAAACACTACCAAAAGGTGAAGGAGATCATCGCCAGCGGCGCGCTGGGCCGTGTTCATACCGTCTATGGCAGCGCCACCGGCTGGATGACCCACATGCTCTCCCACCTCATTGATTACACCTGCTGGTTCAATAACTACACGCCGGCCACCTGGGTCATGGCTCAGGCCGCCGGCCGCGCCAAGTTTGGGGATAACCATCCGTCGCCGGATTACATCGGCGGCTTCGTGCAATTCGCCAACGGCGTGCGCGGCATCTACGAATGCGGCGCCGGCGCGCCCGACCAGCCCGAAGTCGCCAAGTGGTGGGGCAAGAACCGCATCGGCGCGCAGGGCACCGAGGGCTTCGCCGAGGTCCTCACCAACGGTGGCTGGCGCGCAGTGACCAGGAGCGGCGGCTACCAGACCGGCGAAGGCGCCATGAATTACGACCTCGACATGCCGCCCTACATCCAGGAAATGGCCGAATGGCTGGACGACGGCCGGAAAGTCCACCAATGCAATTTCGAGCACGCCTGCCTGGGCGCCGAAATCATGCTGGCCATGCAGCGCAGCGCCATTGAGGGCGGCCAGATTCCTTTCCCCCTCGCTGCCGGCGCCGACGAGCAAGCCCTGCTCAAGGCGAAGATCGCCGAGCGCCCGGTCCTCGTCTCCTGCGAGCAGAACAAGAAGGAATTCGGCCTGGCCTGACCGCCCCGCCCGAACGGGGCTTTCCGCTCACACCAGCGGCACCAACGCAGCATAAGAACCCGGGAAACCTGGGAAAGCGTCTTGAACACAGCCTGCCCGTGGCTTACCATTCCCTTCTGCCTTCGTTGTACCCAGGTAGTCAGTGGCTAGCTCGGCCTGCCCTTCGCTGGCGCATACTTCTGCTGGCATCCTCAGGTCGAGGGCACTATCGCGCGGACCCAGGCGCAAAGCTCAGGGAACGCAAGGTAAACTCCGGCAGCCGCTCTGCGCTGTCCGGAAAAGTGGAGACGAAAACTAGCTGCTGGCGAAGGTGCCCACTCCCTCTTTTCTTCGTGCTCTTGTGCCTCCACTTGTGCTAGGATTCACCCCGATGGAAGTCATCATACAACCGAATCAGGAAGCCGCCGCGGCCCTGGCTGCCCGCATCGTCGCCCGCGAACTGCGCACCAACCCTCAACTCGTCCTGGGCCTGGCCACTGGCAAGACCATGGAGTGCGTCTATCGCCACCTCGTCCGCCTGCACCAGACCGAAAAGCTCGACTTCTCTCTCTGCCGCACCTTCAACCTCGACGAGTATGTCGGCCTGTTCCCTTCCGACCCCAATTCCTACCGCTATTACATGAATCACCACCTGTTCCGTCATGTGAACGTGGACCCGCGTAACACCTATCTCCCCAACGGCCTGGCGACCGATCTTGAGGAGGAATGCCGCCGTTACGAGGCCACGATCAAGCGGTTTGGCGGCATTGACCTGCAAGTTCTCGGAATCGGCAAAGCCGGCCATATCGGCTTCAACGAGCCCCTCTCCGCTCTCCGCTCCCGCACTCGCGTCAAAGCCCTCACGCCCGTCACCCTCAAGCAGAACGCCGCACCTTTCGGAGGCGAAGATAAAATGCCCCGCCGCGCCATCACCATGGGCGTGGGCACCATTCTCGAATGCCGCCGTTGCCTCCTGCTTGCTACCGGCAACAGCAAGGCCAAGGTCATCGCCCAAGCCGTCGAGGGCCCCATCACCAGCATGATTTCCGCCACCGCCCTCCAACTGCACGCCCGCTCCACTGTCATCGTGGATGAAGAAGCCGCCAGCAACCTCATCGAGAAGGACTACTACCGCTGGATCTTCGACAACGAGCCCGAGTGGGAGGAATATCGCTGATCTCCGTAAATCGGTGCTGTCCGCTGTGACTTACGACGGCATGTGTTGCGGGCACAAGAAAGTGACCCGGATGCCGTTCTGTAATAGCGCCTCACGATGTTCCCACGAGTCTGGATCCACGGCGTTTAGCACTTCAGGTGCGTTCCGACTCGCCTTGGCGACGGCTGCATGAACACGGTTCGAACGCTCAAAGCTTGAGCAACTCGCGCAGCGCGGCTTTCACTGCGCTGTATTGCTCGGCAGACAGGATGCCGAGGCGGCGAGTGAGTTTGGTGGAATCAAAGCTGGCCAGGCCCTGCACATTCACGGCGGAAACCTTCGGCAGCCAGCGCGGCTTGCCGAGGGCGACTTCGCCGCGCAAGCCGCGAATCTGCGAGGTGAGCGGGGCGACGATTACGAGTGCGCGAGCGTCGGCGGGCTCCGGATAGGCGAGGACAAGCACCGGCCGGCTTTTCTCAACCATGCCGAGGTCCGCAAACCAGACTTCGCCGGGTTGAGCCTCAATAGGCACCGAATGCCTCCGTCCACGCCGCCGCCTGTTCGTCGGCGGAGAGCAGGGGTCTCGACATCAGGCTGACATCGAAGGGCAGGCCCTTGCGAATTTCGATCTGGGCCAGGAGCATGTTGACCGCCTCGGCAGGGCTGAGGCCCAGCCGGTGGAGGATTCTCTCGGCGCGGCGCAGGCGCCGCAGGGGCACCTGGGTGCGAAAGACTGTCGTTGGACTGCTCATGAGGTGAGTGTGGCTGAGGGGGTTCCGTGCGTCAATGAAGGACCGGGGTAAGCCAGGCAGGCGCGGATGTCCTCCGGCTCAAAGTCGGGGTAGTCCTGGAGAATTTGCGGTTCGGTAGCGCCATTGGCCAGCATGTCGAGCACGTCCTTGACGCGGATGCGCATGCCGCGGATACAGCTCCGGGAACCACAGACAGCGGCGCTGGGCCGAGACGCCACTACGCCCACAGCGATTCGGTGGTGGCGTAGATGACCACTTGTTCGGGCGGCAAGGACTTGGGGTGGTGGCGCCAGCCGCCGCGGGCGCGGCCTGCGCAAGGGGTCCGGAGGCCAACCAGGCGCCGGCTGCGCCATACACCGAGGAACGAATAAAAGTCCGGCGGTCAATCGCACGCACGAAGCAAAGCACCTCTGTCGCCGGCTCTCAGGTCAGATCTTCACTTTGAATTGCTCGCCCCGCTTGAGCGAGGCGGCAAAGCCGGCCAGCAGTTTGGGAATCAAATCCAAATCCTTGAGGCTGACCACTTCCACCGGCGAATGCATGTAGCGGTTCGGCAGGCTGACCAAGGCGCTGGCAATGCCGCCGCGCGTCCAGAAGATTGCGTCCGTGTCCGTGCCGCTGGTCGAAGACATGGCCTCGTGCTGAAGCGGGATTTTCTTCGCCTGCGCCAGCGCCTCGAGCCGCGCCACGACTTCGGGATGATTGCAGCCGCCGTGGGTGACCGTCGGGCCTTTTCCGACCCTGGTGTCGCCGTGCTGGGCTTTGCTGACCGTCGGATAATCCGTCGCGTGCGTCACATCCACGACCAGCGCCACGTCGGGCTTGAGCGCGTAGGCGATCTGGCGCGCGCCCAGCAGGCCGACTTCCTCCTGCACGTTCGAGACCGCGCAGACTTCGGCCTGCAATTTGGCCTTGGATTCCTTCAGCAAGCGCAGCGCTTCGGCCACGGCGAAGGTGCCGATGCGATTGTCGAATGCCCGGGCCACCGCCAGATCGTTGCGCAGCAGATCAAACTCGTTGGTCAGCGTGATCGGGTCGCCCGTGCGGACAAGTTTCTCGGCCTCCTTGCGGCTGGGCACCCCGATGTCAATGAACAGATCGTGAATCTTGGGCGGTTTAGGGTCCTTGTCGTCTTTCATCAGGTGCGGCGCGACGTTGCCGACGACGCCTTTGACCGGGCCGTTGCGCGTGTGAATCACCACTCGCTGCGCCTTGGTGATCGCCGCGTCCACGCCGCCCATTTTGCGGACATAGATGTAGCCCTGGTCATCAATGTAATTGACCGCCATGGCGATTTCGTCGGCGTGGCCGGCGAGCATCAGCCGGGGCGAACCGCCTTTGTTGAGCACGGCGACGCAGTTGCCGTAGGCGTCGGAGAACGTTTCATCGGCGAATTGTTTGGCGTAGTCGAGCCAGACCCGCTGGCCGCGCACCTCGTGGCCAACTGGGCTGGGGGTGTTGACGAGCGTTTTGAGGAATTGGAGAGATTGTTCGCGCATGGCTGAATTAAAGCGAGAACCGGGGAAAGTGGAAAGCCCAAAGCCGTCCCCGGCGCAAAATGACATTGCGCGACCGCCTTTTGACGGGTACGGTGCTGGCATGAAATGGGATCAGCTTTGCGACGACCCCGCGTTGGAGAACATCCCCTACCGGGTGGAATTTGCCCGCCACGGTCAACTGGTTATGAGTCCACACCGCAGCTACCACAGTATTTTCCAGAGCCGCATCATCCGCCACCTTAATCAGCTTCTACCCGACGGTGAAGCCATGCCTGAGTGCCCGATTGAAGTCAAGACCGGTACTGTGGTCGCAGACGTGGCCTGGGCCTCCCCGACGAAAGTGAAGCGCAATTTTGACTTGCCAAGCTGGGCAGAATCCCCGGAAATTGTGGTGGAAGTGCTCTCGCCCTCCAATACCGGCGACGAAATCCGCAACAAGCGCAACGCGGTGTTTGCCCGCGGGGCCGGTGAGTTCTGGGTGTGCGACCGGAAGGGAAATCTTGAGTTCTTTGGCCCGCGCGGGCGTCTCAGCAAGTCCCGGCTTTGCCCGCAGTTTCCTTCCTGCATCGCACACTGAAAGCTTCAAAGCCAACCGGTCTCGGGAGGCCGGGAATGAGCGGGCGACGGAGGCCACACGCCGCCCATGCCACACCAACGAACTCTTCCCGGTCTGAAATCGCCAGTTGACCGCCGGCGGTTGCAACTACCAGCCGCGTTGATTTCGCGGTCGTTGGTGGTTTGACGGTTAAGAACAGCCCAGGCTCTCGCCGCAGTTCAGGCACTTGTAGCAGGCGCCATTGCGGACGGTGACGTGGCCGCAACTGGGACAGGCGGGGGCGTCTTGCTGGAAGTGGGCCACGGAGTCGTTGAGGCTTCTCACGGGCCGGGCAGCCGGGCCCGGAGAGGCGTGGCTGGCGGGGGAACGGCCTTTGCCGTTGCCGTCGTGGCCGGATTGCAGGTCCACCAACTCGCTGTCTTCGGCCAGCGGCAGGTCGCGCACGGGGCGGTTGACCTTCTTTTTCACTTCCTCTTGCAGGCCGGGAATGGCCAGCTCGGGCTGATTGCGGTTGGGCGCGTTGGCTTCGCGGAAGCCGGGGATGAATTGCAGGGCCATCCAGCGGAAGACGTAGTCGGTGATGGAGGCGGCGTTGCGGATGTCGGGGTTCTTGGTGAAGCCCGAGGGCTCGAAGCGGACGTGGGCGAATTTGCGGGCTAGGGCGTCGAGGGGCACGCCGTACTGCAGCGCCAGGCTGGTGAGCGTGCCGATGCCGTCCATCAGCCCGCCAATGGTCGAGCCTTCCTTGGCCATAGTGATGAACAGCTCGCCGGGCTGGTTGTTTTCGAACAGGCCGACGGTCAGATAGCCTTCGTGGCCGGCGATGTCGAACTTGTGGGTGATGGCGGTGCGGGTGTCGGAAAGGCGGCGGCGCAAGGGCTTGCCGGCTTGGGCGGTGAGCGCGGCGATCTCGGCTTCGAGTTGCTTGATACGGGCTTCGAGGATGGACTTGTCGCCACCGCCCGCTTTGTCGCCTCTTTCATTAGTGCGCTTGGTGTTGAGCGGCTGGGAGCGTTTGGAGCCGTCGCGATAGATGGCGACGCATTTCAGGCCCATCTTCCAGGCCTGCATGTAGGCGTCGCGGATGTCCTCGACGGTGCTGGTGTTGGGCATGTTGACGGTCTTGGAAATCGCGCCGCTGATGAACGGCTGCGCGGCGGCCATCATTTTGAGGTGCGCCAGGGATTGGATGCTCCGCTGGCCGCGGTAGGGCTTGAACGCGCAATCGAACACCGGCAGATGCTCCGCCTTCAAGCCGCTCAAAATCGCGGCGCCGCCCTCTTCCACGTCCTCAATCGTGTCAAAGCGCTCGATGTGCGCGACGATGCGCTCGCTTTCCGGCGCGCGGTAGCCCAGCCGGCGCAACCCTTCCGGCACCGTGCGGTTGACGATCTTCAGCATCCCGCCGCCGGCCAGCAGTTTGTACTTCACCAAGGCGATGTCAGGCTCGATGCCGGTTGTATCGCAGTCCATGAGGAAGGCAATCGTGCCGGTCGGGGCCAAGACAGTGACTTGCGCGTTGCGGTAACCGGTGGCGCGACCGCGTTCGAGCGCGCCGTCCCAGCACTTGCGGGCCTCGGCTTTCAAGTAACTGAATTCCTGGCTCGGTTGGATTTCCTCGACCGCGTCGCAATGCTGCTTGATGACGCCAAGCATGGCTTCAACGTTGTCCTCGCTCAGCGGCTGGTTGACGTGGGCGCACCGCGCGTCGTGATAGCCCTGGAAGGCGCCCATGACGCCCGCGATTTCGGCCGATTGCTCGTAGGCGTGACCGGTCATGATGGCCGTAATGGCGCCGGCCAGCGCGCGACCCTCATCCGAGTCGTAGGGTAGCCCGTAGCTCATAATGAGCGAGCCGAGGTTGGCGTATCCGAGGCCCAGGGTGCGGAAGAGGTGGGAGTTCTCGGCGATCTCTTTGGTTGGATAGCTTGCGTTATCCACAAGGATTTCCTGCGCGGTGATGAAGATACGCACGGCGGCCTTGAAGCGCTGGACATCGAAGGTGCCGTCTTCGCGTTTGAACTTCATCAGGTTGAGCGACGCGAGGTTGCAGGCGGTGTTGTTGAGGAAAACGTACTCGGAGCACGGGTTGGTCGAGTGAATTGGCTCGGTGCCTTTGCAGGTGTGCCAGCGCTGAATGGCCCCATCGTATTGCAGCCCGGGGTCGCCACAGGTCCAGGTGCCTTCGGCGATTTTGTGCAGCAGGGCGCTGGCGTCTTTCTTCTGGAGCGGCTGGCTGGTGGTGACCGCGCGCGTCCACCATTCCTTGCCCTCGAGCGCCGCTTGCATGAACGCATCGCTGATGCGCACGGAAAGGTTCTCGTTCTGATACATGACGCTGCCGTAGGCGTCGCCGTTGTAGGAGCCGTCGTAGCCTTGCTCGATGAGGGCCCAAGCCTTCTTCTCCTCCTTCATTTTGGCTTCGATGAATTCCTCGATGTCGCCGTGCCAGTCGCGCAGGGTGTTCATTTTGGCGGCCCGGCGCGTCTTGCCGCCGGACTTCACCACGTTGGCGACCTGATCATAAACCTTGAGGAACGACAACGGGCCGCTGGGGCGGCCGCCGCCGCTGAGCTTCTCTTTGGCGGAGCGGAGGGGCGAAAGGTCAGTGCCGGTGCCGGAGCCGAATTTGAACAGCATCGCTTCGCTGTGGGCCAGGCGCATGATGGACTCCATGTTGTCCTCGACCGACTGGATGAAACAGGCGCTGCATTGCGGATACTCGTATGGGGTTTTCGCCCGCTCCGCATGGCCGCGCTTGGGATGGTAATACCAGTTGCCGCGGCTCGCGCCATTGCCGATGCCATACTGGTGATGGAGGCCCACGTTGAACCAGACCGGCGAGTTGAATGCCGCGTATTGGTTCAGGCAAAGCCAGGTCAGCTCGTCACAAAATACTTCTCCGCTGGCTTTGGTGAAGTAACCGTCTTTGACCCCCCAATCCGCGATCGTGCGGCAAACACGATGGATGAGTTGGCGCACGGAAGTTTCGCGCTCCGGCGTGCCTTGCTCGCCATAGAAGTACTTCGACACCACCACCTTGGTGGCCAGCAGGGACCAAGTCTTCGGCACCTCGACGTTCTCCTGCTTGAAAATGACCTTGCCCGCGTCGTCCGTGATTTCGGCGGTGCGTTTTTCCCACTCCAACTGCTCGAAGGGATTGGTATGCGGATCACTGAAAGTGCGTTCGAGGCTCAGCGTTTTCTTGGCTGAGGAAGCCTCGCCTCTGGGGGCGCGAGTTGCGGTGACGGTCGTGGACCGGCGGCGGCCCTGGGGGGGGGCGCCAGTCAAAACTGGTTCACTGACATCAATCATGGTTTTGCCTTTTCACTGCTGTTCCGCCCATGGTCTGCGTTGACCAACCTTCAACAAGAGACCCGGCAGATTTGGTTCAAATTCGCCAATTGCTAAACATTCGGGCCTCTCCTCGAGGCCCTCAAAAAACCCCATTAGTTGGGTAACGCTGCAACCTTATCCACCACATATTGGGGGGACAAGAAAAATATTTAAGAATATTTACGCGAACGTTATTCCCTCAGAAAACGTTGAGAAATCACCGGCAGGATGCTCGCTTTAAGAACTTATTCGCACCGGTGAACAACCGGCGGGTGAACAAATCGGAGCCGCTCAGAGCGCCGTTTTCCCGCCTGAGCGTCTGAATTTCCGCACCGGTTCGATGGTTTTGGGGCGGGGTTTGGGCACCAGAATGATCGGGCAGCCTTCGTAGCCGAAAGCGACGCGCATCTGGTCCGCGAGGTACTTCTTGTATTGGGCCGAGAGAAGTTCGTCGCGGTTAACGAACAGCAGAAACGTCGGCGGGGACTGTTTCACCTGGGTGGCGTAGAAGAACTTCAAGCGGTGGCCTAAATCGCTGACGGGCTGGCGGCGCTCCACCGCATCCTGTAACGTGCGATTCAGGATGGCCGTCGGAATCGTCTGCTGCAACTGCGCGGTGACATAGCGCACCGCTTCGAGCAGGCGGTCGAGGTGGAAGCCGGACCTGGCCGAAGTGAAAATCACCGGCGCGTAATCGAGAAAGAACAACTGTTGCTGCACCCACTGGCCGAACTCCGCCAGCGTCGTCATGACGTTGGGCGCGTGCTTGTTTTCCTTTTTCCGACGCCGCTCAATTTCATCTCGGCGCGCCTTGCGAACGACTTCATCCATCAGGTCCCACTTGTTCACTACTACGATGCAGGCCTTGTGTTCCTCAACGATCCGGTCGGCCACCTTTTTGTCCTGCTCGGTGATGCCGGCTTCGGCGTCCAGGACCAGGATGGCAATGTCACAGCGGGCGATGGAATCCTCGGCGCGTTTGACGCTGAAGAACTCGATCGAATCGCCGATACGCCGCGTCTTGCGCAGGCCCGCAGTATCAATCAGCACATAAGATTGCCGCACGCCGTCCGTTTCAACCTCAAAGGGCACATCCACGGCATCGCGGGTCGTGCCCGGAATCGGGCTGACCACTACACGGTCGGACCTGGTGAGCGTATTAATGATGGATGATTTGCCGACATTAGGGTGGCCAACAATGGCGAGTTTGAGCGGAGCGACGGGAGAGCCGTGGAGCGGGGAGCGTGGAGCGTCTTCTGGTTGGCCGGCTTGGCTGCCACTGACTACTGACAACTGATTACTGATCACTGATAACTGACCACTGCCCCCCGGCAGCAGGGCCGCCGCGGCATCCATGAGGGGTTCGATCCCTTCGCCATGAATAGCGCTGACGGGAAAAACCTTTTCAAAACCAAGCTCTGAGAATTCAAGAGCGCCGGGCTCGGCCCGGTGAGTGTCCACCTTGTTGACCGCGATGAGCACCGGTTTGCCGCTGCGGCGCAATCGCGCGGCAGCCTCGCGGTCCAACGGCACGACGCCCTCCTGCACGTTCACCACAAGGATGATGAGATTGGCGGCCTCGATGGCGAGCTCCACTTGCGCGAGAGCCGCTTTGACGATCACATCGTCTGCCTTCTCACCGCGCACCAGGCCGAGGCCGCCGGTGTCCACGAGCGTGAAGGGCCGTCCTCGCCATTCTGCTTCCGCGCTGATGCGGTCGCGTGTCACGCCGGGCTGGTCGTGAACGATGGCAATGCGGCGGCCGACGATCCGGTTAAACAACGCCGACTTGCCGACATTCGGCCGGCCGACAATGGCAATTAAGCCTGGCATCTGCAGAATTGTTTCGATTACCCAATGGACTGGCAGCCTGCGCCAGTTGCAGTGCATCCTAATTCCTGTTTGGCCGGGATCAAGCCAGAAGTCCTCTCGTGCCGTGCTGCAACAGAGTGCCGCGTGAGGGCACGCGGCCTACAAGCGCCTACCCCTGCTCCTGTAGGCCGCGTGCCCTCAAGCGGCGTTTTGGGGTGTACCACTCTCTGTCAACTTCTTCTTTTCTTAAAACATTTTCCTGTCTTAAATTTTCCTGTCTTTTCTTTCCACTCTGTTGCGGCCTTGCCGCGCTGGGAAATATTGGGGCTAGGATTTGGGCCGTCACCGTGCCTCACCAGCGGCCAGACCTTCGACCGGCGCATAGTCATCGGTCAGCACCGGACTGCGCGCGGCGCTCGGGGGTGGTTGCGCCTGCAACGCTTCCAGCCGCTCCCGGAACGCAGGCATCGTGACCCGGCGGGACTGCACCAGGGCGGCGGCTCGCTGGCGCAGGGTGTACATGTCGGCCTTGAACCCGGCCACAGTGGCCAGCAGCACCACGTTTTGACTGCTGCGGGCGGGGAACAGATACACCTGCGGGAACACCGTCTTCAACGTGCGGTAGATCGCGCCCACGATATCGGCATGCCAGCCGCTCGTGGTGCCAATGACGTTGTAAGCCGCCACACCGTTGGTGGTGAGGTGCTCGCGGACCAATTGAAAGAACTCCTTCGTTGCCAGATGCTGAGGGATGGAAGAACCGTAGCGGCCCCCCAGGTAAGCGTCGAGCAGGATTAGATCAAAGCGGGCTGTGCTGCGCCGGAGGAAAACGCGCCCGTCTTCCACGTGAACTTTCTGTCTGCCGGATTCCTTGAAGTTGAAGTAATCCTTCGCCACCTGCACCACCATCGGATCAATCTCGACGGTCTCGACCTTGACGCCGGGATAATAATGCTCGAAGGCCCGTTGCGCGCTGCCGCCGCCCAGACCAATCATAAGCACGTTGGTAAGCTGCGGGTTCCAGAGCCATGCCAGGTGGAAATATTCTGTGTATTCGAAGTGCCCTTTTAGCGGGTCCTGGAGCGACATCCGGGTCTCGGTGGCGTCGTCGAAGCACAGCGTCCGCAGGCCGTTCTCCTCTGTCACGCGAATGTGGTGGTAAGGCGAGGTGGCCTCGAATACCACTTCGGCGGAAAGCGAGGAAGAGGCCAAGATTGCACAGCCCAAGGCCGTAAAGAAATTACGTTGCATATTCGTTTATCTTGCCGAGCCCTTGCCGGCGCCGAGCCAGCGGTCCAGGCCGACGCAGAGTAAACCCAGAACAACGGTCATGACGCCCATGGCGCGGAAGATGGCGGAAACTCTCATTTGGTCAATCAGGACGAAGCCCGATACAAAGACGCCGACGATGCTGCCCACGGTGCTGGCGGCAATGATGAACCCGCTGGAGCGGCCCACCTGGGCCAGGCTTTGGGTCGAAAGCCGGATCATATAAGGCGACAGCGTGGCCAGAACCACGCACGGCATCAGGAAGATCAGGGCGCTGCCGAAGACCGGGTCCAGCTTCTGCCACAGGAGCGGGATGGGCTGGTCGGCCGGATGACGCCGGATGATGGCATCAATGAGCCAGGCGGCGCAGTTGGGAATGAGGAACAGGACCAGCCCGGCCGGGGTCAGCAGCGCCATCAGCACCGACAGCCGCTGCCACCGGTCCGCCAGCGCGCCGCCCAGATAGTAACCCAGCGCCAGCGCGATCAGCACCACGCCGATTTGGCTGACCCACACATGGAACGAGCTGCCAAAGTCCTTCGCCAGGAACCGCGCGCCGATGATTTCGAGCACCATGATGATGAAGCCGCCCAGGAAGACCAATACTGCCGCCGCCGCGTTTCTCATGGGCCGAGCATAGTGGCGGCGGCACCGAACGTCAAAGCCTGCTGATCACCGTCACGGTGACCATCCCCGTCTTCCTGCTATCAGGGTGGAAGCGGGGGCAGATCAACCGGGATAGACGCACGGTGGCGTTTGGTGGCCGTGGAGGAGAATACCTTTACTGGAGCGGCCTTCGGCGGCGCCGGACGCGGCGCTTCCAGGATGGGCACCTTGAGCGCCGGCATTTGGGGCAAACTTGACTTGAGGCTCAACTCAGCACGCTGCCCCGCAGGGACTTCAAAGCCCTGCGGGAAAGTCAGCGTGGCCACCAATTGGCGGCCAGGCACCACCTCCTTCAACTGGACGTCCACCCCGCTGGCGTTCACGGCCGGCTCGGACAAGGCTAGCAGGTTGGTTGAGTGGTTAATGAAGGTGAGGGTGTTGGTCTGCGGCTGAGCCAGCGGAGCGGCCGGCAGGACGATCTGGGGCGGGTTGATCGTGACCGCAGGTTGCACGTTGGCAAAGACTGTAATGGCAACCACCGGCACATTGGTCGAGGAAGTCTTCAGGGTAATCTGCGCCTGCACGCTCCCTGGCGGCAGGAGCGAAACCGGAGCAATGACGACCTGGAACTCCTTGCCAGGTTGAATGGTTTTCAGCTCGGCGGCAATCGCCCGATTGTTGCTTTCCGGCGCGGACAGGGTGATGGGTTCCGGCAGGTTGTTGATGACGCGCACCGTGGCGGAGGCCAGCGGCGCGTCGGCGGTGAGGTTCAGGACGGCAATTGGAGGGACGACGTCAACCGGCTTCCAAATCGTCCCTCTCAATTGAAGCACTGGCCGGGGATTGCTCTTGTCATTGCAGGTGACGGTGACTGCCTTGAAGATCTGCCCGCTGTAGCCGGCGCTGTTAAAGGAGATGGGAATAGAACCCGTCTTGCCCGGTTCCACCTTCCGGGTCCAATCGGCAGTAATGCAACCGCAGGCCTGCACCCCGCTTATTTCCAGCACTTGGTCGCCGGCATTCGTCAAGGCGTAGGTGTATTTGACCTGCTCGCCCGACTTGGCTCGGCCAAAATCGTGCACCGGCGTCTCGAACTGAATCTTGGGCCCGATGGCATTTGTGGCGGCAGATGCCGGCGGTGCCGGCGTGGCGGGGCCTGGCGCGCCCGGCGGATCGGCTCCCCCAACTGTCGTTCCCACCACTAAGATCGAAAAGGTTAAAGCCCAGCTAATTGTCCTTCTGTTCATAAGTCAGGGGCCATTATCTCGGGTATGGCTGGCGCTGTAAAGCGCGCCTTTTGCAGCGCAGGACTCAGGCGCCACGCCCCCCACCCCTCGACCTTCGGTTGGCGGCGCAAAGAACTCCACATATCTTCCCTCCCCCGCACGAAAATGTCAAAATAATAGTTGCATAGTGTACGGATTCAGCGTAATTTCATTACAAATGAGCACCAAACAACACAATCTACCGGCCCGGATTGCCGAAATCCGCGCCTTGGTCGAGCTCAGCCAAGCCCAACTGGCCAACAAGCTCGGCGTCTCCACGTCGCTCGTTTCTCATTGGGAGAAAGGCACGCGCACGCCCTCCGGGTCCCAAACCCTCGACCTCGCCCGCCACATGGGAGTGGCGCTTGACTACCTCCTCAACGCGGAAATCCGCCCTCACTTCCAACCCCGCACCTGCGTCACGTCGCCGGACCAGGACGCCATCGACCGCACCCTGCTGGACGCCTCGATGCAGGTCCATTACCTCGACACCGCCCACCGCCTCGCCGGAAAGGCCCCGGCGCCCTTCAGCCTCTGCGCCGACTTCGATTCATTCGACAACCTGGCGAACATCACTTCGCACCTGCGCGACACGCTCAAACTCAATCGCCGCGTCACCCTGGACGAGCTCAAACAGGCCCTATCCGAGTGGAACATCTACGTCTTTGACTGGCAGATGCCCTGGCACCTGTCCGGCCTCTCATTCCGGGGCGCATTCAGCGTCATCTTCATAAACTACAAGCACACGCCCGCGCGCCGCCTCTTTACCCTGGCGCACGAGTTCGCCCACGTCGTTTTCCACTTGGGCCGCGAGCAAACCGAAACCAAGGAACGAATGAGCACGGCTGTTTCCCTCGCCTCCTGCCGCGACCCCATCGAAAAACAAGCCAACGCCTTCGCCGCCGAGCTTCTCATGCCCCGTGCCGACCTCGAAAAACTTGTCAAGACCTCCGACTCGCGCTCGCGCCTGCGCGACCCCGCTTGCCTGGAAGCCGTCGCCCAGCACTTCAACGTCTCCCGCGACGCCATTTTCTACCGCCTCACCCAGCTCGACGTTTTCCGCTGGACCGAGAAGTCCACGTACTTCGTCGGCAAGTTCACCCCACCGGCGGCGCCGGAACACCGGGTCGAAGACCCCAAGAAAATCGACCGCCAGGTTGACCCACGCTTCCGGGACCTCGCCCTGTCGCTTCACCAGGCTGACAAGATTTCCACCGGCAAACTCGCGGAATGGTTCTTCGCCCCGCGCCACGTCATGGAGGAGTACCTGACGGAGCTCAGCAGCGCGAAGGAGAACGCCATCTCTGAAGGCCCCAATCATGAGGAAGAGCTTGCGGCGGCAGATTAAATGCAGACCCTCGTCTATGACACGGCCGCTATCTTCAATTTCGGCCACCGCGGCGACCTGGCGCTTCTTCTCGAAAAGCTCTCCAAAGGCCACACTCTGCTCACCACGCCTGCCGTCGTGGCGGAGATCACCGACCCGGGCCGCGCCACATACTACAAAAAGCTTCTCGCCGACTGGTTCGAGATCAAATCCGTCTCCGCCATCCCCTTTGACACCACCACCCTCGCCGCCCTGTCCAGCATACTCGACCCCGGCGAAATCAGCGTCCTGATGCTCGCCAAAGAGCTTGAGGCCACCGCCGTCCTGGACGAAAAGGCCGCCCGCCGAGAAGCCGACGGGCTTGCGGTGAAGTTCACGGGCACGCTCGGCCTCCTTCAGCTCGCCCTGAAAAGAAAATGGGTGAAGGAGCCCGAGTGCCTCACCCGCGTCCGCCAGCTTTGTGACCGGGGCTTCCGCATCCCCCGACCAGCCCCACACCACACCTTTGCCGAGTACATCCTCACGGTTCAGTAAGGGTCTGCTCCTGCCCTACGTCCCGCTCGGCCGGTTCGCCGGTCTGCGCCCCGCCGAGGGCAAGCAAATCAAACTGATTGTAGATTGATGCAGGTTGATGCACACTCGCGCCGCTTATGCCAGGTGCAGCCAGCAATTCAGGCATCAGGGACAATCATCGCCGCGGCCTAGTCGCCAATTTTTTGAAAGCAAAAACCAGGGACGACTCGCGACTCTCGGTTGTCTCCGCCTGTTTCACCCGACCATGACCACTCCAGCTAATCCACCTCGCGACACGAAGGAACCAGCTAGATCAGGCGGCGAACTCTTCATCGTCGACAACAGTGACGAGTCTTGGAAGGGCCTTCGTTACCTCCAGGACTGGACCGAAATCGCCAGCGCCTTCGACATCGCCACCGGCTTCTTTGAAATTGGCTCCCTGCTTGCCCTCGACGGCAAATGGCAGAAGCTCGACCGCATCCGGATCCTGATGGGCGACCAGGCCAGCGCTCGCACCAAACAGGCGATCCTCGAAGGCCTCCGGCAGCATGTCTGTCGGAAACTCGACGCCAGCCTGGAGAACGAAAAGGAATCCAACGACCTGCTGGCCGGCACGGCAGCGATTGTCCAGGCCATGCACCAGGGAAAAATCCAATGCCGCGTTTACGCCAAACGGAAATTCCACGCCAAAGCCTACATCACCCACCCTCGGGTTGCTGTCATCGGCTCGGTCGCCCTGGTCGGTTCCAGCAATTTCACGGTCCCGGGCCTCACTCAAAACATCGAGCTCAACATCCAGATTCGCGCCCCCGGCGACGTCTCCCAGCTTCAGGCTTGGTACGAGCAACACTGGCAGGAAGCCGAAGAGATCACGCCCGACGTCATCAAGGTAATCCAGCGCCACATTGCCGATTACACCCCGTTCGACGTTTACACCAAAGCCCTGCAGGAGCTTTTTGAGCACCACACCCCAAGCGAAGCCGAGTGGGAAAATGGGGAATCGCGAATTTACCCAGTTCTGGACCATTACCAGAAAGAGGGCTACCACTCGCTGCTAAACATCGCTCGCCAGCACAACGGCGCCTTCCTCTGCGACGGTGTTGGCCTCGGCAAGACTTTCGTCGGCCTTATGCTCATTGAGCGCTTGGTCATGCGCGACAAGAAACGCGTCATGCTCCTGGTCCCCAAGTCCGGCCGTAAGGCGGTTTGGGAGCGCAACATTCGTTACTACCTTCCCCACCTGCTGAACGGCTTCCTGCCCTTCAAGGTGTACAATCACACCGACCTAATGCGCGGCCCTAGTAAGGCACCACGAAACAATAACATGAGCAATTAGGTGTTGGGCTCAATGGCATAGTTCCACTCGCCGTGAAACTTTGCCGGGGTAATATTGACGCGACCCATCTCTTCGTCGCTCACGACTAT
>Ga0182021_10002098_pt1 | contig 23263 bp, 19 predicted proteins | sample 612E3MmetaG_FD_120493 | JGI IMG/M metagenome (GOLD analysis project Ga0182021, IMG submission 120493) | Permafrost microbial communities from Stordalen Mire, Sweden - 612E3M metaG (Illumina Assembly) | ecosystem: Environmental > Terrestrial > Soil > Wetlands > Permafrost | place: Sweden... | reverse complement strand
GACCGATGTGGAGCTGAGGGGGATCGAACCCCTGACCTCGTGAATGCCATTCACGCGCTCTCCCAGCTGAGCTACAGCCCCGCACAAGGCGTGTCAAATATACCCACTGGGGACCCTAAAGTCAACGCCTGCGGGCGCTTGAATCTCCAGAGCACATTCAGTATGTTACAATGAGATTACGCCTTTTCACTTCGCGCATCAGAACATGAAAGACATCGGAAGAGCATTCGGTCTCCCGTTCAAGGATCCCTCCTGGGCGTCCAAGTTCCTTATCGCCGGACTGTTCATGCTTCTCTGCATCCTCGGGATCGGGATTCCGATCATTGTGGGGTACCTCATACAGGTCACGCAGCGCGTGATACGCCGCGAGGAGCACATTCTTCCCGAGTGGAACGATATCGGGATCAAATTCGTGCTGGGGTTCAAGTACTGCGTCGTGTATTTCATCTACTTCATACCGGTGTTCCTCCTTGTCATTCCTGTGATCGGGCTGGCTGCCGCGACGAGCACGACCGACGCGCCCGAACTCGTGGGCATCCTTACCATCGTCTACATGTTCGGGTTCACGCTGCTTGTGATTCCGTACTCGCTCCTCCTCACCGCGATATTCCCGGTCATCGCATACCGGTTCGCGCTCCGTGAAAAAATCAGCGACGCGATCGACCTGGGGAAGATCTTCAGGGACTTCCGGGTCGCCTGGCAGAACACGGTGGTTGTGGCGCTCATATCGATCGGCATCGAGTCCCTCGCCTTTGTCGGCATCCTTTTTCTCATCATCGGCGTCCTGTTCACCGTGTTTTACGTGTACCTCGTCGCGGCCGCAATGCACGGCCTCCTGTATCTTGAACTCCCGGCGGAACGGAGCGTCGAGTAGATGAGAGGAGGGGCTCTTGCGGGGATGATGATTGCGGCGGTCGCCGGATGGAGCTGCAAGGGAACGGCGCCGTCAGGCCCCGACGGGAGTCCTTCCACGATTATCTTTCCCGTCAACAACATCAGCTACTCACAGCAGGTCCAGCCGCTGTTCGATCAGGCGTGCAACTCGACGTCGTGTCACGGGAGCGGAACGCAGACCAATCCCCTGGTCCTCGCATCGTACGGACAGGCGGTCCTGACGATCCCGGGAATTGTCGTTCCCTCGAAAGCGAGTTCAAGCGTGCTCGTGCTCCGCATACAGGGGAGCGTCGGGGCGCGGATGCCACCCGGGCAGTACCCGCTGAACCAGAATCAGATCGACGGCATCCGTACATGGATCGCCGAAGGCGCGAAGGACAACTGACCAACCATCCCTCCCGCTCACGCCGATGTACGCGCGTCCCTCCCCCAGTGCAGCTTCGCCCTCAGAAGATCGAAATAGGACCTGTCCGTACGCCTGACGAGTCTGACGGTGTACCCTGCTTTGCGCAAGGTGATTTCCGCCGGAGGCGTGAGAATCGCCACCTCCTGACCGTCCGCCGCGAGAAGGATCTCATCGCTCTCCGAATGGGCCACGATCCTGATAACGCTTGACGCGGGAATGATGAGCGGCCTCCCGCTGAGCGAGTGCGGCGAGATCGGGGTGATCCCGATGACGTCGCTCCCCGGGGTGACAATGGGACCGCCGTTCGAAAGCGCGTAGGCGGTAGACCCGGTGGGAGTCGAAACGATGACACCGTCGCCTCTGTAGGTGACAGCAAATGCCCCGTCGACATGCGTCTCGATATCGATCACACGCGATGACCGTGATTTGTCCAGAACGATGTCGTTCATCGCGGGAAATACCCGTGCGGGGTCTGCTGTCGTCCGGACCTCGATGACGAGCCTCTCATCGACGACGTACCTCCCGGCGAGTATGTCGCCGACCACCCGGACGATTTCACCGGGAGCAAGTTCAGCCAGAAACCCCAGTCTTCCCAGGTTGACGCCCAGGATCGGGGTCCCCCTCCGCCCGACGGCCCGCGCGGCGGCAAGGATTGTTCCGTCTCCCCCCAGCGCCACAAGCATGTCCGCGCCTTCAAGGCAGGCCTCGCGGCTCTTCAGCCGGCCCGCCGTCTGTGCGGAGCGCCCCGAGACGACGGGAGCAAGCGCCTCGTCGAGCGCATACTCCATCCCCGCGTCCTCGAGGCTCTCCAGCAGGACGATGAGGGTTTCCTTCAGGCCCGACTTGCCGGCGTTGCCGAATATCGCAAATCTCATGCAGTCGCTCCCCCGTCCTGTGGCGGCGCCGGTTCGGGCTTCCGCACTTCGTCCACATAGTTGAGCCGCAGCTCCTGCAGGAGCTGCGCGATCATCCGCGACTCCTCCGGCGTGAGATTCCCCCGGGTCCTGTTCTCAAGCATGTCGAGCGTATCAATCATCCCCTGCGCCGCGGGGAGATCGCGCTCGACCTTGTCCGTGAGCGGATTCTTGACTTTTCCAAGGTACTGCATTGTCGCGGCGTGGAGCATGACGACAAGGCGGGCGAAGAGGAGAGTCTGTTTCTCGGTTGCATCCATGGATCCGTCCTTCACTGTTTTGCTTTCCGTTGAATTTCCCAGAGCTTTGCGTATTTGGTGAACACATAGGCGGAAGAGGCGATGCAGAGCACAAGCCCGTGGATACCGTCCAGGAACCCCATCCGCAGAACGTACATTTTGAAAAACTGAAACATGGGGCGGACGATGAGACCGGCGGCCGACCACCTTCTCCCCGCTTCGGCCATGTCCCGGGCGGCAAGGGACGTGTAGGAGTTGAATTTCGAGAAATAGTGGTCGAGGTCCGGGTCGGTGTAGTGGATGAGGTCGTGCCGCGTGCGGGCGACAGGCCCCTTGATGAGGAGGCGCTCGTGGACGCGGGTTTCACTGAACTTTCCGCAATCCTTCCGGAAGAGCCGGGTAACCCGCGACGGGTACCAGCCGCCGTGCCTGATCCACTTTCCGCAGAAATATGCCCGCCGCGCGATCTCGTACCCGGCGACGCCGCGATCGTCTTCCGCAAGTATCGAACGGATCTCCGCCGCGAGTTCCTCCGTCACGCGTTCGTCCGCATCGAGCCACAGGATCCAGGCTGAATGCGCACGCGCCAGCGCTTCGTTCCGCGCAGCGCCGTACCCCCTCCAGGGGAGCACCGCCACATTCGGGGTGAACCGGCGCGCAAGCTCGACGGTCCTGTCCGTGCTGTCCGAATCGATGACGATGATCTCATCTGCCCAGGCGGCGCTTTCCAGGCAAGCGGCGATGTTCCGCTCTTCATTTTTCGTCAGCGTAATCACCGTCACCGTCGCGCGCACAGCGCCTCCTCCCCCGGCATTCGCCCCCGGGCGGGCGTGATTTCCGTCGCGATCCATCGTCAGGCACGAAATTGCAGCTGGTAGAGCTTCCGGTACAGGCCGCGCGTCTTTCCGATAAGCTCGTTGTGCTTCCCTGCTTCGACGATCTTCCCCCCCTCGATAACGACGATCCTGTCGGCATGCTGAATCGTCGAAAGCCTGTGCGCGATGACGATCGAGGTGCGGCCCGTCATCAGCCGTTCGATCGCCTCCTGGACGAGTATTTCCGACTCCGTGTCCAGGGCGGAAGTGGCTTCATCGAGGATCAGGACCGGCGGGTTCTTGAGAATCGCACGCGCCAGCGCCAGACGCTGCCGTTCACCTCCGGAGATCTTCACCCCGCGCTCGCCGATGACCGAGTCGTATCCCTCCGGCATCTCGCTGATGAACGCATGGGCGTTCGCCGCCTTTGCGGCGCTCACGATATTCTCGATGGGACACTCGTCAAGCCCGTAGGCGATGTTGTTCCTGACCGTGTCGTTAAAGAGGATCGTCTCCTGCGTGACGATCCCGATCTTGTCCCTCAGCGAACGGAGCTGCACACTGCGGAGATCATGACCGTCGATGAGTATGCGCCCGCCCGTGGGATCATAAAACCTGGGGACCAGGTCGATGAGCGTCGATTTGCCCGCACCGCTCGGCCCTACGATTGCGACGACCTCCCCTTTCCGGATGTTGAGCGTGATCCCGTCAAGGACCGTTTCCCCGTCCCCGTAGCGGAAGGAGACCCCTTCGAACCGGATGTCCGTCGTAAAGGCGGGGAGAAGAACCGCGTCGGGGGAATCCCTGATGTTGGGCTCGGTGTCCAGTACCTCGAAGACGCGCTTCCCGGCCGCGGAAGCCTCCTGAATCCTGTTGTTCACGTTGCTCAGCTCCTTGATGGGCGGCATGAGCTGAAACATCGCGAAGAGGAAACCGAGAAACTCGCTCCCTTCCATGCTCTTCCCGAGAACCTGGAGACCGCCGTACCAGATGATCACGCCCCCCGCGGCGGCGCTCAGGAACTCGGTCGCCGGCGAGGCGAGGTTCCGGATATTCGTCACCCGGAGGATTGTGCGGAAATAGCTGTTGCTCTCCCGCGCGAACTTCCTGTTCTCGAACTCCTCCATCCCGAACGCCTTGACGACCTTGACGCCCGAAATCGTTTCGTGGAGCACGGAGGTCAGGTCGGCGATCCGTTCCTGTGCAAGCCCGCTCTCCTTGTGGACGCGCCGCCCCACCCCCGCGATCACGAGGAGGACAACCGGGAAGACAACGAACGAAATCAGTGTCAGCTTCCAGCTCAGCACAAGACAGATCGTCAGGTAGACAAGGAGGAGGAGCGGCTCGCGAATCATCGTCTGGAACGTGGCCGAGATCCCGGTATTGATGATCGGCACGTCGTTCATGATCCTCGAGATCAGGTTGCCGGTCCGCTCGTTCGTGAAGTAGGCGAGCGGGAGCTCGTGGATGTGCCTGTACAGTGAATCCCTCAGATCGCGGGTGAGCCCCTGCTCGACGTAGATCATCAGGTTTGACTGAAGGTACGAGAACAGGTTCCTCAGGAGAAACGCGGAGACGATGATGATGCAAATATTAAAAAGGGAATCCGCCGGATCCGCGCGGAACACGGCGTGATGGAACGCCCCCGTGACCGCATCCTTCGCCGCGATGAGCCATCCGGGAATGAACGACGGACCGGGCGCGGCAACAGCCGCCACGGGCGACGTTTTCCCCGGATCGAAGAGCGTCGTGAGCAGCGGGATGATGAGATAAATCGACACGCCGCTGAATACGGAGAAGAATATCGAACAGACGATCGAGAGAACAAGCGTGAGCCTGTACGGGCGGATGAAGCTCAGGATGCGGGCGTAGGTGGTCATTGTTTCCGTTTCAGGGCGTTCAATGCAGTGTTTGTGATGGGGGGAAGGATCCCCTTTCCCTCTTTTTCGCGCATCCTGTATTCCCACAGTTTTGCGTACATGAGCATCGCGTAGTTTGCGTCGAGGATCGCCAGTATGAAACCGTGAAAACCGTCCCGGTATCCTCTCCGGGAGAAGAACATCCGGAGGAAATGTGAAAGCGGGCTCATCAGGATCGTGTACCACCGCGGCGCCCCGCCGCGGCCCGCCTTCAGCCGGTTCGACACATGAAGCGACGTGTATTCGTTCATCTTTTCCACATACGCGTAAATGGTGCTGTACGTATGGTGATAGAGGAATCCCTTCAGCCGGCCCTTCTTTCCGCGCGTGCCGAATCCCCCGTGAATCTCCTGGTGCTCCGGATAATAGGAGTCCTTCCTGAAAAACCTGAACTGATAGTCGGGGAACCAGCCCCCGTGTTCGATCCATTTGCCGAACGCTTCCGGCTTCCGGATAAATTCGAAACCCGCGAACCCCTTGCTGTCAGCAAGCACGTCCCTGACCTCCGCGGCAAGCTCGGGTGAGACCTCCTCGTCGGCGTCGATGACGAATATCCACTCTCCCGTGGCGTAGCCGATCCCCCGCTCCACCTGCCTGCTCGTCCCGGGATACTCGTGCGTGTAGACCCGGTCCGTATACCGGCGCGCAAGTTCCACGGTCCTGTCCGTGCTGAACGAATCAACGACGATGATCTCATCCGCCCAGCGGACACTCCCGAGACACCGCTCGATGTTGTGTGCCTCATTCAGTGTCACAAGAACGACGCTGACTCTCTCCATGGTTCATTTCACCACGAGGTTGACAAGCCTGTTCTTCACAACGATCGCCCTGAGGGGCTTTTTCCCTTCCATATGCCTCTGAACGTCCGGATCGGCAAGCGCGAGCGACTCGAGGATTTCCTCCGGCGTGTCCACCGGGACGGTGATCTTCGAACGCACTTTGCCGTTGACCTGGACAACGATCTCGACTTCCGATTTGCGGAGCATGGCGGGATCGTAGGACGGCCACGGCTCATAGGCCAGTGTCCCGGCATGACCGAGCCTGTGCCAGAGCTCCTCTGCTATGTGAGGGGCAAAAGGGGAAAGCAGGAGCACGAACGGCTCAAGAAGCTGACGGGGCCTGCCGTCCGACTTCATCACTTCATTCACGAATATCATCATCTGCGAGATCGCGGTATTGAATCTCAGGGCCTCGATATCATCTCCAATCTTCTTTATCGTAAAATGATAAATGCTTTGTAATTCAGGAGTTATAGAAATAATTCGAAGATTCGGATCAAGCTTATCGTCCTCGGTAATGAACAACCGCCAGACGCGGTTTAGGAACCTGTACACTCCTTCAACCCCCCTCATACTCCACGGTTTCATCTCCTCAAGGGGCCCCATGAACATCTCAAATAGCCTGAGTGAATCAGCGCCGTAGAGTTTAACCACTTCATCCGGATTGACGACATTCCCGCGTGATTTCGACATTTTCCTCGAGTCCTCGCCGAGTATCACCCCCTGGTGGCGGAGCTTCGAAAAGGGCTCTTTCGTGCTCACATAGCCCAGGTCGAATAGGACTTTGTGCCAGAACCTCGAGTACATGAGGTGGAGCACGGTGTGCTCCGATCCCCCGACATAGAGATCGACGGGCATCCAGAGCTTTTCCAGCTCCGGATCGCAGAATGCCCGATCGTCCCGCGGGCTGACAAACCGGAGGTAATACCAGCATGAGCCGGCCCACTGGGGCATGGTATTCGTTTCACGCCTCCCGTGCCGTCCTGTCTGAGGATCGACGACGTTCACCCAGTCCGTGGCAAGAGCCAGGGGGGATTCCGTCGTGCCGCTCGGCTGGAATTTCTTCAGGTCCGGAAGCAGGAGAGGGAGAGCACTCTCGGGAAGAGGCTCCATCGTCCCGTCTTCATAGTGCACAATCGGGATAGGTTCCCCCCAGTACCTCTGGCGCGCGAAGAGCCAGTCCCGGAGCTTGAACTGCACCGCACCGGTCCCGAGGCGCTTGGACTCGAGCCACCGGACGATCGTTTTCTTCGCTTCCGGCGTGGGAAGGCCGTTGAGCGAGATTTCGTCGTTCGACGAGTTCACCGCCACACCGTCCCCCGTGAACGCCGATCCGGAGGTCTCCCCTCCCGTGACCACCGGGACAACAGGGAGCGCATACTTCACCGCAAACTCATAGTCCCTCTCGTCATGCGCCGGAACGGCCATGATGGCCCCCGTCCCGTATCCCGCAAGCACATAGTCCGCGATCCAGACAGGGATGTTCTTCCCCGTCGCCGGGTTCATCGCGTATCCGCCCGTGAAGACGCCGGTCTTTTCGACATCGGCTCCCCGCTCCATGTCGCTCTTCAGCCTGGCCTTCGCCCGGTACGAATCCACGGCGTCCCGCGTCCGTCCGTCCGTCAGCGACGGTACAAGGGAGTGCTCGGGAGCAAGGACCATGTACGTGGCTCCGAATATCGTATCCGGCCGCGTCGTGAACACCCTGATTTCTCCCCCCGCACCCGGGAGAGGAAATGAGATCTCCGCCCCTTCCGAGCGCCCGATCCAGTTCCTCTGTTGTTCGAGCGTTGACGAGGGCCAGTCCAGCCCGGCAAGATCATCCAGAAGCCTGTCCGCGTACGCCGTAATTCTCATCATCCACTGTTTCATCGGCCGCCGTTCGACCGTGTATCCCTTCTCCGTCCATTCCGCCACCTCCTCGTTGGCAAGAACGGTCCCAAGCCCTTCACACCAGTTGACAGGGATCTCCGCGATGTACGCGAGACGGAACCGGGAGAGTATCTCCTGCCGTACGGACGGACGCATGGCGCGCCACTCTTCCGGTCCGAATTCGCCGGCGGCCGGCAATCCTGCGGACCCCTTCGCGTCGAATTCCCCGATGAGCGTGGCGATCGGCACTGCACGGCGAATGCGCGGATCGAACCACGAACCGTACATCCGCAGGAATATCCACTGCGTCCAGCGGTAGTACCCGGGATCCGTCGTATCGACTTCCCGCGACCAGTCATAGCTGAGCCCCAGCATCTTGATCTGCCGCCGGAACGTCGCGATGTTCTGTTCCGTTGTGATGCGGGGATGGACGTTCGTCTGCATCGCGTATCGCTCCGCGGGGAGGCCGAACGCATCCCACCCCATGGGGTGGAGGACCCTGTACCCGTGCATCCTTTTGAACCGCGACAGGATGTCCGTCGCCGTGTACCCTTCGGGATGCCCGACGTGCAGCCCCGCCCCGGACGGATACGGATACATGTCCAGGATATAGGCCTTGGGCTTCGACGGGTTGTCCTCCGCGCAAAAGGTCTTGCGCTCTTCCCAGTATTTCTGCCAGTGCGGCTCGATTGTCGAAAATGGATATGGCATCCTTACGATCCGGAGAGTTGTTCCTTGGACTGATTAATGTACAGCATCGCCGTGGCCAGGCTTCCGAGGCGCATGCGGTCCCGGATTTCATCTGCACTGGCCCCGTCGCCCGCCATCAGGAGCGCCGCGGTGTGCCGCAGCGAATAGGGGGAGATCCGCCTCGGGCCCTCCCCTTTCAAACCCGCCCGCACGAGGTAATGGGTTACCCTGTCGCGCACCCCCCGCGTCGTCATCCTCTCTCCCCGGGTCCGGTTGCCGGCGCTCGCAAAGAGGGGATCTTCCGGAGCGAAGCCCGGACGGGCATGGAGGTACGCGTCGAGCGCGGCGGCAACGTCGGGCGCGAGAAGGACTGCCTGATCCTTCCGGATCCGCCCTTTTCCCTGCACGCGCAGTTTCACTCCTGACGGGCTCACGATGCGATCGCCTGCGTCCGCCCTGATGATCTCGATCTCGGAAAGCGCGGATCCGAGCATCAGCTTTATGAAGGCATAGTCGCGCAGCCCCCGTTCATCCGACCGGTCGACGACCGAGAGGAGGATCTCCACCTCGGGGCGGCTAAGCGCGGAGCGTGAATGAACTCTCGGCCGGCTGTTCCCCCCCACGGGGAGCGCGGGATTCTCCTGAATGACGTTCCTGCGCACAAGATACCCGCAGAACCGGCGCAGGGCGGTCAGGTAGGTGGAGACCGAGACCGCGCTCAACTGCTTCCCGTTCGTCAGGTGACGCTTGTACCGCTCGACGTCGGCAGTTGTAATCCTCCCCCCCCGATCGGGCGGGAACCAGCGGACGAATTCCCTGAGCGCTCTGCCGTATGTGCCGCGGGTCTCGGGGCGCACACGCCGAAGGCTTGTCAGAAATCCGTCATAGTGCTTCGCCAGGAATCCGGGAGGGAGTCCCGTGCGCGTGTGGAAGGTGCGGGCCATGGAATGCAATAACAGAAGTTAACGATTCGAAGGGTAGAATGCAACGGAACGGCCCCCGCCGGGAAGGGGTTCAGAGGAACTTCACGACCATCATCGTGATATCGTCGGACTGCGATGCCCCCTGCGTATGCACAAGCACGTCCCGGTGCACCGCGTCGAGAATTTCCTGCGGGGTGCCGGTGAGCGCACTCCTGAGCGCCTTTTCGAGCCGCTCTTCCCCGTACTCCTCCTGCCGGGTGCTCATCGCCTCGCTCACGCCGTCCGTAAAGAGAACAAGAGTGTCCCCTCCCCTGCACTGCACCAATCCCTCTTCGTAGGGGGCGGCGGTCTTCATCACGCCGAGGATCATCCCTCCCCTGTCAAGCCGCTCCATAGACCCGTCGGCGTGCAGGAGATAGGGATAGTTGTGACCGGCATTGACGTAGGAGAGCGACCTCTGGGAACTGTCTATCGTCCCCCAGAAGAACGTGACAAATTTGTTTCCCCCGGTGTTTTCGCACATGAGATCGTTCACCCGCCCGGTGAGCTCGGCGAGATTTAGGTTGAGCGGCACAAGGGCCCGTATCGTCGCCTGAAGGTTTGCCATCAGGAGGGCGGCGGGGGACCCTTTGCCCGAGACATCCCCGATGGCGATGATGAAGCTCCCGTCCGGGAGCCCGAGGACGTCGTAGTAATCCCCCCCCACCTGCTTGGAAGAGATGTTCGCGGCCGCCATCCGGAATCCGGGAACCTCGGGGAGCACGCTCGGCAGGAGCCCCTTCTGGATCTCGCGCGCGATGAGCAGCTCGTCCTCCATCTTCTGCTTTTCTATCGCCTCCTTAAAGAGCCGGGCGTTCTCCAGGGAGATGATTGCCAGGTTCCCGATCGAGGAAACGAACTCCAGGTCGGCCTGGCTGAACTCCTCCCTGCTCATCTTTTCGCCGAGAAGAATCTGCCCGCGGGATTCCCCCTGGAGGCGTATCGGCACAACGACGGCGATACCGAGCGCGGTCAGGGCGGCGCGGGCGTCCACGGTCCCTTCGACGACCATGTCCGCCACGCGCACCGGCGCATTGATCCGGGCGAGCGATGCAAGGAGCTCCCCCTGCGGCGTCTGACCGGAGGTCTTCGACGCCACAATCCTCATATCCGCGCCGTCACGAAGACTGATGATGTAGCGGGCGGGGAGGAACCGCCCCAGGAGGGAGAGCTCAAGGAGCCTGACCTGCCTCTCGGGATCGAGGAGCGCGCTGAATTCCTTTCCGGTCTCGAACAGTGTGTTCAGATCCTGGATCTTCTGGTCGAGCTGCCTATTGACGCGCTGGAGCTCGTGTATCGTCTGCGCCTTTTCGATCGCCGTCGCGGAGATGTTCGCCAGTGAACGGAGATAGGTCACCTCCCTGGCTGAGAGTTTCTCGCGCGCAACGCTCCCGCAGAATGCGAGCACGCCGATCGTTTTGTCCGCGATGACAAGGGGGAGGATGAGCGTTGCGCCCTGATCCCTGAAGAACCTCACCCACGGGTGACGCCGGGCGTCGAGCGCCCCGATGTCGAACGCCGTCTTCGGCACCGCGCCGATCCTGACCCCGGTCCCCTGAAGCTGCAGGGGGAAACCTTTCACCATCTCCACGGCGTACTCCCCCTTCGACCGCGCGAGCATCACCATGGCCCGGGTCGAGAGGATCTTTCCCATGATTGTGAGGAGGATGTGGCTGAGGATGAACGGAAGTTCCAGAGAGGAGTTGATGACGGTGCTGAATTCAAAAAGCGCCGCGTTTTCAAACCTGCTTTCGTACGATTCGGCCGCTGCCGCTTTCGGAGGAGTACTGCGGGGTCGTGCCATGGGGGGGGATTACCGTGGCAGGTTTTTCATCAGGCGGACCTCGTTTGCATTGCCCGGAACGATGGAATATTCCACCTTGTCCATGAGGGATTTCATGAGGTACACCCCCAGCCCTCCCCGCCGGAAATGCGAGAGGTATTCCTTCATGTCGGGAGGCTGCACCTGCATGGGATTGAAGCGTGCCCCTTCGTCACGTATCGCCACGACGAACGTCCCGTTCTCCGCGCTGACGTTTACCTGGATCGTCTTCGTCGGGTCGGACCGGTATGCGTGCTTGATGATGTTCGTACAGGCTTCGTCGACGGCGAGGGCGATTTTGCTGATGTCCTCGTCGCCGAAGCCGAACGTCCGCGCAGCCTCCGAGACGAAATCACGGACGGCAATCAGCCGTTCCGTCCGGCTCTCGACCTTTATGCTCGAGGTCTTCACGCTCTACTTGGTCCTGTCGAAAAACCGGGTCACCGCTTCCTTTTCCTCCTTGAATATCTCGTACAGCAGGGGGAATCCCAGCAGATCGAAGACGTTGTATACCTTCGGCGACATGTTCGTGAGCTTGATGTCCCCCTTGTTGTTCCGTACGTCTTCGATGAAGGCCATGAAAACGCCGAGTCCCGCGCTGCTGATATAGGACAGGTCCCTGCAGTTGACGACGATCCGGTACCGCTGGCTTTTCAGGAGGCCCTGGAAGGCCTCCTCCAGCTTCGGCGCCGTGTGGGCATCAAGGTACCCCTTGAGCTCCAGTATGCTGACGTTCTCCGCTTCGCGTTGTCCTATCTTGAATTCACTCATCGATGGTCCTCCGGTTTCAAATCGCGCGTTAAGGGCGCCTCTCGGCTCCGTTCCATTTCAGGACGACGAGCGTCAGGTCGTCGTCGTTCGCCCGTTGCTCCGTAAATCTGCTCACGGTTTCCAGGATCTCCACCTTGATCCCCGCCGCGGTCTTCTCCCTTGCCCCGCGCGCCGCTTCCATCAACCGCTCGTACCCGAACTCGTCATCACCGCACCTGGCCTCCGTGACGCCGTCGGTGTATAGCACACAGACGTCGCCGGCGACGAGGGTGATGACTTCCTCCTGGATGGCGTCGTCAAAAGTCTGCCCGCGGCTCAGTCCCATGCCCAGCCCGTTCGGCCGGACGTACGCCACGGTCTCGCCGCTGATGTGCAGCATGGGGCAGTGCCCCGCCCGCGCGACCGTGAGGCGGCCCGAGCGGGAGTCCAGGATTGCGTAAATTAAGCTAACGAACGAGTGTTTGTCAATAGAGTCGGCGAGCGCCTCGTTGGCTTTAACCATGAATTCTTTCGGCGATCCGCAAATCCTCCCGAGCGCCTGGAATATCCCCTTCATTTCCGACATGTAGAAGGCCGCGGAGACTCCTTTTCCCGATACATCCCCGACGGCAATCCCGATCCGCCCCTCGCCGAGTTCCATGAAATCGTAGTAGTCCCCCCCCACCTCGAATGCCGGCGTCGACATCGCGTCGAGATCGATCGTGGGCGCCGACGGCACATGCTGGGGAAGGAGGCGCTTCTGCATCTCCTGCGCCACGAGCATCTCCCTGTACAGCCGCTCTTTTTCCAGGGATTCCCTGATGAGCCGTGAATTCTCGATGGCGACGGTCGCCTGATCGGCGAACGCCGAGATCGCGTCCACATCGTCTCTGACGAACCCGAATGATTCCTTCTTCGTCGCGTACAGGATCCCGGCGAGCCCCGTGTGTGCGACAAGGGGAACGACGACGAGCGACCCGGCGACCCCGCGGCGCTTTTTCAGGTGCACAAACCGGGCGTCATGTTCGATGTCGTCGACAACGATCGCCTTTCGTTCATTCACGACGGTGTCGCGTATGCCGCGGCGTTCCGCCGACACGAGCATGTCGATCTCCTCTTGCGCGATGTTTTTCATCGCCGCCACGTGCACAGCATAGGAGCCGTCGTCGGAAGCCCCCGCGCCGTCCTCCGCCGGGGCCGCCGTGATGATCTCCAGCCAGCAGCTCGACGCGCCGACGACCTGCAGGGTCATTGACGTCACGTTGTCTACGAGCTCGTTAAAATCGAACACCTGCGTCACAAGCTTGCTCAGCGTGTGGAGCGACGACACCTCGGAGCGCTTCCTGTCGAACGCCTCGGCCGTCGGCAGGTGGAAGAGCGTGCTCACGAACGCCATCCCGGCGTAGAGCGCCCCGAAAATCGCCACAAGCTGTGTGAACTGGAAGAGGGGATGCGAATAGTACAGGAGCGATTTCCTCAGAAGCGAGCTGGTGCCGATCTGGACGGCAAGGGCGGTGAATCCGCCGAACAGGAAGAACCCGCAGGCCAGGCTGAAGAGCTTTTCCCGCTTCGTCAGATAGACGATCCACGGAAGGCGGAACGAATTCATGACCGCAAACAGGATCGAGAAGCTGAACAGTATTGCCGTAGCAACCGAGGAATCGAGCGGCCGCGAGGTCAGGCACGAGAGCGACGTCCCCAGGAGGAGCGCGGAGAAGATCAGCCAGTTGCGCCGCGCGGCGGGCTTGCGGTTGATCAGAATGAGATCCCTGAGAAGGCGGAAGACCACGATGGAGAATATCCCGAAGGCGACCGCGGCGAGCGACGCCAGGAATATGCTCGGGTAGTCCAGGGGAACAAGAGCCTGGTTCTTCGTGTCGAACCCGCCGACGCCGGACACCGACAGCCCGATGGAGACGAGGATCATCGCACACATCGCGATGAGGACGAACCCGAGTTTCCGCAGCGGCGTGCTCTCCCGCCGCGAGGCCAGGGCGTCGATGACGAAGTAGAGGAGCGACAGGGACGCGATGACAAGCAACTCGCGGATCAGCCCGAACCCCATCAGGTCGAGCTCGACGTTTTTTTCCACGACGTCAAGCGCGAACTTGAAGATCACAAGGAGAAAGGCCGCCCCCAGGAGGATAAGCCTGCGGAGTTTCATGCGACCGGCGCTCCCGGGATCGTTAAACCGTGATCATCAGCCACGAATCGCTCCTGTACTTCCTGTAAATCAACAACGAATACGAGAGGATGTAGATCGGGAGCGCGAACCAGGCCCCCGCAAGTCCGAACCCCAGCCTGACGCCGAGCACATAGGACAGAGGGAGGAACACCACCCAGTGCGTCAGCACCTCGATCACCATCACGTAGACTGTCGCTCCGGCAGCCTGAAGTGCATGGGCAAGGACGATCCCGTAAGCGTACACGACCTGGGCGGCCCCTGCGATGCGGAGAATAGGCCGGGCGATCTCGGTCACCTCGCGGTTCGTCGTGATAAGGATGATGACAGCGTCGGGGACGAGAATGAAAACGGCGCCGAGGAATATCGTAAAATATGTCGCCAGCCGAGCCGCTTCGAGCCCGTACCTCCGGGCAAGCTGGCGCTTGCCGTTCCCCAGGCTCTGGCCGACAAGCGTTTGCGCTCCCAGCCCGAATCCAAAACAGGGGAGGAAAGACATAAAAAGCGCCGTGATGACAACCTGGCTCGCCGCCTGCTGGACGGTGCCGATCATCCCGGTGATCGAGACAAAGACGAGAAATCCGAGCAGGATCAGGATGTTCTGGAACGACACGGGAATCGAGATCCTGACAATCTGACGGACCAGGTCACCGCTGACCATCATGCGGGAATAGTACCTGTATCTTGTTCGATACCGGCGGAGAAAAGTTACACCCAGAAAAAAGAGACATCCCACGACGTTGCTTATGGCGTTGGAGGCACCCGCCCCGGCGAGGCCCATCGGCCGGATGCCGAATGCGCCGAATATCAGGACGTAGTTGAGCGCAATGTTCGTGAAATTGATGATTATCGCCGAGTACATGAACACCTGCGTGTCGCCGATGCCGTTGAAGAACCCGCGGTAGGAAACGACGAAAAGAAAGAAAAGGAGACCGATGAAGCGCCACTGCATGTAGCCCGTCCCGGCGACCGCGACAGCGTGATCGCTCGAGAAGAAATCAATGACGTTGTACGAGAAGAAGTATCCGGGGGCGCCGAAGGCCAGCCCTAGGACGAGCGCCAGGAGGAGGGAGTTGTTGAGCACGCTCCCCGCCCCGGCGAGATCGTTCTCGCCGGTACGCCGCGCGACAAGCACGTGCGTTCCCGTGGCGAGGCTGGAGAACACGCTTGTGATGGCCCAGGTGGCGAGCATGCCAAGTCCCATCGCAGCCAGAACGACGGAGGTATTTTCAAGCCTTCCGACCATGGCCGTGTCCACCACGGAAACGACCATCTGTGCCGAGAGTCCGGCCACGGCGGGAGCTGAAATCCTCAGAACATTGCGCGTGAGTGGTTTGTCCGGAAGGAAGCCCATGGAGTCCGCAGAACGACGATTCTCCTTTGTGAGAGCGGCGCGCCTGGCACCTCAGAGAGCATGATCATTGATGGCGCACGAGAACTGCGCCACCGTTGATTACGCCCCGGAGCGGCGTGCGAGTTAGACCGAAAGCTGGGCGATGAACCGGTCGGCGTCCCGGGCGAAGGCTGTGTTCGGATAGTTCTTCTTGACGCGTCTGTAGAGATCGATGGCCTTTTCCTTTTCCCCGGCCCGTCCGAAGTCCCGCGCGGCGTTGTTCAGGTTCTCGGCGGCGCTTATGTCCTTCGGATACTGTGTCGCCGCCTTTTCGAATGACGCCGCCGCTTCCTTGAACATGCCTTTGGATTCCTGACAGGACCCGATTCCCGAGAGCCGCGCAACCGCAAGAAGCTCACCGGCGGGGCTGAAGTCTTCAAACTCCCTGAGGGCCTCGTCGTATTTCCCGAGGTTTGCATACGCGCCTGCAAGATAAAACCTCGCAAGATCCCCCGCCGCCGAGTTCCCGTAGTTGTCGACGATCGCCTTGAGGCCCATGATGTTCTTTTCGGGAATCCCGTCGACGGCGGCCTGGAACTGGCCCGCGTCGTACGTTTCAAATATCGATCCCAGCGCCGTAATGGCCTTCTCGTTGTTGTCGGCCCTGTTCTTGACGTAGATGACGACGGCGAACACGGCAATGACAACCGCGGTGACCGCGATGCTTATCATCCTCTTGTTTTCCTCATAGAACGAGGTCAGCTTCACATACGTCGCTACAAGAGCGTCTTCTTTCAGTTCTCTTCGGGAGATTTTCTTTTTCGGACGGAGCATCGCGTTGAACGGTCCTTTGCCTGTTATGTGAGATCGTGCGGAGCAGTGTCGTGCGCCCGTCGGGAGTCGAACCCGAAACCTTTGGCTCCGGAGGCCAACGCTCTATCCAATTGAGCTACGGACGCAAGAATCCGCCGGCGGCCAGTGACTCTCAGCGGATCAAGTAGTTCCACCGGTGGGGCGGGCACGGCTGACGATCACGCCGCTTACGGGCATGACCTGCGGACACGCCTTCCTCCGGCGTGCCTAACCCATCATAAAATATACGACATACGGCGGTCTGATGCAAGCAATCCTCCGGAGAGCCGCAGCAGGACGAGTATGAGAAGCATGAGGAGGACCGAGTACGCCGACGCCGCTCCGATATTGAACAGACGGAGCTGTGCAAGAATCTCCACAGAGACGGGGCGGCTGTCGTACGTATAGAGGAGAATCGAGGAGACAAATTCTCCGAGCGCCCCGATGAGGACGAGCACTCCCGCGGAGAGTATCGCCGGCAGGAGGAGCGGGAGTGCCACCGAGCGGAACCTGAGGAATGGCCCTGCGCCGAGCCCGGAGGCGGCCTCCAGGAGCGAGCCGTCCAGTCCTTCGAGTGACGCCCCGACCCCGCGGATGACGACGGGATACTCGCGGACAAAATACGCCAGCGGGAGTATCCAGAACGTTCCCACGAGTATGACGGGGATGCCCGCAAACAGCGGTCTGTTGAACGCGAGGATGAGGGCGATCGCGACGACGGTGCCGGGAACCGCGTAGGGCATCGTGAGCGCGACGTTCGTCCACGTGCTTATGGCGCGGTTCTTCCTCCGCGAGACCAGAAATGCCGCCGTCACGCCGAAGAGGACCGATCCCGCAAGCGCCAGGAGGGCCATCTCAAGACTGTTGATCACGGGACGGAAAAGAGACGCGTCGGTGAACAATGCGACGTAGTTCTCCGCCGTGTACGATGACGGGAGCCACTGGGTCGTCCACGACCCTTCGCGGGCAAGCGAGAGCGCGACGATCACGAGAACGGGGAGGAGCTCCACGGCAAGAACCACAACGGCGAGCCCGACCATCACCCGGCGCGCCGCGATCCCGGGGGTGAGGAGACCGGCCGCCGCCGAGCCTTTGCGCGCGTAGCCCTGAGCCCGGGCGGGACCGAGCGTCAGAAAGACGTAGAATGCGAGCGAAACTCCCGTGAGGAGGACGGATTGCGCAGCCGCCATGTCGATGTCCCCGTTGAGCTTGGAGGCATAAATGTCCAGCGTGATAAAGTGCTTTCCCCCCGCAAACAGGAGAGGTGCGGTAAACGACGACATGCTGGACATGAACGTGAGCGCCGATGCGGCGAGAATGCCCGGCCGGAGTTCCGGCAGGACAACCCGGACGAACGTACGCCACTTTCCGCCCCCGAGCCCGGCTGACGCCTCAATCTGCGAAGCATCCAGGGCGCCGAGCGCGGCCGACACGAAAAGATAGAAATAGACGTGGAACGAATAAACGTGGACGAGAATCACCCCGGCGATGCCGCCTGCAGGGAGGACGGGTCCGGGCGTCCCGAGCAGGATCTGCAGCCCTCTGGGGACTATGCCGGTGTCACCAAACACGAAGAGGAACGCGATGACGCCCACGAGCGGCGGAAGGGCGACAGGGAGAACAGCAAGACGGGCAAGAGGAGAGCGAAACGAGAAACGAAGCTGCGTAAAGACGAATGCGAGAAACACGCCGAGCACTCCGCTCGCTGCGACGGAGACCAGGGAGACACCAACGGAATTCATGACCGCCTCGAGGTTCCCCCTGTTCGACATGTCGAACAGGAGCCGGTAGCGGTCCAGCGAATACCTCCCCTCCTCCCCGAGGCTCCTGGCAGCCATCACGCCGAGCGGGTAGAGGACACAGACAACGAACACCGCCCCCAGAAGCGACGCCGTGACAATCGCGCTCAGCCGGCGGCCCTTCATCTCCTGCTCCCGTAGAGATGGCAATGCCGCCAGTCCATGCGCAGGGAAACCTGCATCCCCGGGGCCACTCGTCCGCTCTCCGGTGTGCTGACGACAAGCGCTTTCAGAACCCGGTCTCCCGCAAGGAGCCCGAACGTCGTCGTGAATCCCGTGTATTCGCGTGAACGAACAGTCGCCCGCATGCCCGCACCGTCACCGTTCTCTTCCAACGAGAGGGCTTCCGGCTTTATTGCCAGCACCGCGGGTCCGGGAGGAGGAACATCCTGCCCCGCGGGAATGCGGAGTGCGACGCCGTTCCAGGCGAGGCTGTCCCGCGCAGGGCCGATCTCGCAATCAACGAGCGAGGCGCCGCCGAGGAATTCCGCCACGAACGTGTTTGCCGGACTCCCGTACAGGAGCACGGGTTCGCCCGACTGCTCGAGCCGGCCCTCCCGCATGACGCCTATCTTGTCCGCCAGGCTCATTGCTTCCCCCTGGTCGTGCGTGACGTACACTGTCGTAATCCCTGTCGAGCGCTGGAGCAACCGGATTTCCTCCCGGGTCTGCAGCCGCAGCGCGATATCCAGGTTGCTCAGAGGCTCGTCAAAGAGGAGGAGCGCCGGACGGATCACGAGCGCGCGCGCAACCGCCACACGCTGTTGTTCCCCTCCGCTCAGCGCGGGAACGGGAGACTGGTGCTTCGCCGAGAGCCGCACGCTCTCCAGCGCTTCCATCACCCTGTCGCGAACGGCATCCCCCCGCACGTTCCTCGCACGGAGCCCGTACGCGACGTTTTCGAATACCGTCATGTGGGGGAAGAGGGCGTAGTTCTGAAACACCATCCCGATTCCGCGTTCCTGCGGCCCGAGCCGGGTGATGTCGTTCCCCCCCAGGAAAACGGTCCCACCATCAGGCCGTTCGTAGCCGCCGATCATCCTCAGGAGGGTGGTCTTGCCGCAGCCGCTTGGCCCGAGTATGGCGTAGAATTCCCCGGAAGAGATTTCCATGTCAGTGGGATGGACGGCGGCAAACGATCCGAAGTTCTTTGCAACCCCCCTCAGGCTGAGCGCGGCCATCGCCCTACTCCCCCGCTGAGTTCGTGCCCCGCCCCCTGACGCTTTCGTCCCAGGTCTTCATCCACTCCCTCTCGTACGAAGCGAGCGTGTCGAAATTGACAGCCAGCGACCTGATCTGAAGCGACTGCATCCACGGAGGGAGCTCCGGGCGCGGGATGTCCCTCCGGGCGGGAATACGGTAGAATTCGCGCGCCTGCCGGATCATGCTCGCACGTGATGTGACAAACTCATAGAACGCCTTTGCTTCTTCCGGGTGCCGTGCCCCCCTGATCAGGGCGATCCCGTCGGTGATGAGGGGGGTCCCGGACGAAGGAAGCACATACGCGAAGGGGTAGTGATGCGACTCCACCTGGAGCATGACGTCGGGAAGATCCCAGAGCGTCACAAGCCCCTCCTCGCGGGCGATGGCTATATAGAGCTGTGTGGGATCGGCAGCGTACGTCTTCGTGTTCGCGTCGAGCCTCCGGAGCCAGTCGAATCCCCCCCGGGTGCCCCCTCCCCCTTCACGCGATCGTTCGATCATCGAAGAGAATATGATACGCATCGTCCCGGAAGCCAGAGGAGAGCGTATGACGATCTTGCCGCGCCAGACGGGGTCAAGGAGGTCGTCCCAGTCCTTCGGCGCACTGTCCGCGGAGATCCGGTTGCTGTTGTACATTATCACTTCGGGGGTGAGGAACGTCCCGTACCAGAAATCTCCCGCACTCCTTGCCGCCGGGTCGGATACGCTGTCCCACGACGGAACGTATCGCTCGAGGAGTCCCTCGCGTTCCGCGCGGAAGAACGCCGTCATGGGTCCTCCCCACCAGATATCCGCCTGAGGGTTCTCCCGTTCCGTGCGGACCCTGTCGTATACGTCCTGTGACCCCATGTCCAGCCACTGCACGGCAACAGAGGGATGTTCCTTTTCGTACGCCCCTGCGAACGCGGAGAGCATTTCCTTCCCGTGCGGAGAATAGACAACAACCGGCGTCACGCCGCTTTTCGCGCAGCCGGCGCACGAGAGTCCTGCCAGGATCACAAGGAGATGCTTCATGGGGCGGTGGATCTGTGGAGCGGGTAACAGAGCATGTTCGCGAAGCAACGGAATGCGCCGGGGTTCCCCTCCTTCATCTGCCTGTACCAGACGTAGCACGTGTAGATGTACGACCCCCTGCCGTACGGCGCCACAATGTAGCCCGTGTCAAGCTGCGGCTCGTCCGGGTCGCCGGAGGAGAGAAGCCTGGAATAGACTCCTGGAACCCCGGCAGGGAAATAGAGCCCCCTTTCCTGTATCCATCCCGCCCAGTCGGATTCGCCGATCGGGTTGGGCGTGTTCAGCAGGGGGTGCGCCGGGGTGAGGATATGAATGGGGGCTTCCTCGACGCACACGCGTCTCCCGCTGATCTCGAACGGAAACGGGGCGTACTCTGGCTTCCATTCCTGTGCCCGCTGGTACATTACGACAAGGTTTCCCCCCGACCGGACATACTCGAGGAGCCTTGCGTTATTTTCCCTGAGCGCGTCGCGAAGAAGGTATGCGCGGATGTCCACGACGATCGTGGTGTAGCGGGACAGGGATCCGCCGCGGAGCTCCTCGTCGGACACGGGGTTGCAGTCCACTCCGAGCGTCCCCGCAGCCGACTCCATCGTATTGTCCTGGCTCCTGATGATGCCGACACGGACCCCCGGGTCCACCGCCGCAGGGATCACATGAACCGTCACGGGAACGCTCGAGAGCTCAGTCCGGACATGAATCGTATATGCGCCCGGGGGAATGTCCGCAGGCGGCCGCACGCGGATCGTCCCCGTGGCGGAACTGTCTTCCGCTTCTATGACGAACGGCATATTCTCGGCACTCCACCCGACCGTGGCGCGGATGCCGACGCGGCCCGCCGTCTTGTGGGGGAGAAAATTGCGGACCGTGTACCCGAGGACAAACCCCTCCGCCGCACGCGAACGGAGCAGTGCAACGGACCGGGGCTGTACGTCAATCATGAGAGGCGGCGCGACTTCGAACGAGGGGGTGACCGTCAGCCGCACGGGGTGTCCGTCCGCAAGCATGTCAACGCGTGCGCGTACCTCGTCGCGCCCTTCGATCGACCTGTACTGCGTGACCGACAGGGGGAGGGTCGGGAGCGCGTTTTCGCCGACGGTGAGCGTTTCGACGCGGCGATCCGCCAGCGCACCCGAAACGCGGGGGACGTCCGGGCTCGGGTCGATCACCCAGCCCTCAGGCGTGTGAACGTTCCAGCGGACTTCTTCCAGACTGCAGCCGTCCGAGGAGACGGTGAGGTCGCAATTGACTCTCTGTCGCGGGACGACAACGGAATCCTGAAGGCGGAACCCCGCCGTGATCCCGCAGACCGCCGAGGCCAGCTCCCCGGACTCGACCACCCAGTGGTCCAGCATCCTTCGGGCCAGATCGGAGAGTCCCGGCGTACGCTCCATGGAATCGCAACGGGCGACAACCGCACCGGTGATGCTCACCATTGAGTCCTTCGACATCCCCTCATGCAGACCGTCAAGTTCGCGGCGGATCCGGGCGAGCCGCGCCACGGACGGGTCGCGGAACAGGTCGATGCCGGAAAAGAAACTCGTGCTGTCCTGCTCGTACAGGCTGTTGGCGCGCATCAGCTTGTAGAGGCTTTTCCCCCGGGTGAATGCGCGCAGGTTGGCCCGTTCCATCCCCTGTGTCCTGTGCTTCCGGAGCGCTTCGACGGCGATGTCGAGATACGTCTTTCCCCGGCCGGGGTCCGTCGCGTTGATGTCGTTCGAGACGTCTGCAACGGGCTCGGACCGGCCGAACGCCCGGAAGAAGAGCTTCCTCGGTTGCCAGAGCGTGATCCCTCGCTCGCGGAGCTGATCCGGGAAAAACGCGGAGTCCGCCGCCGCGTCAAACGCGGCGATCGCGGTGATGGCGACGGCCTGGTGGTTTCCGTGGCCGTCGATCGTGTTGTGGTTTGTGAAGATGACGTCGGGTTTGTATTTCCGGATGACGTACACAAGGCGGCGCAACGCCTCCTTCTCTCCCCCCCATTTCTGAAACGTCTCCGTCGCCGTTTTCGAATATCCAAAGTCCAGGAAATTGAGAAAATGCACCTCGGCGCCGAGAACGCGCCCGGCCTCTTCCGTCTCGCGCGAGCGGAGAACCCCGAGTTCCTCGTACAGCTCCGGCCCTTTTTCGTTCTGTCCCCCCTCCCCCCGCGTGAAGAGGATGGAGTATGTCCGGACGCCGAATCGCAGCCTGTAATACGCCAGCGACGCACCGTCCTCGTCGTCAGGATGTGCCGAGAGGTCCATCAGGACGCGATCCTGGGAAATGTCCAGAAGGGCCTGGTGCACATCCTCCCGCTGCTCCTGCGCGGCAAGCACGAGCGGAATGAACAAGGTGAAACTGAGCAGCAGCACTCTCCTGCACATAGTCATCTCACCGGGTAATTGTTGGCACGATGCGTTGAATTTCCTCGAACGAAATCCTCCCCTCCCTCACCATGTGCGGGACCCTGCCGGAAACATCCACGACGCTGGAGGGGAGCCCGGGAGGAAGAACGCCTCCGTCAATGAAGAGATCCACCCCCGGGCCCAGGGCGCGCTCGATCTCGGGAACGCTTCCGGAGACGGGCTCTCCCGAAATGTTCGCGCTCGTCGAGATGAGCGGACAGCCGCTCAGCTCGCTGAGGCGTACACACAGCCGGCTCGAGGGGAGACGGATCCCTATCTTCCCCGATACCCCCGTCACCGCCCGGGGGACGTGAGCACCCGACCGGAACAGAAGCGTGAGCGGCCCGGGCCAGAAAGACTCTATCAGCATCCTTCCAGCCTCCGTGATCTCATCGGTGAGCCCCGGAACGGCCCCCGCATTGTGAACGATG
>Ga0182021_10002096_pt1 | contig 23278 bp, 7 predicted proteins | sample 612E3MmetaG_FD_120493 | JGI IMG/M metagenome (GOLD analysis project Ga0182021, IMG submission 120493) | Permafrost microbial communities from Stordalen Mire, Sweden - 612E3M metaG (Illumina Assembly) | ecosystem: Environmental > Terrestrial > Soil > Wetlands > Permafrost | place: Sweden... | reverse complement strand
TCTGGTGGGTCCGCCTGCACAAGCAGATGGCCGGGGATCCCGCGGGCCGGTGAGGAACGGCTGCACCCTGGTATTCGTGCTATCGACGGCGACGCAGGCGCCGCCGCAAGAAGGCGACGCCAAATAGCACGAAGGGAAGGCTTGGCGTGCCTGCGGCGCTCAGGCCTAGATTGCAGCTGCAACCCGAGTGGCCCAGTCGCGCCGGGTTGCCGGCATCAGGCGGGCGAGAATCGTTGCTGCCATCGGGGCTGCCGGCCTCAGGTGAGGAAGTGCCTTTTCCGCCGTCGGGTCGGTCGCCGGCGCCGCCCGTGCCGCTGCTCCCGCCCGCGCCGCCAACGATGCTGCCGCCGCTGCCGCTGGCGCCACGGATAGTCGTGCCACCTGCGCCGCCCGCGCCACCGATCACAGTGCCACCCATGCCGCCACTTCCGCTCGCACCGCCTGCGCCGCCAGTGCCGCCGCTTCCGCCCGCGCCGGTGCCGCCGCTTCCGCCCGCGCCGGTGCCGCCGGAACCACCCGCGCCGCCCCCACCGGAGCCGCCGGTGTTGCAAGTTTCCAATGGAGAGATCCCGCACTGACCCTGTCCCGTGCAGATCTTGCAAGGACCGCAGGGCGTTCCCTGTTGCGGATAATCGCAGGCGCCTGCGCCGTTGCAGGTGGAGCGGCAAACGCCTTCGCCCAGGCCGCATTCGTTCTCTGGATCGCTGCCCGCAACGTAGCCGGAGCACTTGCCCGCACGAGCAGCCTGGTTGCACGACACGCACCTGCCATCGCACGCGCTCTCGCAGCACACGCCATCCACGCAGAAACCGGAGGCACAGACACTCGCGCCCCCACAATCGACGCCATTCTTGCTCTTGCAACTGCCGCTGCCGTCGCACGCCTGTCCGTCCGAGCAGCTACCGGGAACTTCGGTGCCTGCGGCTGCCTGCATACAGGTGCCTTCGTGGCCCGCGACGCTGCATGACTGGCAGGCGCCGGAACAAGACGCACTCTCGCAACAGACTCCCTCCACGCAGAAACCAGACGCACAGGTCGACGCCGTCGCGGCGGTACACCCCTGACCATTGCCCAGACTCTCCACTCTGTATTCCCAGGTCTCGCTCGCTCCCGAGTGGGTGTCGAGGCCGTCCGCGTAGAGCGGGCCTGAGCCAAAAAGCACCATCACGCCGCGCTGGCTGTCGAACACCATGCCCGCGGTGCTGAGCAGGGCGGGGCTCGGGGACAGGGCGCGCAGAAACCAGGTTGGACCCTTGCTATCCAACTCCCAGGTCTTGCTGGTCGTGCCGGTGCCCAGCGTGGTCGTCGCATCCGTGGGCACAACCATGCGGCGGCGCAGGCTGTCGTAGGCCAGCACGGGGAAAGCCGCGTGCATGTAGTAGTTGTAGTCGTACTCGCTGAAGCTGCCGAAATCGACGAAGTCGCCACTGTCGCGAAACGCCCAGCCGGCGGTTACCGGATCCCACTCCCAGAACACGCTGTTGCTGGTAGTGCCTTGCCAGTTGCTCACACCCTCGAACAGGAACATCTTCTGGCGGCCCTCGTCGAAGCTCAACAACGGGTACCCGCGCGCGCCCGGCGTGACCGCGCCTGGGGTGGGTGTGCGGTTGGTCCAGGTCGTCTTGCCGCCATCCCACTCCCAGACCGCGGCGTCCAGCCACGCGGTAACAGGCTGGCTGGGGCCAACCACGGGGTTGGCACCCTCGCCGCCGAAGAGCAGCACCTTGGCGCGCGCCGAATCGGTCACCATGGCGTGTGCGTCGCGAGGATCCGGGCTGGTCGCAGGGGAAAGCTGGGTCCACTTGCGGGTGCTGCTCTGCCATTCCCAGGTGTCAGCGAAGAACAACTTGTTGGTGGCCGACTGCGTTTCACTGGTGCCGCCGAACAGGATGAGGGACTTGCGGGCTGGGTCCCAGGCCATGGCCGCGTCCCGGCGGGCCGCTGGCCGCACGTCGTTCTGAACCTGCAACCAGATTCTCCCGTCCCACTCCCACAGGTCGTCGAGCAAGTTGAATACGTCGTCCGCACCGCCGAACACATAGGTCTTGCCGTTGGCGGGGCAAAAGGCCATGGCGAAACCAGAGCGTTCACTGGGCGCGTTGGGTGGCGTGGGGTTGGCGAAAGTTGCTGTGCCGGGATCCAATTCCCAGAGATCTCCGAAAACCATCGTCTGAAACTCCGGCATCCGGTCTACCGGGTCGGTCCGGCTGTAGAAGGTTAGGCCCGCCACGAGATAAAGGCGGCCTCGCGCAGAATTGGTGACCAGCGAGGCGTACGCGCGCGCAGGGGGTAGGTTGGCTTCGCTGCCGGCAAGGCGCTGCGTCCATGCCGCCGTGGTCGGATCCCATTCCCAGACGTCGGCCACGGGCCAGGTGTCCACGCCGCCCACCAGTACAATCACGCCGCGGCCCGGGTCGTACGCCATGGCGTGGCCGAAGCGCGCGTCGGGCTTGGTCCCGTCGGTCGTGCGCTCGGTCCAGGCCGACGTCGCCGGATCCCATTCCCATGTGTCCCGGTAGGGGGCGCCGGATTCGCTAGAGCCCCCCGGATCTTCCGCCTTTCCGCCGAACAAGACCGCGCGAGCGCGCTTGCTGTCCCAGACCAGCGCGGATGAAAATCGGGCACCGGGTGTGACCGCGGCCGTGCGTTCGGTCCACGCTCCCGCGACAGGATCCCACTCCCAGGTGTCGCCATACGCGGCATCGACGTGGGTTCCGTCAGAGGTGTCATAGGGTGAGATGGAGCTTCCCGAAGAACCGTGACCGCCCCCGAAGAGCAGCACCTTGCCCGTGGATTTCTCGAACACCATGCTGTGCAGGCTGCGGCCGGCCGGCCGCGGGCCTGAACTGGTCCGGTCAGTGAAGGCGCCGGTTGTGGGATCCCATTCCCAGGTGTCCTCGTAGTCGTAGCCGCTGCCCGCGCACCCACCCACGATGACGAACTTCTTGCGGGTCGAGTCGAAGACCATGCTCGCGCCCGAGCGCGCGCCCGGCTTCGCTCCGGCAGGGGTGCGGTTGGTCCATGTGCTGGTCGCGGGATTCCACTCCCACAACTCCTGGGACGGCGCCGGGTTGCCCAAAGCATCCACCCCGGCCATGCCGCCGAAGACGACCAGGACATTACGGGTCTCGTCGAAAGTGGCCGCCTGCAGATAGCGCGATTTTGGGGTCGGCACGGTGGGGGCGTCGATGCGGGTCCAAGTGGCCGATTCGGTCGCAGGCACGGCGCCCAGGGCCAATTGGGGGGATTCAGTGCGAGACTTGTCGCCGGGATTGCTTTCGGAACAAGTGGCGAAGAGGAGCACTGCAACCACGGTGAATCTGGAAATCGCAGTCGAGTGCCCGTCTTGTGTAGGGGCGACCTGCGGTGGGCCCTCCGGCACGTTTCGACGGCCCAATCTCGCCGGACGACGTGGTTGGTCCCTATGCGGGGGGCGCTGCCGCGACCGCAGGTCGCCCCTACATGGGACGCGATCCGAGCGAAAAGCGTTTGCTCCGAATCCCAGGCGCCGCCGCAATCGCCACAGGAGCGCGGCGCCGAGCACGGCGAAGGGCAGTCCTGGCGTGCCTGGAGCGGTCTGGCCCAGATCACAAGTGCAGCCCGAGTGGCCCAGTCGCCCAGGGTTGCCCGCATCGGACGCGATCGAATTCTTCATGCCGTCGGGGCTGCCCGAATCGGGTGCGCTCCAACCTCCCGTGCCGTCGCTCCCGCCGACGTCAGGCGCGATCGAGTCTTTCATTGCATCAGGGCTGCCTGCCTCGGGCGCGCTCGAATTTCTCCCGCCATCGGGTTTGTCGCTGGCGCCACCCGTTCCGCCGGTGCCTCCCGCGTCTGTGCCGCCGAATCCGCCCGCGCCGCCTGTGCCGGTGCTGCCGGCATCGACAGGTCCGCACGCAAGAGCATTGGGGGGCGCGCACAGTCCCACCCCGTTGCAGATCTCGCATGGTCCGCAAACCGTTCCCAATCTTGGAAAGTCGCAGGCGCCCGCGCCGTTGCAGGTCGAGCGGCAGGGATCGTGGCCCGAATCGCAGTCGTTCTCGGGATCGCTGCCCGCAGCGTAAGCAGAGCACTTGCCCGCGCGAGCATCCTGATTGCAAGACACGCACTTGCCGTCGCACGCGCTCTCGCAACACACCCCATCCACGCAGAAGCCCGAGGCGCAGACGCTTGCGCTCGTACAGGCCACTCCGTTCTTGCTCGCGCATTTGCCGCTGCCGTCGCACGCCTGCCCATCCGAGCAGCTTCCGGGAATCTCGGTGCCCGCAGCCGCCGGCATACAAGTGCCCTCGCGCCCGGCCAGGGCGCACGACTGGCAAGCACCCGCACAGGACGCACTTGCACAGCAGACGCCCTCCACGCAGAAGCCCGAGGCGCAAGTCGACGCCACGGCAACAGTACACCCCTCGCCGTTGCCGAGCTTGGTCACTTTGTACTCCCAGGTTTCGTTTGAAGTGGGCCACCCCTGGCGATCGAGGGGATCGCCGACAGTGCCACCAATGAAGGTGATGGCGCCACCGAACAGCACCATCACGCCGCGTTGGCTATCGTAGGCCACCGCCGGGAAGTAGCGCGAGTCTGGACCCGGGGACAGAACACGCTCGAACCAAGTTGGCCCCCTGGGGTCGAGTTCCCAGGTCCGCAAGGACGATGTGTCGTTTGTCCAAGTCGTGATGACCTGCCGGCGGCGCTGGCTGTCGTAGGCCACGAAGGCCGGTGAGATGAACAGCTCCTGACCGTAGTCGTCGGGGATGTCCTGGCTGGCGAAATCGAGAACGTCGTGGCTGTCCCGCTTTGCCCAGCCGGCCGTGACAGGATCCCACTCCCAGAATGCGCTGCCGCCGGTGCCGTCTCCGTTGCCCGCGCCATCAAAGAGGAACATCTTCCGGCGACCCTCGTCGAAGCTTACCAGCGGGAGGATGCGCCCGAGCGGCGCGACCGCGGTGGAGATGGGTGTGCGGTTGGTCCAGGTTGTCTTGCCGCCATCCCACTCCCAGACGGCATTGCTCATGGCATCCGGACTTCTGGGGGTTCCAGGGAGCGGATAGGTGGAAGTGTGGGCGTTGTTCTGCCCGCCAAAGAGCAGCACCTTGGCCCGCGCCGAATCGGTGACCATGGCGTGCGCGTCGACAGGATCCGGACTCGACGCGGGAAAGAGCTGGCTCCACTTGCGGGTGTCGGTCTGCCATTCCCAGGTGTCATTGAGAAATCCGTGTGCGTCGGTGTGCGCAGGAAACGGCTTGTTCGTCACGCCGCCAAACAAAATGAGCGACTTGCGAGATGGGTCATAGGCTATGGCCGCCGACAGGCGCCGAGCCGGGCGCACCTCACTGGGAACCTCGGTCCAGGTACTGCCATCCCACTCCCACAGGTCGTCCAGCAGATCACCCGTCTCGGTCTGACCGCCGAACTCGACCATCTTGCCGCTGGCCGGGCAGAAGGCCATGGCCTGACCACTGCGCCGTTGCGGCCAGGGATTGGGTGGCGGCGGCGTGCGGTTGGTGAAGGTGGCCGTGGTGGGCTCCAATTCCCAGACCTCCGCGGATGCAATGGCGACTTGCGACGGGTGTGACATTCTCACGCCCGCCACCAGATCGAGGCGGTTTCGCGTCCCATCGTTGACCAGCGAGGCGTACACGCGTCCGGTCGGCAGGTTGGCTTCGCTGCCGGCAAGGCGCTGCGCCCACGTCCCCTTGGTCGGTTCCCATTCCCAGACGTCGGTCAGGCTGTCGGTGTTTTCGATGTCCCAGCCTCCCACCAGCACGGTCACGCCGCGGCCGGGATCGTACGCCATGGAATGGCCGTAGCGCGCGCTTGGCTTGTTCCCCTCAGCCGTGCGATCAGTCCAGGTCGCTTTGGTCGGATCCCATTCCCAGGTGTCCTGCTGGGGAATATTGCCTTCCACACCCTTCATTCCGCCGAACAAGACGGCGCGGCTGCGCTGGCTGTCCCAGACCAGCGCAGAGTCGAATCTGCCACTGGGCGCGCTGGCAGGCGCCAACTTGCTCCATGCACCCGTGGTGGCATCCCACTCCCAAGTGTCGTCAAACGCGTCCGAGGCGTCGGCCGCGATGTAGGTTCCGTAGTAGCTGTCGCTGGTGTACTCCGAAAGGGCAGAACCGCTGAGACCGCCGCCAAAGAGCAGCACCTTGCCCGTGGATTTCTCGAAGACCATGCTGTGTTGGGTACGCGCGTCCGGCAGCAAACCCGACTTGGTGCGGTCGGTGAAGGCGCCGGTCGTGGGATCCCACTCCCAGGTGTCCTGGTAGTCGTTCGCGTCCGCGTCGTGCCCACCAAAAACGATGAACTTCTTGCGGGTCGAATCGAAAACCATGCCTGCGCCTGCGCGCGGGATCGGCTTCTTGCCCGAAGGGGTGCGGTTGGTCCATGTGCTGGTCGCGGGATCCCACTCCCACAGATCCCCGGGCATGGTCCACAGACCGGCGGAGTTCGGCCCCGAGATGCCGCCAAACATGACCAGCACCCTGCGGGCCTCGTCAAAGGCCACTGCCTGCAGGTAGCGCGGGTCGGGGCTCGTCGACGTTTTGGCGGCGTGAAGCGTCCAGGTGGCCACTTCGCTCGCAGGCACCTTGCCCAGAGCGGCGTGGGAGGATTCGGTGCCAGACGCAGGGGCGTTGCCCGGATCGTTTTCGCAGCAGGCGGCGAGCAGGAGCAGCGTAGCGAGAGCCGGTCGGAGGACTCTGGGCCGCCCGGCAGGTCGGATCGCGGGCCGTGGACTGCGTGGGAGTGAGCGTGGGCGTGAGCGGTGCGCGGAAGGCGAAGAGCGATCCGCGAGCCGCTCACCCCAGTCGCCCATGCCGCCCGCCTCACGCTCGTCGCTCACGCTACCGCCACCGCTCACGCTGGCCGATCTGTGCCGGGTGAGGAAATTGCGCCGACGCAGTCGCCACAGGAAGGCGGCACCGAACAAGGCAAAGGGAAGCCCGGGCGTGCCTGGGGAGATCGGGGTCAGGTTGCAGGCACAACCCTTGTGGCCCAGCTTCACCGGGTTGCCGGCGTCGAGCGGGCGCGAATCGTTGCTGGCATCGGGGTTGCCGGCGTCGGGCGGGATCGCGCTTCTGCCTCCCTCTGGGATGACGCTGGTGCCACCCGCGCCGCCGCTCCCGCCAGTTCCGCCCGCACCTCCCGCGCTGCCGACGCCCGCATCGCCAGAGCCGCCCATGCCACCGCTGCCTCCCGCGCTGCCGTTGATGCTGCCGCCACTGCCAGCCGCGCCTCCTGCGCCGGTGGGGGGATTGCCGCAGGTGGGGAGAATCCACGACCCGCAGCGGCCGTCTCCCCCACACCTCATGCAGGCGCAGGGTTCACAGGAACCGCACGGCGTTTGATCTGCGGCATATTCGCAGGCGCCCGAGCCGTTGCAGGTCGAGCGGCAAACGCCTTCGCCCAGGCCGCATTCGTTCTCTGGATCGCTGCCCGCAACGTGGGCAGCGCACTTGCCCGTGCGACCGGTCTGGTTGCACGACACGCACGCGCCATCGCACGCGCTCTCGCAGCACACGCCGTCCACGCAGAAGCCCGAGGCACAGGCACTGCCGCTCGAACACGTGAGGCCGTTCCTGGTCTTGCAGTTGCCGCTGCCGTCGCACGCCTGGCTGCCCGAGCAGCTATCGGGAACCTCCGTGCCCGCGACCGCCTGCACGCAGGTGCCTTCGTGGCCGGCGACGGCGCACGACTGGCAAACGCCCGAGCAGGACGCTTTTTCGCAGCATACCCCGTCCACACAGAAGCCCGAGGCGCAGCTCGGCGCCCGCGCGACGGTGCACCCCTCGCCATTGCCCAGGTTCGTTACTTTGTACTGCCAGGTTTCGCTCGATCCCGAGTAGCGCGGGCCGGAACCAAAGAGAACCATCACGCCGCGCTGGCTGTCGTAGACCATGGCCGCGGTGGAAAGCGAACTTGGGCTGGAGGACAAAGTGCGCAGGAACCAGGTTGGTGCTTTGGTATCGAGTTCCCAGGTCTTGCTGCCGGTGGTGGTCGACGCGGTCGTGGGCACAACCATTCGGCGGCGCAGGCTGTCGTAGGCCACGACCGGGAAGGCGGAGGGTAACCCCATGTCGGACGCGCCGAAATCGACGAAGTCGCCACTGTCGCGAAACACCCAGCCGGCTGAGACCGGATCCCATTCCCAGAACACGCTGTTGCTGGTGGTGTCTTGCCAGGTACTCACACCCTCGAAAATGAACAGCTTCTGGCGGCCCTCGTCGAAACTCATGAGTGGGTTCGTGCGCTGCCACGGCCCGAGATTGCTCGATGTCGGCGTGCGGTTGGTCCAGGTCGTCTTGTCGCCATCCCACTCCCAGACTGCGCGGTCCTCCACCACAGCATCAGGGTTGTGGGGACCAGGGTTGGGGTTGGCTTCCTCGCCACCGAAGAGCAGCACCTTGGCGCGCACCGAATCGGTCACCATGGCGTGCGCATCGCGGGGGTCGGGACTTGATGCCGGGTGAAGCTGACTCCACTTGCGGCTGCCGCTCTGCCACTCCCAGGTGTCAGCGAGGAACACCCTGCCGCCCGAAGACGTCCCGCTGGTACCGCCGAACAGGATGAGGGACTTGCGGGATGGGTCGAAGGCCATGGCGGCGTCGCGGCGGCCGGCGGGTCGCACATCGCTATTCACCTGCAACCAGGAGATCCCGTCCCATTCCCACAGGTCGTCCAACAAATTGAACCCGTCGTCCAGGCCCCCAAACACGTAGGTCTTGCCGTCGGCGGGGCAGAAGGCCATGGCGAAACCGGAGCGCTCACTAGGCGCGTTGCGGGGCGTGCGATTGGAGAACGCTGCCGTGGCGAGATCCAGTTCCCAGAGATCCGCGAAGGGAACCATGCTGAAATCAGGCATCCCGTTCGGACCGAGCTGGCTGTAGAAAGTCAGGCCATCCACCAGATACAGGCGGTTCTTCGCGGCGTCGGTGACCAGCGAGGCGAACGCGCGCGCGGGGGCCAGGTCGGCTTCGCTGCCGGCAAGGCGCTGCGTCCACGCCGCCGTGGTCGGATTCCATTCCCAAACGTCGGCCAAGGGCAAGCTGTCCGCGCCGCCCACCAGCACGATCACACCACGGCCGGGGTCGTACACCATGGCGTGGCCGAAGCGCGCGCTCGGCTTGGTCCCGTCGGTGGTGCGCTCGGTCCAGGCCGACGTCGCCGGATCCCATTCCCATGTGTCCTGGTAGGGGACGCCGCTTGCGCCCAACCCCTCCGGATTTTCCGCCCTTCCCCCGAACAAGACCGCGCGAGCGCGCTGGCTATCCCAGACCGCCGCGGACGAGTATCGGGCGTTGGGCGCGACGGCGAGCGTGAGTTCGGTCCACGCGCCCGTGGCCGGATCCCATTCCCAGGTGTCGCCAAATGCGGTCGAGACGCCAGTCCCATCGTAGTCGAGAATCCTTGGAAAAAGAGCACTCCGGTCAGCACTGCTGCGGCCGCCCCCGAAGAGCAGCACCTTGCCCGTGGATTTCTCGAACACCAGGCTGTGCTGACTGCGGCCTGTCGGCCGTGATCCGGAATTGGTGCGGTCAGTGAAGACGCCGGTGGTGGGATCCCATTCCCAGATGTCCTCGTAGTTGTAGCCGGTGCCAGCCCGCCCACCCACGATGACGAACTTGTTGCGGGTGGAGTCGAAGATCATGCTCGCGCCTGAGCGCGCGCTCGGCTTGCTGCCGGCTGGGGTGCGGTTGGTCCAGGTGCTTGTCGCGGGATCCCACTCCCACAACTCCTGGGATGGATTCGGATTGCCAGAAGCGGCCACGCCGGAAATGCCGCCGAACATGACCAGCACCTTGCGGGTCTCGTCAAAAGCGGCCGTCTGCAGGTAGCGCGAACTTGGTGTCAGCGCCACGGGGCCATCGATGCGTTCCCAGGTGGCGGATTCAGTCGCGGGCACCGTGCCCAAGGCCAACTGTGAGGATTCAGTGCGGGGCCCGGGGGTGTTGCCGGGATTGCTTTCGGAGCAGGCGGCGAGCAGGAGCAGAGCAGCTAGAGCCTGTCGGGAGGTTCCGAGCCGCGCTCTGATATGGGAACCCTGAAAGGGTTCCCATGCCCTCCCACGATGGTGCGCCGCCGGCGAAGCCGGCGGGCTCCCCACGCGACTAGGGGGCTTCGGGACAGACAGCCCACCCTGCCCGCCCCTCGCGCTTCGCGTTCGCCCGCCTCCGTCACGCCAGTCGCCCACGCCGACCGCGCCACGCTGGTCGCTCACGCTACCGCTCACGCGCACGCTGGTCGATCTGTGCCGGGTCAGAAAGATTCGCCGACGCAGTCGCCACAGAAACGCGGCGCCAAGCAGGGCGTAGGGCAGCCCTGGCGTGCCTGGAGCGGTCTTGCCCAGATCGCAGCTGCAACCCGAGTGGCCCAGTCGCGCGGTGCTGCCCGCGTCGGGCGCAATCGACGCTGCTTTGCCGTCGGGGCTGCCTGCATCGGGCACGATCGAAGCTTTTCTGCCGTCGGGACCGCCCGCGTCGGGCGGAAGCGAATCTCTCGCGCTATCGGGACTGCCCGCGTCCGTCAAGCTCGCGTCTCTTCCGCCATCCGAGGTGTCACTGGTGCCGCCCGTACCACCGCCTCCGCCCGCGCCGCCGCTGCCGGCCGCCCCCCCCGAGCCTCCCGCGCCGGTTCCCCCGCTGCCGCCCGTGCCGCCCCTGCCCCCGGTGCCGCCGGTACCGACAGGGCCGCAGGTCAAAGGATCGGGGGGAGAGCACGCGCCGTTGCCATCACAGGTCTGACAGGATCCGCAGGGCGTATTCCATTCTGGATAGTCGCAGGCGCCCGCGCCGTCGCAGGTCGAGCGGCACGGATCGTTGCCCGAGTCGCATTCGCTCTCTGGATCGCTGGCCACCGCATAGAACGAGCACTTGCCCGCGCGCGCAGCCTGGTTGCACGACACGCATGTGCCATCGCACGCGTTCTCGCAGCACACCCCGTCGACGCAGAAGCCGGAGGCACAGACACTTGCGCTCGCACAGGCCACGCCGTTCTTGCTCTTGCACCGGCCGCTGCCGTCGCACGCCAGTCCGTCAGCGCAGCTACCGGGAACCTCGGTGCCGGCCGCCGCCCGCACGCAGGTGCCTTCGCGGCCAGCGACACTGCACGATTGGCACGCGCCGGAACACGACGCCACGGCACAGCACACGCCGTCCACGCAGAAGCCCGATGCGCAGGTCGACGCCGTGGCAGCCGTGCACCCCTCGCCGTTGCCCAGCTTGGTTACCTTGTACTCCCAGGTTTCGCTCGATGCGGTCGACGCGTCAGCGCCGCCACCAAATAGCACCATCACCCCGCGCCCGCTATCAAAGGCCATGGTCGCCCCGCTGCGGGAGCTTGGCCCAGGGGACGGAGTACGCAGGTACCAGGTTGGCCCCCTGGGATCCAGCTCGTAGACTTCCAAGGTCGCAGCGTCGTCGCTGGTCCACGCTGTCAGAACCTGCCGGCGGCGCAGACTGTCGTAGGCCAGGAAGTTGCCACCATTACCAGAATAGCCATCGGAGCTGAAATTGAGAAACTCGCCCGGGTCTTGGTACGTCCAGCCGACTGTAACCGGATCCCACTCCGAAAAACTGCTGCCGCTGCTCTGCCCGTCGTCGGAGCTCGAACTGGTGAAGAGGAACAGCTTCTGGCGGCTATCGTCGAAACTGAGAAGTGGGGGGATTTGGCCGTAGTACTGCGCGTTCATCGTCACCACTGGGGTGCGGTTGGTCCAGCTCGCCGTCGTGCCATCCCATTCCCAAACGCGCGGTGCCACGGAATACTCGGTCGTTCCGGAAATCGGGTCGAGGAGGTTGTTCTGGCCGCCGTAGAGCAGCACCTTGGCACGCCCCGGATCGGTGACCATGCCGTGCATGACAACCGCATCGGGGCCCGTCGCGGGGAAAAGCTGGGTCCACTTGCGCGTGCCGCTCTGCCATTCCCAGGTGTCCCGCAGGTACCCTTCTGCGTCCGCGTAGGGCAACGGCGGGTTCCCCTGGCCGCCGAACAGAATGAGGGACTTGCGGACTGGATCGTAGGCCATCGCGGTATCCAAGCGCGGAGCAGGCCGCACATCACTTGCGACCTCGGCCCACGTGCTGCCGTCCCACTCCCACAGATCGTCCAGCGGCGCGCCCGTCTGGTCCTGACCCCCGAATACGTACATCTTGCCGGTGGCGGGACAGAAGGCCATGGCGTGATAGCTGCGCCATGGCGGCCAGGCCTTCTGTAGCGGCGGCGTGCGGTTGGTGAAGACTGCAGTGACGGGCTCAAGATCCCAGACCTCCGCGGATGCAACTGGGTCGAGTGATGGGGGTGACAATGTCTCGCCCGCCAGGAAAACCAGGCGGTTTCGCGCTGAATCGGTGACCAGAGATGCATACCAGCGCCCGGTGGGCAAGTTGGCTTCGCTGCCGGTGAGACGCAGTTTCCACTCCGCCGTGGTCGGATCCCATTCCCAGACATCGGCCAGGCCGATGCCGGTTGCGATGTCCCAACCGCCCACCAGTACGGTTACGCCGCGGCCGGGGTCGTACGCCATGGCGTGGCCGTAGCGCGCGTTCGGTTTGTTTCCCTCGGCCGTGCGCTCCGTCCAGGTCGAACTGGCCGGATCCCATTCCCAGGTGTCCTGCTGGGGATTGCCATCTAGCACTGCCTTCATTCCCCCGAACAAGACGGCGCGGCTGCGCTTGCTGTCCCAGACCATGGCCGAGTCGAAGCGGGCGCTGGGCGCGAGCGCGGGAGCGAGTTTGCTCCACTCACTCGTGCCGGGATTCCACTCCCAGGTGTCGCCCGCCGGGTTGTCTGCAAAGATGGCCTCACCGCCAAAGAGCAACACCTTTCCAGTGGACTTCTCGAACACCATACTGTGCTCAGTGCGAGCATCCGGCAGCGGGCCCGAGCCGGTGCGATCAGTGAAGGCACCAGCTGTGGGATCCCATTCCCAGGTGTCCTGGTAATCGTTCTGGTCCATGTCGGTACCACCGAAAATGACGAACTTCTTGCGGATCGAATCGAAGACCATGCCTGCGCCTGCGCGCGGGTTCGGCTTGCGGCCCGAAGGCGTGCGGTTGGTCCATTTGCCGGCTGCCGGATCCCATTCCCACAGCTCCCCACTCGCCGCCCAGCTGCCACTGGGGTCGGGGCCGGTGAGGCCGCCGAACATGACCAGGACCTTGCGGGTCTCGTCAAAGGCAGCCGCCTGCAGGTAGCGCGGGTCGGGGCTCGTACCTGGCGGTGGGGCCATGAGCTTCCAGGTGGCCACTTCGCCAGCCGGCACCTTGCCCAGGGCCGCGTGGGATGTCTCAACCCGAGACCCAGGGGTCTTGCCCGGATGGGCTCCCGGGCAGGCGGCGAGCAGGAGCAGAGCAGCCAGGGTGCTTGTTCGCAATTTCATCAAGGTTCTCCTAGGGCTGGTAGGCCAGGCCGGAAGGGCATCACGCCACGGTATTCCGACCCGACGGCGACATGACGCCAGGAAACACGGTTCTGCAGTTACGTCGTCGCTCCGCCCAGCCTATCGATTCTCTCGGTGCAAACGACATCAGGCCTATAGGGGATGGTCGAAGGGCAGATTGGGTCAATCGGACAGCCGGTCCGTCAGGCAATCGGAAAGAAGAGGCCAGCCCCGGTTTTCTTTTCAGCTTGATCAACTCTTAGTGTGGCGCCCGCCCGAAAGGTTACGCCCAAAGTTGGTGTGCGAGATTGGCGCGCTTGCGGGCTGGTCTGATGGACGGGCTCTGCGCGAAGGCCAGCTGGCGCGGTCTGTCGACCGATACGCGGGCATCACCCCATCTCATACAGTAGTGAAGCAAGAACTCTTGACCCGCAGCGACCTTGCCTCTGCGCACGGCTCACGCATTTTCGCTGGACCGACGAGGTGAGCGGGAAGAGGGAAGTCCCGATTGCGTAGATTCAAAAGCGCGTCTAGCATGGGGCTTGCCTCGCTTCCAGGAGTTCACAAATGCGAATTCAAACGACCACTTCCGGATCCTTCGCCGCACTTCTTCTTGCGGCAGGCTCGGCTCTTGCACAACCCGGCACACCGGTCCCGGCGCCTCCTGCCCCACCTGCGCTGGGCGCTCCCGCCCCGACCGGAGCGCCGTCCCCGGTCCCCAGTGTTGATCCAGTTGCTCCCCAGGCCGCTGCCCCGGTCGTGGCAGCGGCTGCGTCCGAAGCCGACGAGAGTGCAGCGGGATTCATTCCCCAGCTAAGTCTCGGCGGGCCGGTGGGCCTTTTGCGCATGAGTTCTGCTGAAGTTGGCTCGGTCGGCCAGTTTCGCCTTGGTTTGCACGGCGAGTTCTTCACTGGAAGCAACGTGCTCGTGAGACGCGATTCTCCCAGCGCAGGCGACCGCGACACCCGGGTGCAGGGGGCGTTGACCTTTGGTATTACGCCTATCAACTACTTCGAGCTGTTCGGCGCCATTGCGGCGTCGGAGAATCGCAATCGGCGCTTCTGTGGTGCGGATTCGAGTGGCAAGGAGCAGTGCGTGGCCGAGGCCGACCGCACGGACCCCGAACTCATCAAGGTACTTGGCGATCTGGTTCTGGGGGCCAAGTTTGCCTACCCGGTCGGACCGGGGTTCTCCGCTGGTGCCGAACTGGGGACTCGCATGGTGCCTTCCGCAGGGGGACTGTCGTTCTCACCTGAGGCGACCTCTTTCTGGTTCAGCGCGCTGGCCACGTATGATCTGAAGCCAATGACCAAGACCGTTCCAATCCGATTCCATTTGAACCTTGGCTACTACGTTGACAGTTCAGGGAGTCTGCAGGACTACGATGCGGAGAACACTTCCGCCTATTCCCGCTACGTTTCGCGGTTCGGCTACGGGATCTCCGAGAACCGATTCCGGCTTGCGCTCGGCGCGGATGCCCCCTTCGGCGAGCTGACAGCAGGATTCTCGTTGCGGCCGATAATTGAGTATCACTTCGAGTATTTGACGGGGTCCAAGGACCAAACCATCTATGACATGCAGCACGCGACGTGCGGCAAGACCGGCGCGGCCGCATGCGCCGACAACCAAGACCAGCACTGGATTACCTTCGGCGTACAGGGACAGATTTTGCGCGGCCTGACCCTCACGGTTGGCTTGGATGTCGCGCTACGCTCGCCTGGCTATGCCTATGCTCCGTCCCTGGCACCATGGAATCTGCTATTCGGATTGGGGTATCCGGTCGATCTGGTTCCGCGGGTCGTGACCCGCCATGTGCCAGTCGAAAAGATCGTGCAGGAGGATGATCTGCTGGGCAAAGGCCTGGTTGCGGGGAGAGTCACCGACACAGCCGGGACTCCCCTCGAAGGCGCCGTCGTCGGGGTCACCGGCCGCCTGTATTCTCGCGTCCTGACCGACGCCGACGGGACTTTCCAAAGTGTGCCGCTAGCACCTGGGGCGGTCGAATTGGTGATCGGGGCGAATGGCTACGAAACCGTCTCGGCAAGGTTTGACGTCATCGCGGGGCAGACCGCCAACGTTGCTTTCACGCTCACCGCGCGCGTCCCGGCTGCGCGAGCGGTGGGACACATTGCCGACGGTTCGGGCAAGGGGGTGGCCGCGGCACTCAAACTCGCCGGTCCGCAGATCGCCGAGGGGAAGTCGGATGAATCGGGGAACTTCACGGTGCCGGTCCAGCCGGGCCAATATGTTCTGCGCATCGACGCGGACCAGTACCTGTCCAAGGTCGTTCAGCTCACTGTGGCGGAAGGCCGGGAGAATGCGGCGAGCATCACGTTGCGCTCTCGTCCCGCGGTGGCGGGAGTGACCTTCCAGAATGGGAAGTTCAAATTGCGCCAGGCAGTCGCTTTCAGATTCGCAGGCAAGAAGCCAACCGCTGAATTGACTGCGGTCGGGTCCCATCTGCTCGACGAAGTCGTGGACGTCTTGGTCAATCATCCGGAGATTCGCCAATTGCGCATCGAGGCGCACTGGGGCAGTGGTTTGCCGGAGGCAAAGGCCCAGGCGCTTACGGATGCTCAGGCGAAGGCTGTCGCCCAGTACTTGGTGGACGAAGGCGTCGGCCAGGAAAGGGTGGCGTCGGTGGGGATGGGTGCGAAGAAGCCCGTGGTTCCCAACCTGGGCACGGCCGCGAAGTTGAAGAATCGTCGCATTGAGTTTGTCGTAGTGGACTAGGTCCCGTCAGAGTTCTTCACCCCACGTGCGCAGCGGAAACCGACAGAGAAGTTGCGGCTATCAGGGCCGTTTCCGTCGGCGGAGGCCGTGCGGACCCTGGCTGCGGCGTTGCTGTTCCAGCCGCCGCCCCGGATCGTGCGGTACGGCGTATTGGGCTGGGGTCCCCGCGGGCTATCTCCCGGCCCCTGGTCATTGACGGAGAAGATATCAACCGTCCATTCCCAGACGTTGCCCGCCATGTCCAGAATGCCGAAGGGACTGGCGCCTTTGGGATAGTTGCCCACCGGTGATGTGGATGTCCAGCCGTCGTCGCCCGTGTACATGGTTTCCCAGTTCTCATCAAAGCGTTCTTTTGCCATTGATGCGCACTCGCCGCCGCAGGCATTCAGTCTGGTCACGTCCGGCGGCTGCTTGCCCCAGGGGAAAATGCGATCATCGTTGCCGCAGGCCGCATATTCCCACTCGTCCTCAGTAGGTAGGCGACCACCGGTCGCTGCGCAATACTCAGTCGCCTGATCCCAATCCACGCAGTTCATGGGGTGCTGGTCGAAGCCGCGTTTTCCCCAATTGCAGAACTGGCTCCATTTCGCCTTATCTTTTGGCGTGATGCCCTTCCAATCGACGGTTGCGCTGGGGGGTCGGCATTTGTGTGCCTGCACGCAGGCACGGAAGGCAGCGACGGTCACTTCGGTCTTGTCCATGCAGTAGGGTGCCAAGGTCACCTGGTGTGCGTGCCGGCCGATCTCTTCGTCTCCCAGCCAGAACGTCCCGCCAGGGATGGGCACCTGGTTCGCCGCGCAGGCGATGGTGGGCTGGGGGGACGCTGGGCTTGGTGGCGGAGAGATGGTTGCCGCTGCCTCGGACTCTTCCGGGAGCCCATTCGCCGTCGGGGGCGCTTTCGCCGTCGGGAGGGGACGGGATGATTTGCATCCGATCTGGGGGAAAAGCGTCAGGCCGACCGAGGCCGCGAACCCAAGGCCGATCAAGGTGGGCAGGTAGGGTGACCGAGCGGAGATTGCCATGGCCGCACTTTGTCACCTTGCGACTTACCTTCGCAAGATCTAGCCCCAGGGGGTATTCAAGACCGGCCGGACTCGCAGAGTGGACGGAGCGGATCTCGTCGCGAAGTCGGCGAGACCGACCGATCGCCGGCCAGTCCTCAGGGGCTGGCGTACCTGACCACGGATCTCGGCGAGATCCGGGCAGGCCTTTCCACGGGCCAGAACGGTTCTGGTGAGCATCAGGCCGAGGGCAATCCAGAGTCCGCCTCGCAACCGGCGCAACAGAACCAAGGCCATGGCCGTTGGAGCATCCACACCCAAAGCGGTGCAGGCGGCGAAGACGGCGGCTTCGACTGCGCCCATTTGGCCGGGGATGGCAGCGCCCAGCATGGATGCGACCACGGATGCGGCGCCCAGCCACGGCGCGAGCGCCGGGTTCAACCCGAGCAATAACAGCAGCAGTGCCATCTCGGCAACAATCCACAGCTTGCCCGCCAGATGAAGCAACACGCTGCCCAGCACGAGCCGCGGTTGTGAAAGCAAGGCAACGCGGGAGGCATCCAATCCGCGCGCGAGTCGGGCCGCCCGACTGGATCCAGTGCCCCACCGGCGCAGCGGGGCGACGAGGATGATGAGCACTGCGAGCAGCACGGCCGCAAGGATGGTCGCGCCCACCCAGGCACAAGTTCGAGCGCTGACCAGGGAGGTGGAGTCCCAGGGGAGCAGCGCCGCGCCGGCCAGCAAGAGTGCGGTTGCGGCGATGTGGGTACCATTGTCGAGCGCCAGGGCGACCAGGGTGCGGCTGCGCACGCCGGGCGGAAACACTAGCGCCTTGAGCGGCTCGCCTGCCACCCCACCGCCCAGTTCGTCACCGGCCTGGGAGGCCACGTAGGCGGCAAGCGCGATCGCCTGCCGGGGGCGCAGCGACTTGGGCAGCAGCACAAGCCAGCCCCAGCAGTGCAGAGTCATTCCTACAACCGGTGCGAGAACGACCAATAGAAATCCGGGCCCAACCCGTTCAATGCCGCGCAGGACCGGTTCTACGCCAACCCGCCGCATAAGTAGGACCAGGGCCGCCATGCCCGCGATGAGCAGAGCCCCGCTTAGCCAACCCGTGCCGCGAAATCGCCTGCTGGAGTCTTTCGCAATTGAATGCATCACACCGCTGGAACTTGCAAACCCGGGACCAGCGCCCAGGGCGTGGCCAGACGTGCATCAGCGCGCCGCGGGTGTTGAGGAACTGACAGATCCGCCCTCTGCCTGGCGGATTTTCAACTTGGCCCTGCGGGGCGCCCCACCGTCCGACTCGTCGGGCGAACTACTTCAACCCCAGCACGTCGCGCATGTCGTAGAGCCCGGGCGCGCGGCGGTGAAGCCAGAGCGCCGCGCGAACCGCGCCGCGGGCCAAGGTGTCGCGCGACGAGGCCCGGTGGGTGATTTCGATACGGTCACCCTGCCCGAGGAAGAACACGGTGTGGTCGCCGACCACGTCACCGCCGCGCACAGTCTGGATGCCAATCTCGTCGGCAGTACGCGGCCCAATTTCACCATGCCGCTCGTAGCGCGCACTCTTCCCGAGATCGCGACCGGTGGCTTCGGCGACCGCTTCGGCCAGACGCAGGGCCGTGCCCGAGGGCGCGTCGCGCTTGGCCCGGTGGTGTGCTTCCACGATCTCGATGTCGTAGGCCGAACCCAGGGCACGGGCCGCGTCTGCCACCAAACGCAGCATCACGTTCACGCCCACCGACATGTTGGGCGCCAGCACAATGGGGATTCGTTTTGCCTCGGAAGCTATCGCTGCCTTGTCCTGGGTTGAAATCCCGGTGGTGCCGATCACGATGCTGGCGCCAGCCTGGGCCGCGGCTATTGCATTGGCCACGGCGGCGCCGGGTGCGGAGAAATCGATCCATACGTCGGCCATACCCCGGCCGGGCCGGTCCGCCTGCACGCGCAGGCCGCTTTCAGGCAATCCCGCCACGCGGCTCGCATCCGCGCCCAACTCGGGGAAATCGGCACGCTCGACCGCCGCCACCAGGGAAGTGGCCGGAGTGTCGGCAATCGCGCGCACGATCGCGCCCCCCATTTTGCCGGCAGCGCCGAATACAGCAATACGCACAGATTCGCCCATGGCTTCCCAGTCAGATGAGTTTGAGGTCAGCGAGAATCCTGCGCACCTTCTCGCGATTGGCCCCAGTCATCGGGTAGAGCGGCGCGCGGATCTCCTCGGCGATCTTGCCCATCATGGCCAGCGCGGTTTTTACTGGAATCGGGTTAGCCTCGATGAACAGTCCTTCGGAGAGCGGAAAGACGCGGTAGTGCAGCTCGCGGGCTTTCTTCCAGTCGCCCGCGGTCGCCGCGTCCCACATGGCCGCCATCTCAGCGGGCGCCACGTTGGACACGACCGAAATGCAGCCTTGCGCGCCCAGCACGTACAGGGGGAAAGCCGTCGCATCATCGCCTGACAGAACCACCATCCGGTCACCCACGCGCGAGATGATCTGCGCCGCCCGCTGGGCCGAGCCGGTTGCTTCCTTGATGCCCACAACCAGCGGCACCTCGCACAGGCGCGCCATGGTCTCGGGCAGAAGGTCGCACCCGGTGCGCCCGGGCACGTTGTAGACCACGATGGGCAGCCCGGCCGCATCGGCGATTGCCTTGAAGTGACGGAAGAGCCCGTCCTGGGTGGGCCGGTTGTAGTAGGGCGTGACCTGCAGGGTTGCGTCGGCACCCACCGCGCGCGCCTCGCGCGTCAGCTCGATGGCTTCGCGGGTCGAGTTGGCGCCCGTCCCGGCGATGACCGGCACGCGCTTGCGGGTTTCTTCCACCACGATCTTGATGATGCGGATGTGCTCCTCCACCGAGACCGTGGGCGATTCGCCGGTGGTGCCCACCGGGACGAATCCGTCGATGCCCGCGCGGATCTGCTCGTCGACCAGGCGGCGCAGGGCCTCCTCGTCGATGGCGTCGTCGCGAAATGGTGTGACCAGTGCTGTGATGACTCCCTTGAACATGGGTCTCAACCTAGCACGTCTTGGCCATGGGGGTGTTCGTCCGGACATGGCTACTCGCCCGTCGCCTTAGTGATTCGCACCCGAGCCCCCGCCCCGACGGGTTCGGAAGTCCCGATGATGACGGCGTCGCCGGCATCCAGGCCCTGGGTGATGACGGCATCGGTGGCGGTTCGATCCGCCACCGTCACGTTTCGTACCTCGGCCCGACCAGTGGGAGCCACCACCAAGACCCGGTCACTCTGGCCCACGCGCGACAGGGCCGCGGCCGGTACCAGGAACGCGTCGGAAAAACGCGCGCGCGCCATACGCGCCGGTTGGCCGGCCGCGGTGGCTGCTTCGGGCGCCAGCTCAATGACCACGTGGGTTTCGTCGCCGCCGTCCGAGACAAGGTCGCACCCGACCGGCCGCCCCTCGATCTCGGCCTCACAGAAGCCTTGCTTCCAAACCCGCGCGGCCAGCGTACGCGGCAGTTCGAAATTGGCACGCCAACCTGCCCTACGCATGCGCACCGCCGGCGTGCCAGCCCGCACGGTCTGACCCAGGGTGGCCAGAGTTGCCTCGACCTGGTTCGGTGCTTCCGCCACAACCGCGACACGTGACAGAGCCCGCTGGGTACGCTCGATCAACCCAGCGCTCAACTCGACTTTGGTCCGGGCCGCACCGGCGCGCAACTCGTCGCCCATGTCCCCGATGCCTTGCACGAGTTCCTGCCGGTAGGCGAGCCGTTCTTGTTGCCGTGCCAGATCGGCCAGCGCCAGACGGGCTGCGTCGGTTGCGGCCACCACGTCACCGGGCCGCAGCGAGGTCCCTGGGGACGCCAGCCTGATTACCTTTCCGCCAGCAGGGAAGCTCAGCACCTGGCTGGGCAGCCCCTCCACCGGCGCGGTGGCATCGAACCAACGCACCACGGCCGTGGGTCTGGCGAACGAAACGCGTGCGCGCACGGCAGCGGGTGGGCGGGGGTCGAGCGCCAGCGGCACCACGAGCACCCCAACGGCCAATGCCGCCAGTGTGCCGAACAGAGCGTAGAGAATCCACGTGCCGCCGCGCACCCTCGTGGACCGCGAGGGTGCCGGCGTGACAAGGGGAGGGGGTGTTGGAAGCGGTGGGGGAGTCACTATCCGACGCGGCCCCGGCGTCGACCCGCGGGCCCCACCCTTGACGGTGTGTGGCCGGCTGGTGCGGTCTGTCGCTTCGGCCGCGGACGGCCGGTCCGCAGGCCGTGGCCCTGGCAGGGGGGGCGGCGTCTTTGCGAGGGGAGGGGACGGCGCTGTGTCCGCCACGGCGGAGGGCCGCGTTTCGGGTGGAACCTGCGACGGCTCCTGCACCGGCGTGCTGGACGCAAGCGGTGTCTCGACCGGCGGGGGCGTCGCGTCTGTGACTGGCAGCAGCGGCTGGGCCTGCGACGGACTGTCGGGCTGCGATGGTGTCACCACGGCGGCGGGCGGCTCGGTCGCGGGCGGCGCGGCTGATGACAGGGGCTCGGTCGCTGCGGTTTCTGCCTCGGCTGGTTCCGGCGCTTGCTCCGCCGTCACCGGGAGCGATTCCGTTGCAGGAAGCGCTTCCGCGAGCGCCGGGGCTGGTTCAGGAAGCGGCCTGGGGGATTTTTCAGTCGCGGGCGGTTCGGGAAGTGGCTCGGGGGTTCGCGCAGTCGCGGGTGACTCGGGAAGCAGTCCGGAAACCGGCAAAGGCGTGTGTCGGGCCTCTGCAGACGGATGCGGAACCAGAGCCGGCTGCTCCTTCAGCGCGACCCCCGGTGTGCTCGCCTCGTCCGACGCAAGGAACCCGAGCTGATCAAGACGTTCGGCGAACGACGTGAGTTGTTCCGGCGTCAGCTCCAGCCCGGTCGACAGCCGCACCCAGGGGATGACCTTGGCCAGGGGCCTACCGTCAAATGCGAGGGCGACCGAATACTCATAGTCGAACAGACGGAAGCTGGAACCCCGTCTGGGATCGTGGACGTCGACGTACCTGACGCCATCTTCTTGCGAGATGGTTGAAACTAGATCGCGCCTTAGGCGCGGCCCGTCAAACGCCATGCCAGCATCTTTACCCTCGGAACGTGCCGGCGCCAACTGTCACGATTCAGTCTTGGAACACGGCCTTCTGCTGGGTGCCCCGCGGCTTGGCTGCGCTTGCCGCGGGATTCCTTGGGATCACCTTGCCAGCAGTTCGTCGTAGACGGAGAGGAGCCGTTCTGCAATGGCCGTCCAGTCGTAGTCTCTTTCCACCAGCGCCCGGGCATTGCAGGAAGGTGGGTTGAGCACAGCGGTTGTTGCTTCAGCTACTGGGCGCAGACGCACGCCCAGTGCCCGGGCTCTGTCCGCCAGGCACTTGCAGATGCGATCCGGTGAAGGGAAGATGGCGCTTGAAACGACCTATACTCAAGCCGAGGAAAGGAATGGAAATGAGAACTGCTACAACAGCGTCGTTAGCCCTGAGGCTTGGCTGGGTGGGACTCTTCGTTGTGCTCGGGGTGGGATGTGGTGGTGCCAATGGTCCCGGAGGTGCGGCCGGAGGCGTCCGTACGAGCGGTGCCGTCGGTTCTGGCGGCGCTGTCGCGGGTGGAGCCGTCGGGTCCCCGCTGGGGGGAGCGCCCAGCGATGCCCCAATTCTCGGTGGCTCGGGCGGCAACGCCGCTGCTGGCGCTGGTGGCGCGCGCGGCGGCGGTGAAATCTCTGAGTCCGCGATGAGCAGTGGTGGTAGCCGCGCGGGAGGCGCGCTGGGGACGGGCGGCTTCCCAAACTCCGGTGGTGTCCCGGGCACGGCCGGGGCGGCTTCCGTGGGCGGTGGCGGCTCAACCGGTTCGGGCGGCTCGCGTTCAACCACGGTGGGCTCGGGTGGCTCGACCATCGCCGGTACCGGCGGGGCGAATTCCACAGGAGGGTCGGTACCGGATGCGCCCGTCGCGACAGGCGGGGCAGATGCCCCTGTCAGCACCGCTGGAACCACCGGAGGTTCCTCTGGCTCCGGTGGCGTGGGCGGTTCCCCAGGCTCGGGCGGGACGGCGTCGGAAACTTGGGGCACCGTTTCTGGGTCGGGCGGGACGAGTGCGGGACTCTGTACGGGTGAGACGCCGCCTTGGAATCTCGGTGGCCAGGGTGGCAGCACGCTCGTCAGCAGCGATACGTCGACCTGTTCGAGCGGTGCGGCGGGGG
>Ga0182021_10002095_pt1 | contig 23286 bp, 28 predicted proteins | sample 612E3MmetaG_FD_120493 | JGI IMG/M metagenome (GOLD analysis project Ga0182021, IMG submission 120493) | Permafrost microbial communities from Stordalen Mire, Sweden - 612E3M metaG (Illumina Assembly) | ecosystem: Environmental > Terrestrial > Soil > Wetlands > Permafrost | place: Sweden... | reverse complement strand
AGATAAGCATGATCGGCCTCAATTCCCCACATGATCGGCCTTAGAAAGTCAGTCCCGTTAAAGAAACTATCAAAACCTGTTTCAACTGCATCGTGAATATTTTCTTCGACCAGAAAGTCAATGTCCTCTTTTGAAGGACCGAAAGCCGCCCGGATTTCATCAAATTTCAAAGCAACTGAATCATAATCTTTCGCGTAGAAGGATTTAATATCACCGCGATAAATATTGATCTTTACCCAAACGTCCTTGTTTTCCTTGATGTATTTTTCTAACGCGGTAACTCCCTTAATAGGTTCGGTTTTTTGTGTCGGCAATCCGATCGTTTTTTGAAGTTCCCTTGCCCGGCCTCTGTCTTCTTCAAGATATTCTCCAGCGCCGCCGCCGAAAACAGGTTTGCCCTGCCGCCGCCAGTATTCGATTTCCGCGCCGAAGCCAACATCAAAGAAGCAAATCATGTCTGCCTGCTCCGCATAGGGTTGAACTTTCCATACTTTTTCAACGCCTTCCATTCCTATTCCCGTGGCGTGTTTCAAGAAAGAAGGAAAACTATCAACGCAATAATTGACATACCAGACTTTCCCGAAATCTCTGGCTAATCTGACTGCGTGTTCAATGGCTATACCGTCCGGGGTATCAATGACCAGAACGGACTTTTTAGATAAATCGACTTGCGGTGCTTCAGGTTCTTTTCTGCCGACAAATATTTTACCCTGCGGAGTGTTGATGTAACTCATTCATTCACCATCCAGAATCTTATGAATTTTTGACCTCTTAATCCTATCGTAAGAGGTTTATCGTCAAAATTAAATCCTAACCATTTCAGCCATTCAATACTGCGCTTGTTATCAACTGAGACATAGTTTTCGAGCAGATTGAAACAGTCCAGCATGGCCTTAATTTCCGGCTTGTTTCTTCGTAAGAAGGCTATAGCGCACTTTTCAATATCATCCGTGCCTAAGAGCCAGGGACGGCCTTCATCGAACAGCATGGACGAATCAGCGACGCCAAACATGCAGACCGGCAGGCCATCCAAAAGCCCTGTCTTTGCCATGACTGAAATTTTCAGCGACTTTTCAAGAGCTTCGTAAGGTTTAAGCAAAGCCATGTCCCAAATCTCATTTTTATCCGCCTCTCTCATGTTCTCAGCAAGATAAGGAATATGTTCAGGTTTTGCTTCGACTATTTCGACTTTCATTATTAACTACCCATTTGAACCTGTGGAATTACCGCCAATATTGACAGAGGTAACGGTTTAGTCTGCCTCACGCATATGCTTCCCGATTTATCCCATGTTGCCGGAGTGGATATATCAATCATTTCGCTGATAAGAGCGTCCGGGTAATCGTAGTTCTCAGTCCGCCGTGTTTTATACGGTTTTAAATGGTCAACATCGTTACCGATTTCAAAACCAGATGATCTATCAACTATCATGGAAACAACGCTGATAAGTTTCTGTTTGTCTCTGATGTCTGAGCGCATAGAAGCTAAGGGCAGCGTTTCAAAGTCAGATGTATAGGGCAGTCCGATATGACAAACCAAAACGTCCTGATCTATGGTAATTCTTCCGGCCTGTACTATTTGCTGAGGAAATACAATCCCATCGCCAAGGATAGACACGGTTTCGCCTTCAAGATGCTCAAGCCCATAAAAGATTGAGGCTGGCAAATTCGGGACTCGACCGTCGTAGGTCAATCCGCAATCAACAAAGAAAGCATCAACCGGATCGTTAAAGTTTCTGGGAGCCATTCTTTCGACGTATCGCTTATCCGTCCCGCCGATAGTTCTTTTGACAATTAAATAGACAACATTCTGATTGTTTTCAGTTATGCAACAAGCTGATTCAACATCTCCGAGGGTATCGTGCCAATGCCAGGCATTAACCTGCTGCTCCGGAAAGAAAGTGCAACCCAAAAGCAGACCGTCATCACGGACTGACCACACGCATGAATAAGGATCACGCTGATACGTCCAGTCAACTATAGTATTGAAATTTAAAAGATGGTGGCTCATGGTGGTAATGTCCTGACCGACAAAAGCATTTTCAGCGAATGAGTAACCGAGTGAGCGGACTTCGTTTCCTAATTCAGTGACAAACAGACCGAAGTTATTTATTTTCAAAGGCCGTACATCACTGGCACCGTGTTCGCCCTGCCATTTAAGGTCAAGCGTTCCCGGAACTAAAACCTCTTTTCCGTTGCTGCCACCCTGCACCATCCATATTCCGCCCGTGGTCAAAAGAAGAAGATATTGGAGATCCAAAAAATGTTTGATGACGTTGACCTGAGTTGAAAGCAATCTGTAGGTTATAGCGTCATCATCGAGAACCGGGTCACTTACTCCGAAGTCAAGGAATCCGTTTGACCGGCTCATGAATACAGTTGTCGGTTGTCCGTTAGTTCGCGCATGAAGCTGTCTGTTCTGAAAATAAGACGTTGTTCCCGGCCAGCCCTGATCTGAGCCCCACGCCGGCAAAGCCCAGAGATAAGTAGGGTAAGACGCGCCTGCTGTTATGCCAACTGTACCACCGGACGAATAAGTACCGGTAGGATGGCAATAATCAAGAATAAAATTGGTTGTGTCAATGACGGTTACTTTCCATTGGCCGTTTACTCCATTCATGCCATTGACACCGCTTATAGTTACAACCTGATCTGTTACAAGGCCATGCGGGGTGGCCGTGGTGACCTGGCATAAAACATCATTTTGAATATCAGAAATATTAACCGTAGAAGAAGGCGCCGCTCCAACGCATGAATCGGGAAGTCTTGATTGTACCGCGACATTGACATTCATGCCGTCAACATATCCGGTGATTAGAACAATCCCAAAACCTGAATGTAGATATTGCCATTTCACGCCGCTTACACCGTCAATCTTAACGCCTTCTGTATGCGTCGGCGGAACTGTCCCTGTCGTAGAGGAATTTAACGCCTGATAATAATTCATCCCGTAAATAACGACGTCGCCCTGTGTTCTGGCTTTCGCAACTTCCCACGCGGGAGTGTCATCATTGATTGAACAGGCAATATAAAAAGGCAGACCTACCATATCAGGCTTAAAAATATTTGCGCTGGCTGTTACAGTTGCCGATCCGATGGCCGCGCTCGCATAAACAAAAATCGTTTCGTCACTGTTTATATCTCTGAATGGTCCGTTGACGTTGGCGTAAAGTTCAATCCGCCAATCTGTTACTCCGTATCTTTTTATCTGATAGGGCGGATAGTCAGGATGCTCAATGGTGATTATATCCGCGGATTGAGTAAATTTAAGAATTGAAATATCAGACGATGGCCACGGCGTAGTGACAAGATAAGGAACCCCATTATCCATGACATACGCCCCGTCAATAATGATCCTTAAAGAATAATTCCCAAGCTCAAGAACATACTGCTGTTCAGCGTTAAACTGAAAAGGTATAAGCCTCGCAAGATAATTTGAATCGTTAATCTCTCCGACAAAATGAGTCCCCGGGCGATTATCAACGCTCCCGTATTTCGATACGATCATATTCCGGCAAGTCTTTAATCCCCGGTAGTATCCATCAAAATCAAGACGACCGTAAAGCGCAGGCGATATTTCTCCCTGCGTAAAAGAGGTCTGAGGCAATCCTTTTGCTTTGTTAATTTTCTGTACCATTACCTTCTCGCGGTTATAAATTCACTTTCAGGCTCTTCATGTTCTTTTCCTTCATTCATCGACAATGCTCCGGCGTGAAGCAAAGCCGCCTGATACTCCTGACCGGCCAATGTTGCATATTCAGGACTTGCCGATAGCGGAGAGCAGATTTTTGTCGCCAGCAGATAGGCCAGCGCATTGACGAAAGCCGGACTCCACAACGCGTACGATGTTATCCGTACGGTATAAACCAGCGTCGGAGTTTCTATATTTACCGCAATCATCAATTTGTTGCCGTCACTGTTTGATACGATCTTAAACGGCACGGGCTTTAAAAAATCTTTATAGTATTTCGGATTTACAATATCCGTGCTCGTTATTGTCGGGATGACCATTCGCGCCTGAAGGCAATCTGAGGGATAACCATAACAGTAAGCCCATCCTTGAATAGTGTCGGTAAGAAGCTGAAGTTCGGCGTACTTCATGGCAAAACCCCAGGGAAAATCCTGAAGGCACTGGTCACGGCAACTTTCCCAGAACAGTTTACAGATGTTGGCTTCGTTGCTGCCCTCGTCAATGTCGTCTATAAATCTCGACACGCCGACATGAGAAAGAGCCATATTGCAGATTGCTATCAGTCCAACGGTGTTCATTTCATTTTCCCTTTGGATTTCGGTTTAGGGGTTTCTTCTGACGGCTGAACAGGCGGAGCATCGGTTATCTCAGCGCCCATCAAACCTGATTTTTCGGTATGCTCCTTTACTTTTTGGGCTTCTGTTTTCTCAGGTTCTTTTTTTGCTTCTTTGATAGGTGTCATCCATGAGCCGGGTTTCCCATCATAATCAAACTTTTCGCCTTTCTTAATAACTCCCTGACCGTTCAGATAACCCTTCTCTTTCGCGATGTACGTTGGCATATGTTCTCCTTTCAACTGGTTTCATCCACGACCCCTTAGGGCCGTCATAATCGAATATTTCGCCGGGCATGATTAAGCCTATCCCCTTGATATATCCCCTTGTGTTAGCTTGATAAGTCCCCGAAGACTTACTCAGGTTGAAATTTTTATTGTTAAGACTGAGATAATATTGGTAGTTGCCGGGAATCCACGCTTTAATCATGTTCAATCCGATATCCGTTTTGTATCCCTGCATGGTGACATCGTGGCCTTGTCCTATCCCCGGACGGCCAGGAAGTCCTTTAATTCCGCAATAAAGACTCGGCTCATCGACAAATAATGATTTCTTCCCGCTATAAGTCCATATCCTTAAATCAACAAACTGATTGCCTTTTAAGGAGGTCGTTACAAACTTGAGCATTGATTTTCTGAAGGCAGTCTGGGCCAGCGAAGCTTGGTCTTTATTATTGTCTCGGAACCATTTTGCAACTGCTATGTGATAGTATTTACTCTGGCAAATACCTACCAGTTCGTGATCTTCAAGACGCTTTGACATTTCTTCGATATACGTTGGCGCGTAATATTCATCGTCTTCAATGAACATTATCTTATCGCCTTTTACTTTCGGGAGAGCCTCTTTAAGATTTAAAATCAAAGTATGAGCGGGATCATTGCTTTTAGGTTCACGGCGGACATAATCAACCTGTTTCGGCGTCCACGGCAAATCCCATACTTCAGTGGGTACTTTGCCGTCGTCAATAATTATCCACTGATCAGGCTTAACAGTCTGGTGATTCATCCACCTTTGACATAAATCAAAAGCTACTTGGCGGTCGCCGGTGCAGGTAATACAGGTGATTCCGTTTTTCTTTTCAGGCTGCTTGACTTCAGGTTTGTCCCACCGGCCCGGCTCAAAGTAATTAAATAGAACAAAAAGGTCAGGCTCGTAATGAACAGGATAATGTTCCTTGAGATAAATACCCATCCAGCCATCAGCATTTGACTTTTGAGTATCGAATTTCAGAGTCTTGAATATTTTACCCTTAACAACCATCTGCTGAATACCGAAGACATTGACGCGCACGTTTTCAGGTTTTGCAATCAAGGTTGTTGTCGGATGCTGGTATTTACAGGCTGCGGGAATTTGATAGCCGCGTTTCATCGAAATGAAAACAACGTCATCTTTCATTTTCTTCAGTTTAGAAATAACATTCGACTCGATGGAATCGTCATCACACATACACCAGTAATAATCATTATCCTCAATTTTTTGAGTTTTGATAAACTGATTGATTTTGTAATAACAATAATCTTCACTCGGAGGGCAAGGATTGACAATGATAGGCTTCGCCCATTCAGCGTCCCAATCGACATATTGATTTTCAAACATTAAAAGATGTAAGGGATTTTTGCCGTAAATCTTTAATAATTTAGGCAGCATATCCTTACGCGAAAATGGCATTACAATATGAACTTTACTCAAGCAACCACTCCCTTGTCGGCTCTCCAAGAAGGTCTGCCGTAAAACCAGACATTGATCTTACATTAAAAAGTTCTTCTCTTTTCTCAACCCACTTAGATTGAAACATGGAATAATCTGCGCCGGGATGATTCGGGTTTGCGCCTTCCATCGGACAACCGCAAAGCACTATCTTTTTATAGCCGATTCTTAAACCGGCCATGACTCCCATAAGTGCCGATGATCCGCCTTCCCATTCTTCTAAAGGAATGACAATGTCAACTCCTACCTGCGGCTGCTGATGAATCAAAAGATAATCTTTTTGCTTGTGAAGTCCGGCGTATTTACTGATAAATTCAAAATCTTCAAAGTGGCCTGTAACAACATATTTCCACGGGACCGGACGTTTGAAAGCATCCAGACCAACGGCCATTAAGTGACCATTCACCTTGTCATCTTTATTGAACATAGATTTTAACTTAACTATGTCAAAATCAATAAAGGGGGCCGTCCCGCAAAGAATAAGAATGTCCATAGTTCCTCAAAGGCGCGGGAGTTACCCCGCGCCGGTTAAAGGGTTAGCTGACGATTATTCTTGACGGATACGCGGTGTTGAAATCAACATCGTGAGCCAGGAATGCACTGAACTTGCCGCCGGTCAGAGTACCGCTCAAGGTGAACTTCACTCTGATATAACGACGGTAAGCCGCTCCTAACGGCAGACGACCGACAATTCTTGTGCCTGCCACTGAGCCAGCTGCCAGAGTTCCGAGGGTGGCTATGGTGGTCAGGTTGCTGGTGAAGGCTGAATCATCGGCAGTTTCCAGAGTACAGGCAACCGTAATAGCTCTCGGCGTGGAAGCATCGTTCATCAATGTCGTGACCAGAATAACAATGGCAATAGACTCACCAACACCAAAATATTCAGTTCCGGTATTGCTGTTCAGAGCGAAGGCATCTGTCGCGCCCAGATCGATGAAGCCGTGTCCGGTCGTACCGGCGCTGGTATCATCGGTCGAATAACCCGTTGATGTAAAAGCCTTTTTGAAACAAAAGCTACTCAAAATATCCAGTATCATAGTTTTCTCCTTTACTTTTATATGTTTAGTGTTTAATCACTCTTGACAACGGTTTATCTTATGTCACTTCGCTTTCGGTCAGTAACAACTGGTCGCACGTCCTCACGGGGATTCCACGGCAGAAAGTAACCGGGCGACCGAAAACATCATTGCCGGACTTCAGGGTGTACTGAGTCCTGTTGAGAGATTCGATATCCAGCATTTCGGCAACGGTTCTATTGACGTAGAACACGGGATTCGGAGCAAGAAGAATCGGAGCCGCGCCGTTTGCCACGGGTGCTTCTCTCCCTGTCTGGACAATACCCAGATTCGGGACTCTGTGAAGAGCCTTAACCATCAAGATGATGAGGTCTGCCGCGCTGGACTGAGCAACGAGGTTGCTTACATCGATGTTGCAGATACGGACGATATAACGCCAATCCTTAACGGTCAGGCCGCATTTCCACTTCCATATGTCGCCGTAGCCTCTGAATTTATCACCGTTGACATCGAAGCAGTCAATCTCTCCGAGGTTCTGATGATTTAATCCTGCTTTGCTGCCTTTGGGGAAAATGCCGTGGACGGTATGAGCACCCCAGCACACCAGCCAGACCGAGCAGTTATCCGCGCCCGTACCGCCGCCGTTTATGATGTTCTGTCCGTTTACGGCGGTCAGAGACGAAAAACGAGGGGTAAAACCGTTAAACTGTTCGGGGTTGACTGTTGAGTCGCCGTACAGTAAAGCGGTCATCATGGACTGATTCATTCCCTCAATCTGGCCAAGGGCTTCGATCAAACGGAAAGAGTTTGTATTTCCGTTGAAATCGGCGGCATCCTTGTCCACTTCACCGCGTGCTTCCAGATTTCCGCAGGCATCCGTGATCTGAGCATACTGACTTTTTGTTGCCGGTACGCCCTGATACCACTTGCGCCATATCGGGGTAGGAAGTCCGGTTCTTACCGTTGTCTGATGGCCGGTGGGCAGATTGCCTTCTACCCAGGGAATATCAAGCAACGGCTGATTTGTTTGCTGTAACAGTTCGACGATCTCGGAGGTCTTGCCGTCCGGGTCCATCGTCTTCGCCACTTCTAAAAGAGTCGGGTAAACACCCGTGCCGAAAACCATTGACATATTAATGTCCTCCTTAAATTTTAGTTTTATTAATTACTTCCATAGAGCTTATCGCCTAGTTGTTCCACGGTCTTAGGTTTGACTTCACCGCCTGACTTGTCGGTGTCTATGGTGCCTTCTTTCATATGTTTTGCCATCCTTGCAAATACCCTGACAAATTCAGGATGATTGCCGAGGCCGTATTCATCGAAAACCTTTTTGAGTTCCGGGGTTCCGATGGTAGAAATTACGCGTTGAGCATCTTTGACAGAGGCATCGAACTTGTCGCCGCCGATTTCCTTGTCGGTCTTGACTGATTCCTTCCATCCATCTTTCTGGGCTTCCCATGCGTCCGCCTGCTTCTTCAGGAAAGCTGGCATGACTTTCTGGGCGTAAAGGTCGATAACCTTCTGAGCTTTGGCCTGAGACAATCCCAACTCCTTGAACATTGGCTCTGCCTCTTTCAAAAGCTCACTGTCCATTTCCATTCCGTCAGGTATCTTGAACTCATACTTTTCCGGTACGGTGTTGGATTTATCGGCGTCAACTTTATCAGCTGCTTCTTTGTCTTTCTTCTGCTTCTCGGTCAAAAAGGTTTCGTCTTCTTTTTTCCGGTCGTCATCTGAAAGCTTAGAGCGCCTATCAGTCCAGAGAGACTTCAGGTCATCCTGCCTCTGTTTAACTTCGTCCGGCGTGAACATCGCGGACACTTCAACATCGGGTGCTTCAATTTTTACTTCGGTGTTTGGATCAGGCATTTTCTTCTCCTTGTGTTTCCTTGTATTTCTTTTCTTGTTCGAGGGCTGCAATAGCCCATTTTGATTCACGTTTCCCTATCTTTGCCAATTCAGTGTAGGCATCAGGGTTTATTTCAAGTATCTGAGTCAACAACTGTTTCCCTACTGCCTGCCTGCCGAGGTTATGAAATGTCGCGTTTGACGAGTCAAATACTCCCGGCTCGCTGAATACAAAGCATTTTTCTAATAGCCGCCAGAGAAAACCTTTCCCGTATTCAGTCTTTAAAAGCGACCTGAGATTTTCCTTGTCCCATTCGGCCAACCTTTCCTGATGTTGTTCAACTGGTGATTTTTCACTCATTGCCCGGTCATCGTCCTGACTAAATCTTGTACGTTCTGCCCGTCTGTATCTCCGAGGGCTTTCCCTGCCTGAGCCGCTTTATGTAAAGGATCAGCCATTTCAGCCATTTGCTTCATCTGTTCTTGCTTCGCTCTCTGATCTCGGATAGGTTTGACCTGATCCGCCGTCCTGATGATATTCGGATTGATTCCGTGCATATCGGCGTATGTGTCAATCGCTTCATCGACATTGAACTTATCCAAAGCAGTAGGATTCATTTGAGCCAGACTGCCGGTGAACTGAGCCACTTTCTCGATGCTTGCTGTTCCTATTAGCTTCTGCGCCTGCGCAAGTATTGATGTATATTCAATCTTCTGCGGAAATTCCTGACCCTGTAATGCTTCAGGCGGGGGTGGAATTCTTCCCTGACGAAAGAGGACTGAGAATGTTCTTTTGATTAATCGATCAAGTAATTCGTCATTAAGGCGTTCCATAACCGGACCAAGGATTAAAACCTTCTCGGAATGTCGTTCCTCAATCTCCCGCGCCGTCTTTTGCGTGTCGTCTGAATCAACCATCATCTGCATCATGTCTTCAAAGTAACATCTCTTAATTCTCGCTTGTATTTCCTGAATGTCTTCAAGAAGCTGAGTTATTTCCGGCGTTACAGTGTAGGCAGGTCTAAATCCTGCATGAGTCTGGTTAGCAAGTCCGTCAATGTAGGTAATGTCGCCGGGAAGCGTTGATGTTCTGAAATTTCGCAAAGCTGAATCACCTAGCATCGGCGGGTTGACGTGCTTGTCGATCGCCTGCGCTTTACGCTTCTGCTCGAGCTGCAGGGCTTTAATATCTCCCAGGGCATCCATTCCCGGGGAAAATCCGTAAACTGAATCATCGTAAATGTCCCAGCGCGGGGCCATAATCGGGAATTCATCAAAGCCGGACTTTTCAAGGAACAGGTCATAGCCCGCGCCGACTTCGTAAAAGCACTGTCTTATCGGTTTATTGTTTGAACTATAAGAGAAATGATCTCTGTTGTCGTTCGGCTCAATAGCCATTACAATTTCGATTTCCGTTTCATACTGTTGAGCGTCCCACATATTACGAACTGCCGGAGAAACATTCTTCATCCCGAATCGCTGAATAAGCTGCCGGACCGTCCGGGGATAACGGCGGTAAAGAGAATCGCAACGGTTTTGCTCATCCACCGCCAAAAGATACTGACCTGTCTGAAAGGCGTAAAAGCGAACATAAGCCTTTTCATCTTCAAGGCACGACATTGCAGCAGTGCCGTAATCGCCCAAATTCCCATAGATAATCGGCAATACCTGATATAAATTGCTTTTAATCAGGATATCGCGCATGATTGACTCAACATCATAGAGCCACGCCTTGACAGGCCCGAATTCCTGAAGCTGGGGATCTGTCGTGCCAAGCTTAAACCACGGACGCGCCGGTGACGTTAATCCAGCCACCAAACCAGACCTAAGATTCCTGCTGGCTAATGTAGCTGTGGAATCAATGATCTTTTGATTGTATTTATTACCCTTTGAAGGGTTTAAAGTGGCCTTGATCTGAACTGAGCGCGGGCGTATATGGTCGGCTATCTCCTGCCAGTGGGGAAGAAAAGAGTTTCTCTCCGCTTCCATCGAATTGTATCGGCGCTTAAAATGATCTCTTAATGTTTCATTGCTCTGTCTGTCTGCCATTTTACGACCCTAAAAGAGATTTTGGCTGCATGGTAGGTGCCTGAGCGCCCATAGGACTGGTTAAAATTGTATTGCTTGCCGCCGCACGTCTTCGCCTGCGCGTCTCATCTTCTGCCAGCCGGACGTTACCCTGTGCTTGTTGTGGTGCCGGTGTCGGTGTAGGAATTACGTTTGGACTGCCTCCGAAACAGCCGCGATTATTTAATAACGGATTAACAAGCCTTTTTATCATGCTCTCGCTCCTTCTGCGTATGGGTCATAGTCATTAACATAATTACTGCCCTGAAATAGCTTTTCTCTTTCGGTTTGTTTTGGCGCAACCGGAAAGGCAAAGGTCAAAGCCAGTGCATCCGCTAAGTCAGGCGATCTTCCTAATCGCTTTTTAACCTGATCTTTGTCCTCAAGGATGATTTTCCCGTTGGTAAATGAATATGTCGGCGTGGTCATTTCAGCTACAAGCTCAGGGATAGGCGGTAATTGCCCACCGGATTTCACCCAATCGGCCATAGCAAACCACATTTCCGCTCTTTTATTCCGATATCGAGGGTCGGTAGCTGGCCCGTGGAACTGAACCCCCAAGGGATTGTACCTTGCTGTGTGAAGGTTATCAATGACCCCGTGACCCCAATGCCCCGTATCGTCAATAAAAAACGCATCAGAGTCCAATTCTTTCTTAATCATGGCACATTTAGCGGCTATGTCGGTAGTGCGCGCCTGCCGTAGAATCGTAGGCATTCCGGCGAAAAGACCTTGACGCGGGAATATGACAGTACGATCATCCCCGAAACGAGCGACATCAACTCCTAAAACCTTACCGGCCCACTCAAATTGATCTGGCTGTAAATGCCTTCTCATGGCTGCTTCGACTTCTTCAATCCCAAGCAAAGCATTAAATCCTTGCGGCGGGAATAGACCGAGGATTGTTGCCATTACCCAGGGATTCTCTCTGCCGTGGGTTTCAATCTGTTCTTTGGCGTATTCCAATGATACGCGATTTGTCCGGTTAGGATCATCAGGGTCGGCGGTGACGGTGACTATTTTCCACTGGCCCCTGAGCGTATTGCAAACTTGATACAGCAGGCCACTTGTTGACGTAGGGTTTCCACCCTGCATGATTAAAGCGTCTTTGGGATTACCGGTGAATATCTGCTCTGCAGCTCTACCTACTGCAACCGGCATATCTCCCGTTTCATCCAAGAGAATAAACGGGTATTTGCTATGCAACCCTGATAATGCCCTGCCGATAGCATCAACATCTGCGTCCTTTGCGTAAGACCTTGCTGATAAGAACCATGTCTCCGGATGATCTTTTGCCTGTATCCGCTCTTTATGCCACTCAAAAGCAGAACTTAAAAAAGCTGATTGAGATTGCCACTTAGACAATTCCGGCCAGAGATTATCAGACAGATTATCTTTTGTGATTGAAAGAGCCGCGCCCTTTGGATGTTCGCCTTTATCCGCAAAGCATGATAAACGCCACCACCCGCCAAGAGCCAGAACCATTGTGTTATGAGTGCATATAAAATCGTTTGTAAGATAACACTGTGATTCGTGGGCTACTTGAATACACATAGATTCCGCATCTTTTATCTGTTCAATCTTATCGATAAATCGCGTTAGATACCGTTGTTGTGGTAAAGTCCACCGTTTTGATTTTCTTTCTACCTTGAAAGGATTAAACGGTAGAGCTAACGTTACGCGATAACAAGTACGGCATATTATTTTTTCACCAGTTATTTTATCTTTATATGAGCCCTGTTTTTCTCTTATCCTACCCGCTACCCCACCTAGAGACCTTACAAGCCATGCCACATCTGCCACAAGCTTCCGGGAAGTGCAATCAAAACTAATATTATTATCTGTAGAGATATAACCATCAGTATCAAGTAATCCAGCGAGAATGTCCTTTCTTTGTTGGATTGATGATTGCTTGTAAAGAGGTGGAATAAACCGTTCATGGCTGCCCAATTCTGATAAGCCCAGATCCCTCAACTCTTTTAAAATCCCATAAATAGTGATATTTTTTCCTTCATTGGTGCGCCGTGTTGTATATCCTCTTTCAATAACTTCATTGTCGATTTCCGCGTCCATCCACGATGCGCTGCTTGTTTTTCTACAACCATCACCCAACCACGCACCCAAAACATAAGGATCTAAACTTAGATCAATACGGGGAAGTATCACGGCTGCTTGCGTTGGAATTTCAAATTGCCTTCTCGTTTTTCCATCGTTTGATTTATTGCGTGTTATGATTTGTTCTAAACTTATAACTGACCACCCATCAGCGGGAGTTCGCCAGTGTCTTTGGCTGATAGCAAGAGCCTCTTTCTTATCGCTCCATTTACCACCACGCTGCTTTACGTGCCGCCTTTCGGTACGTCCGCGAACTTTCCATAGATGTTCGCGGCAACATTCTGTTTCTGATCCATCATTGAAAGTAACACGAAAAACAGGAATAATACCCTGCATAAAAGTATGTAGAATTATCGTTTGAGTTCCATCGGGTGCAAAAACACTGTCCCCCGCTTTGAGATCACCCCACCGGCGAAGACCATCGGGTGTATTTAGCAACATATTTACTGGTTGCGCTTTTCCGGGGCCGGTACATGCCTTCATAGCGACTCTGTTATTCCCCGGCAATGATTCAATCGCGTCATGCTGCCACTTATCCAGCACAATACCCGGCCAGTTATCGGCGACAAACTTCAGTGCTGATTTTCGCCAACTTGCGATCTTTTCTCTGGCTTTTTCTAAATTGGTCATCAATCCCCGGCAACAATGGATTCAAGATTTATAATTCCTGAATGTTCAACTTCTTGTTTATCTTTGTACCCTGCATGATTCTTTAACCAGAATATAGGACCTGCAGCATTCTTCCCTGCAATCAGAAATTCCTCGATGTTCATTTCTATTTTCAGCTTTGCTTTTTTTATAATGTCCAGATATTGCTTTTTAGATTGATAGTCTAAGAGTGATTGACGCGATGAAAATCCAAGTGCTAAAGTTAAACCGGCAACAGTGTAAGGTGAATTCTGATAACGGCTGTTTGTAGATGTGCAAGTTCCCTCTTTATCGGTTACCTCAACAACCTTATCGATCCAACATGAATCAAAATACTCGTTTATTTTCTCTTGAAGCTCTTTGGGTGATTTAAAAAAAGGCGGCTTTCCAACTGAATTATTCTTTTTATTCTGGTTTTTGGACTTTTTCTTTGCTTTCAACTAAAAACACCCCTGCTAAAATAGTCTATAAACCACGATTTGAATTGTGGCCTTATGATAGCATGGTGTTTTTTTGTATTAGAATGTGCAGAGTTCGGCAATATTAGGCAATCTTCGGCAATTTATTTTTTAATTTTATAAAATGGTCAAGTTCTGATGTTTTAGCTTTTGCTGATCCTGATAGTGTATAAATCGGTAAACCTATCTTTTTGTAATTTCTTGCCGTCCTTACAGACACATCAAGATAGGCTGCTATTTTTTTCCATCCCGTAAGCCATTCGGTCATTTAATTTCCTTAAATCTCAATTACCCCCGGCGGTACGAAGCCGTTTTTTAAACTGATTAAATGCGCTACCACCCAACACACCTTTTCGCTGTTCATTTCTGTTGTGTAAAGCCTCATTGCCTGAAAGCGTACAGGCGAATCAATATACTGCGCCAATCTTTGATTTGTGTAATAAAGAAAACTGTTTTCATTGAAAAAGGATATGTGGGTGGGATCTTGAAAAGCTCCCCTGCCGTCCGTTGAAGGCACTTGAATAAAAGCACATCCTCCCGGAGCCAGAACACGGTATAGTTCTTTCATGGTATGAATTGAGTCTTTTAAATGCTCAAAAACATCGTATGCCCGAATGACTCCGACTGAGCTATCTTCAAACGGCCATCTACCGTTAAGGTCTGCAATAACATCAGCATCTTTTAGGTCAACTGTTTTATAGCCTACTGCGCTGTTTAATCGTCCGCCGAGATCGTAACAAGCAAGCCCTTTGTCTTTTGCCCACTTTAAGGCCATCCCCTCGATGTATTTGTCGTAAAGCGGATAGACTCCGTTTTGAATTTCCTGATTATATCTCAGCCAGGCATTTTCTCCGTGGACGCGGTAAATATAAAGCGCGTTGTCAATATGATGGAATTCAGTAACCTGATACAATCGGCACATTAAATCCTGATCGTCGAGGATTTTCAGATTAACATCGTATCCTCCGACACTATCATAAACATCTCTTCGGAAAGCCCTTAGATGGTCCGGCGCGTACCAGATACGCGACACGCTGGCCGGAGTAGCTTCAAAAGATAAAGGCTCATCCAGTAAATGCCCTTGGAATTCTGTCTCTCTGTATTTCCACCCGTGAAGAGGACTGAATCGTTCGCGCTTGCTGAAATTCATATCGGTTATAATCGCATTAGAATAAACAAACCCAACTTCAGGATCGTTAAACGCTTTTCTGACTTCTTCAATGGCATCCGAGGTCAATAAATCATCGTGATCGCACTCTATGAGGATTTCGCCTGAGCAATTCTGGCAGCACAGCTTTTTATAAAATCCTATCCCGCCGTCAAGGTCTAGGCTGATTTCTTTTACTCGTGGATCATTAAATCCTATCTTTTTTGCGCCGTGGTTATAAATTATTACCCATTCATCGAAGCTCTGAGACTTGATACTTTCATACACTTCGGGTAAATATTTACTATCATGCGTCGGTGTAAAAATGCTTATTTTTATAATTACCTCAACTTTTTTTCTACAACGTAATTAAATCGCTTACCGTACATTTCTTTCGCTTTTTTTATAAAATCTTTATTGCCATATAAAGTCATTTTTTTAGTAGGCGTATTATTTTGCATTAATTTTTCTTTTAGCTCTATAATTAACTTATTATTCATGTTATTCCAAGCCCCTTAGCCGGTTACTTCTTTTCAGCTTCGCAATTTAATTTATCCGCCGTGAAATATCTTATCATAGTATTTTTAGTAACGCCATATTTCTTAGCCATAACTGGCAGACACTTTAAAATCGCATGATAGTTATCTGCCGCCTCGGTGGTCATCTCGTTCATTTCCCCGTGGTAATTAAATTTCACAAGATATTTATTCATAAATTTTAACCTCATATTTATCTGGGTTTTCTTTTAAATAATTCCAAACAATTTTAGGGATAACCTCTTGATGTTTGGAAATCCTCTTAACAAATAAGTTTAATGCCTGTTTCTCGCTGAAAGCCTTAACGAATTTATTTAAATACATTTCTCGATTGAAAACAAAATTTCCCACATATAAGTTTTTTAATCGTGCTCCCATTCTCCCTCCATGTGGAAATGGCAACCAGATGAAACTTTATATTTCCTCATCATTCCATTTGGATTTATCATATCATTAATCCAATTTTTAGCTTTAACTATTGTTAAAATATGAGGATTATTATCTAGGGTAATATACAAGCGCGGTTTTTCAAGGCTCCCAATTCCTCCGCGGCCAAGACTTGACTTTTCTTTTTTATCTTTCTGGATTGCTATAATAGCAATTCCTTGTTTTAATTTATCAAAAATATCTTTAATCCACTGGCCCATCATATAAAAATCCTGGTGAACCTCAAGGAAATCTATCACATTAATTTCATTCGGGACAATTACATCGGAAAAATTTGACGATCTTTCTCTAGGGAAAAATTTCCATTGGTCTAACGGAATAGGGAATTTTTCAAGTCGCGTTCTTAATTCTAATGCTCCCATTTCAGAGCTAAAATAATGTATCTTATGTTTTTCCATATTTAATTTTATAAAATTTAAAAGAAATGCTGTCTTTCCGGTATCTGGATAACCGGCAATAATGACAATATTTTTAGGCAATATGAAGCAATATTTTTCTAATCCGAACGGCCACTTTAAGTCAATCGCTTTTTGATCTTGAGGTATATTTTTAAAATCTATCATAGGTGAAGTTTTATCAACCTTATGATAAACTCCTGATTTACTTCCCCTTGGCTCAATTAAACCCATTTGTACAATACGATGAATGGCAACCCTAACCGCCCTCATCTCATCTTTTGTTTTCGCATTGACAGACTTATAACAATCGTTTAATGAGATTAATCCTTGAGGAGATGAAACTATAAAATCTAAAACATCAGCTTTGAAACTATTCCGTTTATCAAAATCTCCTTTTTGAATTTCTTCCCATGCCGATGTAACTATCTGTTGAATATTAGCATATTCATAATCTAAATTTTCAGCATTGTATAATTTTATCACAGACTCAAGACATGATTCTGGACTCATCCCACCCTGCAGCATATAATGCATTGCGCCGGTGATATTTGTCAATCTATCGTCTATTGTTTCTTTAATTATTTTACAGGCTTCTACCACTTTACAATAAAATCCTCAATAATATCGTAGGTGTTTCAATAATGTTTCAAGCAAGTTTCATATTGTTACAAATAGTTTCAAATGTTTCAAGATTCCTATTTTTACCGTTTTAATATTAAGTTAATGTTTTTATTAAATATTTAACCTGTTTTATTAATGTTTCGTAAGTTTCAAATGTTTCAGCTTTCCTAAGCACGAGCGCACGCGAGTGCTAATATAATAATATATAGTACCTTATATGTTGAAACATCACCAATAGAAAGCCCTCCCCTGAAGGCGAGTCCACACTGGGAAGCATGGCAACAGGTTCGGGCAAATCTATTGGCTTTGAATTAAAATATATACGATTGTTTTTGTTCATGGCTCGCTCCATAATTTCTTCTAGCACCTTCCCCTATAAAAATCAAGGGAATTATGTGTTACCTGCCTTAGAACAAATCCCCTGACTTATTTTCTTTCTCAAAACGGTAAATCCGTATAGTCGATTTGGAAGTTGTTCTCGGTCCCGCCGGGAAAAGTTTTCCCCTGTAATTTTTTCCGTGAATCAGAGCTGCGCTTTCTATAAACTTCCCTTTTTATATACCGGCCGCATTACAGGCATTTACCATCAGATAAAATATTTCCGTTACAAGCTGGACAGCGCATTTAAATTATCCCCAATTCTTTTGCGGTATTTAAAAATAATTCTTCCGCTACTGTCGGTGGCCACGGATGTATTATTATCTCAAGTGGTTCCGGTAGTTCGATTTCCCATTTAGGGCCGGGCAAAAGAACATCCCTTTTTTCTGTGGCAAGCATGACATTGTCCGCGTAACGGATTGCGAAATGATCCGGATAGTCCAGCTTAAATTTAATGGCGATTATCGACATGATGTGATTTTCAATATCTTTGAATTCCGACAAGATTGGCTTGATAGGACGTGGAACGTCTGAGATATATGCCTCAGCCGCATCGTGCATTAATAGCCATTTTGGGCACCCCGGAATGTTTGCTTGACTCATTCTTACGCAGTGCTCGGCCACGCTATAAAAAACCAGACTATGGCCATTATACCGGCACGTATTGGCGAGAGCATGAGCGATATCCTCAATACAAATATCTTCCGGCCTCGGATCGAGCGGATAAAATTTCTTGCCTGTATATGTTTGAATCCAGTCACCTCCACCTCTATTCATACCCTTCCCCTTTATCCCTCTATAATTTTTATCGGAAAAAGCGCTTCAACCTGTTTTTTCTTCATGATAAACATCGGCGTTCTTTTGCCCTTCGTGTCCTCAAATGTCTGGTGCCCATCTTTCCAAAAGACAAGAAAATCTAAAAGGTACTTCGTGTTACCTAGTAGCCGAAAAGGTACTTGCATAAGAAACCAACATTCGCCGGCGGATTGTAGGGCTTTTAATTCCAAATATCGCGCCCGTTCCTTCTTTGATCTGAATTTAATATTGTCCGCTTCACAAATGACATTATGGAATTTATTTTGCCTACTCATTGGTGTTGCTTGCTTCATATTTTTAATCTGATCATCAGCATACCAGCGCGAACCTAATTTCATTTTATCTCCGCCATATTATTAAGTCGTAAGTTGTTCATGCTCTAAATATTCCTTAATTTTTCCTGTAATAAATCTATTTTAAATTGTATTCGTTCCCGTTCCAGTTCTTTATGTTTCGGGCTGTTAAGAAAGGCCTTTCCGCACTTATCCGAACAGCAACTATAATCATGCCCCCACTCGGTACTTCCCATTCTGGCGCCCTTCCATTTCCACGGTTCATCTTTTTGTCCACAAACAGGGCAATCAGCGGCCATGTAATATTGATCTTGTTTACAAGTCATTACCCCTCCTTATATCCATTTTTATACATTGTACGTACCCATGGCTCGTCACATCATAGGTATAGCCATAACTGCCATCAGCACTAAGGTCATCCTTTTCATTCCACTTACCTTTAGGCATCCGATGCCAAACTCTTATTTTTATTTCTCTCATACTTGCTCCAATTTTATTCAAACATTACGGTCTGGTCTGGATCAGTTTTGCCTGTTCTGGAATTTGTTACCCACCAGTTAAAATAATCTTCACCGTTACTAAATGTTGCCTTGTTCCCTTTTGCCCGTGCCACCACTAACGCTCTATCCAATGCCCTAATATAGGCTTGTTTGTATGTCGGCCATCGCTTCGTTTCGTTTATTCTGTTTCTGTTTTCGGGACACATAATACAGCCGATACGCTTCCATCCTTCATCATATAATTGACAATACGGAAGATTGTGTGATCTGATATATTGCCAAACATCTTCGCTAGACCAATCAATAATTGGATGAATATAAAATTTTCGGTTATCACGAAAACAGGCCTCAACCATCTTTCTTTTCCCTCTTCGCGATGACTCTTCCCATCTTATACCTGTCACAACTGTTCTACTTTCTCCTCCACCCTCTTTTAAAATACGGCAACAATATTTTATTAATCTCGTCGGTGGCATTCCATTTTCTACAATCAACTTCCACATTGTACTGGCCGGACGATGTATTTCAACGTGGGGCATATAATTTTTAACAAATTTAATAACTTCCGGTGGGTCTATTGATGTTAAATGGAAGTGAAAATCTGATTTAACGCCACTACGAATTACAAGATCGTTTATTACAGAGGAATCCTTTCCACCGGAAATACCAACCCAATATCCCTCTGGCGGACAGAAAGCCTTAATGCGTTCAATCGCAACCTCTTCTTTTGATTTGCCGGTAAACAGGTCGTTCATACTCTCCACGCCCTCGCCCCTAACCTCTTCAACTCCGCCAGCAGCTTTTCTTTCCACTCTTCGCGGAAAGAGTTATTAAATTTAACAATTATATTTGCCCTTCTGGTCAGCTCTTCAAACCATTCCCGGGTGCGAACTTTATTGTAGATAAGTATTTTTTTAAATTCTCTGGGGTTATTATGTGCGAAGCAATGATGATTATAGCAAAGGTATATTCCATTGTATTCGGCATCGTAGCGGGTTGATTTATTATCCCTGCCCTCGACATGGTGTGGGTTAAGATCGTGGCCCATAGCCCCACAATCAGGCATTTCGCAGTGCCAATCTGCGCGGAATCCGACTATCTCGTGATATAGTCTTAAATTGTAGTCGTCTGATACTTTACTCATTCCCAGCCTCGTAGATTACTTTTCTGTTTGGCGTGTAAATAACCCGCGTTTTCACTTTTCTGCTTTTACTGATAGTATTTGCGTTAATAATTGCCATTTCATCCCATCCGTGGTCAGAATAGAATTTCCACCGGAAGCCGCTTTTACTGCGCTTATCCGGTTTCTGTATCTGGACTATGTAGGGCTTTGTTCTGGTCATTTTCCCTCAAAAATTAACGTAGCATTTTAATTAGTTAATCTTTGTAAAATTCCGCCTATTACTCTGTTGGGCTGTTAATATTCCGGCCCATCGTAATTTGATAAACATTCGTCGCATATTGCTTTTTTCTTCCACGGGTGATCTTGGGGAACCCACAATGATTTTTTTAAAAATTTACCACAATCACCACACTTTTTATGGAACACGGTTGATTTTGGTTTATGCTTCAATCTATTGGTCACTGCATCACCTCGTTATTTTATTGCCCAACAAGGGCAATCCAGCCGATCGCTGCGCTCCCGCTGATTTCTTCGTTATGCTACCACATTGCAACTTGCCGGGTCTCCCGGTCAAATCGTTCCCTTGCCGCGTTAAAGTTTAGCCCAATGTTCATATATTTTTAGTACATGCTCTTTAAACTTATCTAGTGACATTACATTCTTTGCAGTATTACAATGTTTACAGCAACTAACACAGTTACCATCAATATATCCAATCCCACTGTCTTTTCTGTCAATGCCGTTGAACTCTATTCTTGTTTCAGAAACAGTGCTGATTTTTACTACTCCTTTTCTACTATCTCTACGCATATCTTTTCTGACACTAGAAGCAATGTCTCCGCAATAAAAACACGGCTCTTGAGATAGAGTTATAAATTTTTCTTTACTTATCATTTTTTCGTTTGACTTCGATAAATGCCTTTTCTTTAAAGAGAAATAAAGTAAATTATATAATGCCTTTTCCCTGTCTGGATATTTATTTGCGGCCAACCGAGCAGGGCCGATAAGACAACCGCAACTTTTTGTCCTGCCTGATTGCAATAAGTCTTGTGGAACATTTTTTATTCCGCCACAATCACATTGACAAGCCCAAACATATCTTTTTCTTTCATTTCTTCCGAGTAATCTTATCACTGTTAGCTTTCCATATATATTTCCAATAAGATTCAATGCTTCGCCTTTTTTCTGTCCCTTTTTCATAATATTGCACCACCATTATTTTTATATAATATAATGGTTATCTAATATTTTGTCAATACGTTTGTGTATCATTATTTATTTTTAATTCAACCTCTCCCCGCGTAAAATCACTTTGGCTTAGATATTTTTTAACCCTATTGCAACCTGCTATAAAATAATCACTATCAATTTCACAACCTACTATTGAAAAACCTCCAGCAATGGCAGCTATAACAGAACTCATTGAGCCTAAGTGCGTGTCTAAAATGCGCTGTCCGGGTTTTGCGTAGTTCCTTAAAATCCAGTCGTAAAGGGTTATCGGTTTCTGGCAGGGGTGTATTGCCTTACCTTCTCTCATTTCTCTAAAAAATCCAGATTGCCAATTTATATGAACATAACTTACTCTTGTTTGAAACGATAAACTTGCAATCTCACAATGAGATATGGTTTGCGTCTGATTGCCCTTATACCAAACAAGCGCACCTTTTCCATTTTCAAAACAGTTGTAATAATTTGCTCCCCATATAATTCGCTCTTTAGAAACTCTCTTCAATTCAATAAAATACTCTTGATTAGGTGTGTTTTTATTCCAATCGTAATTACCATACTTACTCAATCTGTCGGATTGCGTGAAATGTCCAATCCCATACGGCGGGTCAACCACAGCCAGATCAAACGCCTTGTCCGGCAATGTTTTCATGTATTCCATGCAATCTATGTTTAAAAGTTCAACCATATTACCTCAATAAAAAAGCATAACAAATACATGCAGCCGACTCGCTCGCGTTGCTCGCTCACGCTGATGTCTGCGTTATGCTTCGCACGTACACCCTAATCCGCAGTATTTACAGGCATCATGCAGATCGTGAACCGGTTCAAAGTTGATACATTGTTCTGCTGTTGGCGCTTCACAGAATCCGTTCTTTTCGTAATCTTGTTGTTCTTCGGTCATTTATAAAATTAAATCCTTAGCTTTTATTTTCAGGGCCCGTGCATATTTTTCAGCAGTGGAAAATGACTTTGCACCTTTTTTAAATTGATTACAAACAGATTGTCGCGTCACTCCCATTTGATCGGCAAGGTCTGTATGTGTCCATTTTTTTTCGTCTAATATTTTCTGGATTAACTTAAAATTGATTTTCATGTTTCATAGCATATATTAAAAATAAATGTTTGTAAAGTAAAATCTTAACAATTTATAAGTGTTTGAAATAATTAAATAACAAAGATTTATTGCCTTAAAGTAAAAAAAATGCTTTACAAACGATTAAAAATAAATTAGGATAGCCACAACAAAGCAAAAGCCACACAAACATCAGGGGGTGACAATGAAAGAAATAATCTGCACAACCCAAAAAGAATTGGATGCGGTAAAAGTTGATTTTGACGGCATCATAAAAATATTAGGTGTCGGAATAAAAATATCACTTAAATATAAATATCGAGTCGAAGCGTGGGAAAACTCTTCTGTCGTAGCGCGGGGAAACTCTTCTGTCGAAGCGCGGGGAAACTCTTCTGTCGTAGCGTGGGAAAACTCTTCTGTCGTAGCGCGGGGAAACTCTTCTGTCGTAGCGCGGGGAAACTCTTCTGTCGAAGCGTGGGAAAACTCTTCTGTCGTAGCGCGGGGAAACTCTTCTGTCGTAGCGCGGGGAAACTCTTCTGTCGAAGCGTGGGAAAACTCTTCT
>Ga0182021_10002094_pt1 | contig 23289 bp, 8 predicted proteins | sample 612E3MmetaG_FD_120493 | JGI IMG/M metagenome (GOLD analysis project Ga0182021, IMG submission 120493) | Permafrost microbial communities from Stordalen Mire, Sweden - 612E3M metaG (Illumina Assembly) | ecosystem: Environmental > Terrestrial > Soil > Wetlands > Permafrost | place: Sweden... | reverse complement strand
GCTTTCCGGTTCCTCGTGCGCGATGCCACTGGCCAGGGGTATCAGGCGCTAAGCTCGGTTGCGCCTTCAGACCCGGTCACCCTTAGCGCCGCGTGGCATCACCTGGTAGGTGTGTGCGATCAGCCCAACGGTAATATTTACCTGTATGTGGATGGGCTTCTGGCAGCCTCGAGCACTATTGCCACGAACTCCGGGATTGAGTCGCAAACCCTGCCAATGACGATCGGCTCGCGGAAATCCGTCCTGATCAACGAGTATGACAACCAGTGGGCCGGGAAGATTGATGAGGTTGCCATATATCCGTCAGCCCTGACGGCCAGCCAGGTCTTTACCCACTTCTATGCGGCGCAGCGTCCGCCTATCGTCACCCTGCAGCCGACGAACGCGACCGTTGCCAACAATGTTCCCTTCACGTTTTACTCCTCGGCTTACGGACCGGGCACCCTCCAATACCAGTGGTGGTGGTCGCTGGACGGCCTCAATCCGACCACTCAGGTTTCCGGCCAGACCTCCTCGAACATGACGTTCACCACCTCGCCCGCTTGGGACAGCAAATACTATCAGGTCGTTGTGACGAGCCAATACGGCTCGGCTACTAGCGCCCCAGCGCTATTGTACGTGGTGGGCGGCGCGCCGTCATTCCTGGTGGACCTGCCGACCTCCGATACGTTCCACGTTGGGCATGTCATTCAACTGCATGTCGTGCCCCTCGGCACGGGTCCGTTCACTTATCAGTGGCAGAAGAACAACGTGAACATTTCCAACGATTATCGGACCAGCGGTGCTCAGAGCGACACTTTGACCATCGCCTATGCGGCGACCTCGGATAGCGGTAGCTACACGGTTATTCTCACCGGGACAAGCTCCACTACCAGCACGGCGGATGCCGTCACCGTGATCGCTTTTCCGGTGGGCGCGACGTTCTTCGCTGGGAGCGGCGTGGCTTCGGGTTGGTCGCTGCAAGGCACGACCCTGCCAATCCTGACCAACGATAGCGTCCAGCTCACCGCGGGCTTGGGCAGCACCGATCGCGCCGCGTTCATGACCACCAAACAGAACGTTGCCGCGTTCAGCGCGTCATTTTACTATCAGGACGTGAGCGGCACTGGTGGCGCTGACGGCGTTACGTTCTGCATTCAGAATCAGGCGGTAACGGCCGTCGGCGGCGCTGGGGGCAGCCTGGGTTACGGCGGCATCACGCCGAGCGTGGCTCTGGCGCTGAACATTTACGACCCGCAAACCAAGGGCATTTCCTTCTTCCAGAATGGAACGGTCACGACACCTTTCTATTCTCTTTTGCCCAATGTTGCCGTGGGCGCCAACACCAATGTGATTCAGGTCAGCCTCAGCTACAACGGCTCTGTTTTGGCGGCTACCCTCACGGACACCGTCACCGGCTTGTCGGTCAGCACTAACTACTCGGTGAATATCCCGAGCGTCGTCGGGGCGAGCACCGCCTGGGTCGGCTTTACTGGCGGTGATGGCGGCGTTAATTCCACGCAGGTTATTTCGTGGATTCCGCCGATAGCTCCGGTCAAGCTGCAATCCCAAGTCGTGGGCAACAGCCTGGTGTTTACCTGGCCCGCGTCAGCCGGGGTCTATCTGCAAAACGCAACGAGCCTCGGCATCCCGGGGGCATGGTCGGCTGATACCACCGATACGGTCCAGTTGATCGGCGGGGTAAACGGCACAGCCCAGGTCACCGTCACGCCACTAGCTGGCGAGCGTTTCTTCCGCCTCCAGCTTTTCCAGTAAGCAGGCCGAAACGGTTCTAAGCATGCGAAGGCCGGGCGAGTTGCCCGGCCTTCGTTTTGAGCGGATCGCGCGGCAGGTTGAGTATCCAGGGTGGCGCAATGCGGCGGAGGGGGAAACAGTTTCGTGGCTCATCCCCTGGGAGAGGCTTCGAGCCCGTCTCCGATCAGCCCTTCGCCCATCTGCCCCCGCTGGTTTGCATCCCGCCATGAAGGACAGCCCATGAGGACAGCCCATGCGGCGGGGCCGCAACTATTTTTTTTATTTTTTCTTGCCTCTGGACGGGGGGAAGTAATATATTACAATTGTTCGTACGAATTCAACCCGTGCGAAGAATGTAGTAAAAAAGACCGCTTAGCCGCCCCGAAAGCATAACGATGAAATCAACACTCATCCCCATCGGACTGACCTGCCTCGGCGTGAGCCTGGCTCGCACGATATTCAGACGCCGAGCCTGTTTCAAACCTAAACGATAAAACCATGAAATACCCAAAATCCGTCCTCGTCTCCGCTGCTGCGATTCTGACCGTTATAGCCGGGCCGACCACCAAAGCGGACTACTCCAACACCCTCATGTCGTTGAGCCCGCAACCCGTCGCCTACTGGCCGTTGCAGGAGACCGTTGTGCCACCGACCTGCTATGCGACCAACCTGGGCACGCTGGGAACCGCTGCCAACGGCCAATACGGCATGTGGTGGCAGTCCCTCAACACCACCAACTACTACTTCACCAACACGATCGCCCACGTTGCCGGAGCTACGGCGGACGACGCGGACACCGCCATGTGGTGTGGCACCATGGGCCAATACGTGGTCTGGCCGCGGGCTAATCCGGGGGTGACCATCACGGCGCCCTTCACGGTCGAGGCCTGGGTGTACCCGACCAATACCAGCACCACTCAGTACATTCTGAGCCAGGGCCGGGTAACGGACTTTGGACCCGCCCCCGGGTTTGTGAGTGCGGCGTCGGGGCTTTCGCTCGGGCAGGTCAACAGCGGTCCGTTTATCGCCATCTTTAACAACAGCGGCAGCGTGCAATTGGAAATGGACGTTACGAACTCCGCCTACGCGAATAACACCTGGGTGCATCTGGCCGCCACGTTCGACGGTTCGACGCTCGCCCTGTACATCAACGGCCAGCTTTATCCGGCGTTGATAAATGGGCATGTCAATGGCAATCCGGCCTTGCCGGGCACCTCCGGCTATGTCCCGAACAACGCCGGCCACTATTACGAGCCAAACTTAAGGGATCCGCTGCTGATCGGCGGCTTGCTGGCCAACCCCCCGGGCAGTCCCTTCCAGGGCCGCATTGATGAGGTGGCCATCTATACCAACGCGCTGACGCAATCACAGATTCAGAACCACTACAGCAGCCAGAACAGCGGTTACAAGGCAGCCGTTCTGGCCAACAATCCGACCATTTACGTCCGGCTGGACGAACCGACGCCGAATACCCAGTTTAGCATGCCGAATGGAACCGCGCTGGCAACGATTGCTGCCGCAGGCGGCCTGCCGGTCGCGACCAACTATGGCACCCTGGGCACGGTCGTGAACGGCTATTTCCTGCCGGGAGCGCTGCCGACCACTGCCGGTCCGGCCGGGAACGGCTTCGGGTCGCTCACGAATGCCGTGGCGTTCAATGGGATGTACGCGGGGATCGACGTGGGGTTGGGCGGCAACCTGACGAATATCGCCCCCGCCTTGCTGCCGGCGACCAATGTCGCCGGACCCAGACCGCCCATGAGTGTCGTCACTTGGTTCAAGGCCAACCCGGCGGACTGCAAGACCAGATTCCAGAACATCCTCGGCCGCGGTGACGCGGGCTGGCGAATGGCCCTCGGCACTGAGTCCGGTAATCACTGGAATCAGGGCGCCGGGGCCGAAGCCCAATTTGCCAATATCTGGACCGTGGCCACCAACGGTTTCCTGCTGAACGATGGCCTGTGGCACATGGAGGTCGGCGTGTCTGACGGTACCAGCAATTACATGTACCTGGACGGCCGGGTTGCCGCCATGACCGCGATGAGCACGAACAACCCCTCGCCCTCGCGGGATGTCATGATCGGCAATGCCCCGGATTACACGCAGGTCAACAACAACCGTGGTTTTGCGGGCAGCGTCGCGCATGTTGCCTATTTCACCAACGCCCTGAATGCAACGACGGTCTCAAATCTGTATTACGCCGCCGGGATGCCGCCGTACATCTCCTATCAGTCCGTCTCCGTGACGATGGGCGCTGGCTACGCCGCGACACTCACTGTCCTGGGCGGGGGTAGCGGAACGGTGGGCTACCAATGGTACGCGGGCACACCCGGAAGCAGCACGCAGGTCACTGACGCCGGGGCCATTTCCGGCTCGGGCACCGGCAACCTGGTATTCAACCCTGTGGCTTCTGGTCACGCCGGCACGTATTTCGCTGTGCTGAGCAGTTCCTTTGGATCGGTGACCAGCAGCGTCGCCACGCTGACGGTGCCGCCGTTGCCCTCCAACTCTTACGCGCAGGCAGTGCTCGCCGCCGCTCCGGCCAACCTGATGGGTTACTGGCCGCTCAATGAAACGGTGGTGCCTCCGCAGACCTATTATATCGCGACCAACCTGGGCTCGCTGGGTGCTGCCGGCACGCACGGCATCTATGAAACTTATTACGGCGGCCTGGACAATACCTTCAGCCCGGCCAACTCCACCGCCATCGCTCACACCGTGGGCGCTACCACGGGGGATGGGGACACCGCCATGACCACCGGGTCGGGCGGCCAATATGTGGTCTTCCCTCGCTTTACGAACGGCGTGGCCAATCCCTCCATCACCATTCAGCCGCCGTTCACCATCGAGGCATGGGTTTACCCGTCACAGATCACCAACACCGCCACCTTTGGCATAGTCAGCGAGGGCCGGGCCGCCAGTCAGGGCGGGGCCAACGTCGGCTACAACAACGTGGCGGCGGGCTTTTTCCTGGGACAGGCTGGCGCCAACTATATCTTTGATCTTTACAACACGAACGGCACGACTGCGGTCGGTGGCTCGACAGCAACGGGCTTCTCCGACCTCACGGCCACCGTAAACGCCGCCACCAACCAGTGGCATCACTTGGTGGCCACTTTCGACGGCACCGACGAATACTTGTACGTGGACGGAAATGTTCCGACGACAGGCCACAGAGCTCTTGTCTCCAATTGGACCAACGCCGCTGGGCAGCTCTATGTCCCGGACACCAGTTCACCTCTGCTCATCGGTTGCGGTCCGGCGATTAACGGCGGATTGTTCCCTGGTCGAGTTGATGAAGTGGCGATTTACAACACCGCCCTTTCGGGCTCGGATGTTTATAGCCACTACAGTTCCGTGGGAGGTGATTATCAGAGCGCGGTCCTGGCTAACAATCCCATCATCTATCTGCGGCTGAATGAGCGGCCGTTCACGCCGGTCAACCGGGGTGTGCTGCCCGTAGCGACGAACTACGGCGGCTTGGGCTCCGCCGCCAACGGCGTCTATCTGCCCAATACGCAGCCGGGTCTGCCCGGCCCATCCGGCGCGGGCTTCGGCTCAGGCAACAACTCCGTGGCCATGAACGGCATCAACTCGGGGGTGGAAATTGGCGGCAATGTCCTTCCGACAGTGTTCAATCCCACCGGCGCGGGCCAGAAACTAACGGTGCTGGCCTGGTTCAAGGCCAATCCCGCGGACGCCAATGCCCGGTTCCAAAACATTCTCGGGCACAGCGACTCGTCGTGGCGGCTGGCTTACGACAACAACGGCTTGAACCGGTTCAACCCCGGGCCTGGCACCGAGCTTACCCAAACCATCCCTACCGCAGCCGCCAACGGCTTCGAGTTGAATGACGGCAACTGGCATTTCGTCGCCGGGGTGCTCGGTGGCAATGCGGACTACCTCTACCTGGACGGCAGGCTCGCTCTGACGAACACCTCGACTGGCTCGATCACCGGCTCGGCACTGGATGCCATCCTGGGCGCTGACTCCCAGTACATGGGGGCAGGCGCTCGCTGCTTTGACGGGAGCATTGCTCAAGTGGCCTACTTCAACACCAATTTGACCGCAGCACAAATTCAACAGATCTATGCCGCTGCCGGGATCAAGCCCTACTTCTGGCAACAGCCCGTTTCCGCGAATGTGAACGGAGGCACGGCTTACACCAATGTCACGGCGAGCGGCGGCAGCACGCCTCTGAGCTACCAGTGGTACCAGAACGGGGTGGCCGTCAGCGGGCAAACCGCCGGCAGCCTGATCTTCACGAGCGCTGACGGGACCAATTCCGGCAATTATTACCTCGTGGTGACCAACACCTCCGGCGCGGCCACCAGCTCCGTGGCAACGGTGACGGTTTATACCAACCCGGGCATTACTGTGCAGCCTTCTCCGACCAGCATCTTCCTGTATGCCGGCGGATCAGCCACAATGTCGGTGACCGCTGCCGGCACGCCGCCGCTCTTCTACTACTGGCGATCCAACGGCGTGTTCATCGCCGGTGCGACCAACACCAGCTACACCCTCACGAACGCCCAGGTCAGCGCCAACTACACCTGCCTTGCCAGCAACGCCCTCTCCACGGCCCCCAGCACCGTGGTATCGGTGACGGTCCAACCGTGGCCAGGCGCGCCCGCCATGTATTCGCTGGCGGTGATGGCCGACAAACCTGTTGGCTACTGGCGGCTCAATGAAAGCCCCGACGACGGCATGGGCGACAATGGCACCGTTGCGATTGATTACGCGGGGGCTCACAATGGCTATTATCAGAACGCCGTGATTGGCCAACCGTTCATCAACAGCGCCCCGACCGCGGGCTCTGCTCAGTTCGGCAGTTACACCACCTTCGACAGCTTGGTCAGGGGGATCCAAAACGTCTCGTTTGCGGCGGTCACCAATAGCGCCACCAACTTCTCCGTGGAGTGCTGGGTCAAAGGACCGAACCAAACCTCTGGCGACGGTGTGGTCGCCAAAGGTTACGGCGGCGGCGGGGAGCAGTTCGCCCTGGACAATGGCAACGGCGGCAACTTCCGCTTTTACGTCCGCAATGCGGGCGGCGTCAATAAAAATGCCAATGGCACGCGCGGGAACGACAACCTCTGGCATCACGTCGTCGGGGTTTGCAACGAGACAAACAGCCTCGTGCTGATTTATATCGACGGCGTGCAGAATGCCACGGCCGCCATCACCCCCTATGACGGGCTGCTAAGCACGGCGGAGCCCATAACGATCGGCGCGCGCAAGTCAGCCGCGGCGACCGATTACAACTTGAACTGGAACGGATACATCGCCGAGGTAGCAGTCTATAACTACCCGCTCTCGGCGCTCCAGATATCCAACCACTATGCCTCGATGGGCTTTCCGCCGACCATCACCGTCCAACCGGTGACCGACACCAACATCAACGAAGGCGCGACCGCCGTTATCCCGGTCACGATCACCGGCACAGCGCCGTTCACCTATCAATGGTATGACGCGATCGGGCCGATGGCGGTGCTCAACGCCACGAACCTCACGCTGGTCATCAACAATATCACCATTGCGGACAATGATGGGCATTCGTATTACCTGATGGTCTCCAACGCCTACGGTTATGCCCAAAGCGGCATAGTTACGTTCCATGTGCAACAGGGGCCGCCGAATCTATTCATGGATCTCGCGCCCCTGAACCTGACCGTGTATAGTAACACTCTCGTCACCTATTCCGTCGGCGTCTATGGCAGCACGCCGTTCTACTATCAATGGTATCAGGACCGGTGGCCGGTGGCGGGGGCAACCGCTTCGAGCTACGCCTTCCGGGCGCTGATGGGCTTCCACACTTACAGTTGCACGATCAACAACACCTATGGCGGCGGCACCACCATCTCGAGCGGCACCGCCACCGTCCTAGGCATCGCGCAGCCAACCGATAGCTACGCGCAGGTGGTGCTGGCGGATAATCCCGTCGCCTACTGGCGCCTGGACGAGCCGCTCTTTGCGCCCGTCGCGAATGATTACGTGGGCGGCCACAACGCCGACTATAACAGCGTTACCAACGACCTGCCGGGTTTCAGCGCGGCCGTCGCGGACAGCGCGGCTGGGTTTGGCATGAACGCCATCACCAATTACAGTTGTGCGACCGAGGAGCTTTATAACCCGCCTCGGATCGACTTCTCCGGGCAGGGCGCCAATGCGGCCTTCTCGATCGAAGCCTGGGTTCAGGCTGCGGCGACCCAGCCGAACGTCGGGGCGGGCTTCGTCACCCTGGGCTACGGCTCGGGGGGCGAGCAGTTCTGCCTGGACAACGGCAATGGCGGTCTCTTCCGCTTCTTCATTCGCACCGCGGGGAATGCTGCTGCCCCGAACGCCAACACCGGCGTGACCGCGCGGCCTGACGGACTCTGGCATCATCTGGTCGGGGTTTGCAACGAAACCAACGGCACGATGGCCCTGTACGTTGATGGCGTGCTGCAAGGCACGGGCACGGTCACGCCGGGGTCCGGCCTTCTGGCCCCCACCGCCTTGCCGGTAGCGATCGGTTCCCGGTCGAGAAACCAGGCCGATGGCCAGTACACCCAACAGCCCCTCAATACGACGCTGGACGAAGTGGCCCTTTACAATTACCCCTTGAGCGCGGCTCAAGTTGCTGCGCACTACGCCGCCGCCCACGAGCCGCCCAGTATCACCCAAGAACCGGCGACCAATGCCATCGTGTACGCCGGCCACCCGGTAACTGTTACCGTCGCCGCGGCGGGGGACCCGCCGCTGGCTTACCAATGGACGCTGAACGGAACACCTGTTTCCGGAGCAACGAACACGACCTTCACGTTTTTGCCGGGCTCAGGGTCCAACCCGTTCTACTGCACTGTCACGAACCTGTACGGCTCGGCCAACACCCTGGTCGGGACGACCCTGGTGGACCTGTGGCCGAACTTCAATACAAACGGCGCCGGTTGGTCGATCAACGCCAACCCCACCACCAGCCCGCCCACCTACAGCAACAACGTCCTGACGCTGACCCTGGGGACCGGCAGCTCGGCGCGGAGCAGTTTCTACGCTTATCCGCAGTACGTTGGCGCCTTCGAGGCCTTCTTCACCTACCAGGATGTGGGCGGGGGCGGGGCTGACGGTGTCGCGTTCGTTTTGCAGAACGACACCCGGGGCACCGCGGCCCTGGGCGCCACAGGTGGATCCCTGGGCTTCGCCGGCATCACGCCGAGCGTGGGATTGGAGTTGAACATCTACAGCTCGCAGACCGTGGGATATGCGTTCCGCGTCAACGGAGCAACGGGAGGACCTTATACTCCCGCTACCCCGGTCAATCTTGCCAGCGGCGATCCGATCGATGTCACGGTGCTTTACGTCAATGGCCAGGTTTATCTGACCTTCTACGATGAAACCACTCTCGGCTCCTACAGCGCGGTTCTGAGTGTTGGCTCAATTCCAGCCCTGCTGGGGGCCGACACGGCCTATGTCGGCGTCACCGGGGCCGATGGCGGCACCGTCTCCACCCAGCACATAAGCAACTTTGAATACATACCGCTGCCGGCGCTGTCGGCGCAACTGACGAGCACCAACACGGTGCTGCTGAGTTGGCCGTCTTCCATCGGCGGCTACACGCTGTTGCAGAAAGGGAACCTGACTTCGGGCTCCTGGGTGGCTTCACCCGCGGTGGTCAATGACGTGGGCGGGCTGTATCAGGCGGTGGTCCCGGCGTCGGACGGCGCCGAGTTCTATCAGCTCGTGCTCCAGCCGGTTGAGCCCTGACCAGTTCTTGTGGATGTAGGTCCGATAAGCGTTAGATGAAAACACCCAGAGGCCGGGGACCCCTCCCCGGCCTCCTTTTTCGTATCTTCCCGGGGGTTCTGGGGCCTCTACCAAGTGCAAATGACGGCCGATATATCAAGTGGGCAGTGGCAGGTTTTCGGTAGCCTGTTTGGCACCAACAGTTTGATGCTTACACTCAGTAACGCCGGCGCTTTCTATCGCATCCTCGGATAAGAATACGATGAGTTTAAGACCAGTATGAAGCACCTCTATCTGCTCACCGCCGCCACTTCCGCCCTTTTGCTGTCCGCAACGGCCTCGTTCGCCGACATCAAAGTCGTCGTCGAACATAACGACAACGAGCACGCCATGGCCGGCTTCAAGTTCAAGAATGTCCCAGCGCCGTCCGGGACGAATGCCGCCACGAAGGCCAAATTCACCATTGTGGACGGCGAGCGAGACGACAACGGCGGCGACCTGGACAAGCTGCGCGATGGCAAACTGCCCACCGAGGAGGACCAGCCCCTCGAGAACTTCTTCTTCAATGCCGGCACCGAGGGCGGACGGCTTTCGGTGAACTTGGGCGCGGCGCTCGAACTCAAGCAGGTCAACACCTACTCGTGGCACCCCAACACGCGCGGACCCCAAGTGTATAAACTCTACGCCAGCGATGGTCAGGCTGGCGATTTCAACGCCCAGCCGAAGACGGGAAAGGACCCGGAGAAATGCGGGTGGAAACTGATCGCGAAGGTGGATACCCGTCCAAAGGATGGCCAGGGCGGGGGGCAATATGGCGTCAGCATTTCCGATTCCGACGGCCTTATCGGAAAGTACCGCTATCTCCTGTTTGATATGTCCCGAACCGAGGCCGACGATGATTTCGGCAACACTTTTTACAGCGAGATTGACGTCATCAGCAAGGATGGCGCTGGGGAATCGGCCACCACCACCTCTGAGTCAAGCGGCGCAGGAGCTTACATCACACACTCGCCCGACGGTTACTGCGAGATCTCGATCGTCACCTCGAACGCGCCGGACCTGAAGGAGTGGGCGGAAACGAAGCTGGCGCCCGTCCTGGCCGAGTGGTACCCGAAGATTGTGGCGATGCTTCCCAGCGAGGGCTTCACGGCTCCGAAGCGGTTCAGTGTCATCATCCGGCCCGGCCGAGGCGTGGCGGCCACTGGCGGGACGCGGATCACCGCCAACTCGGCCTGGCTCAAAGAGGAGCTGAATCGTGAAGCCATCGGCGCTCTCGTGCACGAAGAGGTACACGTGGTTCAGCAGTACCGAGGCCGGCGGGGCAATCCGGATTTCAAGCCGGCCCCCGGCTGGCTCGTGGAGGGAATTCCGGACTACATCCGCTGGTTCCTATACGAGCCGCAGAGCCACGGAGCCGATGTCACCTGGCTGCGCACGCGCCGGAATCTGTCTCTCAAGTATGACGCCCGCTACCGTGTGACGGCCAATTTCCTCAATTATGTGGTGGAGCACCACGACCCGAAGAAGGAGTTGATTGCCAGGCTCAATGCCGCTTGCCGCCAGGGCCAGTACACCGATGAACTGTGGACGCCCTGCACGGGCAAGACGCTGCTCGAACTCAATGACGAATGGAAGGCCGCCACAGAGAAGCAGCTCTAGGCTGAATCTGACCGGGGTGCGATCGCGCTTCAGGGCGATCATGGCCGGATCGCGTTTCGCAACCTCAAGCTTCGCCCGATAGCAACTCCCAAGTAATCATTTATGACGACGATAACCAAACGCACCATGAACCGCCGCGCTTTCTTTGGCACGAGCGCCTGCCTCGGTGGCACGCTGGTGCTCGGCGCAGAAGCCCCCGAACTCAATCCGGCTCCGGCCGCCCGGAAGAAACCCGTCAAGCTCGGCATCTGCACCTATTCCTATTGGCATTTTCACGGACCGAAAGTGCCCATCGAGACGGTGATCGAAAAGGCTGCCGAAATCGGCGTCGCGGGCCTTGACATTCTCCACCGCCAGATGGATATCCCGGAAAAGGAACCGCTGACGGCCGAGCATCGGTCCTACCTGCAAAGACTCAAACGCCGCGCCTTTCGCAACGGCATTGACCTGGTCTGCCTGTCCATTCACCAGAACTTCGTCCAGCCCGAGCCGGCCGAACGCCAGCGACAAATTGACCACACGCACAAATGCCTCGAGATCGCTTACGCGCTGGGAATCCCCTGTATCCGCCTCAACTCGGGCCGCTGGAACACCATCCAGGACTTCGACGAGCTGATGAAGGCGCGGGGCATTGAGCCCGTGCGGCCCGGCTACACCGAGGATGACGGCTTCAAGTGGTGCATCGAGTGTATTGAGAAGTGTGTGCCCAAAGCCGAACAATGCGGCGTGGTGATGGCACTGGAAAACCATTGGGGCCTGAGCCGCACTCCCGAGGGCCAACTCCGCCTCATCAATGCCGTGCCCTCGCCGTGGCTCGGCGCGCTCATGGACACGGGCAACTTCATGGAGGACCCGTACGACAAGCTGAAACTGATCGCTCCCAAAACGGTGTACGTGCAGGCCAAGACCTATTATGGCGGCGGCGAATGGTACACCCTGGACCTGGATTACAACCGGATAGCGGGCATCCTCTCCGACGCCGCTTACACCGGTTACTGCTGCCTGGAATTCGAAGGCAAGGAGCCGCCTGATACGGCGGTGCCGAAGAGCATCGCTCTGCTGCGAAGGGCCTTCGCCCTATGAGGGCAATGCCTGGAATACTCAGCCTCAACTGATGAAAGCTGCTGGCCGCCCTCTGGCCGCGCTCGGCGTCCTGGCTGTCTGGCTGCTGGCGTTCGGCTCTGCCCACGCTCTCGACCCCACCCACGACAAGATTCTCTACATGGTCGCCACCGCCCATCTGGACGACCAGTGGAACTGGACCATCCAGGACACCATCAACTCGTACATCCCCAACACGCTGCACCAGAATTTCGCTTACTTCACCAACGCCAATTACACGAATTACACCTTCAGCTTTGAAGAAGCCTGGCGTTACCAGTTGATCAATGAATATTACCCCGCCGACTTCGCCGCGCTCACGAACTACATTGCCCAGGGACGCTGGCGCCTTGGCGGCTCGGCCATGGTGGCGGGCGATGTCAATACCCCCGCGCCTGAATCGCTCATTCGCCAGACCCTGTACGCGAACAACTACTGGAAGCAGCAGTTTAACAAGACCAGTCTCGACATCTTCCTGCCGGACTGCTTCGGGTTCGGTTATGCCCTGCCTTCGGTGGCGGCGCACTGCGGCTTGAAAGGGTTCTCCTCCCAGAAACTGTCCTGGGGTTGCTGGACCAACATCCCTTTTCAGAATATCGGCCGGTGGATTGGGCCGGACGGGTCCTCCATCATCGCCGTCTTGCAGCCGGGCAGTTATACCTCAACGATTGGCGTGAACCTGGCCAATGATTCCGGCGAGCTGACCCGCATGACGAACAATTTTGCGCAAACGGGCCTGTACCTCGATTACCGCTATTTTGGCACCGGCGACCAGGGTGGCTCCCCGTCCGCTTCCTCGGTCTCCAACGTCTGCCTGAGTGTCCAGACCACCAACGGCGCGGTTCACGTCCTGAACACCGGCTCCGACCAGTTATTCCGAGACCTGACGCCGGCGCAGGTTGCGATGCTGCCGACCTATCGGGGCGAGTTGGTGATGCAAACGCATGGCACCGGCACTTATACCGCCCATGCCGAAAACAAGAAATATCACCGCCAGTGCGAACAGGAGGCGGCAGAAGCGGAATGCGCGGCGGTGATTTCCGACTGGCTGCAAGGCGGTGGCACCTATCCCCAGGAAAGGCTGAACAAAGTGTGGGCCCGATTCCTCTGGCACGAGTTTCACGATGACCTCACCGGCACCAGCATTCCGGACGCCTACAGCTTTTCCTGGAACGATTACCTGCTATGCCTGAACGAGCTGGCGGCGGAGACCGCTTGCCGCGTCGGCGTTTTGGCCAAGGCCCTCGATACGACCGCAACCGGCGTGCCGCTCGTGGTCTTCAATCCTCTTTCAATCGCCCGCGAAGACCTGGTCGAGGCCAGCGTGACCTTCACCAATGGCGCGCCCGCCGCCGTGCGCGTATTCGATGTGAACGGCAATGAAGTGCCGTCACAAATGGGCGCGCCCACTGGCTCCACTGTGCCGGTGACGTTTCTGGCGGACGTTCCGGCGATGGGCGCGGCCGTGTATGACGTGCGGCCGTCCGCCACGCCGTGCACGCTGGGTACCGGGCTGTCGGTCTCGAACGCGCAATTGGAGAACGCGCGCTACCGCGTGCAGTTGAATGCCAACGGCGATGTGACCTCCATCCTCGACAAGGTCAACAATCAACCATTGTTGAGCGGGCCCATCCGCTGGGATTTTCTCTACGATTTGAGCACCACCTACCCGGCGTGGGAAATCCAATACAACAACGTGGTGGCTGCGCCCACCTCCTACTTGAATGGCCCTGCCACCTTCCAGGTCCTGGAAAACGGGCCTGCCCGCGTCAGCCTGGCGGTCTTGCGCAATAACGCCGGCTCGACCTTTACCGAGCGGATTCGCCTGGCCTCGGGCGGCGCCGGCGACCGGGTCGAGTGGGATGTATCCGCCAACTGGGGAAGCCTCCAAACGCTTCTCAAGCTCGAGTTCCCGCTGGCCGTGGCCAACTCCAACGCGACCTTCGATCTCGGCTTGGGCACCGTCCAGCGGCCTAATGAAACGTCCAGCCTCTACGAGGTACCGGCGCAGCAGTGGGCCGATTTGACCAGCTCGAACGGAACCTACGGCGTGACCATACTGAACGATTGCAAGTACGGTTGGGACAAACCCACCAACAACACGCTGCGCCTGACGGTTTTTCACACGCCGGCCGTGGGCAGCAGTTATGTCTATCAGGCCACCAACAGCTTCGGTGCCCATCGCATGCTCCTGGCGGTCATGGGCCACACCAACGACTGGCGCGCAGGCGGGTCGCCCTGGGTAGCCGCGCGCCTCAACCAGCCCCTGCAAGCCTTTCAAACCCTGCCTCACAGCGGCGCGCTCGGAAAGTCCTTCGGTTTCCTTTCCTGCAATAACTCCAACGTGATGGTCAAGGCCCTCAAGAAGGCCGAGAACTCGACGGAAATTGTTGTCCGGCTCCAGGAATTGGCTGGCCAGGCCCAGACCGCCCAATTGAGCTTCGCCACTCCCATCCTCACCGCTCGCGAGTTGACCGGGGCTGAGGACCCCATTACCAGCCTGTCTCCGTCAGGCGGGGTCCTCAGCGTTTCGCTGGGCTCCAATCAGCCGATGACCCTCGCCCTGACCCTGGCCTCGCCCGCCAGCTTTGTTACCGGGCCTGCCAGCCGGGCCGTCACCCTGCCGTTTAATGTGGATGTTATCTCGACCGACGGCAACCGGACGGACGGCAATTTTGACAGCGGCTACACTTATCCGGCTGAACTGATGCCGACAAACCTTGTTCGCGACGGCGTCACCTTCCAGCTCGGCCCAACCAACGATGGCGCCTATAATGCCCTTTCCTGCCAGGGCCAGACAATTCCCCTGGCTGCCGGCTACGACCACCTCTACTTCCTCGCCGCTGCGACGTCCAATGACCTCACCGGCGCCTTTGCCGTCAACGGCCAATCCACGAACCTGACGGTGCGGTACTTCTCCGGGTTCATCGGCCAGTGGAACCCGCCCTGGCTCAAGAGCGACGAAGTCGGTTGGATCTGCACTCACCGTCATACCAGTGGCGGCGTCAACGATGCCTATGACTTCTGCTACCTGTTCAAGTATCGCCTGGATCTGCCGCCCGGCGCGAGCACGTTGACGCTGCCGAACACCCCCAACATCCGGATTTTCGCCATGACCCTGACCACCAACACGACCCCGGAGACTGCCATCGCGGGTGGTTGGCTCGGCCAGAATCTGCTGCCGTGGGCCAACGCCGGACCGGACCAAACGCTGAATGCGACAACGACCAACGCCACCGCTGGTGTCACCCTCAACGGCAGCGCCTCGGCCGATCCGGACGGAACCATCGTTTCTTACGCCTGGTCACAAAACGGCACGGTGCTGGCCACCGGCGTCAATCCCACGGTGACTCTGCCCTTGGGCACCAACACGATCTTGTTGACGGTCACAGATAACCAGGGTGGCACAGGGCAGGATGCGGTGACGCTCATCGTCTTGCCCCCACTTACGGTCATTCTTACGGCCTCGCCTACTAATGCGAACTTGGCTCCGCTGACCGTCCAGTTTAGCGGTCAGGCTAGCGGCGCCAATATCGCCCCTTCTGACACCACCGATGATCATCAGGGAACGATCACGGCCCAGGGCCAGAACTCACCCAACGAAGTCGCGACCAACGCCTTTGACAACAACCTTTCCTCCAAGTGGCTCGATTTTGCCACCAGCTACCCGAGCACACGCCAAAGTTGGATTCAATACCAGTATGCCAACGGGGTTCAGCGCCTGGTCACCAATTACACCATCACCTCCGGCAACGACGCCTCCAGTTATCCGGCGCGGAACCCGGCCAATTGGCGCCTGCTGGGTTCAAACGACGACGGCACGAACTGGACGACGCTGGACCTCCAGACCAACCAAACTTTCACTGCCTCCCAGCAAACGCTGGGGTGGGATGTCGCCAACCCGGGAACCTATAACATCTACCGCCTTCAGATTGACAGCGTCGCCAATCCCGCCGCAGCCAACTCGGTGCAGTTGGATGAGATTCAGTTCGTCGGGCCGCCGGTTTACTCCTATTGGTGGTCTTTCGGCGATGGCGCAACTTCCACGGCGCAAAACCCGCAGCACACTTATACAAACCCGGGCAATTATCTCGTGATCCTGGGCGTCACCTGCGGCCCTTACAGCGGAACCAATACCGCGGTTATCGCCGTCGGACCTCCGTTGGCTGCGACACTGGCGGCAATGCCCGCCATCGGCGCAACGCCACTAAGCGTCCGGTTCACCGGCCAGGCCGCGGGCGGCAACGGCACTCGGACTCCGTACGATACCACCGATGACCAGCGGGGAATCATCACCGCCCAGGGCAACAACCCGCCTAGCGAGACCTGCGTCAATGCCTTCGACAACACTGCCGCAACCAAATGGCTCGACTTCGCCAGCGCCTATCCGAGCTCGCGGTCGAGTTGGATTCAGTACCAGTATGCCGGCGGCTGGCAGTGCATCGTCTCCCGATACGCTGTCTCTTCCGCCAACGACAGCTCCGAGCGCGACCCGGCCAATTGGCGTCTGCTCGGCTCCAACGACGGGGGCGCGAGCTGGGTGACGCTGGATGTCCAGACCAACCAGGTCTTCACCAGCCGGTTCCAAACCCTCGCTTACCCCCTCACCAACACGGCGGCCTTTAACCTGTACCGCTTCCAGATTGACAGCGTCGCCAACCCTTCGACGGCGAATTCCGTCCAATTGTCGGAGCTTCAATTCATCGGCAACCCCGCTTACAGTTATTTCTGGTATTTTGGGGACGGGACAACCGCCACCGCGCAGAACCCCCAACACACTTACACGAGCAATGGCACCTACACCGTCACCCTGGTCGTGTCCGACGGCGTGGGGGTGGCGACCGCTACGACCTCGGTCAGCGGCATGCCGCTGCTATTGGTCGCGTCCCGGCTTGACCCGGGCCAAATTGCGATAAGTTGGCCGACTTGGGGCTCGAATTGCACTCTCTGCGCCACGACAAACCTCTCGCCGCCGGCGCTCTGGTCGCCGGTCACCAATGCGATTAGCACCCTTAACGGCACCAACACCGTCACCGTGCCGATAAACGCCGGCAATCGTTTTTTCCAATTGCGGCGTTAAGCCTTGGTCAAATCAGGCAAGGCCCTTCACCTGCCAGCCCCGACGGTAGGAGCGGCGGACATGCTGGTTGGCGGCAGGCTCGTCGAACTTCAACTCGGGTGCATTCCACTTGAGCGTGGTTTGAGGGAAGCGCACTGCGACGCAGCCGACCAGCACCGTTTCTGTCAGGGGGCCGGCGTAGCTGAAGCCGGCGGAAGTAGGCTCACCGCCGCAGCAGGCGGCGACAAACAGGCCCCAGTGGTTGGCCTCGGCGGCCTCGGGGAACTTGAGGTTCTTAAACTTCTTGTCGGGATAGAGCAAAGGCCGGGCGACATGCGGCACGAGGATCACGCCCTGCGTGCCGACCAGCATCGAGCCGGTGTCGGGCAGTTCGTCCCCTTCGAGCAGGGCGAGGACGTCCACCGGGGGTTTCTGCGCGCCATCATACCAGGTTAGCTCGAGGGTCTTGTCGGCGGTGTGGCGCGTGCCGGGGAAGGTGTAATGAATGCGCGAATCAATGGACCAGTTCCATTCGTTGGGGGCGGGTCCCTCGGAGCGCACGGAAATCGGCTCGCTCAGACCCAGGGACATGAACACAGGATCGAGGATATGACAACCCATGTCGCCCAGGCTGCCGGTGCCGAAATCGAGGCGTTTGCGCCAGTTGACCGGGTGATAGTACTCTTTGCCAATGAAGGGCCGAGACGCGCACACCCCCAGCCATAGATCCCAGTTGAAACCCTCCGGCACAGGATCGGCGGTATCCGGTCGCGGCGCTGGATCACCCCAGGACCTCCTGCACCAGGAGTGGACTTCCTTGATCTTGCCGATCGCCCCGGACTGCACGAGGGGAGGCACCATGCGGTAGAAGCTCGAGGAATGAATCTGGATGCCCATTTGGGTAACCAGTTCCTTCCGTTGCGCATACTCCGTCAGCCGGCGGGCCTCGAACAGGTCGTGCGTCAGCGGCTTTTGACAATAGACGTGCTTGCCCCGTTGCATGGCGCTCATCGCTATGACCGCATGCATGTGGTCGGGCGTGGAGACGTTCACCGAATCGAGACGCCGGTGTTCCTGATCCAGCAGCTTGCGCCAGTCCTGATAGACCCGGACTTGGGGAAACTGCTTCTTGAGTTCCACCGTGCGGCGCAAATCCACGTCCGCCACGGCGACCAATTCGAGTTGCTTGAACCTTGTCAGTTGGTGGATGTCCTCCGCGGCCATGCCGCCGGCGCCAAAGCTGGCGTGACGGAGCAGGCTGTAGCGAGGGCGAGCCATCAGGTCTTGCGTTACAAAAGGCGAGGCCAGCGCGGCCACACCGAGAGTCTTGAGGAAAGAACGACGGTTGAAGGATAGATTCTTTGTCATGGTAACTAAATCAGGTCGTCGGCATTGACCGTTAAGAGAGCAAATGCCGGCTCTCGCGTCAACGGAAATACGCACGCAAAACGCGTTCGACAGGGATGTTTCGCGAGAACGCATATTCAGGGGCGGGCACGGCTCGTGCCTGTGTTTTTCGATTCTCACAACGGGACTCGGGAACGAACCGGTCCCGCCCCTTGCTCGAATCGGCCCCGGGAGGCCATCCAACTCAAATCTCCCCGCTCTCTGAAACCAGCGACTGGGTGCGATGGTCCAACTTGTGCATCCTGTGCAGCACCAACGGCTGCTTCCGGGTAATTGATCCGTGCGCTACCAATGCGGACCGGCGCTTCTACCGCCTGCGCCTTGGCGAATGATCGTTGCTCGGTCGGTCTGGCCGTCTCAATCTCACTCCCGCTTCTGTGGCTAATAAAGCAGGTATTTCGCGCGCCGCTGCTGGAATTCTCCCAGGTCCTTCTGCCATAGAGCACGAATCTCCTTGAGCGGTTGGTTGGCCTTGATGGCCTCAAGCGTCGGTGGGTGCAGCAGCAAATGCTTCATTTTGTCGGGATCGAAGTCCTTTGGGTATAGCCGATAAAGGGTTTCGGCGATCAGCAGCCCCACATCTACCACGCTGCACCGGTCTCGGTCGGTCAGCAGAATATAGACCCCGCCGCAGAGCCGCCCTTTGTGGACGCTGGAAACGGGCGTGAACTGGATGGGCACAAAACGCACTCCCGGCAAGCCCGCCTGGTTCAGCTCCTCCGCCAGCCGGGTATCTTCGATGTAAGGCGTGCCGATGACCTCAAAGGGCGTGTCGGTGCCGCGCCCGACAGAGACCGCGTTCTCGAGCAGGCCGATGCCGGGATAGAGGATCGCCTCCGTCAGGTTGCGCATATTGGGGGATTGATTGCTCCACGGCAGCCCCGTCTGATCGAACCACAAATCGCGCCGCCAATTCTCCACGGGGATGACAGTCAGGTCGGCTTTGATATTGCGCTCGGCATTGCACATCCGCGCCAGCTCGCCGATCGTCATGCCATACCGCAGGGGAACCTCGTGATAAGCGACAAAGGTGCTTTTGCCCAGACGCACGGGTCCATCAATCGTAACAGCGTTGATAGGGTTGACCCGGTCGAGCACGAAATACTTCTTTCCGTTTTCGGCGGCGGCCTCCATCGCCAGGCCCATGGTGGCGGTGTAGGTGTAGAACCGGCAGCCGATGTCCTGGATGTCGAACACCAGCGCGTCGAGGTCCTTCAATTGCTCCGGCTTTGGCTTGGTCGTCTTGCCATACAGGCTATAGATCGGGAGGCCCGTTTTTTCATCCAGGCTGTCACCGACGTGCTCGTCCACGGCGCCACGGATGCCGTGCTCGGGACTGAAGAGCGCCTTGAGCTCAACGCCCGGGGCATTCCTTAAGAGATCAATGGTCGGATTGCGATCGCGGTCATGGCCCGTGTGATTGGTGATTAAGCCGACGCGCAACCCTTTAAGCGGGGCGAATCTCTGCCGCTTGAGCACGTCAATGCCGTTAAGGGTTTTGACCTGAAACGGAATTGGAGCGGCACTCGCTGATGCGCTCTCCATCCCAGGGTAAGGCCCAACCGGCAGCGGGCTGGCCGCGCGGGTGAATTGCTCCGCACCTTTGGGCGACATTAGCGCGGCGTGGTCGCGGCAGGGGGGGGCTGCGCTGGCTAAGGCCGGCTGGCACAACGCCTCTGCTGCCAGCGTTCCGAGTTTGGCGCGCAGCGGCCCCACGTTGCCGCTCTCACTCGGATGGTTTCGATTGGAAAGAAAGATGACGAAGGTTTGCGAGGCTGGGTCAATCCACAGGGAAGTGCCGGTCCAGCCTGTGTGGCCATACGAGCCGATCGGAAAGATGGTTCCGCGCGGGCCGCTGTAGCCCGAATCTATATCCCACCCCAGCCCGCGGCGGGCCGAGATGCCGGCGGGAGTCTGGATGCTCGTCATGAACCGCACGGTCTCCGGTTTGAAGATGCGAACCCCATCGAGCGAGCCCAGGTTGAGCAGCATCCGGGCGTAGCGAGCGAGATCGGGAGCCGTGACAAACAGTCCGGCATGGCCGGCGACGCCCCCCATGTGCCGGGCGGTCGGATCATGCACTACACCCCGATAAGGTTTTCCATCCACCACTTCGGTCGGCGCAATGCGCGGCAACTTGGACTTAGGCGGCAGGTAGCCGGTATCGCGCATTTTCAGCGGCCAATAGATCTCGCGCGCAACGAACTTTTCGAGCGGAGTATGGGTCACGCGCTGCACAATTTCGCCGAGCAGGAAGAAGTTGATATCGCTGTAGCGGAAGGCGGTGCCGGGGGCGGTGAGCAGTTTTTCGGCGCTTGCTTTCTCGATCGCGGTCTGCTGGCCATGCCAGTCGCTCTTCGTCTCAATGTCCCCACGCAGCCCCGAGATGTGCAGCAGCAGTTGACGAACCGTGATGGCTTCCTTGCCGTCGCCCTTGAACTCGGGAATGTAGATTTGAACGCGCTCATCCAACTTCACCTGGCCGCGCTCGACCAGCAGCATGATCGCCGGAGTGCAGGCGACCACTTTGGTCAGGGAGGCGGCGTCGAAGATGGTGTCTTCAGTCATTGGTTCCTCAGCCGGGGTGACGGCGCGATGACCATAGGCCTTGTGATAGGCAACGCCACGCTGTTCGAGCCACAATACGCCGCCTGGGCATTTCTCATTCGCAATGGCTTCGGTGATGGCCGCATCCATTTCGGCCAGAATTTCGGGACGAAACGTGCCTGCTGTGCTTCCCCGCGGGGAGAAAGCCAGGCAGGCGTTCAGACCCAGAGACAGACTGAGGAGAAAGGAGGTTGCTCGGGGGATTAACACACGCGGTTGGCTCATAATAGTCGGCGCATTAAAGCGAGGCGGAGGGCCGGAGACAACTGGAATTTCGCCGGACGTTCAACCGCAGCGTTGCATTTGCACGCGGTCTGTGAAAGATTAGCCGTAGCAGATGAAACCTGGCTTGGGTGAAGCGAATTTAGGCGCGTTGGTCGGCGCGGCGGTTGGCGCCACCGGCGGCTTGTTTGCCGTGGGAACCGCACCGGCCATCATGGCGAGAAGCCTGGTGTCGCTGTTTGAGCATCCGATGCTCGGTATGGTGTGCATGTTCATTAGCGGGCCCATCGGCTGGCTGGTGGGTGGCCAGCTTGGCCCGCGGTTCGGCGGGAGGTTCGACACTCAACGCGCGGAAATCACCGGTGGCGTCTTGGGCGGGTTGGTTCCGGTGGCGCTCATTGCTTTGTGGGGGTGGTGGTACATAGAGACCCATTGAACCGCTAGCCGGGATTCATCACACTATGCACTCGCAACTGAAAGACAAGTGGGTCTTGATTACCGGCGCCTCCAGCGGCTTCGGAGCCGCCGCCGCTCGCGCTTTCGGTGCTGAAGGTTCCAAACTGCTGCTCGGTGCCCGGCGCCTTGACCGGCTCCGACAAGTGGCTGCTGAAGCCCGCCAAGCCGGCGCTGCCGCAGCCCATTTCCAAACCCTGGATGTCAGCCGGACCTCCAGCGTGGATGGATTCATCGCCTGGGCGCGCCAGACCATCGCCCCTTCCCAACCGTCCAGCGCCCAGCTCGACGTCCTGATCAACAATGCCGGGGGCGCCCAGGGCCTGGACACGGTTGCTGAAGGCAGAGATGACGACTGGGAAACCATGTTCCAAACCAACGTTCTGGGTATTTTACGTATGACCCGCGCAGCTTTGCCCCTGCTCCGCAACAACCCCGGCAGTTCCCTTATCAACATTGGCTCGGTAGCCGGCCACGTCGCCTACGAAGGCGGCGCCGCCTATTGCGCCGCCAAGGCCGGCGAACTCCAGATTACCCGAGCCCTGCGCCTCGAACTCAACGGCACTGGCATCCGCGTCAGCACGATTGACCCCGGCCTGGCCGAAACCGAGTTCTCCCTCGTCCGGTTCAAGGGTGACGCTGCCCGAGCCAGGAAGGTTTATGAGGGAACCCGCCCGCTGACAGCCGAGGACATCGCGGAGATTCTCGTCTGGGTCGCCAGCCGGCCCCCGCATGTGAATATTGACGAACTCCTCGTTAAGCCCGTGGACCAGGCGGCGGTACACAAGATACACCGGCGGGTGAAGAGCCAAGTGAGTTAAATGGGTTACATCGGGAGCAGCCTCTACTCATGTAAATCTGTAATCGTGTAACCGACTCACATCCCCCGATTGGTGCGCCACAGCAGGACGGCGCCGATAGCCTGGAAGATGAAATTCGGCAGCCAGACAATCAAATGTGGGGCCCACTCCGGACGGGTGTCGAGAGCCTGGCCAAGCAGGATAAAGCTGTAATACACCGCCACGAGGAGCAAAGCGACCGCAATGCCGATGTTCGTCTCGCGCCGGTGCATCCGGATGCCCAGCGGAATGCCGACCAGCGTGAAGCCAAAACAGGCAAAGGAAAAGGCCACCTGCCGATGAATCTGAAACAAAATCGGCTCGGTCACATCGTGAAGCCGCAACTGCAATTCCAATTTCTTGAACTGGAGTTCCGGTTTGGACAGCTTGCCGACGGGCTCCGGCAGACTGATCCTCCGCTCCATGTCGTGCAGCTCGTCCCAAAGCTGCAGGAACGTCATATCGCTGAACTGCGGGGTCCGCGGC
>Ga0182021_10002093_pt1 | contig 23300 bp, 18 predicted proteins | sample 612E3MmetaG_FD_120493 | JGI IMG/M metagenome (GOLD analysis project Ga0182021, IMG submission 120493) | Permafrost microbial communities from Stordalen Mire, Sweden - 612E3M metaG (Illumina Assembly) | ecosystem: Environmental > Terrestrial > Soil > Wetlands > Permafrost | place: Sweden... | reverse complement strand
CGCTCGGGAAGAACAATCTCGGCAAACGCCCGGAAGTTGTCGGCGTTGCGGAAAAAGAACGTCTCGTTGACCGTGAGCTGCTCGGCGAGCGCCCGAAACTCGTCGGAGCCCTTGGGCGAAGAAGTCAGACGCTCGAGGTAGGACTCGAAGCGGGCGCTGCCCACCAACTCCATACGTCGACGTGCGACCTCGGCGAGGTAGTCGAGCTTTTCGTCCTCGTAGTGCAGCCCGAGACGGCGCGCGAGGATGGTCCGAAACTGCTCGAGGCCGGTTCGGTCGAGGACCGGCGTCATCGCGTCGCCTCCGCCGCCGCGAGGGTTGTCCAGACTTCATCGGGAACGATGCGCGCAGCACGAAGCACAACGAGGAGCTGCGCATCGCGGGTGCCGATCGCCTCGATGAGGTCGGCGGCGGCATCTCGCAGAATCGGAGGCAACTCTGCAAGCTGGGCCGAATCGAGGTTCGTCACGCCGACCACGCCATCCACGCCGATGGCCACCCGCCGCTCTCCTAGCCTTATGGTCACAAAGCGACCGTAGGTTGCGCTGTTTTCGCCGTTCTCCAAGAGCGCCTTGAGGTCGACGACGGGAGTCGGCGCACCACGGATCACCGACACACCCCGGACAAAACCTGGCGTCCCGGCAACGGGCTCAATCGGGAGAGGGCGCATTGTCTCCGCCACGTGGTCGAGCGGAATGGCACAGGCACGTGCGCCAGCCATGACGATAAGCACCGGGCTTCTTTCCCAGGCGCGGACGGTCACTTGGCGCTCCGCCTTCTCGCCGCGGTCATAGTGATAGTATCGGCGCTCCTGCAGCCCAGGAACCAGATCTTCACCTGGCCCTTGCCTTTGAAATGGATGATACCCCGCTCCTCGAGCAGGAACGGCTCACGCTGCTGCCTGTTTGGAGATGTGACGTTTCTCCTGATTGGACTGTTGCATTTTGGCGGAGATTTCCACCGGCATTTCTATTCTGGGTTTCTAGCCGGAAGTTCCGATTAGAACCTCCAACTATCTTCTCTAAGCAAGTTGCATGCCGCGCACGGAGCGAGGCCTTTCATTCACTTGCCCGGCGACCGTCTGCACCTTCCGCACGCAAAGTGCAAGTCTTGCATCAACTTTCGAACGGCGTTGCTCCTGTCGAGCAAAACCCATTAAAGACCGGCCCTCGTCCTGCGGTTTAGTTCACTGCGCGGTTTCATCGCTTTCGCGGCGTTTGACCCTCCCTGCTCCCCGGCCTTCCCGCGCCGCGAAACTGATGAAACCTTTGTCGGTTGCGCGTGCGTGATTTCTGGTATCCAACTCATTCTATTGAGTTTTCGCCGTGGTCTGGCGCGTTGCTATCCGGCATGGCGATCATGACCCTTCGGGTTTTGCCGAATGCTCGTTTACCCTTGACCGGGAACTCGGTTACCAAGCTCTCGATCCGGAGCAATGGCGAGTTCTCCATATGTAGGCAAGAGTAGCGCCGATCCTTGCAGCCGTCGTCTTTTTTGGCTCTTTCAGCCGGCCGAGGTATCGCGCACCGCGATCAGCCACCTGGGCCCCCAGGAATCAGATTTTCAAGCCGCCGGCCTCTTGTTTGACAACTCTGCCGGCCCGGAAAGAGCCGGCCCTGGGATTCATCAGGTGGGGCATAGAATGTCCCCCACAACGGGCGTGTGCTCCGGGTACGACAACAGCCACGACCACCATCACAGGCATTTTATGGGGCGGCAGGAATCGTTACCCATCCAGAAGGTCGTAGACGAGACCGCCTTTTTGAAGCGGCCACGACGTGGTTCAATGCTGAAGGAGGAGGTTTGGGAGAGTGCGGACGGGGAAGTCGTGAGGTACAGTCTTGCGTACATTAACCCAAACATATGCGGACTGGAGGGATCCCACGACGTGTAACCGTGTCGTCTGGAACGGTTGAGGCATTCATTGGACGATCCATGGAACGCGCTCGCAAGATGGATCGCGGCGAGAGACTTCCATTAGAGATCACGATGACGTTTGAGGATCCTTCCGATCTGGTGAGGCTGGTATCGGCAGAACGAGTGCGAGTGCTCCGTGCCATTCGTGCGAAACCGGCGTCGGTCTCAGAGCTTGCTGTGACCCTCAGACGGGACCGCAAAGCGGTGACACGAGATGTATCCCTTTTGGAATCCTTCGGACTCGTGAGTACTCGTGATGAGCCAAATCCCGGCCATGGTCGAATGGGAATTGTCGAGCCTCGTGCTGCGAAGTACCAGCTCGTGGCGACGATCTAAGGTGAAGGCTGGTTCGGGACTGCGCCATTGCGGCAAGCCCGTCTTCCTGTCGGGTTTTAGCCTATTTCTGGGGTGCCGTAGTCGGGTTTTTAACAAGTGCTGTGACCATTCTCTCGTGGAGAAGCCTTGCGGCGTTTCCCAGTTTTGTTTATGCGGTTGACAGGGTGCCGCTCCAGCATCATGTTATGACTTGCAAAGTCATGCTAACAGGCCGGGCCGAAAGTGGCGGCCATCCTGTCCATCGTGGAAAGCTGCCGCCGGCTGAAGATTCCGATTCGGGAATACCTGGCTGGCGTTCTGCCTGGCTTGGCCGACAGGTCCGTTCAGCGACTCGCGGGACTCACACCCACGGCTTGGGCGGCGCCGCGGCGATAGTCCACGCCGCCGCCTTTGTCAACCCTGTAGTTCCTCTGCCGATTTCGACGATGCTTTGGTCCATGCCGGCGTCCTCGTAGACCATCAGATGAATATTCGTCCGCAATAGACGCTGGTCAAGAGCCTCCATTAGGCAACGTACGAGAGGGAACACGATGCCCTTTGACAACGCACTCGGATCGATCGCGACGTCTGTCACAGATGCCCACGACCGGGAGGACAACAGCTTGGCAACTTCTCTCCCGCCAACCACTGCGTGGGGCCAGAGAAGCGGAATCCTTCGTCTCCGGGGCCAGGAAATCCCTAGAAAAGTCAGTGTACGATGTGGCCAGAGCCGCTACTCTCGTAGCAGCGTACTATCTCCGATCCCCCTGGACGGACGCGGAACTCTTGCACTTAGTAAAGGAACACAAGTCGGGACGGTTGTCCGACATAGCAGCCACCCTTGCCGCGCCCGCTGAGAGCCCAGCGCGGCAGCGCCGGAACCGCAAGCGACGAACCGGCCGGCCGCAGAAATAGGCTATCAGCCCTCTTACCTCACCACCGCTGATGCACCCCCGCCCTGATCTTCGCGTCGTAGATGGCGCGGATGGCTCTCATGGCGTGTTCCGACAGCGGCGGCAGGTCCGATGCCGCGCAGTTGTCGGCTACCTGCGCGGGGCGCTTGGCGCCGGGAATGGCGCAGGTGACGGCGTCGAACATCAGTATCCAACGCAGGGCCACCTGCGCCATACCGATTCCCGGCGGTATCACTTGCCGCATCACCTCGACGGCTTCGAGCGCGGTCTCGTAATCCACCCCCGAAAAGGTCTCGCCCACGTCGAACGCCTCGCCGTGGCGGTTGAAGTTGCGGTGATCGTCGCCGGCGAATTGCGAGTCGCGCGTGAACTTGCCGGTGAGCATGCCGCTCGCCAGCGGGACCCGCGCCAGAATCCCCACCTGCTTCTTTCGGGCCTGCTCGAAGAACAGGTCCGCGGGCCGGTGGCGGAAACAGTTGAAGACGATCTGCACCGTCTGCACGTTGGGAAACTCGATGGCTTTCAGAGCTTCCTCGACGCGCTCCACGCTTACGCCGTAGTAACGGATCTTGCCCGCCTCCACCAGGCGGTCGAGCGCGCCGAACACCTCGGGCGTGTAATAGACGTCGGTGGGCGGGCAATGCAACTGCACCAGGTCCAGGCAATCGGTCGCCAGGTTCTTGAGGCTGTCTTCGACGAACCCCGTCAGGTTCTTCTGGTTGTAGCCGGCGGCGGTGTGCGGATTCAGGCGGCGGCCCGCTTTGGTGGCGACGACGATCTCGTCCTTGCGGTCGCGCTTGAGCCGCGCGATGAGACGCTCGCTGTGGCCCATGCCGTAGACGTCGGCGGTGTCGATGAAGTTCACGCCGCAATCGACGGCCTTCTCGAGCGCGGCTAAAGATTCGGCGTCGTCGACGCTGCCCCAGGCGCTGCCAATGGCCCACGCGCCAAAACTGACTTCGGAAACCTTCCAGCCGGTCCGGCCCAATGTTCGATAGCGCATCAGTCCCAAAATACCGCGTTTGGGAGCAAGGCGGTTGCCTGCGCTGGGACTGGGCTGCCGCTACCCGAAGGGATTTTCGTCGGCGCTCGGGCCGTAGATCGGCGGCACGGGCACATCCAGCAGACGCAGGTAGACGCTGAGCTGGCCGCGGTGGTGGTAGAGATGGTTGAACAGAATCGAGCGGTACACGCCGATGCGAGGAATGGTCATGATGGCGTGGCCACCCCTGCGGAACGACCAGTCCGCCATCATGGCGGCGTCGTCGGTGGCGGCCAGGTTGGCCTTCGCCTGGGCTACGCTCTCCTCCATGGCGGCGACCAGCGCGGCCGCGCTTTCCAGTGCGGGCGGCTCGGCGAATTTCTCCACGTCGTAGCCGTCGAGCCGGGCCATACCGGAGATGAAACCGGGTGTGGTGGCGACGTGCTGGGCGAGCCGGCCCAGGCTCATGGACTTGGCGTGCGGCTTCCAGGCGAGCTTGTCGTCGGGCACGCGCTCCAGCAACTTGCGCGTGGTCTGGGCTTCCCGTTCGAGTTCCATGATGAGCGTGTCGGCGATAGTCATAGGTTTACTCTCCTTCCGGAAATGATATCAAAACGGTTGGGGGCGCACTGGCGGATTGGTCAGTTGTTGGGAACTTCGACCGTCAGTTGCCGCCGGGCCTGCCGGCCCTTTTTCCCGGTCACTGTGAGGGTGTACGTGGTGGTCTTCTCGGGCGACACGTAGAAGCTGCCGTAGGGAGCGCCGTGCAGAGTCGGGAAGGCCGGCGGATCTATGTCCACCAGCTCGCCGTTCTGCTGGGAGAAAGCGATCGAGAATATGTGACGGCCGTGGTCGGTCTGTCGATTGGCAATGCGAAATGACGTGATCTTCGGCAGCGTGTTGGGATCGGGTCTCACCTTGAGTACAAAAGACTTGGAGACCACGTGTCCGTCGTTGCCTTCCGCGGTCAGGGTGTACCGCGTGTCCCGTTCGGGCGCTACCTCGACGCAGTTGTCGATTGCGACCGAAACGCCCTCCACGGGAGGCTCTATGCGGACCGATCTGGCGTTTGCCAGGCCGTAGCAGAGGACGGTAGTCGAGCCTTCCAGCCGAGTCCCTTCCCGCGAATAGAACTGGACAATCTTGACCGCGCTTCCGCCGTACGCGCGCTCGAACTCCGCGAAGCCGTCGGGCTGGTGCCGCTGCTGCTCCCCACGGCGCTCGGCCAGGCGGCGGTTGACCGTCGCCAAGCCCATGTACGCCACCACGACGATGGCCGCGAGCTGTAGATAGAGATAGACCTGCCGCACAAACGCCCTTCCGGAGGTACAGACGCCGCCGCGCGCGGAATTGTTCCGCGGCCGCTATGTTAACTTGAGAATTCATGGTTACTGGCGGCACATCGGAACGTCCCGAATGGACGCCGGATTCCTGGCGACAGCGGCCCATCCTGCAACAGCCGGAGTACCCCGACGCCACCGCGCTCGAGCGCACGCTGGAGGAGCTGCGTTTGCTGCCGCCCCTGGTGACGAGTTGGGAGGTCCTGGGTCTGCGCGAGCAACTGGCGGAAGCCGCCGAGGGACGCCGCTTCGTTCTCGAAGGCGGCGATTGCGCCGAGCGTTTCGACGGCTGCACGTCGGGGCGCATCGCCAACGCTCTGAAGGTGCTCTTGCAGATGAGCCTGGTGCTGGTGGTGGGCGCGAAAAGGCCGGTGACGCGCATCGGCCGGTTCGCCGGCCAGTATGCCAAACCGCGCTCCGAGGATTACGAGACGCGCGGCGGCGTGCGGCTTCCCTCCTACCGGGGCGACATCGTCAACCGCGCCGGGTTCACCGCCGAGGCGCGCACGCCAGATCCGCGGCTCCTGCTGCGCGGCTATGAGCGCGCGGCGCTGACGCTGAATTTCATTCGCGCGCTGGTCAAGGGAGGTTTCGCCGACCTGCACCATCCCGAGTATTTCGACCTGGACTGGGTGCGGCACTCGCCGCTGGCCGAAGAGTATCACCGCATGGCGGCGGCCATCGGCGATGCGCTGGCTTTCATGGAAAACGTGCTGGGAGTGAGGGCGGGCGAATCGGACCGCATCGATTTCTTCACCGCGCACGAGGCGCTGCACCTGGGCTACGAATCGGCCCAGACCCGCCGCGTGCCCCGCCGTCCCGGCTGGTTCAACCTCTCCACGCACTTCCCCTGGGCGGGCATGCGCACCAGCCAACCGGAGGGCGCGCACATCGAATACCTGCGGGGCATCGAGAACCCCGTGGGCGTGAAGGTGGGCGCCGGAGTGGCCCGCGATCAAGTGGCGCGTTGGCTCGACATTCTGGACCCGCGGCGGACGCCCGGGCGGCTGTCGTTGATCCATCGCTTCGGCGCCAGCCGGATCGCCCAGGAGCTGCCCAGGCTGATCGAGAACGTGCGCGCCGAAGGCGGGAAGGTAGTGTGGATCTGCGACGCCATGCACGGCAATACGCGGTTGACGGCCGGCGGGGTGAAGACCCGCCGCTTCGAGGATGTCCATTCCGAAGTGGAGCGGGCTTTCGACATTCACCGCAAGATGGGCCAGGTGTTGGGCGGGGTGCACGTCGAAATGACCGGCGAGAACGTCACCGAGTGTCTGGGCGGCGCGCGCGGCCTCAGCGAAGAGGACCTGACGCGGGCCTACGATTCCGAGATGGACCCGCGTCTCAACTACGAGCAATCGCTCGAGCTGGCCTTCCTGATCGCCCGCAAGATGCAGAACGGCGCGGAGCGGCGATAGCATGGGGCTGCTATCCAAGGTCAACTTGTCCGCATCCGCGGGCGGGCGCTAGGTTGCAGCTAGATCCTTTCTACCAACCTCGGGCCCGTTCGGCGGCGATCTCCGGCGGGCCCACCCGGACTCCGGCGTGGCCTGTCAAGCGCGACCGGGCCTTTCAACTGTGCGATCCCATCCAAGATTCCCTGAACCAGGCGCATCAAGACCATTGAATCGCCGCCCCTCTTGTGCCATCATAAGGATGAGGTTTGACAGTTCCGCTAATTCGAGCATACCTTAGCCCGGCACAACCGTCCTAGCCTGCCCGCGATTCGCTGGTCTGCAAATTCCAGAAAGAAGACTTAAGTGAAAAATATTTTCGTAGGAAATCTCAGCTTCGGGGCTACCGAAGATGCGGTTCGATCCATGTTCGAGGCGTACGGCACAGTCGATCGTGTGAGCGTCGTGACAGACCGGGAAACCGGTCGGGCGAGAGGCTTTGGATTCGTCGAAATGAGTTCGGATGAAGAGGCGGAGCGTGCGATTGCCGCTCTGAATGGCAGGGAACTAGACGGCCGAGCGTTGAATATCAACGAAGCCCGGCCGAAAGAAGATCGCGGCGGCGGCGGCGGTGGATACCGCGGCGGCGGCGGCGGCGGGCGGCAGAACCGGCGCTGGTAAGCGGCTCGGACCAAGTCGTGTCGGAAAATGGGGCGGCAGTTCCAACTGCGGCCCCATTTTGTTTTTTCGCGCGAATTCAAATTAAATTATGAATTCGCGCATTGAAAGCGTATACTTGCTTTTGTCATTACGCCGCTTGGAAGGGAGGGCGTTATGGGCAAGGGCCAGCGCCTCACGTGCGAGGCGCGCCAACAGGACGCGCCGCGCCGGACGGCTATTCCGGTGGCCGGAATGGGAGCCCTCGCGGGCGGCTTGCAGGGCGAACTGGCGGCTCTCGAACGGCATTTGCCGATTGCCGGGACCAGCTTCTTCCGCGATCCGGAGACCTTCGAAAGCCTGAAGAGAGTCGTCTTTCCGCGCATTCTCGAAGGCCGGCCCGCGAACCAGGCGATCCGTGTCTGGGTGGTGGGTTGCGCCACCGGAGAAGAGGCCTTCTCGATTGCCATATCGCTGCGGGAATACCTGGACGAAACGGGCGCGTCCTTTGCGGTGCGGATCTTCGCCTCCGATGTCAGCTCGCGGGCCATCGACAAGGCTCGCGGCGGCAGGTTCCCCGAGAACATTGCGGCGGACCTCACCCTGGAACGCCTGAACCGCCACTTCACCAGGATCGAAGGCGGCTACCGGGTCAACCAGAACCTGCGCAAGATGTGCGTCTTCACCAGACACGATCCGGCCGGCGATCCGCCGTTTTCGGAATTGGACCTGATCGGTTGCCGCGGCGCGCCGCTCGACCTCGGCAGCCCGCGGAAGAGCATTCTCCCGCTGTTCCATGACGCGCTCAAGCCGACCGGGTTTCTGATGCTGGGCGCATCCCCGGCGGGGGCGCCTGGCGACTGGTTCGCGGTGGTGGACCGCGAGCACCGAATCTATGCCAGGCGGGAAGCGGCGCGGAAGCCGCACGGGCCGCGCGCGGAGGCCGGGAACGCCGTGCTCGCACAGGCGCGCGACTTCACCATGTCCGTTGTCGAAACCGTCCGGCAGCCGTTGCTGGTGCTGGATGCCCAGTTGCGGGTGGGGATGGCGAACCAGGCCTTCTGCCGGGCGTTTCAGGTGTCGCCAGAGGAAGCCGCGGGGCAGTTGGTCTATTCGCTTTCGCGCGGCGGTTGGGACTTTCTCGAGCTCAAGGACTCGCTCGACGGTCTTCTACGCGGCGGCATCGCGTTCCCGGACTTCGAAGTCGAGCGGGATTTTCCCACCGTCGGGCACAGGATCCTGTTGGTGGGGGGCTGCCGCATCCAGCATCTCGGCCTGATCCTCCTGTCGGTGGACGACCTCACCGAGCGCAGGGTTGCCCAGATTGCCCTCCACAGAAGCGAGGAGCATCTTCGCCAGTCCCAGAAGATGGAGGCCGTCGGCCGGCTGGCCGGCGGCATCGCCCACGATTTCAATAACCTGCTCACGGCCATCATCGGCTACAGCGACCTGCTGCAGGATACCCTGGCCGGCAACCAGCCGGCCATCCAGCAGGTGCTGGAAATCAAGACCGCCGGCGAGAGGGCGGCCTCGCTCACGCAACAGTTGCTCGCCTTCAGCCGGCGCCAGGTGCTGCAACCCAAGGTGCTCGACCTGAATGTCATCGTCGGGGACTTCGAGAGAATGTTGCGCCGTCTGGTGGGAGAGCGGATCAAGGTGGTTGTCGATTGCGCGTCCGGCCTCTGGCAAGTGAGGGCCGACCCCGGCGAGATCGGCCGCGCCATCATGAACCTGGCTTTGAACGCCAGAGATGCCATGCCGGCGGGCGGCACGCTCGCCATTGAGACGGCCAACGCGATCATGCCGCAGGCGCGTGCCCCCGGGGAAAAGCTCGCGCCGGGCCGCTGCGTCACCATGGCCGTGCGCGACACCGGGGTCGGCATGGACGCGGAGATGCAGGCCCACATCTTCGAGTTGTTCTTCACCACCAAAGAGACCGGAAAAGGGACCGGCCTGGGGCTGGCCACCGTACTGGGGATCGTCGAGCAGAGCGGCGGCGTGATTCGTTGCCAGTCCGAACTGGGCCGGGGGACGACCTTCCGGATCTTCCTGCCGGCGGTGGTCGAGGCGCTGGACAAGGGGGCCGGGCCGGCCGCAGGTCTAACCAAAGCGCCGAGAGGATCCGAGGTCGTTCTCGTTGTCGAGGATGAAGACGCGGTCCGCAAGCTGGCCCGATCGATTCTGGAGGCCAGCGGCTACATGGTTCTCGACGCCCGCAACGGACGCGAAGGTTTGGCGTTGTGCGAAATCCACCCGGGATCCATCGATCTGCTGGTGACCGATGTGGTGATGCCGGAGCTGGGCGGAAGGGAACTGGCGCACGCAGCGCTCAAGCTGCGGCCCCGCATGAGAGTCATGTTCATGTCCGGCCACGCACCGGATGTAGTGTTGAAGGAGGGCGTGGAGAGGAGAACGGCTTTCCTGAGAAAGCCGTTTGTGCCCGTTGAACTCGCCAGGAAGGTGCGCGAAGTGTTGGACAAATAGCGGAGAAACCGCTCTCTAACGTTCGCGGCTCGGATCGAGGCGAAACGCTACACCCGGAGCCGCGAACGTCAGAGAGCGGTTGCCGATGCCGTCTAGCCCGCGACGATCAGCTCGATGCCTTGCTTCCGGCCGAGGTTGCGCGAATACTTCTTGTCGGTCGGGTTGTTCCAGTGCTCATGCACGCCGAGGCTGGCCAGCACGCCGCTCTTGTCGGGATTGTACACCGTCCCGGACGGGGGCTTGTTGGCCTGCGCGGCTTCGTGCAGGTAGTTGTCCGCGTTGCCCCGGAGCTGGGTTGCGCGCGGCTCGCCCCTCAGGATGTCGAGCCCCACGGAGTCGATGGCCACGGGGTCCTGCGACGCCACCAGGCTGGAGGCCCAGTGGTCGTTGAAAGAGGCCCACTTGAAGACGTTGCCTTCATTCTGTTCGGCGGTATACAGGCCGTCCAGCATGTAGAGCATGGTCTTGCCGCCGAGCTGCTTGTGCCCCATCAGATCCACCAGCGCGTTGTAGGAACCCATGGGCGCTGTGCGCAGGACGCTATTGTGCAGCGTCCTGGGCGACCAGCCGCCGCCCTCGTTGGGGAAATAGACGGAGCCGAAGTGGTTCTTGCCGATCAGGGTGGCGCCGGCCATTCCGTGTGGCCGCAGCAGCGCCATGTTGATCATGTACTTGGCCGCGTTCACCTGCTCGGAAAGATAGGCTGCCGGCAAATCCGCTTTGGCGAATTGAATGGGGTTGGCCATGTCGGGCGTGGCGGAGATCCGGCCGCCCTGGTCGAAGCTGGTGCCCACCAGGAATTTCACCGCCTTGAACTGAGGATTGGTATTCGCCCAGATTCGGCTGGAGATGGGTTCGCCGACATTGCGCCCGCCGGTGACATCGTAGATGATGATATCTTCGCCGCGCACTCCGCCCGCTTCGATCAGGTCGGCGACCAGAGCCACGACCGCGTGCGGACTCGGCAAACCATTCAGCGGACCCCTGGGCATGCCGCCGCCGCGAGCACCCGCGGGAGGCGCGCCGCCCCGGTCTCCGCCGCCCCGAGCCGCGTTCGCAGGCCCGCCGGGCCCGCCGCCCCGCGGCCCGCCCGCCGGCATCACCTGCGGCTGGCCCCACTCGGGAGCCCGGTCCTGGTTGCAGTTGATCTTGATGGCGATCTTCTCGCCGGGACGGTACCCGGAGTTGCCCAGCTTGTGGGTCTCATTGAAGCTGCGGAACAGCGCGTCCCAGGCCTGTTTGTCGTTTTTCTTGCCGGTCAGATTCTGCACCAGCTTGGAAGTCAGACCGTTTACAACCTTTTGGTCGGTGTTGGCATCGTCCCACCAGTGCCCCGTCGCGCCATCCCAACTGGTCGCCTTGGCGTCCCGAACCCACACGACTCTGCCAGGATGAATTCCCTTGGCGACACCCACGGGGCTGTTGGCCTCATCGGTGGGTTTGAAGGGATCGGCCGGCGGCATTCCGCCCCGCTGAGCGAAGGCCTCCCTTGTCAGTAGGAACGGGACATTCACCAAACCGGCGGCCGGAGCCGCGGCTAGCGATCTTAGGAAACATCTTCGAAGCATAAACAACACCTCCCAGATCCATTATAGAGAATCCTGCCCCCGCGGACCCCCAGACGGCAGGCATCCGCCGGTACCACTTGGCATTCCGGCGGCCACTGCACGTATTGTAACTGCAATGGAGTCGGATTGGTAAACTAGCTGGCGCCCCGGGCCGACAATCGGACCCGCACAACCCGTTGATTCTTTGGGAGTTGTTTAAAAGATAAGTAGCACGTTTCGCGGGTCTCTTCGGAATCGAGGTTTCAGCGGACAAAACTGTGACAAAGATCACCACAGCCCCCCCACGGCTATGGCCACGATAGCGCGGATCGTCACTCCGTATCGGCTTTCGGCGTTCCGTCCGCGGCGGGGCCGGCCTGATCTCGCGGAGCATGCGTGGCGTAGGCCGCGCGGGGGACGTGGTGCTGTCCGGCCACACTCCGGCTTACCTCCCGTGCCGCGCTCACTTGTTCCGGGGTTCTCAGGTCGGGCTCCGACAGTCTGACCCGCTCTTTCGCGCGCATTACCTGGCGCTTGTGACGCTTCAACAGCCTTTTGTCCATGATTTCCTCCACAACCTGCTGCAAGACGGGTGGCTGGCCAATCTGTCAGACACTACTATTATCGGTTAACGTACCGCTCAAAGGAACCTGCGTTCAGGACGGCGATGCCCGCTCCAATCTCCGCACCCGCTCGGCCAACGGTGGGTGGGACGAAAAGTACTCCCTCAGCCCGGCATTTTGGCTCGATACCCGCGCCAACCGGCTCAGGGCGCGCGCGGCGGCGCGCGGATCGAAGCCGGCGGCTGCAGCCAGCCGGACGCCTTCGCTATCCGCCTCCAGCTCCAGTTCCCGCGAATACCCTTGGTTGAGCAGTTGCCGAAGCATCAAGCCTGCGCCCGAGAGCCGCGCCGTCACCGCATTCAGAAACGTGCGGGCCGTCATCTGGCTCCTGGCATGGCCGCGCAGGACGTGCCCCATTTCGTGCCCCAGCAGAAAGGCCAGCTCGTCCGGGTCTTGCTCGCACAGATCCAGCAACGGCTCGGTGATGAAGACGAAGCCGCCCGGCAGCGCATAGGCATTCGACACGCCGGCGCGAACCAGGCTGAAGTGGAACTCGCGGCGGCGGTCCTTCACCGCATCCGCCAGCCGGGACCCCACCGCGGCCACCACTTCCCGCTTCTCGCGCGGGGCGGTGCCGGAAAACTGCGCGGCGAACTGCCGGGCGCACTCGCGTCCGTATTCGTATTCGGCCTGAATGGCTTCGGCTTCGGTGCCGGCAAACCAGCTCCACATCCACTTGGCCTGCCGGAAGGGTTTCCTCGACTGGCCGCCGAGCCATGTTCCCAGAGGCGGCAGGAGTTTCGCCCCAAAGAATAGGAGCAGTCCGACGATGAGGAGCAGCTTCAGCAACCCCAATCTCCCTGTGGGGCGGGCAATCTTGCCCGCTGCCGCCTTTTGGGCGGCCTGTTCGCGCCGTGCAGTCGCCGCCTGAAAGCCGGCTGCTGCCACGATTGGCTGCCCCGCCACTCGGGCAGGCTTCTCATCTTCCGCGGGGCGGGGCCGACAGCCGTTCGATCAGCAGGTCCAGGAATCCGCGCACATTCACCTGCCGGGCGATCAGGGTCGATGCCGTCGCATTCCTGGGGAGTCGCTCGGCCGGAGTGAACAGCGTCAGGCCGTTGCCCACGGTGCCGGCGGTCTCCACTTCCACTCGCCCCAGTTGGGTCTCCACCAGACCGGCCCGAAATACCACCGCCATGGCGAGCGGGTCGTGGAGGGTCGGGTACACTCCGGGTTGTTGCCCGCTCTGCCAAAGCTCGATCAGCCGAACCAGCAGGCGCGACGCGTCGTTTCGGGCGGCGCGCAACCGCTCCAGATCGGCCCCTTCCAGTTTGCAGCGGAGGGTCACGTCCAGGCCGACCGCGGTGATCGGCACGCCGGAGCTGAACACGATGGAGGATGCTATAGCGTCCCGCCGGATATTGTATTCCGGGCGAAGCAGGCTGAAGGCGCCGCCCATCAGCACGATGCGTTCGATCTTCTCCTTGATGCGCGGCTCCATCTTCAGGGCCAGGGCGATGTTGGTGAGCGGTCCAACCGGCACCAGCGTCAGCTTCCGGGGCGAATCCAGTAAGGTGTCGACGATCAGGTCGGCGGCGCGGCGGCGGGCGGCCGGAGGCAGGGTGTCTTGATCCGTGAGCACCTGGAACTGCGGCGGCACGCGCTCTGTCGGGGCGGGGCCCATGAGAGTTTCCGGCGCACCGGTCGCCAGCGGAATGTCATGCCGTCCGTAAAGGCCCAGTTCTTTCCAGGCCAGACGGCCGCGGCCAACCGTGTCGTCGCTCACCGTGGTAACCGCCCGTATGTCCAATTCGGGCGATTGCAGCGCCAGGCCGAGCGCCAGGGCGTCATCGATATCGCTGCCGATGTCGGTGTCGAAAATGATGGGGATGGGCTGTTGGGCGTGAGCGACCATCGCGCTCAGCAGCAATAGCGCACCAGTTAGGCGGAGCATTAGGCCTCGATTATAACGCCGGTGAAAGCCCGATCTGGTATGCTGTCGATTCCATGGAAAAACTTACGCGGCGTGGATTTGTCAGGGCCGCTGGCGTGGCGGCCGTGGCAGCGCGAAGCCTGCCGGCGTTTCAGGCGGCTACGGTCGCCGCGGATCTGGCGGCGCCGGGCGTGCGCTTCAACCGGATGCTGTTCGGGCAGTTCCTCGAGCATTTTCATCGGCAGGTGTATGGCGGTGTGTTCGAACCCGGCTCCCCGCTGTCGGATGGGGACGGCTTCCGCGCGGACGTAATCGCGGCGCTGCGGGAGTTGAAGATTCCGGTGGTGCGCTGGCCGGGCGGCTGCTTCGCCTCCGCCTATCACTGGCTGGATGGCGTGGGCAAGGCGCGCCAGCCGAGCTTCGACAAAGCCTGGGGCGTCGAAGACTCCAACGCGTTCGGGACCGGCGAATTCGTCAAGTGGTGCCGCGCCATCGGCGCCGAGCCCTACATCTGCACCAACGCCGGAACCGGGACGCCCGAGGAGATGAGCGACTGGGTGGAGTATTGCAACCTGAAGGGCCAGGCACGGTATGCCCGGATGCGCCAGGCCAACGGATTCCCGGAGCCGCACAACGTCCGCTTCTGGAGCATCGGAAACGAGAACTACCTGGGCGGCGAGATTGGCGCCAAGACCGTGGCCGAGTGGGGTCCCCTGGTGCGCGAGTCGGCCAAAATGATGCGCGCCGTCGACCGGAACATCAAGGTACTGGCCGCCGCCACCACCACCGGCAATTGGACCGCGCCGCTGCTGAAGGAAGCCGGGCAGTATCTGGACTATATTTCCATCCACGGCTATTGGGACCCGCTCTGGCGGGTCAATAAACCGTCCGGCTACCTCCAGTGCATGATGCGATCGGAAGAGCCGGAGCAGGAGATTCTTCAAGCCGCCGCCCTCCTGGAAACGACCGGATTCAAGGGCAAGATCAAGATCGCGTTCGACGAATGGAACCTGCGAGGCTGGCACCATCCGGGGTTTCCCGGAGGCGGTGCCGATACGGCCCTCATCGCCCAGCGCGCCGAAAACGACCGCAACGAGACCTATACCATGGCGGATGCGGTCTTCTCGGCCGGGCTGCTGAACGCCTGCCTGCGCCACGCCGAAGACGTGCAAATGGCCTGCATGGCGCCGGTGGTCAACGCGCGCGGACCCCTGTTTGTGCATCCCAAGGGCATCGTGAGGCGCACCACCTTCCACGTGTTAAAGATGTATGCGGATTTGCTGGAGCCCAACGTACTGGCGGCCCAGGTGTCCAGCGAGCCTCTGAAATCGGGGGAGAAACAAGTTCCCGTGCTGGATGCGGTGGTGACATCGAGCGACGACCGTCGGCGCTTCGCCGTGGCCCTCGTCAACCGCCATCCGGACCAGCCAGTGCAGTGCACGCTGAACCTGGGGGCGCCGCCGCGCGACGGGGCGGTCCAAGTGCGGCTGCTCGCCGGCGACTCGCCGGACGCCTACAACGACGTGGGTCGGCCCGACCGGGTGGCGCCGGAAACTCGCCAATGGAAGCTCCAGGGTGGGGCAGTGCAGTTACCGCCGCACTCCGTGTCGATCTTGCAGGGGCCGGTGTAGGTGGGGAAGGCGCTTTCGCCTGGATAGCGCCGGGATAGACCGGCATGGAGTAGCGAATAAAAGAGTCGTACAGGGAAGGTGTAGCGAACCGCCCTGGCCCCGAGCCATGCGAGGGCGGCTGTAGGGCCGCAGTTGAAGCGTTGGACAGGGGTATCTGTAGGCTGGGTATTGAACTCCGGTCGCTCCGGAACTGCGTTACACCCGCTGGCTGAGCAACAGCCTCATAGCCGGCATTCCGAACTTACGCACGCAGGCCAATCAAGTTGAATTCCTGGTGTCTCTCACTTTCGGGCGGCACCGAGCTCGATCTGTTCGATGGCCTTGGCGAAGTCGGCCGGCGTCTGGATGACGAGGGTCTTCCCCTTGGCCTTGGCCGTGGCGCGGGCGATGCTATCGGGAAAGCTGGGAGCGCCGCGAATGTAATACGGCTTGAACTGGAGGTTGAAGAATCTGGGGACGGCGCCGGTGGGTTCCTCAAGTGCGGCCGGCGGAAGCTTGTCCGCGTAGCGCGTTTCGGGACCGAGAAAAACCACCACGTCGGAGGGCGCCTCGGCGCGCAACTCGAGGTTGATCAGGCCGGCGAGAAAGTCCACGCGGCCGTGGGGGTTCTGGAGCACGTGGTAATCCACCAGGCCGAGTTCGGTACCGTTGAGGGCTTGCGCCACCCGTCCCAGCGCGCCGAAAGCGAAGGCATCCTGGCGGAGCAGGATCTTCTGCTGATCCAGGTTGAAGACCACCAGGCGCACGGAGCGGGCGGGCACGCGTTCGAGCAGCGAGGAAAGCAGGCCCATCAGGATCACGCGATCGCTGGCGCGCAGCCTGGTGCGGAGGGGAAGTAGGGGCGCCGCGTTGAGCAGCACGGTGAGGCGAATGGGCGCCGCGTCATCGGAGCCGCGGCGGCTGCCGGGCCGGCCGCGCAAGGTGAAGTCGGCGACCGTATCGGGGGGCATGGCAAGGTTCAACTGCCGTTCGTGGCGGCCCAGTTTGGCGTCCACGCGCCAAGTGGCGCGGCAAACCCGGCCGGCGTCGTCGAGGAGGGTCCATTTCACGTCGTAGCGGCCCTCGCCCAGCAGATACCCGCCTCCCACCTCGACATCGACCTTGGTGGCCGGAACGGGTGGCAGCCTGGTTCTGCTGGCGAGATAAACGGGCTGCTGGCCGCCGCCTTCCGGCGTGATCCTGGTCAGCATGGCCCAGCCGTGTCCCGCACCGGAATACTGGCTCATGGGCACGCGCACGACATAGCCGGCTTGAAAGCGAAAACTGAAATTGAGGGAGGGTCGAATGGGCGTGACTTCACACCGCAGGTGTTGCTCGCCCGCCTGCGGATCGAGGGACTTCACGCTGCTCCCGATCCTGGCTGGATCCACAATCACCTGGGCGGCGCCGGCGCATGCCAGCAGCAAGCCAATGGCGAGGGGGCGCATACCTAATTCGATGCTCTCATTTCCAAAGCCGGCGCACCACTTCAACCACGACGGCGGCGCTCACCACGAATAGAGCCAGCAGCGCCAGGGCGTAGTTGGTCCGGCCGTAGAGGAAGTTCCCCACGGTGAAGAGCGCCGACCAGATCATGGTGCAGCCGGCGAACCAGCCGACGAGAGCCATGGGGAAGTTGTCGCTGCGCGCGGCGAGGGCCGCCTCCGCCTCGGAAACGCCGGCCTGGAGGCGCACGCGGCGCCAACCGGGGCCAAAGGGGTGGATTTTGCGGTAGAACTCCACCAGCACCGCCGGATCGGTCCGCGGCCCCAGGTAGGCCGTGGCCAGCCAGCAGACCGTGGTACAGAAGACTGTGATCAGCAGTTGGTATTGCGTGCCCGGCGCGCGGCCACTCTTGTTGAGAATCAGAAACAGCATGGAGATGGCGAATGAGCTGGCCATGGCCACGATCTCGCACCATGCCGTGACACGCCACCAGAACCAGCGCACCAGGTACAACAGGCCGGTGCCCGCGCCGATCTGCAGGATCACGTTGAAGGTGTCTTTGGCGGTATCGAGGGCGAACACCAGGGCGGAAGAGGCCAGGAACAGCCCGACCGTGGCCACGCGGCCCGCCAGCACGTAGTGCTTTTCGCCGGCTTGCGGCTTCACGAACCGGCGGTAGAAGTCGTGCACTAGGTAAGAGGCGCCCCAGTTGAGGTGCGTCAGGATGGTGGACGAGTTGGCGGCGACCAGACCGCCGAGCATCAGGCCCATCCAGCCCACGGGGAGGAATCGGAGCATGGCGGGGAAGGCGATATCGTGGCCAATGAGGGTGGGGTCGAGGTGCGGGAAGGCCTTCTGTATGTCCGACAGCTCGGGGTAGACGATGAGCGAGGCCAGCCCGACCAGAATCCACGGCCAGGGGCGCAGCACGTAGTGGGCGACGTTGAAGAAGAGGGTGGAGCCGAGCGCGTCCTTCTCCGATTTGGATGCCAGCATACGCTGGGCGATGTAGCTGCCGCCGCCGGGTTCCGCGCCGGGGTACCACACGGCCCACCATTGCACGGCCAGCGGCATGATGAACACGGCCAGCAGCAGGTCCCAGTTGTTGGTGAAATCGGGGAGCATGTTGAGGTAGTTCAAACCGCCCGGGCCTTTCACGTGGGAGAGTTTCTCCACCAGCCCGCCGAGGCCGCCCACCTGCGGCAGGCGCACCGCGAAGTATGCCGCCGCGATGACCGCCGACATCTTGATGAAGAACTGGAACATGTCGATGACCAGCACGCCCCAGAGGCCCGAGAAAGTGGCGAAGACCACGTTGAGCAGTCCCACGGCCGCGAGCGTCTGCCAGCGGCTGAATCCGAACAGCACGGCGGCGATCTTGCAGGCCGCCAGGTTCACGCTGGCCATGATCATGCAGTTGAACAGCAGGCCCAGGTAGACGGCGCGAAAGCCGCGCACCGCTCCGGCGGCCCGGCCGGAGTAGCGCAACTCGTAGAATTCCAGGTCGGTGAGCACGCCGGAACGCCGCCACATGCGCGCGTAGAAGAACACCGTCGAGACGCCGGTGAGGGTGAAGGCCCACCACTGCCAGTTGCCCGCCACCCCCTGCGTGCGGACGAAGTTGGCCACCAGGTTGGGCGTGTCGCTGGAAAACGTCGTGGCCACCATGGAGATTCCAGCCAGCCACCAGGGCACCGAGCGGCCGGAGGCGAAGAACTCGGCTGTGCTTTTGCCGGAGCGCCTGCCAAAGAACAGCGCGGGCACGAAGCAGACGGCCACCGAGACGAAGGCGATGATCCAGTCCAGGGTGTGGAGGTGCATGGCGAAATTATGAGTTTACTGCAAGGAGGGAAGGCAAGTTCACCGCGGAGACTGTAGGGCACACGGTCGGGCCGACTCACTCGTACCGTAGCGCCACCACCGGATCCAACCGCGCCGCGCGCCGCGCCGGCATCCAGGCCGCGACGCCCGCCGCCACCACCATCGCCGCCACCGCGGCGGCGATGGTGGACGGGTCCGCCGATTCCACGCCAAATAGCCCCGCGCGGACCAGAGTCGCCACGGCCAGTGCCGCGGGAATGCCGATCGCCATGCCCAGCGCCACCAGCACCAGAGCGCCGCGCAGCATCAGCCAGCCCACCTGGGCCCCGGTGGCGCCTACCGCCATCCGCACACCGAATTCGCTGGTGCGGCGCGCCACGGCGTACGCGAACACTCCATAGATGCCGATGCACGCCAGCGCCAGGGTGATCGCGCTGAAGAAAGTGGACAGGAATGCGAAGGTGCGTTCGCGGTTGAGGATGCGATTGATCTGCTCGCGCTGCGTGCGGATCTGTGCCACGGGCAGCGTGGGGTCGACCGCGGCCACCGCGCGCCGCACGGCGCTTGCGAGCGAAAGAGCATCCCCTGCGGCACGGACCTCAAAGGTCACCCCGCCCAGCCCGCTGGGGTACTGCGCATAGGAAAGGTAGACGGTGGGATCAATCGCATTGCGGATGGTGAAAGTCTTGGCATCGGCCGCCACGCCCACAATGCGAATGGGCTTGCCGGATTTGTTCCCGAAGACGAATTCACGCCCCACCGGGTTGCCGGTGAAGTACTTCTTCGCCAGGGTCTGGTTGACGACGGCCACTTTGGCGGAACCTTCATCGTCGGCCGCCGAAAGGTCGCGGCCCAGCAGGATCGGGGTGCCCATGACGGTGAGAAACTGGTCTCCCGCCACAATGTATTGATTCATGATTCTCTCCCCCGGCTTGGGAGTGTAACCCGGCACGGTGATGCTGTCGGAGGACATCCATCCGGCGAGCGGCGGAATGCTGGAAAACGTGGCCGACCGGACGCCCGGAATGGCGGCGACCCCTTCGTGAATCCGCCGGCAGACGTCGATGAGGCGCTGCTCTTTGTACCCGCTGCGGGTGGGGTCCACGGAAAACAGCAGCAGTTTGTCGGGACGAAAGCCCAACGCCACGTTTCCCAGGTTGGCCAGGGTTCGCGCGAAGAGACCCGCGCCAAAGACCAGGACAAAGGCCAGGGCAATCTGAACCACCACCAGGCTCTTGGCCAGCCGCTGCCGCAGGGAACCGGCGCCCGCGCCGCCCTGCCGGAGGCACGCGGCCGGGTGCACGCCGGTGGATCGCCAGGCGGGCAGGACGCCGAACAGCAGCGCCGTCACCAGCGAAAGCCCCATGGCGAAGGCCATCACCGTGGCATCCGGCTTCAGGTCGAGGGCGGCATCGTCGGCCTGCATCAGAAGTCCGGCGAGCAACACTGTGCCGAGACGCGCCAGGAGCAACCCGAGCAGACCGCCGGCCAAAGCCAGCACCAGGCTTTCGGTGAGCAGATGCCGGACGATGCGCATCCTGCCGGCGCCCAATGACAGCCGTACGGCCAACTCACGGGCCCGCGCCCCGCCGCGCGCCAGCAGCAGGTTCGCCACATTGGCGCAGGCCACCAGCAGCATCAGGCCCACCATGGCAAACAGCGCTACCAACGACCGGGACATTCCGGTGTTGAGGATGTCGAGTCCGGTGCGGCCGTCGAGCAAAACCGCTTTGGGAGCGTCCACCGGCTTCTTGACCTGGGCCCCGTAGGCGGTGGCCACCTGGGCCAGCACGACGTCGAGCGCGGCGCGGACCTCGCTATCCCGCTTGCCCGGCGCCACACGCCCGATCGCCTCAATCCACCAGGTGTCGGGCTTGTCAAAACGGTAGAAGTCGTTCAGTTCATGGGCACGCGCGAGCGGAATGTACACATCGTCCGACGAGGTATGCCTCAGGCCCGTGAAATCCGGTGGGAGAACGCCGATTACGGTGTAGGAAACCTGCTTGATTGTGACCGGCGATCCGACGGCCGATCGCTCGCTGCCGAAAAGACGTTGCGCCATTCTTGAGCTCAGCAGGACGGTGGGTGGTGCGGCCAGCGAATCGTCTTCCGCGGTGAAGGCGCGGCCCACGGCCGGCTGGGTTCCCAGCACGTCGAAGAAATTGGCGCTGACGAGCCGAGCCGGGGTCTGCCAGGCCTGGGTCTTGGTGATCACGTTAGTGCCGACTTGGGAAAAGCCGGCCACCGAAGAAAAGCCAGTGCGGCCTTTCTGGATCGCCTGGAACGCATCCCAGGAGAAAGAGCCGCTGGTGCGAATACCGTTCACCGAGCTCCCGTAGCCGCTGAAAGACTGCGCCGGCACGTTGTCTCCGCCCGTCCAGTTGAGGAAGCGAAGATGCTGCGGGTCGCGCACCGGGAGCGAGCGCAGAAACATGGCGTAGAAGACCGTGAAGACCGAGGTGCTGGCGCCGATCCCTATGGCCAGGGAAAGCACCGCCACAATCGCGAAACCGGGCGACCGCCGAATCCCGCGGACCACGTGGCGAACGTCTTGGCCCAGCCGTTCCAGCCATGTCCAGCCCCACGCCTGGCGTACGTCCTCCTGGATCAAGGCCGTGTTGCCCAAGGCCCGCCGGGCGCCAAAACGCGCCACTTCCGGCGTCAGGCCTTTCGCCTGCTGCTCCTCGGCCTCGAGATCCAGGTGGTCGCGCAGTTCCCGCTCGAGGTCCGATTCCCGCCGCTTCCGCCGCCAATCCATATCAATCTCCTTCTCCTTCCGCGGGCCACATCACCCGCGTGATCGCGCGCGCCAGTTGCTTCCATCTGGACCCTTCCGCGACAAGTTGCCTCCGGCCCGCCGCAGTCAGCTTGTAGTACTTGAACTGACGGTTGCGGTCTTTGGCCGTTTGCCATTTGGCTACCACCCAGCCCCGGCGCTCCAGCCGGTGCAGTGCCGGGTAAAGCGATCCGTGCTCCAGTTGCAACACATCATCCGTGGTTCGTTGTATGTGCTTCGAGATCTCGTGTCCGTGAGCCGGACCGAACAACAGCGTCCGCAGGATCAGCATGTCCAGGGTGCCTTGCAGCAGATCGATGCGCTTTTCCATGGTAGTCATTCTACCATCAAAACCTTCATGAGGGTAGACCTTCTTCCTTGGATTTGGTTAGCCGGCAACCGCTCTCTCACGTTCGCGGCCCGGAAACGCGAGCACGCTTGCCGAGCCGCCGGGTTGACAGACGGAAGCGTCTGTCGCACAACCCTGCGTGCGGACGAAATTGGCCACCAGGTTGGGCGTGTCGCTGGAAAACGTGGTGGCCACCATGGAGATTCCAGCCAGCCACCAGGGTACCGAGCGGCCGGAGGCGAAGAACTCGGCGGTGCTCTTGCCGGAGCGCCTGCCAAAGAACAGCGCGGGCACGAAGCAGATGGCCACCGAGACGAAGGCGACGATCCAGTCGAGGGTGTGGAGGTGCATGGCGACCGGGGTTGGGGGTTGGGCGCTGGGGGCCGGGGGTTGGGGGCCGGGAGTTCGGGCTGGGGGGCTGGGGCCGGGGACGGCGGCGATTCCCGGTCAGGCGGCTGGTGTTCGGAAATGGGACTGGGTTCTTCCGAAAATACTGTCTCTCCTACTCCTTTCGGGTGTCCGAAAATGGGACTAGTACCACGACCGTCCGATTTGTTCCTCAACGCCTCGGGCCGGGCATGCCCGGCCCCTACACCGCGTCCTTGTAGGGGCGAGGCACGCCTCGCCCTCGTGCCAAATGCTCCCTCGCGGCAAGGGAAGATATCAAGCGGTCACGGGACTAGGTTCCTTTGGTAAAGAATGGTCTCCCATGGTTAGACGCTAGCCAAGGCGGGGTCCTGGCCGGGACGAAGGGAATGGACCCGAACCCCGAGTTTGCCCAACCTTCGAACATGGTGCCGGATCAGGCGATCCTTCTGCTGCTCGGAGAGGGCTGGTGCTTGACGGTCATGGTATGGCTCCCCGGTTCGGAGAACCATGTAAGCGAGTTGCAGGATGGTGTGAGCTACGGCTACCAACGCGGAGTTCTTCTTGCCGCGGGATTTGGTGGTGAGACGCCAGAATTTTTCCTTCAAGAAGCAGTTTTTCTTGGCCGCGGCCGCCCAGGCGCGACGATCGCCGTGCGCTTCCAGGACCAATACGTGCGCGTGCGCCGGTGCGCTCAACCCATCCGCGAATTGCAGCCACCGCTCCAAGCCGTCGCGGCCAAACCGCCGAAAACGGCCGGTAGGCCCAAGCGCAAGCCCGATTGGATGAACAACTTTTCGTTGCGGTCTGGCCCCTCTCTGCGCCAGGCCGCTAGGATATCGAATGCGCGCAGTTGAGCCAGCGCCCCGCAACAAAAAGCAAAAGG
>Ga0182021_10002092_pt1 | contig 23307 bp, 18 predicted proteins | sample 612E3MmetaG_FD_120493 | JGI IMG/M metagenome (GOLD analysis project Ga0182021, IMG submission 120493) | Permafrost microbial communities from Stordalen Mire, Sweden - 612E3M metaG (Illumina Assembly) | ecosystem: Environmental > Terrestrial > Soil > Wetlands > Permafrost | place: Sweden... | reverse complement strand
CTGAGTTTGTTGATGATCTGCTCCGGTGTGTTGGCTTTCCTTGGCATTTTTACCCCCTTAATTATTTATCAGTCTAACATTAAAAGTGGACTGATTTTGGGGGGGCAGGTCACTCCCGTAGCTGGTCATATAACGCAAATAGCAATCGCATTCAGCAAATTATCAATGGTTCCACAACAAATTATACATACGACAACGATAACCGTATCCTTACTGCCGGGACACTATCCTATACGTGGGATGATAACGGCAATATGCTGACCAGAAGTGATGGACTTGTCCTTAGCTATGACGGCCGAGATTTCACTGCTTCAATTACGCCCCCGGGTGGCTCTGCCATCTCTATGGGTTATACCGGTACCGACCAGACGCAAAGAATCCAGAAAGGCGCTACTACCTATAAATATGACGATAAAGGGATTGGGCCTATTATGGAAACCGGCGGAAGTACCACATATTTTACGACTACACCCTCCGGCACACTCGTGGACTTGCGTCAGGGCTCTAACCGGTATTACTATGTCTTTGACGGTTTGGGAAGTGTGGTTGGGTTGACCGACTCAGCCGGAGTATTGGTCAATGGTTATTCATACGACCCGTATGGCAATATTTTATCTCAAACCGAGGCGGTATCCCAGCCTTACAAATTTGCCGGAGTCTATTATGATAGTGAAACCGGACTCTATAAAATGGGAGCGAGGTATTCTGACCCAACAACAGGCAGGTTTACTCAGGTGGATTCCGTAAAGACAACTGAAGGCTTGCCAACCAAATTCAATTTGTATATTTATTCGGGTAATGATCCTATCAATAAAACAGATTTAACAGGAAACAAATGGTCATGGGCAAATTTCACACATGCCTTGAAAACAACTTTTTATGCAGTTGTGAGTGGAGCATCTTTTAGTATGATGTGTCTAACAATTGCGGTTGGTGTTGTTTTCATTCCGGAAACATTTGGGCTATCAGCATTCGCAGCCGCGGGATTTGCAATTGAATGGTATGATATATTTTCATGGAGTTATAATGAGTATTTGCAAGACATAAGAGAGCGTGGATTAGTACCGCAATCAGATAAATATTTACCAGAACAACCAATAATTCCAAATCCTCTTAAATAACAGGAGAATTTTGAAATGAATACCAAATCCTGGGAAACTTTTCTGATCGAAACCTTTCTTCTTATAGTTTCTTTGACAATTATCTACATTCGTTACTTGAAGTTAAAAAAACAAGGAAAAAGTTTGGAAATCGGACTAAAATTTCTCGCTATATCTGGAAGTATAGGTTATCTATTGATTTTAATTATAGACTTTGTTATTAAGAGGTAATCCCAAATAATGATTTGTATTGAAATATCTTGTATTTTCTATCACTATTGTTTTGTATAAAAAGGAGAAATTAGTGCGTTTTATTATCCTAATAACGATAATTATTTTTATAATTGTGATTGCTCTTTTAACTTGGCTTTATTTTGGTTACCTCGCATCGGAAAAAACTGATCCGAGTACTGTTGTTATTATCGTAATAGGGGAAATTGTAGGAGTATCCATTGGTATTTTAATGCTTTTGAAACGAAGAAAAAGTAAGAAAGTTTAAAAATAATAATGGCGGAATGCCTTGGTTTATTCAGGTATGCCGTTCAGGGCAGAGTTCTATTGGCGTTTTAAATAATGTCGCATTCTGTCCGGGGGAATCTAATTTCTTCATCTATGCCGGGAATAACCCCACAAATATGGTTGACCCGACGGGATATTTCAAGTTGGGGAAATTAATAGGGGGATTATTAGCCGGCTTTTGTGCAGTTTCTCTTTGCGTAGTCGGAGCTGTTTTCGTTGTTTCAGGTATTGCCGAAATAGGTGGTACTGCTGGACTTGGTTCGATTCTCGGATTTGATTCATTATTCGTAGTTGCTGTCATGTTTGGTGGGGGACTTATGGCCGGTTATTATGCACAACGATTGATAAGAGAATCGTTTATAGAAAAATAAATACTGAATTCGTAGTGATAGGAGTATCTACTTCACTGTTTATCTTTAAGAATTAGAAAAAAGAGAGTACAACGTGTGCAGTAAAAGTTTTAAATTAACGAAAAAAAGACTGCGGGTATTATTAACTTCGTATATAGTTTTAGTTTCTATTATCGGAATCTTTATCCTGGTAATATACTTATTAAATAAAAATGAGGGTATCGAGACTGATTGGATCGGTATTATCATTACATCTGTACTAGGAATTCTGGCAGGTAGTATCGGTCTTTATATTGGGATAAAATATTTTATTAAAGATGATAATTCAAAAAACTGATACCGGAATGCGGGTCTCAAATTCATGAATAATATCTTAATTGCAGGGAATACCCATCGGGGTAGTATCATATCCACCGAGCGACTCGATCTGGCGGCGGAAGTCCCGTAATCTCAGGAGTTCCAATAATGACTGAATGGCCGGCAATTCCAGGAAGTGGTTGGGAATCACCAGGTCGTAGGGCTCTTCATTGAGGGATAAAAAGTCGAGCTCGTTAGCGCGCGCGGAGGCTTCAATGCCGATCCCACAGTCCACCAGTCCGGCAGCTACCATTTCGGCGGTGGCCAGTTCGCCACGGATGATCTTGTCGTACCCATGGATCTTATTCGCCGGAATTCCTGCTTCCCAGATAAGACGGTTTAACAGCCCGCGACTGCCGGCGCCCGGCTGACGATTAATAATAGTTACGTTGGGCTTGGCCAGGTCATTAATTCTGTTAATAGATTTGGGGTTTCCGGGAGTTACCATCATTCCCTGCCGCCAGCTAGCAAACCGGATGATCGTGCAACGGAACGGGACCAGTTCTTTCACCAGCGGTAAATTGTAGAGGCCGGTGACACTGTCTTTGAAATTACAACCGGCAATGTGAATTTCGCCGCGCGCCAGGGCGTGCAGAGAGGGTATGCTTTCCTCTTCAATCCAGATAAGACGCACGCCGAGATCCCGGATCATCGACGCAATAATGGAAGCAGAGGGGTCGCAGCCGGACAGGACAATCGACGGGATTTTAGTGGCCGATTGGTTTATCAGTTTTAAATCGACTTGTTTGTTTTTATTTATAGTGGTAGCAATGGCGTCGGCCGGATTTAATATATGACTTACAGATAGGCCATCACGCATGGGGCGGGCCAAGGATCGCGAGCCGACCCGAATCAATTGCATCCGCATACCTTCGGTAACAGGACTGGACGCGTCGGTTATTTCCGCCTGGACAATCCGCTCAGAGTTATCATCCAGCCAGAATAAGTCTTCAACGATGGTCTTCAGTTTGTGCGCCAAACGCAGGGCGATCTCAGTAGAGGGTACCGATTTACCGGATTCAATAGACGTGTAGGCCTGACGGCTGATGCCGGCGGCATTAGCCAGGTCGGTTTGAGTTAACCCTATATCCTTTCTAATTCTTTGCAATTTGCTCTTGACAGCCATATACCCTTAATTGTAAAGTAATCTTTATATAGGTGTCAATAATACTTTACATTTACGTTAGAAATCCAGGATAATTACTATACACTAAAGGAGTTACATTTACAAAAACCGGTTAGCTGTAATCAACACAGAAATACACCAAGTCCGGTAATATCGCTTACTTTTTCCGGAGCTGTTCTCCCTAATGAGCAATCAATGGGAAACAGCCGGTATCCTTCAAACGAAGGATCGAGGGCAGCGCTGGGAACGGCACAGTCTTCCGAATTGGAGAAGGAGAAAGTAGGAATACAGCCCGCTTTATGAAGCCGTAATGCGTCCCGGGAAATTACCGTTCTTCTGCGTCTGCCTTCCTGTCTCAACCCTCTCTATTACAAATATCGAAAGGTTAGTTCAGTGGATCATTGCTAGATTAAACGCTGAACAAAACAAAAAGAGAGGGAACTATAAGGGAATTAAGAATTTTTAGTTGCGAGCCTATTAGTTGAAAAATAAATGATAATGGAGTTCACCCCTGCATGAAAAATCGATTGCTCAAATTATTTCCGATACTGCTGGTAGCAGTTTTGTTGGTAAGCGTACTGGCATGTTGCAGTCAATCCACCACATCGGTGGCGGCGGTTACTTCCACCGTGATAGTAACGGATGTCACGGGACATATCCTGAAGGTTGCCTCTCCCGTAAATAACTTGGTAACACTATTCGGACCCGGATATGAGAAACTCGTAATTCTAGGCGTTGAGGATAAGATTGTCGCCTGTGGCGATTTTAATAAAACCCATGCTGCCTGGGCGCATGTAATCTATAAAAGATTGGATTCAGTCCCCGGCGTCAGTAATCCGCAGTCTCCCAACGTCGAAACTTTGTTAACCTATAAACCCGGCGTTGTCTTCTGGTTCAGCAACGACCAAAATGTAAAAGCGATGGAAAACGCGGGTATACCAGTGGTCTGTTCCTCGGGCAGCACCAATACCACAATCCAATCTTTGAAAGATTCGCTGATGGCTTATGCGCAGGTATTAGGTCCTGACGCTGTGAAGAAAGCCCAGGCGTATAATACCTATTTCGACCAAAAGTATAACAATATCACTTCGGTCACGTCGGTTATTCTGGATAGTCAGAAGCCTAAGGTTTATGTTACCAGCGGTATACCCTTAAGAACAAGAGGCGGCACTTCGGTGATGCGAGATACCGTGGAAAAAGCCGGGGGTATATATGTTGCCAAAGATGCCGCTCAGGGCACAGCTGTCATCAACTATGAACAAATGATGCAATGGAACCCGGATATTATTATCATCGACCATGCTCCCGATCTGCCTGACCCCAGCGCCAGCACGACATCGAACACGCCAAACGGCAGTCAAGTTCTCGATCAGATATTGAACGACCCGCAACTGCAAGCAATCAATGCTGTTAAGAACCACAGGGTTTATTTGAGTCCTGAAGGCGCATTTTTCTGGGATGCCGGGCAACAGGGTATTCTCCAACTCGAGTGGATGGCGCAGCTTTTCTATCCGGATAAGTTCAAGAGCCTGAACATGACCAACGAAATAAAGGATTTCTACTCCAAATTCTTCTCATACAATTTGACCGACAACCAGGCGGCATTGATCCTACAACATAAACTTCCGCCTGAGGCTTCAAAATGGGGATATTAAACTAAAGTTGAAAATGTATCGGTTCCGTATGTCATTTAGCATTGATATACAGAACCGCGAAAATAATTATCAGGGGAAAAGACGTCAGTGGGTACTCGCGAGATCGATAAGATCGATTGGGAACAATTGTGGAAAGATGAGTTAAAACGCTCGAATGTGGAAAATACCACGCAATTGAATTGGGATACATTCGCCGAGCAATTCGAACGGCAATATAGCCGTAGCGATTACCGTGACAAAATGCTGGACAGGATATGCTCGAGTCCGAACGATACCGTGTTAGATATCGGATGCGGTCCGGGCAACCTGGCTGTTCCGCTGGCATCCCGAGTGAAGAGTGTTACTGCTTTGGATGTATCAAAGGACATGCTGCGGTTGGCGAAAAAACAAGCCGAATCCCAACATTTTTCCAATATCACTTTTATCCAGTTCGATCTGGAGGATGTGGTTATCGGTAAAGATATTCAACCCCATGATATTGTGGTATGCTCACGCGCGTTCCCTAAGCGGAATCCCAGAGAATCGCTTGAGAAATTGGATCAGGCCGCTAAAAAATTTGTCTATCTGACTTTAAAAACAATTGACGACGATGCACATAAATTTTACCTTGACCTGTATCGGGAAATCGGCAAAGAATACCGGAGATATCCGGATTACATCTATGCTTATAATCTGTTGTATCAAATGGGTATTCCGGCGCATGTTGATTTTATCGAATACACCGATATATTCCGTTATGAGAAGGCAGAAGATGCTTTTCAGATTTTAGACAGCCATATCAGGGTGGAAACCCGGAACCAAAAAGACAAATTAATGTCTTTTGTTGTACGTAACATAGAGAAAAATAACGGATTTAAGTTAGATATGAAATGTAAATGGGCGCTGCTATGGTGGCAAAAATGATGCAAAAAACTCAACGCACCGGAAAAAATAAAAGTACAACCCGCATTTCAAAAAAAGTCATGGTACTTTTAATCGTTCTGCCGGTAGCGTTATTTTTAGTGTCTCTGGTAATTGGCAGATATCATGTCCAGTTTACAAACTGCGTTAAAATTTTGCTATCAACATTTTTGCCCATCAAGCATACCTGGTCGGACACCGACGCAGTGGTCATTTTACAGGTGCGTTTTCCCAGAGCAGTGATGGCGATGGGCATTGGGGCGGTATTGTCTATCAGCGGGGCTTCTTTCCAGGGTATCTTCCGGAATCCTCTTGTCAGCCCGGATATTCTCGGGGTATCTGCGGCAGCAGGATTTGGCGCGGCTTTAGGGATATTGATCTCGGCCGATCCGGCAATGATACGTGTTTTAGCCCTGTTATTCGGCATTATCGGTGTGGTGATTACGTACTTTTTAAGCAGAGCGTACAAAAGCACGCCTATCGTGATGCTGGTTCTTTCCGGCATCGTGGTTTCGACGTTTTTTGCCGCTTTGGTTTCGGGTACCAAATTAATCGCTGACCCGTATTCCAAACTCCCGGCAATTACGTTCTGGTTAATGGGCGGCTTAAATAGCATAGGGCTGAAGGACCTGGTCTGGACGCTTCCTTTAATGGTAGTGGGTGTCACGGGATTATTACTGGTGCGCTGGCGGATCAATATCCTGTCTATGGGAGATGAAGAAGCCAGTTCGCTCGGAGTGAATACCGAGTTACTGAAAGCCGCTGTAATTCTTTGTTCAACCTTGTTGACTGCGGCCGCCGTGTGTGTGGGAGGGATCATCGGATGGGTGGGGTTGGTGATACCGCATATCGGCCGGATGCTGGTCGGCCCCGATCACCGTGTTTTATTGCCTGTATGTCTGGTATTGGGGGCGGTATACTTGCTGGCGGTGGACGATGTCGCCAGAACCATCGCTGCTTCTGAAATACCGTTAGGTATTTTAACCGCGTTAATCGGAGCGCCATTCTTCGGTTACCTGATACGTAAAACCAAGGGCGGCTGGTCATAATAGTCGTCGGTGAACTAAATGCCATGTAAAATAAAATTAAATAACGCCGATTTCGATTATGGAGAGAGGCCAATCTTCAGCGGTCTCAACTTTGAAATCCAGAAGGGAGATATTTTATGCCTGCTGGGTTCCAATGGATGCGGCAAGACTACTTTGTTACGCTGTTTGAGAGGTTTTCTGAAGCTCAAGTCGGGTGGCTGTTATCTGGATGAAACCGATATTTATTCCTTAAAAACAAATACACTGGCTACAAAAATTGGATTTGTTTTTCAGGAGCATACGGCTCCTTTTCCTTATTCGGTCATCGAAGTAGTGAAGATGGGGCGAGCTCCGTATTTGAAAATATTTTCCACTCCGACTAAGCATGATACCGAGATTGCGGAACAAGCGCTGGAGACCGTAGGTATACTTGATTTAAAAGATAGAAAATTTACCCAGATCAGCGGCGGTGAAAGGCAATTAGTGGTAATTGCCCGGACGCTAGCCCAGGGGCCGGATGTAATCCTGATGGATGAACCGACATCTGCGCTTGATTTTAAAAACCAGACTTTAGTCTTGAGGATGATCAAAAAATTAGCAGACCAGGGAATTACGATCATTCTGTCAACGCATTTCCCGAACCATGCCATGCTGTATTCCTGCAAAGTAGCGATGATGAACAAGGGCAGTTTTATCGCTTTTGGTCCGGCCGCAAATGTGCTCACGGAAGATAATTTAAAGAGTACCTACGGCATGGATATCAGAATATTCTCCGCCGATGATCCGATTGCGAATGATACGATACGATTTTGCATTCCGGCGAAAGAATCGACGGCGAATATTTTTGCAGGATTGCCTGGGATCGAGAATGTATTCTACGGGGAAGCGAAACAGGAAAACGGTGGTAGTTATATTCACCTTGAGAACGGTATAAAAATCGGGGCTTTAACCCAAAGAACCGGCAGGGTAAAAACTTATATCACTTCCAATAATATCGCTGTGTCGACAACTCCGCCCGTGGCGGATGGCAGAAATATACTACGAGGTGAGGTTAAGGATGTTCTGATTCAGGACGGCTTGGCGAAACTGGATGTGAATGCCGGTCTCCCATTTATCATCCTGACGACGGCGGAGGCTTTTCAAAAATCAGGGTTAGCAGTTAATAGCACTGTCTATCTGACATTTAAAAATACAGCCGTTCAAGTTTATGGAGTAAACTAGATTTTCCGAGGTAGAAAATAACAGAACAAATACGGAAGGTTGTGATGATAAGTTATCAAGAGGGATTAAAAATAGTCCTTGAACATATTAATACGCTGGAGATTCAGGAAAAACCGCCGATGGATTGCATCGGGCAGGTATTGGCGGAGGATATTAATTCGGATTACAGCTTGCCTCTGACGGATAGTTCCGGACCGGACGGTTATGCGGTAAGGGCAGAAGATATCACCGGAGCCGGCAAAAATACCCCGGCGATACTCGATATCATCGAGATTGTCAGAGCCGGTGTTATGCCGAAGAACAAGGTAACAGCTGGGACGGCGATTCGTATCATGACCGGCTCGATCGTGCCCGAGGGGGCTGATTGCGTTGTGCGGTTTGAGGATACCGATGAACCGTCCAATAAAAGCGGGCCTAATGCTGACAACCCGACTAAAGTAAAAATTTACGTCGAACAAAAACCGGGAACGAATGTAAATAAAGCCGGAAAGAATGTTAAAAAAGGCACATTGATATTAAAGAGAGGCAGTTTGATCGGACTGGCACAACTTTCCGTTCTGACTACGATCGGAAAAACTAAAATCAAAGTGCACCGGCGTCCCGTGATAGCTGTAATTTCCACCGGCGATGAGTTGATCAAGCCCGGGCAGCCATTAAGCCCCGGAAAAGCATACGATTGCAATACAGAAACTGTCAAAGCGCTTATTAGTCATTATGGGGGCATACCCAAGATCTGCGGCCTTGCCCGGGATACCAAAGAGTCGCTTTTAGCCACGATCCGCAAGGGACTAAGCGCCGATGCGATCATCACCAGTGGCGGCGTTTCAAAAGGCGATTATGATCTGGTCAGACTGATCCTGGAAAAAGCCGGAGAGGTCTTTCTAGCCGGTATAAATATGGGACCGGGAGCTTCATTTGCTTTTGGCGAATATCATGTTCAGAGCAAGGGTAAAACGAGGACTGTTCCGGTGTTCGGTTTATCCGGACCGCCGGCCGGTTGTATGATCAATTTCGAAACAATGGTGCGTCCGGCTCTCCTGAAAATGCTGGGATTCCCCAATACGGAACATCCAATAGTAGAAGCTATTGCGGAAGATGCCGTGCCGGAAAAACGGCAGATGGCCATCGTCAATTGGACGGATTTAAGACAGGTTAATAACCAGTACCGGGTACGATTTAATATTATTTCCGAAAAGGGGCCGCTGTACGCCATGGCCAATGCTAATTCGATGGCGATCATTCCTGTAGGCGAAGAAGTAAAAGCCGGGGATAAAGTTCAGGTAATGCCGTTAGACTGGTAATGAAAAGTTTATCGCCTCATCTTGACCGTTGTCCTAGCGTACTATTGCGATTATTAGCTGGATGCTGGTAGAATTCTAAGAGAAATTCCAGGGTTGTTTAGCTACAGTCTGTCACGCTCAAACATTCAGGTGCGTGTACAATTTGAGACTGATCATACCGACTTGCAAATCGACGTTAATCCAATGAATCGAATGTCATGAGGTAAGCGAATGAACAACAATCTACCCGCTAAGAATAGAGGCACCTTTTTAAATGTTTCTTCACGGTATCTGCCGCGTTTTACAATCATGATATCGTTGGTTTCGGTTGTAATCGCTACTACCGCATGCAGCGAACCTGCTCATAGTACAACAGATTATTCTCAACATGGTGAATTTACCGCTACCAGCACCTCAACCGACAACCCCGATACTTTTAAGCCTACGGAAAAAGTAACTAACAAACCAACTGAAATAATAACTAACACAGACACTGATAAACCGATCGAAAAAACAACCGGTAAACCGACGGAAGTAAACGGTTATCGCGATGTTTTTACCACCGTTCATTTGTATCCTGACGATACTACTGAAAAATTTACCCATCTGCCTATGGATTTTGAACAAATATCCAGTATCGTGCCACTCGGTGAAGCAGACTCCGTAGCCGGTGAAAGTACGGCTGCCAAAGCAGGCGGCGCCGGCGCTCATGTCCTGCCGACCGACCATATCACGGTGTTTTCGGGGCAAAAAGGCGATTCACACACTTACCAGGTTTATGCAGTAGCGGACTCTTACCTTGTTCAGGTGGATTACGAAACGGGGCGGTGGGCTTCCCCGGACGGAACGCCGAACCAACTTGATGATTACGCGTTGACGTTCCAGGTCTCGAAAAGTCTTTTTATCATGGAGACTCACCTCACAAGTATCGATCCTCAACTTAAAACACAAATCGGCGCTCTCAAAACCGGCGATCAGAATTTTGTTCAGATCAAAGTCAGCGCAGGTGAACTTCTTGGGCAGGGCGGCGGTACTGCTTATTTAAACTCGAACGACCTATGGGCGGTAGACATGTCCAAACCCGCGGCTTTTATTCATCCCGATTGGTATGGTTCCAAGAGCGGATATGCAGTGAACGCCCTCGACTATTTTATCGAGCCCCTGCGCGGTCAGCTTATGAATAAGCTTCCCCTGAGACCAGAGCCACGAGGTGGCCAGTTCGCATTCGATATAGACGGTAAACTCATCGGCAGTTGGTTCCCTTTTACCGGCAACACAGACATAACTAAGCCTCCGCAGCAGCGGGCTAATCTTTCGTTTTTTTACCGGGCTGAAAATCCGGCGATCATAGAAATCGGTTACGACGAGACCGGTACGGTTTATGTTATCAAAGGAAACAGTCCCGACCCGGCAACGATCAGCGTCCAAAGCGGACTTGTTAAATACGAACTCATGAACAACCGCAGCCAGGATCCGGGTAATGCCACGTATTTCAAAACCGAAGCTACAATACTTGTACAGATAGTGGACAGCCGCACGATCAAGATGGAATTGTTTGAAGGGAAAACGGCTGATGAGGTGAGCGTGTTTGACAGTAGCGCCATCCAATTATATAGATAATTAATTTTATGATCGGAACCTGCCTGCTGCCTCCGCAGTTTAAAGGATTGGCTATTGGCGCGTACCGTCTGATTACTTAAGGACGATAAAGATGGTGAGTCTATCAAACTCACCATCTTTTCTTTTATATGAGATATAATAGGACTGTGATGTGAAGTCAAACCTCCTGAGAAGTCGGGCAGACCTATCTTTTTGTGTGGAACTTCGTTGTATATAGTAGAGGTGTAAGAGAATGTACATGGGAATATGGGAAGGAGAGCTTACGTAGTCCGGAAATGTACATTAAGGCATCAAAACCCGTTATACTATATGCACGGGGTAAAACCCGGGTGAGTTTGACAAAATAATAAACCAAATCCTGGTCAGGCTAAGAGGGGATTTATCTAGTGCAAGAAGAACTGAACCTTGTCCAGCGGGCGCGGCAAGGGGACCAAGCAGCCTTCTCCCAGTTATACGAATTAAACTTTGATAAGATTTTTCGCTATGTGGTCATGAAGATCCGGAATCAGGCGGAGGCGGAGGACATGACACAGCAAGTCTTTGTCAAAGCTTACGAATCAATCGGAGCTTACCGGTCGCAAGGCATACCGTTTTCTGCCTGGCTGTTCCGGATCGCCCATAATCAAATGGTAGATTACGTGAGAAAGCAAAGTAAAAAACAGACGATTCCTCTCGATGAATCACTCCCCATCGAGGATGATTGTGACGTCGAGCATGAAGTCGAAACAAAGATAGAAATGGAAAAAGTAATGGTAGCTACGAAGCAATTGACACAAGCGCAACGCGAGGTTATCAGCCTGCGTTTTGCCGGTGGGCTATCTATTACCGAAGCGGCAAAGACGATGAGGAAGAGCGAGGGGGCGGTGAAAGCGCTACAACATAGCGCGATATTGGCTTTGCGTAAAACATTGCTGGCAGGAGAAAAGGGTGGGAACCAACAAACAATTTAATGCCATTCTGGATGAATGTCTGGACAGCCTGCTGACCGACAAGGAAACGATTGAGCAGTGCCTACAGCGTTACCCTCAATATGCCGCAGAGCTCGAGCCGCTGCTACGCACCGCATTGTTATTGAATAAAGCCGTCGATGTCAAACCGTCAGAGGATTTCCGGGCGAAAGCGCGCTACCAGTTGCAAACAATGATGGCAAAATCCAAGGCTCCGAAACACGCAGCATTCGTCCCAAGATGGGCGATAGCGGTCTGCACCGTGCTGTTAATTTTTGTGCTTGGCGGCGGTACCGTATTGGCGGCCGATAATAGTATGCCGGGAAGCCCGCTTTATGGCGTGAAACTGATGACTGAGAATATTAGTATCTCGCTGGCCGGGACACAGGAAGAAAAGGTAGAACTCTACGCGACTGTTGTCGATAGAAGAGTCACGGAAATGGTATGGATGGCGGATAACAACAAAACCGCAGATATGGCAGCTTCCGTGCAGCGAATGAATAGCGACTTTAACAAAATAGGTGAGCTCCAGCCTGTAAGTGCTATGGCAACGTCTGCGAATCAATCATCGGCTGATAACTCATTTGCGGCTCCGATGGTAACAACTACCCCAACAACTTTCAGTTCACAAACGGGGACTGAAGGAGCAGGTAATGTCGGCGGAACTGCTGCAAAGCCACCTGTGATTACAACCGCGGCAACTACCACTGCCGCTACTACGCAACGAAATCCGCCTGTAACGACGAATTTTACCGTCGTCATGACGCCTACGATAATTGTTACGGTCCCAAATTCACTGGCGATCGCACAGACTGCCGCATCATTGCCATCCGTGAATGGGGCGTTTAGTAACTTTGCAACAGGCAACAGCGCCGGTTCAAATAGTAAACATGCAGCCAACGCAAGTGATCTTGCCAAACTAAAGGCTACGTTGATATATTACGCCCAGATTCATCCTGAAAAGATTCAGGAATTGTTGGATTCAGATAAAGTACCGGAAAGCGTCAAACCGGATCTGCGCCGGGCATTGGCAGCCTCGAAAGCCGGTTACCAGAATGCTATTAGCAATCTGGGGGTTCAGGTTAATCCGTAAAGCGGAAAATCCCCGGTTTTTAAAATCATATTTATAATGTCTGTTCCCCTGCGCGCAGTCATTTCCCTCCATAGAATACAATCGATTACTAACCCTTTACAGGTTTATTCGTTATATATATTAGAACAGGTCATTTAAGGAGAGTGAAAATGAAAAAGAAGATTCTAATAATAACAGCAGTTATTGCTATTGTGCTGATGTCAGTTCTGCTTTATGGATGCCAGCCCGCAAATAATTCTGCCGGAGTGTCAGTTTACCAGCAAACCGGTATTTCTGTAGGCGGGCAGGGGACGATAACGGTTACGCCTGATGTAGTAAATGTATCGTTAGGCGTACAGGCTCAAGGTCAGACAATCGCTGAAGCTCAGTCTCAAGCGACCAAAGCCATGAATGATCTAATGGCTGCGTTACTTGCCAACGGTGTCGCACAAAAGGATATTCAAACACAATCTTTTAATATCCAGCAAACCACCTCATGGGACAATACCAACCAGAAGACAATTATCACCGGGTATCAGGTCAGTAACATGGTTAATGTTAAAATCAGGGACATTACTACAGCCGGTACGGTGATCGATGCCGCGGCGGCAGCGGGCGGCGATTTAACCCGCGTGAATAGCGTTCAGATTGCTGTGGACGATCCGACCGTTTATGCCGATAAAGCCAGAGAGAAAGCGATGGCCGATGCCAAGGATACAGCGACACAATTAGCTACCTTAGCCGGAGTAAAAGTGGGTAAACCTATCTCTATTTCAGAAACAAATGTTTATGCGCCGCAGACAGTGCCGCTCTATGCCAAGGGAGCGGGTGACGCGATTGCCACCCCGATCGTTGTGGGTGAGCAGGACATTACGCTTAACGTTCAGGTGGTTTATTCCATCCAATAGAAACGATCTTATATAACAAAAGTGAATCGTGAAAAAAGCTCGATAAAACATATTGGGCCGAAAACCTGAAAGGGGAGTCCTTCAGATGAAGGACTCCCCTTTAATAATTATTAGGGCGGGAGGGTTCAAAACCCTCCCCTACAAACTATAAAAGCCCCGGTTGCGCTGTTTTATCCTTGTTGTAGGGAATCCCGAGGTGTCGGTAGGCCAATGGAGTAGCCACCCTGCCTCGGGGAGTGCGGTCCAGAAAGCCCAGTTGCAATAAATAGGGCTCGTAAACATCCATGATAGTATCTGCCTCTTCGCTGATGGAAGCGGCGATAGTTTCCAATCCTACGGGCCCACCGCCAAATTTATCGATAATAGTATGCAACACTTTACGATCGAGGTCGTCCAGTCCAATGGGGTCGACTTCCAGTTTGGAGAGAGCAGCGACCGCCACGTCTCTGGTGATAACGCCCTGTGCCCTAACCTGAGCGTAGTCTCTGACCCGTTTCAATAACCTGTTAGCCACGCGGGGTGTTCCCCGGGCGCGGCTGGCGATTTCATCCAGACCTTCCGGTTCGGCCTTGATCTGCAAGATCTGAGCAGAGCGTTTGACGATCGTCTTAATCGCTTCTGTATCGTAGAAATCCAGGTGATAGACGCTGCCGAAACGGTCTCTTAAGGGCGCGCCGAGTAGCGCATAACGCGTCGTAGCGCCGATTAATGTGAAAGGCTGTAAATCCAGGCGCAGACTTCGGGCGCCTGGCCCTTTGCCGATCATCAGGTCGATAGCGGAATCCTCCATCGCCGGATAAAGCACTTCTTCGACCGCTTTGTTGATGCGGTGAATTTCATCGATAAATAGTACGTCCTGCTTTTTCAGATTGGTAAGTATCGCGGCGAGGTCGCCGGTGCGTTCGATGGCGGGACCGGAGGTGATTCTAATCTGCACGCCCAGTTCGGCTGCCACGATATAAGCTAACGTGGTTTTACCAAGCCCGGGCGGGCCATAAAGCAGCATATGGTCGAGGGCTTCGCCCCTTTTTTTGGCGGCGGCAATAGCGATCAGCAGATTGTCCTTGACCTTATTCTGCCCGATGAATTCGGACATCCGGCGTGGGCGAAGGCTGGTCTCTATGGAGCCATCTTCAACAACGGGTTTCCCTGAAACAATGCGTCCGATGCTAGCATCCTTTTATAGATATTCCGTATGGCGGTATTATACCATACTGAGGACGGGGAATTAAGATGGCAAAAACTAAATAATTAATCAAATCGCCATGTTTAAATAAACACAACACCGTGGAAAGACGTTATCCCGTCATAATTTGGAATCGTACATTCGCATGATGGATTTGATAGAGCAATCAGCCGGTTAATAAATATTAAGGTTGTTTAATTTTGCGATTCTAATCAGGCTTCCCCCGCTCTTAAAAACTGAAAAACCGATAGGTTATATGTATCTAAATCATATTGACAACTGTGAAAAGGGGTAATAGACTTAACATAAAATAACCTGTGTATATAAAATGACTTAGTTCCGCTTTTATCCTTCAAATCCAATTGGAGGTTAAATATAGGTTATATATGATAACGCTCGATATGCAGACCGTGATGTTTGCCAACGTCATTATAAATGCGGTATGCCTGATTGTTCTGCTGATGCTCTGGTACCAGAACCGCCAAAGGTACTCCGGTTTATCTTTTTGGGTACTAGATTGGGTTTTATTGACCGGGGGCACGCTGCTAATCACTCTGCAAGGCTCCATTCCATCCTGGGCATCCATGTTACTAAGTAGCAGCATGTTAATTGGCGGCACTTTTATCCTCAGCTTCGGTTTAAGTCGCTTTGCCGGCAAGAAACACAATCCGATAATCATTTCCTCAGTATTCGTCGTATTGGCGATATTTATTGGGATACAGGGTTATTTTATTTATGTTCAGAATGATTTAATCGTACGGAATTATAACGTCGCCATCGGGTTGTTACTGGCCTTCGCTCTGGGTATGTGGTTGATGTTCAAAGGAGTGAGCCCGGAAATCCGTCGTATCTCGAAAGGCGCCGGAATTGCCTTCGCAGTACTAGCTTTTATTTCTTTTATTAGAATTATGGGGTTCACACTGACACCACAGACAAGCAATCAATTCTTGCAATCCGGTAAGTTCGATACAATGGCTGTTGCTTTGTTAGTGGGGGCGATGGCGTATCTCGTTTTTAACCTGGTATTGATGGTGAACAAGCGTTTATACATAGAAACCAAAGAGATGCAAGATGAAGTAAATAGACGTAAAATGGAATTTCAAACCACCTTCCAGACCACATCAGTCGCTTTTGGAATATTAGTGAATCGCGTCGTTAAAGAAGCTAATGACGCCTATTGTCAGATGTTGGGCTATTCCTGGGAAGACATACTGGGGAAAGAAACCCGTATGTTTTTTCCCACCGATGAAGAATACCGGGCAGTTGGACAGATATATCAAAAAGTGATGGAGTCCGGTTCCGCCACGGCTGAAATACGGTTGCTTTGCAAAAACGGTAATATATTAAATGCCATCGTGACTATCTCCGCATTCGATAAAAATGATTTGTCCAAAGGCGTTGTCTTTTCTGCCTTGGACATTACCGAACGTAAGAAATTAGAGGAAAAAAATGTTTATCTTGCCTCGTTTCCTGAAACCAATACGTCGCCTGTTGTTGAAGTGGACATGGAAGGCAAGATAAGGTATCAAAACCCTGCATGCAAACGTATTTTCCCTGACCTTGCCACCCTAGGTCTAAATCACCCCTTCTTTGCGCCCTGGACACAGGCGGTTAAAGCACTGCAAAAGACTGATGTGATGCAACCGGTTATTCATGAAGTGACAGTCAACGATTTGGTCTACGAGCAAACATATTTTGCGATCGGTAAAAATCAGATACGTATTTACACCGGAGATATTACGAAACGCAAGAAGGCGGAAGAAAGACTGGTAGACTCCGAGGTAAGATACCGGCGGCTTTTTGAAACGGCACAGGATGCCATTTTAATTCTCAATGGAGATACCGGTCAGATTATTGATGCCAATCCTTTTATCAAAGACCTGTTGGGTTATTCCCTGGAAGAACTTGTTGGGAAGAATCTTTGGGAAATCGGTTCCATGAAAGATACGCTGGCCAGTAAAATCTCTTACCGGCAATTATACGAGAGCGGCTACGTCCGTTATCACAATTTGCCGCTGATAACCAAAGATGGACGGCAAGTCGACGTAGAAGTTGTGGCTAACGCATATCCGGTAGACCACCAGAGGGTAATCCAGTGCAACATCAGGGATATGACCGAGAGTAAGCGGGCAGAGGAAGCGCTGAAAAACAGGGAGGAATTTCTTAATAATATCATTGAAAAACCCCCCAGCGCCCTTTGGATATCGGATGAAAAGGGCACAATAATACGAATGAATAATGCCCTTAGAGACTTGTTGAAAATTAAAGATGAGGAAATTATCGGCAAATATAATGTACTTGAAGATGCACAGATCATTGAGCAGGGGTATCTGCCACTGGTAAAAAGCGTGTTTGAAGAAGGGAAAACGATAAATTTTATATTAGATTACGATACATCTAAAGAGAAGCAGATAACGCCGATGGCAACCACTCATAGAGAGCTTGAGATAGTCATTACTGCTATCAGGGATAAAGAAGGTCAGATTATCCATGCGATCGCTCAGGAAAAAGACATTACCGAGCAGAAGCAAGCTCAACTGGCGCTACGCGAGAGTGAAGAGAAATACCGGTTAATTGTAGAGAAGACCGGTGATATTATTTTTACTTTTAATGACAAGGGGGAGTTTCTATATGTCTCGCCATCAGTTAAAAGTGTGCTCGGTTACAATCCAGCCGAGCTCATCGGCCAGACTTTTATGTCACTGGTACATCCTGATGACGTGGACAGTCTGCAGCAGGTGATCCGGAAGAATGTTAAGGGTGGTTATCGGACTCCCGGCGGCAACCGGTACCGTATCCGTAATATTTCCAGTGAATGGCGATGGCATAATGCCTCGGGCAATGCGGTGTTTGATGAAAATGGCAAATTCCTATATTTCATTGCGATCTCTAAAGATATCACCGAGCACAAGCGGGCGGAGGAATCGCTGCAAGAGAGCGAAGAGAAATACCGGTTAATCGTGGAAAACAGCAAGGATATCATTTTCACACTTAATGAAGGAGTATTCATCTATGTATCGCCTTCTATTAAAAAGATGCTTGGCTATAATCCAGCCGACCTGATAGGTTTATCTTTTATATCACTGGTTCATCCGGACGACCGGCATATTATCGACGATGCAATAAGGAATGGTGACGAGGATGCCGGTCAGACTGCCGGTGGTCATCAATACCGTTTACGCCATTCTTCGGGTGAATGGCGTTGGTACGTTTCCAGAGGCACTAAAATGGTTGTTACACGCGGGAAATCGATTAACTTCATCGGTATTGCCAGTGACATCAACGAACGTAAACAGGCTGAACAAGTCATATATGCATCTGAGGAGAATTTCCGCAGCTCAATCGATAATTCTCCGCTGGGGATTCGTATCTCCGATATCGAAAACAAAACATTGTATGTGAATCAGGCATTGCTGGATATATTTGGTTATAAGAGTGTCGACGAAGTTAGAAATAAATCTCCCCAGGAACATTACTCGCCGGAATCGTATTCTGATTATCTTAAAATGAGGGAAAAATACGGGCTTGGCGAAGTCATCCCGGACCAGGTAGATATTGATATTGTCTGTAAAGACGGCACCATCCGACATTTACAAAGTTTATTCAAAGAAGTGCTCTGGAATGGAAAGAAGCAATATCAGACTCTCTATAACGATATTACTGACCGCAAACAGGTTGAAGGAATGACCCGGCAACTGGAAGTCATGAAGCAAGTCGACCGATTGCGTACCGATTTGCTGGCGAATGTCTCCCACGAATTGCGCACGCCGCTGGCATCGATAAAAGGGTATGCAACTACTCTGTTACGCAAAGATGTAAAATGGTCGGCCAAGCAGCAACAGGATTTTCTTAAAATAATTGATAATGAGACCGACCGCCTGATCAGGCTCATTAATGATATTCTGGATGTTTCCCGTATCGATGGGGGAGCATTAAAAATAAGACAACAACAATGCCAAGTCGTTAATATTGCGGAGTCTATTAAGAGTCGATTGAAAGTGATGACAAAAAAACATAAATTAGTAATCGACATCCCTAAGACATTACCCGCGGTATTCGCCGATGACATGCGGATCGGACAGGTGATCAGCAATCTGGTGGATAATGCCGTGAAATTCTCACCTGCCGGGAGCGAAATCAGCATTACGGCAAGCCAGAGTGAGGATAAAGTAATCATTAATGTGACTGACCACGGTGAGGGAATGACTGAAGAAGTAATGAGTAAACTGTTCAATCGTTTCTATCAGGCGGAAAACATAGTCTCCGGACGGCAGAAAGGCACGGGACTTGGGCTGGTAATTTGCCGCGGCATAATTGAAAGCCATGGGGGTGATATCTGGGTGGAGAGTAAATTGGGGACGGGCTCTAAATTTAGTTTCAGCCTGCCGGCATGGAAGGAGGAGTCTAGTGGTTAACATCCTTGTTGTTGACGATCAATCGAATTTGAGGAAATTAATCAAGACGAATCTAGTCGCCAGCGGATATAATGTGACGACGGCTAAAAGCGGTGAAGATGGGCTGAAGCTGGCGCAAAGCATGAAACCCGATCTGATTCTAACGGATATTAAAATGCCGGGGATTTCCGGCTGGGATATGTTAATAAAACTCAACGCTATCTTCGACCTGAAACAGACCATTGTGATCGTGATGACTGCTTTCCCCCGGGAAAGTGAAGAGAATCGCGCCCGAAAAATAGCAATTGATTTTATGGCGAAACCTTTTAGCATTTCGGAATTATTGAGTAAGGTGGAAAAAGCTTTAGGAGAACAAAAGAGAAGAAAGTTTAACAATTGACCCTCTTTTTAAAATCCAGAAAAATCAGGGGGCTTAACCACTTTCCGATAGCTTGTGAATCAAGGGGGCTACCTTATCATTTTGGGGAGAAAATCATTAAAAAGGAAGCGCCCTGTGAAAGTTATTTTCACAGGGCGCTTAACATAATCAAGTAGATTGAGTTGCTTTATTCTTCTGTAGCGTCAATATCATCAGCCTCATCGGCTTTCAGGTCGACATCGTCATCTACGCCTGCGGCCTCCGCTTCTAAATCATCCTCATCATCGACTGACATATCAAGCTTCGGGGTTTCTTCCGGTGCGATAGTAACCTCTTCGTCCATCTTGTCCAGGACTTCTTCCAGAGCAGCCACCGGCGCCGGTACCATTTCCGAAAGCGGTTTATAACGGGCAGGGATCAAACGACCGATGATAACGTTCTCTTTCAACCCGATCAGTCTATCGGTAGCGCGTTTGATCGAGGCTTCGGTCAGGATCTTCGTTGTCTCCTGGAAGGATGCCGCTGCCAGCCAGCTGCTGGTGCTCAGGGCAGCTCTGGTGATACCTAACAGCACAGGGTGCGCTGTGGCTGGTTCGCCACCTTCGGCCAGTACTTTAGCGTTGATATCTTCATATTGGAATCGGTTGACCAATTCTCCCGGTATCAATTCAGTATCGCCGGAAGAGTCGGTGCGCACCTTGGAAAGCATCTGACGGACAATAGTCTCGATGTGTTTATCATTGATGGTTACACCCTGAGAGCGGTAGACTTTTAATACTTCATCAACCAGGTACTTCTGAACGGCTTCTTTCCCGGAGATATTCAAAATGTCCTGGGGATTGAGCTGACCTTCGGTCAGCTGCTGTCCGGCAGTAACCTTTTCACCTGATTGAATACGAAGACGGGTAGCTGAGGAGATATGATATACCCTCTCATCCCTCTCTTCATAAAGGACGGAAACCTTACCACTGCCGGTAACGGCCTTCCCGGAAACCGGGGAGATAAGGGCACGGCTATCATCCGGCACGGCAATCGCTTGAGCTTCTTTTTCGGCCTTAGTTTTTGCTTTTTCCTGGGACAGGCTTGCCAGAACGGTTCCAATCTCTACCTGCTGTCCGTTCTTCACCACAACTTTCCATCCGGCAGGGACCTGATGTTCATCACTGAACGTCTCAACACTGACAACTTTGATTGTCTGTCCTTCATCGGTTGAGGTGACTTCGGCGACGCCGTTGATCTCCGAGATGACGGCTTGATTCTTAGGCGTTCTCGCTTCGAATAGCTCCTCAACTCTGGGCAAACCGGTTGTAATATCCAGTCCGACAACACCGCCGGTATGGAATGTTCTAAGTGTTAACTGTGTGCCAGGCTCACCAATACTTTGCGCGGCAATAATACCTACAGCCGTATTGAGGCCGATAGTATTGCCCCGGGCCAGATCGCGGCCGTAACATTTCTGGCAAATGCCCTGTTTTGCCTGACAAGTTAGCGGCGAACGGACATTGATACTCTTGATACCGGCGGCCATAATCTGAGCCGCCTTTTTATCGTCGATTTCCTGATTCCGCTCAACGATGATTTCTCCGGTATTGGGGTCAACCACGTTGCTGGCGGCTAGACGTCCGATAACCCTTTCGCCAAGGGAGGGCAGTAAGCCTTTCTCGGGAGTGTCATAGATCCAAAGGCCATCAATGGTGCCGCAGTCCTCTTCAAGGATGATGCAATCGTGGGCAACATCTACCAGACGTCTGGTCAGGTAGCCGGATTCTGAAGTTCTTAAGGCAGTGTCGGCCAGACCTTTGCGGGCGCCATGTGTAGAGATGAAGTACTCCAGCACGCTCAAACCTTCGCTGAAACTGGCTTTAATGGGGAAGTCAATGATCCTACCGGATGGGTTTGTCATCAAACCACGCATACCAGCCATCTGTCTGATCTGGGTCATATTACCCTTGGCTCCGGAGGTCGCCATCATATAGATTCCGCTTAACGGATCGAGACTCTTCTGAGTTGCCTCGGTCACTTTATCGGTAGTCTCCATCCATACTCTAACCACTTCATCGTATCTTTCGTCTTCGGTAATCAAACCGTTTTCGTATTGATTTTCAATAAGGATTGTCTTTTCTTCAGCTTCATTGATCAATTTGGGCTTGGACTTGGGCACTTCGATATCGCTCATGGCGATGGTTGTGCCGGATTTCGTCGCAAAGCGGAAACCCATACTCTTGATCCTGTCCATGACATCTGCCATATCTTCATCACTTAATATCTTAGCGCAATCAGCCACGATTCTCTTGATGGTAGATTTATCAAATGTCGTATTGCGGAAGCCGATTTCCTTGGGAAAGGCATCGTTGAAGATGATCCGGCCGACACTGGTTTTAAGGTGTTTGCCTCCGTTATTCTGGTCTCTGACTTCGATTTCAGCCTTGAGGTCGATAATATCGAGGTCGAAAGCCAGTTTTGCTTCTTCAAAGCTGCCAAATAGGCTGCCTTCGCCTTTGACACCCGGTCGGATACTGGTAAGGTAATAACAACCCAAAACCATATCCAGAGTCGGGGTGACGACGGGGTCGCCGGAAGAAGGTAATAACATATTGTGGATGCTCAGCATTTGCTCCCGGGCGCCTTTGACGGCGGCCTTGGATAAAGGCAGATGCACAGCCATCTGGTCGCCATCGAAGTCGGCGTTAAATGCCGAACAGACCAGTGGATGAATCTGGATAGCGGCACCGTCAATCAGTACAATTTCAAATGCCTGGATACTCAAACGGTGTAGGGTAGGAGCGCGGTTAAGTAAAACCGGGCGCTCTTTTACAACTTCTTCGAGAATATCGTAGACCTCAGGTTTGGCTCTTTCAACCTGGCGGCGGGCGCTCTTGATATTATGCGCCAATCCCTGTTCGATCAAACGGCGCATGACAAAAGGTTTGAAGAGTTCCAGCGCCATACGACGCGGCAGACCGCACTGGTGCAGTCTGAGTTCAGGACCGATGACGATAACGGAACGTCCGCTGTAATCAACGCGTTTACCCAACAGGTTTTGGCGGAAGCGTCCCTGTTTACCGCGTAACATATCCGACAACGATTTTAATTTATGGCTGCCGCTGATAGAAACAGGCTGACCTCTTTTACCGTTATCGATGAGAGAGTCTACAGATTCCTGTAACATTCTTTTTTCGTTGCGGATAATAATCTCCGGCGCGCCGATTTCCACGAGGTGGCGGAGACGGTTATTGCGGTTAATGACACGGCGGTAAAGGTCGTT